>Ga0157365_10000002_pt1 | contig 330844 bp, 298 predicted proteins | sample AttsexASBM3_FD_111478 | JGI IMG/M metagenome (GOLD analysis project Ga0157365, IMG submission 111478) | Fungus gardens microbial communities from leaf cutter ant in Ribeirão Preto, State of São Paulo, Brazil - Atta sexdens ASBM3 | ecosystem: Host-associated > Fungi > Mycelium > Unclassified ...
GTTTCGTCTTGCGTGTAATTCCGGCCATGCGGCCTCTTTGCTCGGGCGTCCACATCCATAGCTTGAATCACGCGCCGCGCCTCCTGAAAACCCACCATATCGAATTTCTAAAAGGGCTCTGAGGGATTCCGAAAAAATTACGGGTAAGCTTCTGATTTCCGTCCCGATCCTGAAACGTCTGCAAGGCGTATGTTCCGGAATTGATGCCTGGTAGCGTGACAGTGACTGAACCTGTCTTGGCTGGAACGACAGCATGGTAAAAACAGTTAGGCAGCAAGAATTCCTGCCGTGTACAAAGTGCAACGCGGATTGTGCCCGTCGCGTCCGGGATGTTTCCGATTTCTACGGTCAGGGTCGCCGCATATAGGGCGGTGGGGGACGTTGCTGCGAAAAGGGTAAGGCAAGACAGCAGAAGCTGGTATTTCATGAGAGATCGCTTTTGCTATAGATGCGCCCACGCCATTTCGCTGGTTGACCCCGTATCCGGTCGATCAGGGCTTTCCATTGCAAGGCGAGAAGTATCGTAGTGGCGACTGGACTAAAGATGGCTGTAGTCCATTTTTGATGGAAGCAAAATGCCAGTAGCCCCCTGAATGACAGGCTGCTGATCCGGGCTGCCCATATCGTTGTGGATGAGGGGAACAGAAACGGCAGAACATGTGCGACGCCCAGAAGAAACGTCCATACTGGCAGGCCGCGAGGTGTCGCCATGCCTTCGGTGGCGTTTTTGGACAGGCCGTCCCAGACGTCGCGCGTGTTATGGTACATACGGCACGTTGCGAGCGTAGTGGCGTCGATCAGGCTGGTGCGAAAGCCCGCGCGGCGTAACGATCGCGCTAGGGCGATACCGTCATGCAAATGACCGCGAATGGCGTCGTGACCTCCGCTGGCATGATAGGCATCTGCCCGTACCATGATGAGTTGGCCGCAAGCGGCGGCCAGCCTCGGGTCCGTTCCGCGATCGAAGGCGAATGGAAGATAGCCGAGCAGCAGGACGTGAATGAACGGGAGCAGCATCCATTCCAGCCATGTGACGGTGATCTGCCGGGGAACGCCGCTAAGCATGGCCAGATCCTGCTCCGCGTCGAGGCGTGACATCAGTCGGGCGACGCCATCAGGCTGAAGCCGGACATCGGCATCGAGGAATAGCAGGATGTCGTGGCGAGCGGCCTCGGCGAGTTGTGCGCAGGCATGGTTCTTGCCTCCCCACCCGGGTGGCAGTGAGCGGGAACTTATGACGCGGAGGCGAGGATCGGAAATTGCACGCGCGATATTGGCCGTGCCGTCTGTGGAATGATCGTCCAGCACGATCAGTTCGACCGATATGCCTGTCGAGCCAAGGGCTGAGGTGATGGCGCCGCTGATGGTGGCGGCTTCGTTTCGGGCAGGGATCAGGATGGATACGGGTCGAGCGAAGTTCATGCTGGTCTTTGGCGCGCGCATTTTTCGCAGGTTGAATACGGACATGATGAGGGGAAGAAGCGCGAGTGATAGCGCGGTTTTTTCCAGAAGGCGTTTCATGTGCCGGACGTTGTCTGATGGCGTGGATCGAATGCCCGACCCTGGCTCCAGGATTTCGCACGCCGGATCGCATCGTAAAGACCGCCGATTCCGGCACGTCCATAAGTCAGGCTTGTGAAACGATCCGCCGATCTTGACTGCACGTCCTCGGCAAGGTGATTCATGGTGTCTGTGAGCGCCTGTTCGAGCGTTTGTGTCAGGGCGTGCGTCGATTGCGCGATGGGTGTCGGGAGGGGATCTCCGAAACGGAGCAGGATCTCGGGGCGGCTTTCGGCCCAGAAACTGTATTCCATGGCCAGCGGTATGATGTGGACCCTTGGAATATGACGTCCGAGATGGGCAATGCCACGTTGTAAATCGAGCGGGCGAGTGCGGGGATCTGCAAATCGTCCTTGCACGGTCATCCAAAGAATATGCCCGTCTTTCAGCACCTTCCGGGCGGTCAGGAGGAAATTTTTCAGGGAAGCGGGATCGGAGGGATCGAGTGGGATGAAACCGGCGCGGTTCAACAACGGATAGCGGTTGAGGGCTTTGGCGTCGACTGGGCCGTAGCCGTGTTGCTTTGGAAACAGGTGGTGCTGGAGACAGGCGAAAACGGCGGGATCCCACCAGCCGGGATGATTGGCGCAGATGATGCGTGGAAGAGGGGCGTCCGGGTGGGGAATTGTCCCTGAAAGATGGACGCCGTTGAAATTGCGATTGATTCCACGCCGCATGGCACGGGAGATCACGGCGGCGATAGCGGGATGACGCGCGGTTTTCATGGGGACGAGCGGCTATCCGCGTCCAGACAATCGGCGGCGATCCAGCCGGACATCAAGGCCATGGGCATTCCGGCGCCGGGATGAGAGGCGCCACCCGCGAGGTAGAGGCCGTCGAGATCGGGGGAGCGGTTTGCAGGTTTGAAGGCACCATTGATCCGGCCGTGGCTGGCCAGCCCGTAGATCGCACCGCGCAGGGGGGAGTATCGGTCGTGAATATCCTGCGGTGTCAGATGATGTTCCACGCGGATGCGATCTTCGATGTCGGTCAGCCCGGCGCAGCGTTTCAGCTTGTTGAGAACGACCTGACGATAGTGGGGGAACATGTCTGCCCAGTTCTGGCCGCGCCGGATATAGGGAGTATGTACCAGGACATAGAGAGCTTCCCCGCCGGGCGGGGCGACGGTAGGATCGGTACGGGCGGGGGCAGCCAGGTAGCAGGTCGGGTCTTGCGCGGGGATGCCGCGTTTGTAGATCGCGTCGAATTCCTCTTCCGGGTCGCGGGAGAAGACGAAATCGTGATGGGCCAGATGGTCGTAGGCGCGATCGAGGCCGAGATAGAGCACGACACCGGAGCAGGCAGGGCGCCGACGGCCCCAATGGCGCTCGAAACGCCGCGTGTTCACACCTTCGACCAGTTCGCGCATGGTGCGGATGCTGTCCATGTTCGAGACGACAGCGCTGGCAGAAATAATTTCGCCCGTGGTTGTTTCGACGCCGGTGGCTTTGCCGCCGTGTTGGAGGATGCGGCGTATGCGCGTGCCGGTGCGGAACGTGACGCCCAGTTCGCGTGCCAGTTTGGTGAGGGATTCGGGGACGGCGCGCGTACCGCCCATGGGATACCAGACGCCATCATGGATCTGCATATGGGCGATTCCGGTCAGGACGGCGGGGGCCTGAAGGGGATTCGATCCGACATATTGCGTAAAATGATCGAGCATCTGGGCAGATCGTTTGTCGTGGATTCGGCTGCGGATTTCCTCGCCGAGCGTGGAATTCATGCGCAGGGCCAGGACGTCCCGCAGGGTTGAGACAGAGAAGCTGGATTTTAGATCAAGCGTGTCCATGACACCGCCGACAGATTTCCAGAAGAAGAACCGTTCGGAAATATCATGCAGGTTCCGGCTGGCGGCGATCAGATTGCGGTAGCCGTTACCGTCACCGGGCGTAAGGGCATCGAGCCGTCGCGCCATGGCGTCGATATCCTGCTGAAGGTCGATGCGGGTTCCGTCTTCGAAGAAGCAACGCCATTGCGGATCAAGCCGCCGAAGGTCGAGACGATCCGCCATTCTGACGTTCGCTTCGGAAAAGATGCGTTCCAGGACACGGGGAACGGTGAGGATGGTCGGACCCATATCGAAACGATAGCCGTTCTGCCGCCATTCCGCGGCCTTGCCGCCCAGCCAGTCATTGGCCTCGCAGAGTGTGACGGCGTGACCGCGCGCGGCGAGTGTGCAGGCGGCTGCGAGACCGCCCAGTCCGGCACCGATCACGAGGACAGGCAGGCCGGCGATGTTATGCGACGTCATGAATGGGATATCTTCCGGCCATGAAAAAGGGGCAGCGATGACGGGCGGGTGCGAGGGAAAGATCCTTTATCAGCAGGTCACTACTGATACGGGCGCCTTCGAAGATGACGGGGAGGCCACTGCCGGGATGTGTGCCGCCACCGACGAGATAGACGCCCTTGATATCCTCGAAGCGATTATGAGGGCGGCGGTGGAGCATCTGCCCCAGATTATGGGCCAGATTGAAGACGGCGCCGTTATGAACGTCGTAATCCGTTTCCCAATCTTCGGGCGTGACGATTTTCTCGAACCGGATGCGGGGTTCGAGATCACCGAATCCGGCATCGCGCAATCGTTTGAAGGCGAGCGCCCGCGCGTCCGCCCGTGTCTGTTCGGTCCAGGCCAGCCCGTTTTTGCGCAGGTGGCCAACGGGCATCAGGACATAGAGCGTTGAATGTCCAGGTGGCGCCTGAGATGGGTCCGTTACGCAGGCGTTCTGTACATAGAGCGAGGCATCGGGGGATAACGTGCGGCCCGATTCGATTTCCGCAAAGTTGCGATCGTAATCTTTCGACAGGAAGATCGTGTGATGGCCTGTATCGGGAAGCGTGCCTTTGATACCGAGATACATCATGAATGTGGAACATGAGTATTTCTTTCGCGCCAGGGACTGATCGGTCCATCGACGGCGGGCATGGTTCGGGACCATTCTGGTCATGGCGCGGGCGAAATCGGCATTCACGACCACCGCGTCCGCAGGTTCCATGCCGTGTTCGGTAATAACGCCCCTGGCCCGCCGTTTGACGAGATGCAGGGCCTTTACCGGGGTTTCGAGCCGGAACTCGACGCCGAAACGTCGGGCAGCGCGGGCCATGGCGTTCATCACGGCTTCGGTGCCGCCTATAGGGTGATAGATGCCGAACTCGTTTTCCATGAAGCTCAGAATCGTGAACAGGCTAGGGCAGCGATAGGGTGACATGCCCAGATATTTGCTCTGGAATGAGAAGGCGAGACGTGTGCGCGGGTCCCGGAAATGGCGGCGCAGATCCTGATCGACTGACTGGCCGGGCCGTAGCAAGGGAAGCGCTCCTAGCATATCCTTGCGGAATATATCGCGCAGGGAATTGAACGGGCGCTGTAGAATCGAGCCAAATGCCGCGAGCTTCCTGCGGTTTTCGGCTAGGAATGATTCGATCTGTCCGGCGTCATGCGGATCGATTTTGGCGATTTCGCGTCGCAGGCTGTTAAGGTTGCGGCTCAAGCGTAATTTTGGGCCGGATTCAAAATTGAGATCGTAATGATCGTCCAGTCGCCTGAGCGTAACTTCATCATCGAGGTTCAAGCCGCATCGCTCGAAGAGACGGCGGAGAATTTCCGGATACAGAAAGAACGTCGGCCCGATATCGAAGCGGAAGCCCTGTCCCTCGATGAGGCTGGAGCGGCCACCGATTCGGTCATGTCGCTCATATACCGTGACGTCAGCGCCAGCGTGGCCCAACAGCATGGCGGCAGCGAGACCGCCAGGCCCGGCACCGATGATCGCTATCTGTTTGGAAGCAAGGGGCCTCATAGAAAAGGCTGGTGTAATGCGGAGGTGAACATCGCGCTCCTATGCGACCGGATGGCAAACTGGTTTTCAGGTGTTCAATTATTCCGGCTGTTCGGAGCAGAACGGGAAATGGGATTAAAAGTTCTTGTCATGACGCCTAAAAGCGCGCTGTTTTCCGATAATGCCGATAACAGACAACCATTTAGACATGCTTTCCAGGCTTAGGCAGGAAGCCGATAATTGGCGTTTTGTTCCGATGAGCGATCGTCTGGCGATTGTGCGACGGGTGAGACGATCGATACGGTGGAATATCCGGGCCATCGCGCGTCTTTTTCCTGATCGACCGGTTCGGGACACGCTTATGGCGGAAGTATTGCCATTCGTGGCGGCCTGCCGCTTTCTGGAGCGTGAGGCAGCGTCTTTGCTGGCGCCGATGCATCTGGGACGATGGGGGCGGCCGTTCTGGTTGGTCGGGACGCGCGCTGTGGTGGAGCGTCGCCCGTTCGGGGCAGTGCTGATTCTGGCGCCTGGGAATTATCCGCTCATGCTTCCGGGAATCCAGATCCTGCAAGCGTTGGTGGCGGGCAATGCGGTGGCGGTAAAGCCTGCGCCGGGGTGTGAAGTGGTGACGGATTTCCTGCTGGATCTGCTGGGCCGCGCGGGCGTGCCGGAAGGACTGGTGCGTGCCGTGCCAGCTGATGAAGGGCCGGATGCGGTGCGGGCGGGGTATGATCTGATTGTGCTGACCGGGTCTGCTCGGACGGGGAAAGCTGTTGCGCGCATGGCGGCGGAGACCCTGACGCCGGTGATCATGGAATTGTCTGGATCGGACTCTGTGTTCGTGTTGCCTGGGGCGGATCTTGAACGGGTGGCGCGGGCGCTGGTGTTCGGTGTGCGATTGAACGGCAGCGCGACCTGCATCGCGCCCCGCCGTGTGTTCGTGACATCCGCCGACGAACCGCTTCTCTGGCGGCATCTGCGAGCGATGCTTGGCCGGGGGCAGGGGCGGGTAATGGATGAACGGCTTGTCGCGCTTGGCAATATGGCTAGGAAATCTGGAGGACTGCTGGAAGAGATCGGCGGCGTGCTGCTGATCCGGCAAGCGGGTGAGGATGCAAGCTATCTGGGGGTCGATATCTTTGCGCCGTGGCTGGCCCTGATCGCGGTTCCGACAATGGCGGATGCAATTCGGCAGGAGCAGGCTTGTGACTATGCCCTGGGGGCGAGTGTGTTCGGGCCGGAGACCGAGGCGCGGGAACTGGCGCATCGGCTGCCAGTCGGGTCTATCTGCATCAACGATCTGATCGTTCCGACGGCGGACCCGCGCCTGCCGTTCGGGGGAGCGAAATCCAGCGGGTTTGGAGTGACGCGGGGCCGGGAGGGCCTTCTGGCGATGACGCGCGCTGTAACGGTTTCGACAAGGCGGCGCTTTGGCGGGCTTCACCTGCCGCATGCATAGGATTTCGCCATCATGTCGGGCGCATCGCCAAGCGGACGGGCATGGCGCGGTAGGCGGCGAGCGTCCGTCCTGTCGGTATGGTATTGCCGAGACCGGAGGCTACCGGCCCAAAATTATGGCGGATGATCCGTGCTGGTGGTGAGAACGCCATCTGGTAGGTCGGTGCCGGACGTAGCGTGAAATGTGGCTGGACGGCGGGAATCGCGGGTGAGAACGTTGGAGCTGACTGAATATCCGATGTGTTCCAGAGTGCGAGAACCTTGCGGGCGTAGTCATCACCAAGGCCGGGTGTCTGGGAATGATAGGCGGCCGTCGCGGCGGGCCAGGCATGGAACTTGTCGAATAGTTCCGTCAGGAAACGGGCACCGTAATTGGCATTCGATCGGGGATCGAAGGCCTCTTCCAGCGACGAAAAGGCATCCGGGTGATGGTGAAGGTTGACCTGCATACAGCCGACGTCGATCGACATGATGCCGCGTGACTGAAAATCTCTTGCGGCCATGATGGCCTCTTCCTTCGTATCGTAGAAATACCCACGGCCTTCCGCGTTTATTGTCCACGGCCATGCACGCAGGGAGTTGTCGTCCGACCTGCGGCCGCTTTCGATCCGGCTGATAGAGTCGAGCAGACGCACCGGGATATGGGCCGTGCGTTCTGCCAAAGCCACGGCGGTATTGCAACTATCGAGGCTGTTTACTGCGGCGCGGCAGGGCGCGGCGATCAGAAGCAGCCAGAGGAGATAGACGGAGCGAAGCATCGCCCCGTCTTAAAACATGTCAGGTTTCCAAAACGTTAACCGCGCACGAAGAAATCAGCGAACGGCCTGAAGCAGCGCTTGGGTCAGTTCATGGGTGGCGACCGAACCGCCGAGGTCGCGCGTACGGAGCCCTTCGTGGCGGATGACCGTGTCGATGGCCCGATCGACGCGTTCCGACAGGTCGAGGCGGCCGACATGGCCCAGCATGAGGCTGGCGGCCATGAGCAGGGCCAGTGGATTGGCGATGCCCTGGCCCGCGATATCGGGTGCGGAACCGTGAACGGCCTCGAATACCGCGACGTTTTCACTGATATTGGCCCCCGGCGCCATGCCAAGACCGCCAACCAGACCGGCCGTCAGATCGGACAGGATATCACCGAACAGGTTGGTCGTGACGATGACGTCGTAATTCCAGGGTTTGATGACCAGTTCCATCGCGCAGGCATCGACGATGCGTTCCTCCACGGCGATACGGCCTTCGTATTCCTTGGCGACCTTGCGGCCTTCTTCGAGGAAGATGCCGCTGAGGATCTTGAGAATATTGGCCTTGTGGACCAGCGTGACCTTCTTGCGGCCGTTTTTCACCGCGTATTCGAAGGCGAATCGGACGATACGGTTGCATTCACTTCGGCTGTTGAAGCCCGCGCCGTAGGCGAGGCCGCGCGGATCGTCGCCTGCCGGGAGATAGTGTTCCATCGCAGCATACAGGCCTTCGATGTTCTCGCGTACGATGACCAGATCGACGTTATCGAACCGGCCGCCCGGGACGACGGTGCGGGTCGGGCGCAGGTTGGCGTAGAGGCCGAATTCCTGTCGCATCGTGACGTTGATGGACTTGAAGCCGCCCCCTGACGGCGTGGTGAGCGGGCCTTTCAGGGCAAGGCCGTTGCGCCGGATGCTGTCCAGCGTCGGGGCGGGTAGGGGCGTGCCGTGTGCTTCGATGGCTCCCATGCCTGCCTGCTGACGGTCCCATGTAAAGGGGGCGCCGATGGCGTCCAGCACGGAGACGACGGACGCCGTGATTTCCGGGCCGATGCCATCGCCCTCGATCAGCGTGGCAGGGAGGTGTTGGGTCATCGGGTTGTCTCCATGAGGGGGGCGCAGGCTTTTTCGAGCCAGAGTCGTGCCGGTTCGTCCAGCAATGGGCCAGTACGTTCCAGAACGTCCGCGTGATAATCGTTCAGCCAGGCCATATCTTCAGGGCTGAGCAGAGTGACGTCCATGAGGGCGCGATCGAAGGGGGCGTAGGTCAGGACTTCGAATTCCAGGAATCTGTCCGGGACAATGGCGGAGGGTTTGACCAGGAGCAGGTTTTCCTGACGGATACCGAACGCGCCTGGGCGGTAATATCCCGGTTCGTTAGAGATGATCATGCCGGGTTCCAGCGGGACGGGACGCGGCACCGAGGAGATGTTGCAGGGGCCTTCATGTACCGAGAGGTAGCTGCCGATGCCGTGGCCGGTGCCGTGATCGTAGTCCATCCCCGCCTGCCACAAGGCCATACGCGCCAGAGTGTCCAGGCGATGGCCGGTCACGCCTTTCGGAAAGCGGATGCGGGAGAGGGCGATGTTGCCCTTCAGGACACGGGTGAAGGCCTGCCTGATATCGTCCGGCGCGGCGTCGGGGCCGGACCAGACAGTGCGGGTCACGTCCGTGGTGCCGCTGGTGTATTGGCCGCCGCTGTCGATCAGGTAGACTTCGTTGGGTTGGAGCGTGCGGTCTTGTCCCGGGGTGGCGCGGTAGTGGATGATCGCACCGTTCGGGCCGCTGCCGGAGATCGCGTCGAAGCTCTCGCCCCGGTAGTCCGGCGATTCGGCGCGAAAAGCGTTCAGCTTTGCCGAGAGAGCGGTTTCGGCAAGACCTGTCCCGTTTTCCGAAACCCAGTGCAGGAAGCGGCAGAGGGCGACGCTGTCGAGCCGATGGGCTTCCCGCGCGCCAGCCTGTTCGGTGAGATTCTTGCGGGATTTGGGCAGGACGCAGGGATCCGGATTGCGGCTGACCGTGGCGCCGATGTCGGTCAGGGTTTCGAGGAACCACTGGGACGTTGCCGCCGGGTCGATCCGCACGCGTTTTCCGGCCACTGCTGCGAGGGCGGCCGGAAGCGCGTCTGCCGGTCGGAGAGTTACGCCTTCACTGAAAGATGTCATAACGGCGGCGTCCAGCCGGGTGGCGTCGATAAAGAGTTCGGCCGTGCCGTCATCATGCAGGATGGCGAATGCTAGGGCGACGGGCGTACAAGGAACGTCCGTCGCGCGGATGTTCAGGAGCCATGCCACGGAGGTCGGGTCCCCGAGGATGACGGCCTGTTCGTCCGCGTTTTTCAGGATCTGCGCGATCCGGGCGCGTTTGCTTTTGCTGGCCTCGCCGCTGAGGGGCGTATCCTGAAGGATGACCGGGGTGGCCGGTGCGGGCGGGCGGCCCTTCCAGACGGCATCGACGGGATTGGCGGCCAGCGGGACGAGCGTGAAAGATGGGTCGCGGAGGGTATTCAGGGCGGCTTCGCTCATGAGGCGCGGGTCGTAACCGATCCGTTTCCCTGTGGCCTGTTCCCTGAGCCATTGCACCGGAGGGTGCTCGATCAGATGCTGGCGCTGCCAGATCGAGCCGTCCACCTGTTGTTCGAGCTGCGTGACGTAGCGACCGTCCGAGAAGACAGCGCCGTCATCCAGCATCAGGATGGCCATGCCCGCGCTTCCGGTAAAACCGGTCAGCCAGGCCAGACGTTCCGCGCAGGGGGCGACATATTCGCCCAGGTGTTCGTCCCCTCGGGGGAGGATGAAGCCGTCCACGCCGTTGCGGGACAGGACATCGCGCACCAGGGCAGGGCGGTCGGCGAGGGGGATCATGGTGTTGGCTCCGTCGGTTTTGTGTCGAGCAGACGATACAGGAACACCAGATCGAGCCAACGGTCGAACTTGCGCCCGAGTTGGGGAAGCACGCCTGATGCGCGGAAACCGGCGGCTTCGTGCAGCCTGATGGACGCCGTGTTGTCCGCGGTCACGCCGCCGATCAGGACGTGCATTCCGGCCTGCGTCGCATGGTCGATCATGGCGTTCAGGAGCAGCCGCCCGACGCCGCGCTTTCTGGCGGTTTCGGCCACATACACGGAATGTTCGACCGTTCGGGCATAGCCCTCATAGGGACGGAACGGGCCGTAGGAGGCGAATCCGAGCACAGTGTCTTCCGCGTCCACAGCGACCATGACGGGCAACCCTGCGTTCTGACGGTCTGACAGCCATGCGGCACGCTGGTCACGCGTCATGGGGGTGATGGCCCAGATGGCGTCTGAATGGAGGATGGCGTGGTTGGTGATCGCCAGAATGGAGTCGAGGTCGCGGGGTTGCGCGTCGCGCAGGTGCGGTTCAGCCACGGCGGCGGAGCACCAACGTGGCCCAGTCGCCCTCGCGGATACGGCGTTCCAGCACGAGGCCCTGACGGCGGTGCGCGGCCAGGACCATCGAGACCTGCGTCTGGAGTAGCCCGGCGAGAATGGCGGTGCCGCCCGGTTTCAGATGTGTGGCCAGTGAGGACGCCATTTTGCAGAGCGGTCGGGCGAGGATATTTGCGAAGACCAGATCGTAGGGGGCTTCGGCGCGCACCTGCGGCGTGCGCCAGCCATTGCCGAGGCGGCAGGTCAGCAGATTGCCGAGGCCGTTCAATCCTGCATTGCTGGCGCTGACGCGGACGGACCAGGGCTCGATATCGACGGCCAGAACCGGCTTGTGCAGCAGTTTCGCGGCAGCCATGGCCAGGATGCCGGAGCCGCAGCCCATGTCCAGAATGCGTTGCGGCTTGCGATAGGCGACGGCTTCGAGCGCGCGAAGGCAGCCACGCGTGGAACCGTGTTCGCCAGAGCCGAAGGCGATGCCCGCGTCCAGCATGATGGTCAGGCGGCGGCTGTTGGGTTCCGCGTCCAGATGCGTGCCACGAATGGCGAAACGTTTGCCGACATCCTGCTGCGGGAAGGCGTCATAGGTACGGGCCAGCCAGCCTTCCGCTTCGGTCGCATCGCGCTGGACGACCACGTCCTCGCCGCTGGCGAGAGAGGCGAGGGTGAGGGCGCGTTCCAGTTCGTCCTCGCCGTGGCCGATGTCTTTCACGCCTTCGATGCGCCAGTATTTCTGGGCATCGTCCGCCTCGAAGATGCCTACCGTGGTGCAGACGGTCATGAGGGCCTGTTCGAACAGGGGAACAGCGGCTTCGAGCACGGTGATCGACACGGTTTCAAGGGCGACGGCATGGCGGCGCGGGGCGATCATGATGCCAACTCCACAAAATTCGACATCACGCGCTTCGTACCTGCTTTTTCGAACTGAATTTCCAGACGGTCATCATCGACCGCCGTGACGATACCGTAACCGAATTTCTGATGGAAGACACGCGCACCTACCGGGATGTCCGTGCGGCCTTTGGGCAGGGCGTCCTGAACCCTGGGGATGCGTGAGGAGGCGTTGCGGGTGGCGTTGATCGGGCCGAAGGAGAAGACGGACGGTGCATTGGCGAGTTGCCGCCGTTCGGTCACGGTCTGCCCGCGCGTTTCGACGTGTTCGGAGGGAATTTCCTCGATGAAGCGGCTGGGAAGGGAGCTTTGCCAGTTGGCGTAGATGCGCCGGTTGGCTGCGTTCAGGATAATGGCGCGTTTGCGGGCGCGGGTCAGACCGACATAGGCCAGACGCCGTTCTTCCTCCAGCCCTTTCAGGCCGCCTTCGTCCAGCGTGCGTTGGGAGGGAAAGACGCCCTCTTCCCAGCCGGGGAGGAAGACCGTGTCGAACTCCAGCCCTTTCGCACCGTGCAGCGTCATGAGGCTGATCTTTTCCTCGGCGGCGCTTTCCTCCGTTTCCATGACGAGGGAGATATGTTCGAGAAAGCCTTCAAGGGACTGGAAATCCGCAAGCGCGCGGATCAGTTCGCGGATATTGTCCAGCCGTCCGGGGGCTTCGGGTGATTTGTCGTTGCGCCACATGGGAAGATAGCCGACGTCTTCCAGCAGTTGCTCGACCACGACGACGTGGCCTTCACGGGGGAGACGTTCCCGCGCCTGTACAAAAGCATCCATCAGGGCTGACAGGGCACCGCCGGACTTGCCTTTCAGGAGCTTGTTTTCGAGCTGATGGGTGACGGCCGCCGTCAGGGGTGCGCCGAGTTCCCGGGCCTGATGGTAGAGCTTCTGGAGAGCGGCCGTTCCGACGCCGCGGCGGGGGAGGTTGATGATGCGTTCGAACGCCAGATCGTCCGCTGGCTGGGCCAGCACGCGCATATAGGCCATCGCATCGCGGATTTCGGCGCGTTCGTAGAAGCGCAGGCCGCCGACCACGCGATAGGGCAGGCCGATGGTGATGAGGCGTTCCTCGAACGGGCGGGTTTGAAAGCCGGCGCGCATCAGGATCGCGATTTCGGAAAGGGGATGGCCATCCGCGCGAAGCTGTTCGATCGCGCCGCCGACGATGCGGGCTTCCTCGTCCGAATCCTGCACGGCGATGACCTGAACGCGCTCGCCTTTCGCGTCTTCGCGGCCGGGGCGGAGCGTTTTGCCGAGGCGGCCATCGTTATGGGCGATCAGGCCGGCGGCGGCGGCGAGGATCTGTTCGGTTGAACGGTAGTTGCGCTCCAGCCGCACGACATTGGCGCCGGGAAAATCGCGTTCGAAGCGCAGGATGTTTTCGACTTCCGCACCGCGCCAGGAATAGATCGACTGGTCGTCATCGCCGACGCAGGCGATGTTAGATGGCTGGCCTTCCCGCTTCGCCAACAGCCGGAGCCAGAGATACTGGATCGTGTTGGTATCCTGATATTCGTCCACCAGAATATATCGGAAGAAGCGATGATATTGTGCCAGCACGTTGGGCTGGGTGCGCAGGATTTCGACCATGTGGAGCATCAGGTCGCCGAAATCGCAGGCGTTGAGTGCGATGAGGCGGGCCTGATAGGCTTCATACACCGCCCGGGCCTGATTGTTCGCGAAATCGCTGTCTTCCGCCGGGGTGATCCGGGCCGGGGTAAGGCCACGGTCTTTCCAGCGCTGGATGACGCCCATCAGGCCCTGTGGCGGCCAGCGTTTGGTGTCGATCCGGAATGGCTCCATGATTTGTTTGAGCAGGCGGATCTGATCGTCCGTGTCCAGAATCGTAAAGCTTTGGCTCAATCCGACATATTCGGCATGGCGACGCAGCATTCGGGCACAGATGGAATGGAACGTGCCGAGCCACAGCCCCTCCGCCGGAGTGCCGAGCAGCGCGCCGACGCGTTCGCGCATTTCGCGTGCGGCCTTGTTGGTGAAGGTGACGGCGAGGATCTGATTGGGTCTGGCGCGGCCGGTCAGCAGGATATGGGCGAAGCGCGTGGTCAGGACGCGGGTCTTGCCGGTTCCGGCCCCCGCGAGGATCAGCAGCGGCCCCTCGGTCGTCTCGATTGCGAGGCGTTGTTCGGGATTCAGCCGATTGAGGTAATCGGGCTGCAGGGCGGGCGAGGGGGCGGGATCGAAGGATTGCGTCACTCCCCCGATATAGGGTGAGATGTGATCATGGCCAAACTGCTTTTGTTCTCATGTGATGTCTGAATTTCGCGGCACCGGCCCACAGGGGCATCGCGCCCGGATGCGGGCGCGGGTTCTGGCGGCGGGCGCGGGGTCGCTGGCGGATTACGAAGCTTTGGAAATGCTGCTGTTTTTCGGGATTCCAAGGCGGGATACCAAGCCGCTGGCAAAAGCTTTGATCAACCAATTCGGTTCACTGTTCGAGGTGTTGCGGGCACCCGGCAGCCAGTTGCGAGCTGCCGGGCTGAGCGACGATGCCATTCGGGCGATTCGTCTGCCGGCCATCGCGGCGGAACGGCTGGCGTCTCATGAACTGCGTGCCCGGCCTTTCCTGGGAGACTGGGATCATCTGCTGACCTATCTCGATATCGGCCGGAGCGGTGCGATCGAGGGGCAGTTACGGGTTTTGTTTCTGGACAACCGCAATCACCTGATCGCGGATGAGGCAATCGAGGATGGCGCGGTTGCCGAGGTTGCGCAGGCTGTCATGCGGCGGGCGCTGACGCTTCATGCGACGGCACTGATCGGGCTGGAGGTTACGCGGGGCGATCTGCAATCACGGGCCGAAGCACGCAGTGCGTTGGCCGGGACGCTAATGATGGGCGGGGTGGCGTTGTCCATCGCCCTGCATGACGTCATGATCGTCGGGCGGGGCGAGTGGATCAGCCTGCGGCAGGATAACCTGTTCTAGGAAACGTGGGCGGAGGCCAGGAACTGCTGCTGGATCGCATCTGGCAGATCGGCCGTGGTGCTGACGATCATATCCGCCCCGGCTTCGGTCAGTTCCTTGAGGCCACCATACCCCCAGAGCACGCCGATACCGCGAACGCCGTTTGCATGGGCACCGCTGATATCGAAACGGCGATCCCCGATCATCAGGCAATCGTGTTTTTTCAGGCCGTGTCGTCTGATCAATGCGGCGATCATTTCCGGTTTTTCGGCCCCGCTATCGTCCGGATTGGCGCCGTGGATCTCATCGAAACATGAGGCCAGGCAGTGCCGTTCAAGAATCTGCCGTGCCAGAACCGCCGGTTTGGAGGTGGCCAGATACAGGCCGGCGCCGGAAGCCGCGATATCACGCACTATGGTCTCGATATGGGGAAAAACGGGCGTATTGGGCACGCCGGCCTCCTGATAGAAGTGGCGATAGAGCGTGATGGCCAGATCGACGCGCGTTTCGCCGTAATGCGCGAGGACCTGCCCGATCAGGTCGCTGAGGGGAGGGCCTACGACCCATGTCAGGTCGATGGAAGGATCCGGTTCATGACCAAGTTCGGCGATGACGCGATGCAACGTTGCGATGATACCCGCGCGGGAGTCGATGATCGTGCCGTCGAGATCGAACAGGATGGCGGTGCCGGATGGTAAAGACCTGAGAGACTGCATACGGGTTTTCTATCGCACTTATGTTAATAAAACGTTATCGAACGGAATGCTATTTAGGCGGAACCGTGCGAAAGGAAGGTTGCAGACAATGCCGTCGGGATTTGATGACGCGACGATGATCGGAGGGCATCATGCGACGCTCCCGTGGGGCAACACACCTGAAAAAACAGACAGAAATGCTGAAATCGAACCGGAACGGGCGATATTGACCGGAAAGGGACGATATCTTGCCGATTCCTGCCTTCTTGCAGCGACGGTTGGCATCGTCACGGCTGGTTACGGAAAAACGGAAATACTTTCCTCTACGCTGCTGGGCCGTTTCGGATCGTTTGCCGGAGTACTGTGTGCCTCGAATGAGGAACTGAACGGGATCGCGGAAATGGGCGTGCATCTGCTGCCTGCGATCAGGCTGCTTCAGGATCTGGCGTTTCGTTATAACCGTGCGCGTGTCGGCAATGAGGATCTATTGGCCGATCCGGAAAAACTGCTGGATTATCTGACGGCGAGGCTTGCACGGGAGGCGATCGAGCAGTTCAGGATCGTCTTTCTGAATGATTGCGGCGGGTTGCTGGCGGATGAGGCACAGGCGCGGGGCACGGTCAATCATACGCCCGTCTATCCGAGGGAAGTCGCGCGGCGGGCTATGGAACTGGGCGCCGCGAAGCTGATCCTGGTGCATAACCATCCGAGTGGCGATCCGACGCCTTCGGAGGCCGATCTGATCATGACCAGGCAGGTTGCCGCGGCGACCGAAGCCATTGGAATCAGCGTGGCGGATCACATCATCATCGGTAACGGCCGTCACACCAGTTTCAGGGCGATCGGCGCGTTATGAACCGATCGGTCCGAGGGCATCCCTGATCCCGAACGGGCCGGGAAGCGCGCCTTTTGGAAAAATGGCATTGACGTGCCCCATTTTCCGGCCGGGGCGTGCTTCATCCTTGCCATAAAGGTGCAGCGACAGGCCCGGCGTTTCAAGGATGGCGTCGCACTGAACCATATCGTCCGGCCCGACAAGGTTTTTCATGACGGCATCCGCGAAACGTCCGGAAAGCGGCAGTGGCAATCCGCAGACCGCGCGGATGTGCATCTCGAACTGATCCACGAGGCAGGCATTCATCGTCCAGTGCCCGGAATTATGAGGGCGCGGGGCGATTTCATTGACGAGCAGGCCGCCACTGTCATCGACAAACATTTCAACGCCCATAATTCCGATCAGGCCGAACGCGGTTGCCACCTGTTCGGCCAGCCGTTCGGCTTCCTGCGCCAGTTCCTCAGGAATCGGGGCCGGAGCCAGGCTCAGATCCAGAATGCCGGAAACGTGATGATTTTGTGTCGGCGCGAAGCAGCTCGTCGTTCCGTCCTGACCGCGCGCGACCATGACGCTGATCTCGCGGTCGAACGCGATTACCGATTCCACGACGAGCGGGTAGGGCAGGGCGGTCTGGTCCAAGGCGTCCAGAGCGGCTCTGTCCGCAAGGTGGAACTGGCCCTTGCCGTCATATCCGCCACGTGCCGATTTCAGGATAACCGGGTATCCCAGTTCTTCTATGGCGGCTTGCAGGTCATGTTGAGCTTCAACCGGACGCCATGGAGCGACGCGCAACCCCGCCTGTTCCAGCGCCGTCTTTTCCAATGCCCGGTGCTGGCTTAACGCCAGAATTTTTCCGGCTGGACGGACCGGACGAAGAGCTTCCAGCATCTGAAGGCCGTCCGAGCAGATGTTTTCGAACTCGAATGTTACTACGTCCACGGCTTCCGCGAATTGTCGCAGAGCAACGGGATCGTCATAGCTGCCGATGGTGTGGGAAGAGGCAATCTGGAGGGCCGGGGCATCCGCATCCGGCGTCAGGATATGCACCTTATAGCCGAGGCGGGCGGCTGCCATGCCGGACATACGACCGAGCTGACCGCCGCCGATAATTCCAATCGTGCCGCCCGGATGAACGATGTGTTCGATGGTCATTCGGCAGGTTCGTCCGCAACGGCGGCGCTACGCATGGCGCGCCATGTTTCCAGCCTTGCGGCGAGCTCATTATCGCTTACGGCGAGAATGGAAGCAGCCAGCAGCCCTGCATTGGTGGCGCCGGCCTTGCCGATGGCCAAAGTCCCGACCGGGACGCCGCCGGGCATCTGGACGATGGACAGGAGACTGTCCATTCCTTTGAGGGCGGCGCTCTCGACGGGCACCCCCAGCACCGGCAGGATCGTCCATGCCGCGCACATGCCCGGGAGATGTGCTGCCCCTCCCGCACCGGCAATGATGACCTTGAGGCCGCGTCCACGGGCGCCAGTTGCGTAGTCCATCATCCGGTCTGGCGTGCGATGGGCAGAGATGATCCGTTTTTCGAACGGAACCTGAAGCTCCTCCAGCACCTGTACCGCGTGTTGCATGGTGGCCCAGTCGGACTGGCTTCCCATAATGACGCCGACCTGTGGTGCCTGACTGGCCGCCATCGAGCGGTGGTCCTGTTCCATCATCGTGTCGCTCATGCGATGTCATCCGGGATGAGCTGGGTTTCGATCCACGAGATTTCATCCTTGAGCAAAAGCTTGCGCTTCTTGAGCCGTTGCAGTTGCAACTGGTTCAGGGGATGAAGCACCAGCCTGTTGATCACGGTATCCAGATCGCGATGCTCGCTTCGCAATTCGTGCAGCTTGCGAAGCATGGTGTCTTGATCAGTCAGCATCGTCCCAGTCCCGAGGCAGTCGAAAAGGCGGAGTGTGGCATTACGGTTTCGTTGGAACTACCACACTGGCGTATGCGCGAAAACTTGGATCGCTTCGATCAGCTTTCCAGCTCGTCCGCGGTTTCCGGCAGTGCTTGGGGGACGGCGTGGCCTTCGCGCGTCAGGCGATCGTTGGCGGCCTGAACAGCGGCGTTCAGATCCATCTGGCTGCATAGCCCGAGAATGACCGGATCGCGTGGCTTGATGTTGGCGCTGTTCCAGTGCTGGCGGTCCCGCACTTTCGCAATCGTGTCCTTCGTCGTGCCCAGCAGCTTGATGACCTGCGCTTCGGACAGTTGAGGAAACTGGCGCAGCAGGAACGCGATCGCATCCGGGCGGTCATTGCGCTTGGCGACAGGCGTGTAGCGCGCGCCCTTGGAGCGACGGGCGACGGGGCTGGCGCTGGCGGCCATGCGGAGGCGCTGGTCCGCGTCCTTTTCGCAGCGGGCGATTTCTTCCTGCGTCAACTGATGATTCTTGACCGGGTCGTAGCCGACGATGCCGGCCGCGACTTCACCATCGGCGATGGCCTGAACCTCTAGCGGGTGCATGCCGCAGAATTCGGCGATCTGGGTAAAGGTTAGGGCGGTTTTTTCAATCAGCCACACGGCGGTGGCTTTCGGCATAAGAGGCAGCTTCATGATGGTCCCGTCCTGAAACGCAATTCCGGCGTCTTGCAGGCGCCGGACCCCGAAATTTTGGGAGAGCGTCCGGCCCGGCGGAATGCCTGGAACAGACCATCGCGGCACCTGCAGACGCGCATCGATGTTGATTCGGATATGGGGCGACGGGGGCGTCGCGGTCAAGTACTGACTTGATAAGGAACCACAAAAAGCTCCCTTCGCATTTGAGGGCGAAGGGAGCGGGCTGAGCAACGCAGATCAGGCAGCGTGATCGAGTTGCGGTTGCGGCGCCGTGCCGAGCGTAACGGGAATGCGGCGCGGCTTGAGCGCTTCGGGAACCACGCGACGAATCGAAACCGTCAGCAGGCCGTGCATGAGTTCGGCATCGCCAATCTCGATATGGTCGGCCAGAACGAAACGGCGTTCGAAGGCACGGGCCGCGATACCACGGTGCAGGATCTCACCATGCTGCGCGGCTTTCGGCGCGGTTCCCTTGATGGTCAACGTGTTGTCGGCGAGTGTGATCTCGACGTCATCAGGGCTGAAGCCTGCGAGCGCCATCGTCAGGGTGTAGTCAGTTTCCCCGGTCTTTTCGATATTGTAGGGAGGATATCCGGATGAAGACGGGGCCTGGGATGCCGTATCGACCAGGCGGGCGAGACGATCGAAACCGATTGCCGTTCGAAACAATGGTGCGAAATCGTAAGTCATGAGAACCCCCTTCAGGGCAGGTTTCCTGTTGCCGCGATCCCCGGTATGGCGGATCGCCTTTTCTGAATGTCCCAACCCGAAACGGCGCCGGGACGTATCAGAAATGGCGTGGCCGACGCCGTATTCAAGAGGCGGCGACCACGGGAAACCTGCGATGAGAAGGGGGGAGGGATCAGCCCTTGTTGCCGCGGTTGCCGATGCCGGCAAAACGCTTGTTGAACTTGGCGACCTGCCCTCCGGTGTCGAGCATACGCTGCACGCCGGTCCACGCCGGATGGGACTTCGGGTCCACGTCGAGACGGATGGACGCGCCCGGCTGGCCGTAGCAGGAGCGGGTCTTGTACTCGGTGCCGTCGGTCATGACGACGGTGATTTCGTGGTAGTCGGGGTGGATGCCGGACTTCATTGTCTGCGTGCCTTTTCTGAATGGCTCCGATGCCGACCGGAGCGGAAGATGCGCGCGTATAGCCGAAGATCCCTGCAAGGGCAAACGGCATCTCCGTTTCCGGACGTTTTGCCGAAGAACCGAAAAATCAAATGAACCCTGATCGCAACTTTACGCTACACAAGGCGAGACGGGTAACGTGTGACGTTGCCTGACATCGCGAATAGAAAGGAAAACCGCATGAGTGATACAGGTCATCATATCCATACGCCTGGATGGGTTGGAGAATTCAAGAAGTTCATCATGCGCGGCAATGTGGTCGATCTTGCGGTCGGTATCATCATTGGCGCCGCGTTTACTGCGATCGTCTCCAGCCTGGTCAAGGATATTCTGACCCCGATCATCGGACTGGCGACGGGGGGTATCGATTTCTCCAACATCTTCATCACGCTGAAGGGGCCGCACGCGGCAACATTGGCCGATGCCCAGAAAGCCGGTGCGGTTACGATCAATGTCGGTGTGTTCCTGAATGCTGTCATCCAGTTTCTGATCGTCTCCATGGTGATCTTCTGGATCGTGAAGGTGCTGTCCCTGGCCCGGGCGAAGAAGGAAGCCGAGCCGGCCGCTCCGCCGGCGCCGACCAAGAGCGAACTGCTGTTGCAGGATATCCGCGATCTGCTTGCCAATGGTCACGTCCCGCCGCAGGGTTAACATGATGACGATGACGCCCCATATCAGGGCGTCATTCTGACAAGGACAGGGGCAGGCCAGACGATGCGGGGACGGAATTTGTTTGGGATGCTGTCCGCCGTTACCTTGGGCCTGACATCCTGCGCCACTGCTCCGATGGAAGCCTCGGCTGTCCCGACCTCGCCCCATAGCCTGATCTATACCTATCTCATGGCGCATGGGATGGCGTTCGGATATGTGATGGGGGGGAACGTGGACCAGAAGGGACTGGAGCTGCTGGTGGCGATCGACCACAATGCGCAGCTCTCGGTGGCCAATGAGCTGAAACAGCCATCCGCAGAACACCTTCAGCAGGCCAATCAGGCGGTGGAAACACTGCTGGCCTTCGTGACGCCGCCGAATGCTACGGTTTCCACGCACAGGCGCGCCGCCGATCAGGCGACGCGCTGATCTTCAGGCCGGCTTGACGTCGCGCCGCAACCGTCTGGCGCCCAGCAGCAGAAGCAGCGGCGCGGCAATGAAGATGGAAGATGACGTCCCCACCACGATCCCGAACAGCATGACCGTCGCGAAGCCTGACAGGGTGTGTCCGCCGAATATGGCCAGCGGCAATGCCGCGAGGAACACGGTGGAAGAAGTGCCGAGCGTGCGGTTCAGGGTTTCGTTGATAGAGAGATCCAGAAGTTCCCGCAGCGGCATCGTCCGGTATTTGCGCAGGTTTTCTCGCACGCGATCATACACCACCACCTTGTCGTTCGTGGAATAGCCGAGGATGGTCAGGATCGCCGCGACCATCACCAGATCGAACTGGAAGCGTGTGATCGCCAGAAAGCCGACGGTTTTGGTGAGATCAAGCACCAGCGTGACGACGGCGGAAACCGCGAACTCCCATTCGAACCGCACCCAGATATAGACCAGAATCATTGCCAGACTGCATCCGAGAGCCAGCAGGCCGTCGCGGAACAGTTCGGACGAAACCGAGGCCCCGACGGCATCCGCGCGCAACACGTCCGCGCCTGGTTGAGCCGTGGTAACGGCGTGGCGCACGGTGTCCTGAAGGGCCTGTGTGCGGGCTTCGCGGTCCGCGCCGTCCTGTGGTGCGTCGAGCTGGATCAGGACATCGTTATCCGCGCCGAACCGCTGGATGCCCGCCGCCTGAATATGGGCTGCCGAGAGGGCCGCGCGCAGCTTGCCGAAATCGGCCGGACCCTGTGTACGGGCTTCGACCACGATGCCGCCCTTGAAATCCAGCCCGAGAGACAGGCCCGGATAGACGAACAGCATCAGCGAGAGGACCGACAGGACCGCCGAGGTTGCAAGGCCGATATAGCGGCCCCGCATGAAGTTGATGCGCTTGTCGTCGCGCACAAAACGAAAGAACGGGCGCATGGCAGGGGAACTCGACATGGTTCAGACCGGAAGCGTGGAAGGGCGGGTGAGAGCATACCACCGCACCATCAGCAGGCGGGACAGCAGGAGGGTCGTGAACAGCGTCGTCGCGATGCCGATGGTAATGGTCAGCGCGAAGTTCTTCACCGGCCCCGCGCCGAACACGAAGAGCATGACGTGTGCCAGGAAAGCGGTGGCATTGCTGTCCAGCACCGTACCGGTCGCACGCTCGAAACCTGCCTGCATCGCGGCAAGTGCCGTGCGGCCGCGTTTGACTTCCTCGCGGATACGCTCGTTGATCAGGATGTTCGCATCCACCGCCATGCCGAGCGTCAGCAGGATGCCCGCCATGCCGGGCAGCGTCAGCGTTGCCTCGAACAGAGAGAGGATGGCCATCATCAGGATCAGGTTCGCAAGCAGGGCAATGTTCGCATAAAGGCCGAAGCGGCCATAGAACAGCGCCATGAAGGCGATGACGAGCACGAAGCCGACGCCCAGGCTGATCGCCCCCGCACGGATGGAGTCAGCGCCGAGAGACGGGCCGATCGAGCGCTGCTCGATCACGCTCAACGGCGCGGGGAGGGCGCCCGCCCGCAGCATCAGCGCGAGATCGGTTGCGGACTGGGCGGTGAAGTTGCCGGTGATCTGACCGGTGCCGCCGGTGATCGCGCCCTGAATGACGGGAGCTTCGATCACCTTGTTGTCCAGCACGATAGCGAAGCGCTTGCCGATATTGGTGCGCGTCAGGTCCGCGAAGGCGGCCGTGCCGGTGTGGTCGAACGTCATCGTCACGGCCCACTGGCCGGTCTGCTGGTCGATCACGGCGCCGGCGTTGGTCAGGTCCGATCCGTCCGCGTCGATATGATTCTGGACGGGGAGCGTCTGGGACGGGTTGTCGGCCATCGGCAGCATGGTCATGCCGCCGTTTTCGCCGATCAGACGGAAAGTCATCTTGGCCGTCGTGCCTAGGAGCGTCTTGATGCGCTCCGGATCGGACACGCCGGGCAGTTCGACGACGATGCGGTCATCGCCCTGACGGGTGATTTCCGGGTCGATCGCGCCGGTGGCGTCGATCCGGCGGCGCACGATTTCGATGGACTGCGTGACGGCCTCGCGGGCGCGACGCATCAGCACGTCATGATCGAGCGTGATGAGGATGCGGCCATCCGGGGCGGTCGTGGCGCTGAACTCGCCCGGCAAGGACTGGCCGAGCGCGTTGATCGCGGCGATGTCCGCATCATGCTCGGACGGATCGCGGGGGGTGAAGCCCAGCGCGTTCTGTTTCGCGTCCTTCTGGAAATCGCGATAGCCGAGGCCCCTTTCGAGCAGGGCCTGCCGCGTGTTGTCTTCCAGGGTTTGCAGACGGTCCGAGATCAGGCTGGCCAGATCGAGACGCATCAGCAGGTAGGACCCGCCGCGCAGATCGAGGCCGAGATGGATCTGCCGCCAGGGCAAGGATGGGATGGGCTTTTTCGCCACATTCGGCACGCAGAGCAGCGCGCCCAGCAGGCATACGCCTACCACTGCGAGCATCCGAAGCCGGCTGTAATACATCATGACAGGAAGGGTCGCCCTTTCCGGCATCGCGGCGCGTCAGCACCGATATCCGTCGTGAGAAAACGTTTCAGGTGGCGCGGAACATGCCGCCCCCGGGCGCGGGATGCAACACTCTACTCTGGTCGATCGGCCCAAGCATCATTAGGACAATGCTGCAACAGGGGACGAACGAAGGAAGAGACCATTATGATGTTCGGCAAACGCAGCATGGAGGCAACGGGTCCGAACTTGCGCGTCGGCATCGTGGGGGCGGGGCATTTCGGCCGGTTTCACGCCCTGAAGGCGCGGGATTGCGTGCGGGAAACGCTGGTGGCGGTGCATGATCCGGATATGGAGCGGGCGGCGGCCATCGCGGCAGAGGCCGGGTGCGTTGCAAGCCGGACGCTAAGTGAACTGCTGGCGGATGTGGAGGCCGTCATTATCGCGGCCCCTGCGGAGCATCATTACGATCTGGCGCGGGCGTGCCTTGAGGCAGGCAGGCATGTGCTGGTCGAAAAGCCGATTGCGGCCACGCTCGAGCAGGCCACGGCGCTTGCGGCGCTGGCGCGACAGACGGGCCTAGTGCTTCAGGTCGGGCATCTGCTGCGATACTCCGCCGAACACCGGGCGATTACCGAACGAATCAAGCGCCCGCTTTATATCGAGGCGACTCGGATCGCGCCGTTCAAGCCGCGCGGGACGGATGTGTCGGTCATCCTCGATCTGATGATCCATGATCTCGATCTGGTGCTGGCGATCGTGGACAGCCCGATCGCGGATATCGACGCGCTTGGAGCAGCTGTTTCCAGCCCGCATGAGGATATCGCCAATGCGCGGGTTCGTTTCGCGAATGGCTGTGTCTGTTCGATCACGGCCAGCCGGATATCGTTGAAAACGGAGCGGCGGATGCGGATTTTCTCCGAAGACGGGTACCTTTCAGCGGATTTCATGGACCGCAAGCTGAGTTTCATCGGCCGGGAGCGTGGCATCCCGCTACCGGGAACCGGCGGTTTCAGGCGGGAAGCCGTCTCTTGGCAGGATCATGACAATCTGGCGGCAGAACATCTGGCATTCGCCGCATCCTGCCTTGATGGTGCGCCGATTCTCGTCGATGCGGAGGCTGGGCGGCGGGCACTGGAGGCAGCACTAGGCGTGGCACGGAGTATCGAGGAAGCACGACGTCGGATGGAGATTTCCGGATTGATCGGGACCATTCCGTATGCGTCTCTGGAGGATTAGCTCTCCAGTTCCTCCCGCTTCATTTCGAGCAGGAGCCATTGTTCCTCGGCCTGACGGAGATCGTCTTCGGCTTTGGTCAGGGCATCGGTGTAGCGAGTGAATGCCTTTGCATCCCGGCTGTAGAGGCTGGCATCGGAAAGTGCTTCGCGGTGTCTTATGATGGTCTTTTCCAGCTCGGCCATCTGCTGCGGCAGCTTTTCCAGTGCGAGCTTGTCTTTGTAGCTTAATTTTTTCGTGTCGGTTTTGGGTTTGGCGGCAGGTTTTTTCTCGATCATGACGCCCTGAGTGCGCCCCTGAACGCCGAGGCCGCCTTGGGCCAACATGTCGCTGTAGCCGCCCGCGTAATCCTGCCAGACGCCGTTGCCCTCTGAAACCAGCACGGAGGTCGCTACGCGATCGAGAAAATCACGGTCGTGGCTGACCAGCAGGACCGTGCCGGGATAATCGTCCAGCATTTCCTGCAACAGATCGAGCGTTTCCAGATCGAGATCGTTGGTCGGTTCGTCCAGAATCATCAGGTTGGACGGCTGGGCCAGCGCACAGGCCAGGGCCAGCCGCCCGCGTTCTCCGCCCGAGAGATGCCCAACGGGGGTGCGGGCCTGTTCAGGGCGAAACAGGAAATCCTTCATATAACCGATCACATGGCGCGTTTCGGTTCCGACGCGCACCATGTCCCCCGAGCCGCCTGTCAGCGTGTCCGACAGGGTGCGGTTGGGATCGAGGCTTTCGCGGCGCTGATCGAGCGTTACGGTGGAGAGGGCCGCGCCGATGCGGATTTCGCCGCCATCGGGCTGGTCGATACCGGTTAAAAGACGTAGCAGGGTGGTCTTGCCCGCGCCGTTCGGCCCGACGATGCCGAGCCTGTCCCCGCGCAGGACGCGCAGATTGAGATCCTGCACGATGGTCCTCTCCCCGAAGCGGCGATCGACATGTTCTGCCGTGACGACCAGCTTGGCCGCGCCTCTGGAGTCCTGCGCCTCCATGCGAGGTCCGTCCGTGCTGGCGAACCGCGTATCCCGCCGTTGTTGCCGGAGGGCAGCCAGTTCCGCCACGCGGCGAACGTTGCGTTTGCGGCGTGCCGTCACGCCGTAACGCATCCAGTCTTCCTCGCGGGCGATCTGGCGATTGAGTTTGTGGGCGGCCAGCTCTTCCTGTTCCAGAACTTCCTCCCGCCAGCTTTCATACCGACCGAATCCCTGATCGAGGCGGCGCGTCGTTCCGCGATCCAGCCAGACCACGGCGCGGGACAGGGTTTCGAGCAGGCGGCGGTCATGGCTGATCACGATCATCGCGGCGCGCAGGGAGGCCAGTTCGCGCTCGAGCCATTCGATGCTGGGCAGATCCAGATGGTTCGTCGGCTCGTCCAGCAGCAGCAGGTCCGGATCGGCGGCCAGTGCGCGGGCGAGGGCGCAACGACGGGCTTCACCGCCGGACAGGCGTTCGGTTGATTCCTCGCCCGTCAGGCCCAGTTCGGACAACAGGGCGCGGGCACGATAGCCCTGATCTTCCTCCAGCCCGTCGCTGGCGTAGGCATAGGTCGTGCTGAAATCTGAAAGATCGGGTTCCTGTTCGAGATAGACGATCTTTGTGCCGGGCTGCACGAAGCGGGTGCCCGAGTCCGGCTGGATTTCACCGGCCGCGATCCGTAGCAATGTCGATTTTCCAGAGCCATTGCGGCCTACGAAGCAGATCCGCTCACCGGCGCGGACCCCCAGTTCCGCGTGATCCAGCAGCGGTTTGCCGCCGAGGGTGAGAACGATATTCTGGAGCAGGAGAATGGGTGCCGACATGGCCGCTTATGTCACCCGCCTGAGGGTTGAGTGCAAGCGGGATCAGAAGGCCCGCATGCCTCCCGTGACGGCCTGATAGGTCGTGATGGCCAAAGTGAGGGGCTCGAACGGCTTCGTGATGACGAAGGGAGGTTCTTCCGTAGCGCCGGTCAGGAGGCGTTCGGGATAGGCCGTTACAAAGATTACAGGAGCCTTGTGCGTCCGCATGATGCGATTGACGGCGTGCATTCCGTCCTCGCCATGGCCGAGATTAATATCGGCCAGGATCAGCCCGGGTTTATGTTTCTCGGCCAGCGCCACCGCATCCGCCTCGTTATGGGCGACACCCGCGACGTGATGGCCGCATTGCTCCACGAGATCCTGAATATCCATCGCGATGATGGGTTCATCTTCGATGATCAGGACGGACGTCTGGGCGACCTTGCGCAGGCCGGCATGGGCTTGCGCGATTTCGCGCTCCGCTACCTCTAGGCCAATTTCCAGAATATCGGCTGCGACGGAGAGGGGCAGTTCCTCCAGAGCGGTCAGGAGCAGCAGGACGCGTTGGTTGAGGGACAGACCGCCTTCCGGCGTGCCGTTCGACGCTTCGAAGGATCGGGTGACGAGCCGGTAGAGGCTGTGGCGGGGGGAGATGTCCGTCGGTGTATCCGCGAGAAGATGCTTGACGGCGGAGGCGACAAGCACGTCTCCTTGCGTCTGGCTTCCAGCGAGCGCCCGTGCGTAACGGCGCGCGAATGGGAGCGCTTGGATGAGTTCCTGGCGCCGCATGTCGATCATGGTTTATAGAACTCCGCGTCAGGCCGTTCGTAAGGCGTTCGCCATATCATGCCACGCTCGGCGTCAACCGGAAAGAGACGAGTTCTGACCAAAGAGTCCATGCCTTCTTCCCCGCCGGAAACGGCCGCTGCCATGGGTGGTGACGAAGGTTCCGCCAGCCGGGCAGTCCATCGGGCATCCGGTGGGTCCGTCAGGCGGGACATCATGCAGTTACTGCCCGATCTGCGCGGATTTGCACGCTTTCTGACCCGCGATGTCGCGGCGGCCGACGATCTCGTGCAGGATACGATCGTGCGTGCGCTGGCGTCTCAGGACCAGTTTCAGGCCGGCACGAGCGTGAAGGCCTGGCTGTTCACGATCCAGCGCAACATCTTCTATGAACAAAGGCGGCGCCAGAAACGCGAGCATGAGATCATGGATGATCTCGGCCATGACGTGGCGATGGAAGCGCCGGCGCTGTCCAACCAGGGCGCGCGGGATGCCGTCGCGGATCTGACGGCCCTGCTCTGGCAACTGCCGGATATCTTTCGTGAAGCGGTCATTCTGGTGGGGGCGCAGGAGTTAAGCTACGAGGAGGCGGCGCAGATCTGTGATGTTGGCGTCGGCACCATGAAGGCGCGTGTCTCCCGTGCCCGGGCGCGACTCATGACGTTGACGGGGCCCAGACTGGAAACAGAGGCATCGTGACATCAGGCATGTTCAGGGGGCATGAGACTTTGAAACGCCATCGAAGGAAACCATGCCGTCGCTTTGTATTCGCAACAAAAAGGCGCATACTGGAACGGTCATTTCGCACTGACGCGGGACGCCATGCAACCGGAATGCGCCGGTGAAGTTTGTTAGACCACGATGACAGGTGCTGGGGTAACTTTATGAATGGGGGATCAGGCGGCGAGCCACCGAAAACCGGTCCCGACGAGGAGACGGAGAAGGACACCGCCTTCGGGATGTGGCTGAAACGGGGTTTGCATCAGCTCTTCGATGATGTTGCGAATGAGCCTATTCCAGAAGAACTGCTGCGGTTGATCGAGGAAGACCGGGAAAAATGAGCGTCTCATAGTGTCGGGTCATGGACAGGATCTCGATCGGAGTCGTTCCTCGCCATCGCCGGCACGATCCATGAAATGGCTGGATACCGTCGCGGCGCGCGTGATGACGCTCATCGTCTTCGCGACGCTGCCTCTCGCCATCATCGCGGGACTTCTGGCGTGGCGAAGCTACGAGACGGTCGCGGATCAAAATACGCGAAGTGCCGCAATTCTTGCCGATCGTGCGCGGGGTGAGCTGGAACGTGAGGCGGACCGTAATGCCGATCTGATCAGCGTGATGTCCAATCTGGGCATCAATACGGCATCGGCTTCCGATTCGTTCGCTTTCATCCAGTCGATCTCGATGCATCGTTACTGTCTTCTGGGCCTGCTTGATGCGTCCTCTCATCTCGTGACCAGCGTACGCGGCACGACGTCGGACGGGTGCCCTGCCGGGATCGATGCCGTTCTGCCGAAAACGGAGCAGGCGAGCGGTGATGGGGAAATCCGCCGGGAAGTTGTAATGTTCGCGGGACAGCCGATGCTTCGTGTCGTGCTGAAGACGCAATATATAGCTGACATGACGTCCCGGCCGAACACCGGCGTTCTAGTGACGCTTCGGCCGCTCGGCTGGAAGAACGATGCCTTGCCGAGCCGTGATGTGCGTCATCTTCTTCTGGCGGATCTTGCTGGAAGATCCTGGTTGGTCGCACCGGACGGTGTATTGACCCCGCTGGTTCTGAACCAGCCTGCGTCGGAGAAGCCGTCCGAAATCGTTGTCGATACCCTTGGCCGTTCCTTGCGGGCGGGCGCGCCGGTCGCGAGGATGATGAATGGCAGCATCAATGCGGCCATGGTGCCGGTGCTGGGAGTGCGCGTGCTGGTTCAAACGGCCCGTACCGAGAGCGAGACGCATGCGCTTCATCTATTTGCCTGGCGCGTTTTCCTGATCGGGACTTTTCTTGCGGTTGAATTGCTGCTCGTCGCGGTTGCAGCCCATGCCTATCTCGTGGACCCGATGCAGAAGCTCGCGAAATCCGTCGCGGACTGGAGGCGCGGTGGCACGTTCGATCCGGATCTGGGAACGTCAATTCCATACGAACTCCGGCAACTGGAACGGGCATTTCGCCGCGCCACGATGCGGCTGGGTCGTCACGAGGCCCGTCTGGTGAGGGCTGCGCAGAATCAGGATCATCTGATCCGCGAGATTCATCATCGCGTGAAGAACAATCTTCAGGTAGTCGCATCCCTGCTGAACCTTCAGGCCAGCCGTATTCGCTCCCCGGAAACGCGTTCGGAGTTCCAGCTGGTCCGGGACCGGGTGCGGGCGCTCGCGACGCTCCACCGCTATCTCTATCCCGAAACCGGAATGGCCAGCCTCGATATTCGGGCGTTTCTGAACGAACTCTGTTATCAGCTCGTAGCAGGGGCCAATACGGCAGACCCTGGCCGAATCAGCCTCGATCTCGATATCGACGCTGTTCCGATCTCGCCCGATCAGGCGGTGCCGCTCTCCCTTATCATCACGGAGGCTGTCAGCAACACGCTCCGCTACGCCTATCCGGCAGGGATCAATGGAGAGATCAGGCTTCGGCTGACGCGACGAAACGGAAATATTCTTCTGATCATCGCGGATGACGGGGTGGGACTGGAATCCCGCGTGGAGAGCGAGACCAAGCGGGAAGGGATCGGCCTTCAGCTGATCCGGGGATTTGCCCGTCAGCTTAACGGAACGCTTGAGGTCGAGGGGATACGGGGAACGCGTTACGTGCTGAATTTTCCGCCCCAGGAGCGAGGGCGGTCAGCCTCCGGACGCGAAAAATCGTCTCAGACGTAGGGATTCATTAACTAAATGTTCTGCAATAGTGCTGCGATATCACTGTATCGCGGTAGCGTTGCGCCTTATATGGCAGGCTTATGAACGTCGATAAGAAGGTCGTCCGCCGATGGACGCGAGAACAAGCCGGGCCTGGCAGGCGCGCCGCGATGCCTGTCATTCTGCTGGGCCTTGCCGGGGCGCTCATCGCGATCGGTCAGGCCTGGACATTGGCTGAGGCCCTGGCCGATTGCCTGACCGGGCGATCCGGATCGGCGTGGCCTTCCATTCTGGTTTTCGCGGTGCTGGTGTTGATCCGCAGTATCGTGATGGCCGGGCAGGAGTTGGCGTCCAGTCGTGCTGGTATCGCATCGCGGCGTCGGCTGAGGCTGTCCATGCTGGCCAGCATGGTGGAGGAAGGGCCGGCCCTGTTGCGGCGCCAGCATAGCGGTGTTCTGGCGTCCACCATCGTGGATCGGATCGAGGCGCTGGACGGGTATTTTTCCCGCTGGCTTCCAGCCTCCGTGCTGTGGATGGCTATTCCCGCGATCATTCTGGCCGGTGTTGCGTTTCGAAACCTTGATGCGGCGCTGGTGCTCGCCTGTTGTGGTGCGATGGTACCGGTCGCGCAGGCGGTGTTCGGCATCGGGGCTGCCATCGCATCCCGCGATCAGTTTCTTGCGATGACGCGTCTTCAGGCGCGGTTTCTGGATCGCATTCGCGGCATCGCGACCATCGTGCTGGCCGGGGCGGCTGACCGGGAAGCACAGACCCTTGCCTTGGCGGCCGGGGAGCTTCGCCAGCGGACCATGCGAGTACTGCGTGTGGCTTTTCTGTCATCGGCGGCTATTGATGTCGCGATGGTCGTGGCGATTATTGCCATCGTCATTTCCCAGCGGTCGCAACTTCTCGTCTTTGCGGGGAATGGTGCCGCTCCGGAGGGTATTGCGGCGGCTTTGTTCGGATTGCTGCTAACGTCAGAGTTTTTCGCGCCATTCCGTTCCCTGGCGCTGGCGTATCAGGATCGTGCCCATGCTGCTGCGGCGGCGGATGCCATGCAGCATCTGCTTCCGGCGGGAAATCTCCCATCTTCCGCGCCATTGCCTCGGTCCGGGAGGGGGCTGGCGATTTCCATGCAGAATGTCGATTTTAGTTGGCAGTCCGATCGTGGTCTGGCCTTGCAGCACATTAACATAACCATCGCAGCAGGAGAGACGGTTATCCTGACCGGGGCGTCCGGTTCGGGGAAATCCACCCTGATGGAATTGCTGCTCGGTTTTGTGGCGCCCAGCCGTGGCCGTATCCTGTTCGACGGCACAGACATCGCAACGTTGTCACCCCGGGACGTTGCGGCCTCTGTTGCATGGATCGGTCAGCGACCTGTACTGTTCGCGGGCACGATGCGAGACAATATCCTGTTTGCGCGGCCCTCAGCCAGCGAGCAGGAGCTTGTTTCCGCCGTGAACGCGGCTGCGATCGACCGCTTCGTGGATGATCTGCCGCATGGTCTCAATACGGTTGTGGGCGAGGGCGGATTTGGGTTGTCCGGCGGCCAGGCGCAACGCATTGCGATAGCCCGGGCTTATCTGAAGAACGCGCCCCTGTTGCTGCTGGATGAACCGACAGCCCATCTCGATCCAGAGACCGAGGGCGCCATTCTCGGTGCATTGCGCGTGCTTGCCGAGGGTCGAACGGTCGTTTTGTGTGGGCATTCCGATGCGACACGGAATTTCGGCGGTCGGGTGCTGGAACTCGATCACGGGCATGTTGTCCTGATTCGAGGTGCCGCATGAGCGCTTCCGGAAAAAGCGAAACGGCCCGTGGGGCGTTGCGAGAAATCATCGAGGTATGGCGACCCTTCTACGGGCGGCTCTGCCTTGGCATTGTGTTGTCGATGGCAGCCCTCGCCGCCGGACTGGGACTGATGGCACTTGCGGGTGGGCGCTTGTCTGGCGCAGCGATAGGGCTGGGCGCGGGACTTTACCTGCTGCGTGGTTTCGGGGTGGGCCGGATCGCCCTGCGTTATGGGGAACGCCTTTTCACGCATGACGTGACATTTCGCGCCCTTGCCAGTCTGCGCGTCTGGTTCTTTCGCCATCTTGCGGCCGGAGCGGCAGCCGGGCTTGGATTTCGCCGGACGGGAGATCTGCTGACGCGCCTGGTGTCGGATATCGAGACGCTGGACAATCTTTATCTTCGGATCGCGATTCCTGTTGCCGGCGCGTTTCTCTGCTTGCCGGTTCTGGCATGGTTTGGCCTCAAGCTGGGTGTTTTAGTCGGGATTTGCCTGACTGGCCTGTTTCTGCTCGGCGCTTTTGTCGTGCCTGTACTGGTGGCCCGCGAGGCCCGCCGGAATGGCGGCGTGCTTCTTCATGCGGAGGCTGGATTGCGAAACGCCGCGCTTGATTTCAGCAGTGGCCTTCGTGAAGCAAGGGCGTTCAGTGCCGAGGCGATGCTCGTCGATCGGATCGACCGAAAACAGGGCGCACTTTTTCAGGCTCAGTCCGCGCTGGCACGGCGGATGGCTCTGGCGGGGGGGGCGTCCTATCTGATCGGCCAGCTTGCGGTGATCATCGTCCTTCTGGCGATTGCCGGGATCGGCTTTCCGCATGCTGGTGCGATCGCGGGAATCAGTGTCCTGTTTCTGGTCATCGCCGTTTTTGAAAGCATTTCCGGCCTGACCCGGACCGGGGTGCTGAGCGGGCAGGTTGGCCATGCAGCACAGCGGATCGTGGAGATTGCCCGTCAGTCCGGAGACAGTCGCGGCATGCAGGCGGTTCCGGCCCGGATGGATCTGGTGCTTGAGAACGTTACGTTTCGTTGGCAGCTTGACCGGCCGCCTGTTTTCGAAAACCTGTCCCTTATCATTCCGTCAGGTGCCAGAATCGGAGTGATCGGGCCATCTGGAGCAGGCAAGTCCAGTCTGGCCGCATTGCTCCTGAAAGCAGCGGTTCCGGAGGCGGGAACGATTCGATTGGGCGGGGTGGATATCGATACGATCGAAGACGGGCAGCTTCGATCCGCGATGTCCTGGTTGTCCCAGCATACGCATCTGTTTGCCGATACGATCCGTCATAACCTGACGCTCGGGCAACCGCATGTACCGGACGAGGCACTCTGGCAGGCGCTCGACCGTGCGGCGATCGGGGATGTCATCCGCGATTTGCCGGATGGCCTTGATACATGGATCGGGGAAGGGGGAGCCTCCCTGTCTGGGGGGCAGGGCCGCCGGATCGCACTGGCGCGGGCATTGTTATCCGATGCCCCGATCGTGATTCTGGATGAACCCGCGACGGGGCTGGATGCCGATACGGAACGGGCGTTCATGCAGACCCTGAACGAAACCACCCAGGGCAGGACCGTGATTCTGATTGCACACAGGCTGACGGGAGTCGAGCGGCTCGATCAGGTATGGCGTCTGCATGATCACGTTCTGACGCCTGAGCGGATCTGATATCCGGCGTGCGCCGAGCAATGGCCGGAGAACAGTATTGACGGAATCCTGGCCGCGCGGCACCACCATTTCATCAGCCTTCACCGTGAAGGCCGTTCGTCCACCGGGGAAGATTTATGATCCGCCGCCTATCCTTTACCTGCGCATTTCTTGGTGCCGCAGCGTTCGCCGCTTCTGGGCTGGCCGGATGCACAAGCAGCACGGAGCGCGACAAATACGTCGTTTTCTTCACGACGGGATCGACCGCTCTGGACGAGGCCGGGCAGGAAGTCGTCTCGGCCGCGGCGGAGGATGCACGTCGCAGTCATGCTTCGACCGTGGAAGTCGAAGGGTATGCCGCCGCGCATGGCGATCTTTCGGCCGATGAGATGCTGGCAGTTACCCGGGCAAAGAGCGTGGTGGCGATGCTTGGCCAGGATGGCGTCGGTAGCGCGCATATCATTCAGACCGCGCATTCCCCTGCCAATAATGCCGATTCCCGCGTCGCTGCCCGCCGCGTGACGATCGACGTTTCTCCCTGATCCAAGGCCTGAACGATCCTGTCTGATATCGATATCGCGGAGACGCCGGAGGGTATCCTCTCCCGCGTCTTTGGCTTTCCGGCTTTCCGGAGCCTTCAGGCGGAAGCCGTGGCGGAAGTCATGGCGGGACGGGATGCGCTTGTCCTGATGCCGACAGGGGGCGGAAAAAGCCTCTGCTATCAGGTGCCGGCCTTGTGCCGAGACGGAATGGGCCTGGTCGTCTCGCCGTTGATCGCTTTGATGGACGATCAGGTCGCGGGGCTGCGGCAGCTCGGCATCCGGGCGGCAGCGCTGCATTCCGAACTGGATATCGAGGAATCCGCGCAGATCCGCGCCGACATGCAGGCTGGGCGGATCGACATATTATATGTCTCTCCCGAGCGTCTGTTGTCTCCGGGGACGCGCGACTGGCTGGCGCGACGCCGATTGTCCGTGATCGCGATTGACGAAGCGCACTGCATTTCCGCATGGGGGCATGAGTTTCGTCCGGAATACCGGGATCTGGCCGCGTTGGGAGAGATCTTCCCCGGCGTTCCCCGGATTGCTCTGACGGCAACAGCGGACCCGCGCACACGTCAGGACATCCTCGTTGCATTGGGCATGGAACATGCCCTCGTCCTGACGGCGAGCTTTCACCGGGACAATCTCTATATCGCCGCACGCCCGAAAGGCGGCGAGACCAGGCAGTTACTGGACGCACTGGAGCCTCACAGACAAGGCGCCGGGGCGGGCGCGTGCATCGTCTATTGCGGATCACGGGCGAAAACCGAACGTGTCGCGAAATCATTGCGGGAACGCGGGCTGACGGCGTTGCCTTTCCATGCCGGGCTTTCCCCGGTTGAGAAACGCGCGGCGCTGTTGCGGTTCCGGAGCGGCGAACCGATAGTGATCGTCGCGACCATCGCGTTCGGCATGGGGATCGATCGACCGGATGTTCGCTGCGTCATCCATCTGGATATGCCGGCGTCTCCCGAAGCCTATTATCAGCAGATCGGTCGCGCGGGGCGGGACGGACAACGCGCGGATACCTTGCTGCTTTATGGCGGTGAGGACATTGCGCGCGCCAGATTCTGGCTGGAGGAATCCAACGCGCCCGATCGTGAGAAACGAATCATGCACCAGCGGCTGGAGAGCATGATCTCGCTGACGGAGACGACATCCTGCCGGACGCGGGCGCTTCTGTCCTGTTTTGGCGAGCCGCTTGATCTACCATGCGGCCATTGCGACAACTGCCTGTCTCCGGTCGCGACTTTCGACGGAACCGAAGCCGCGCAGAAGCTGCTTTCAACGGTTTATCGCACGGGCCAGCGCTTCGGTGCGATTCATCTCGCCAACGTTCTGCGGGGAAAGACCACCGAGATGGTGGAGCGCCATGCCCATCAGCATCTTTCCGTCTTTGGTGTGGGCAAGGAGCAGAGCGAGGCCTGGTGGCGAGGCGTCATTCGACAGCTCATTGCGCGCGGGGCGCTGAAAATGACGGGGGAGCATGGGACGCTGGCTCTGGATTCCGCGATCGCGCGTCCGATCCTGCGGGGAGAGGAACGTCTTCTCCTGAAAGCAGAGCCGACGGACCCTGTTCGCAATAGTCCGACCAGTCGCGCCAGCGTGGAGGAGATCGATCTGGACAAGGATGCCAGAACGGTGTTCGAGCGCTTGCGCGGCTGGCGGTTGACAGAAGCACGGGAACAGGAAATTCCGCCCTACGTCATTTTTCATGATGCCGTATTGAAGGACATCGCGCGCGATCCACCTGCCGATATGGAACGGTTGGGACGGATCAAAGGGGTCGGCGCATCGAAACTCGCCCGTTATGGCGCGGCTGTTCTGGCCGTTTTGGCGGAAGGCTGATTATTCCGGAGCGGCCGGCTCGTCGGACGGCCTGGCCGCCACAATGAAGTCGACCGTTCTGCTGGTTCCTCCCATGAAGGAGAATGTCACTGGAAGATGGGCGCCACTGACGAACGCAGGTGTGATGTCATCACACACCAGATGATAGCCGCCCAGTGAAAATGCCATTGCCGTATGGGCTGGCAGGGCCAGATGACTGAACAGGTCGGCCGTGTTCGATGTCGTTTCCTGCTCTGTATGGTGGGCGGTGATATGACCGCATCCGGGAGATGTTATTTCGTCCAGCAAATGCGCTGTGGCACTGTGATTTTCGATCGTGAAATAGCCATCGGCATTTTTCTTGTTATGTCTGGAAAAACGGAAACTGGTCGCGGATATCGAGATATCTTCCGCCGCGTGCATCTGCCCAGGAACGGAATCATTGATGCGATCATCGGAGATCTGGGCATGGGCGGAAGGAAGGGAAGCGCCGCTCAACAGGCAGGTAAGAGCAAGGGCGCGTCGCGCAGAGATCACCTGATCGTCTCCTGATGGATGGAAGGACGCCGGAACACGGCGTTTGGAGGTGAGTAAGGTGTAGCGTGTAAAAACGTACTCTGTCGCCCTTTATAGCTGCATGATGGAGGCGCGGTTTTGGCACCCGCGCCTCCATGCGTTTTACTCGCCCTTAAGGAACTTGATCATATCCTGATCGCTCGAAGCCGAGTTGGCCAGTGACGTTGCGCTCAGGCCTTTCATCAGCGCGGATGTATTTGCCGTTTTCGCGGCGACCATCTCCGTGAAGTCGTTGAAATCGATATCCTGCTTGTTGGGTGTGATATCGCCATAACCACCGAGACCATCCGTACCGTAGCTGTCGTTCACGTAGGTCTCGCCATTCTTGAACGTGATCTGCACTGTCGGCGCTTCGGTGCCGCCTCGGCGATCCCCAACCGTGTCGATGAAGGATGTGACCAACCCGTTCGGCATCAGATAATGCGAATAGGACTGATAGGCGTTAGGATTCTGATCCGGATTGAGCGCGTAGTCCGCGCCTGCCGCGGTGTTCAGGTCCGTGGGGTTGCCCATCATCAGGCCGCTGCTTTCGTTCAGCGGAACCCAGTCACTGCGAATGCCCTTGCCAACCCAGCCATACTGGCCGTCCGGTCCGTCGATTCCGGCAGCGAAGGTCGAGCGATGGCTGATCGTCAGCAGATAGTATTTTCCATCGATGATATGCATCGAGGGGCGTTCGGTCTGATCGTTGACGCAGTTGCCGGACACCAGCGGCGGCAGGAATTTCCACCGGGTCATATCGCTGGAGGTTGCAACGGCGAGGCCGATATTGGCGCGCTGATAGATGGCGCCGGACGCGTTGACGGCTGCCACGGTCTCGGCGTTCGGATCGTTGGGACGATAGCCGAGATCATACTGATCGCATGGCGTCTGACCACGGATACCGGCGGAGTTGCCCTCGAACACCATGAAGGTTTTGCCGGGATTGGCTGGATCGACGAAAGTGTACGGATCCCGGAAGGAGAAAAACTGGTTCTGCTGGCCGGTCTGGTAATAATATCCGTCAGGCTGGAGCAGGGGGATGTGATTGTCCATCCCGGTGAACCAGACATGGGTGTAATCCGCATGGATCTGGCCCATGGTCGTCGTGATCGTCGCCTGGGGCGGGGTGATATTATTGGCGTTGGCGTCACGGTTGAAGGCGAGATCGGTGTAAAAGACCTGGACCTGATTGCCGCCGGTCTTCAGCAGGCGTGCGGAGCCGGACCATTCCGCCTGTTGCGTGAAGGGTTGTCCTTTATAGACCGAAGCGCTGGCACCATCAGGAAAGACATTGCCGCCATAGATCCAGCCGCCGGCTGCCGGCCGCAATCCGGGCGACCCGCCGTGACGACGGTAGAAGAAACCGATACGGGCATGGACGTGGCGATCATCGAAGCCGTAGCCCTGATTCTGTTTGGCAGTCAGACAGAAGATGATGTCCCAGCCGTTATAGCTGTATTGATTGCCCTTGGCATCTGTCAGCGGCCATGTATCCCAGACCCAGACGCTATTGCTGATGACTGGAAAGCCAAGCGGAATGGCGGGCATGGTCAGGCGGGTCGGAAGAGAATTCACCCCGGTCGCGACATTCGGATTGTTCATCTTCATGATCTGCCGGGCATCGGCACGCGTCCAGCGGGCCGTATAAGCCGTATAAGGATCGTAGGAGCGGCCAGTATGGATCGCGGGCAGAGGAAAACTGCTCGCCGGGGCCGCTTTGATATGGGCCGGCATGGCTTTGAACGGCATCAGACCCGGAGCCGGGGCTGCATGCGTAGTCAACGAGCGCGTGACCAGATCGCCTGCAGTCGGGGCAGCGATCGCCGGGGTGCAAAATGCCGTCAAAGCGGCAATAGCAACGGATTGGGTCCGCGTGAAAGCTTGAACCCGAGTGGGGTGGCGCATGTGATTCTCCGGCAGAGAGAACAATTCTCTCAAATCAACACCAAATAAGTACCAAGTAAGTCTGAAATAGATTTATACTTGGCAGACTATTCAAGGCGAGGTCCGCCCTTATCGAAGGCAGGCCTTGCTGCATTATAATGTTTTATTAACGGTAGTGGTCCATATTAAAATATTACAAATTGTTTCGAATTTTAGAGAGATGCAAAAAATTTTGTCTTGAAAAGGAACATTTTGGAGTTCTTGCTTCAAATGCTATTTTTTCTGAATTATTTTGATATAATTTTTAACGGCTTCATAAATAATTCTATGCTTGTGGTATTTATTTGATGTTAGAGAATCCAAAATTTGATATTTCTTTTTTAAACATAGAATATTGTTTTGAATCTGAGGTTTCAGTAAAAAAATCTTGTCTTCCCGTTTCGCTTTTTATTTTAGACCGAGTCAACATTACCTGTGCCTGCCTCGCGACAGCAGGCGCCGGGTCCAGCCAGATAATATCCGGATAGTGCTGCCTGAGAGCGGGTAGTAGAAATGTGTAATGAGTACACCCAAGGGCGATAGTATCGATCTGATTACCCTGTTTTTGGCTGAATAGATAATCGAGTTCCTGGTCCAGTTCTGCTTGGTCTAGCGAACGATATCGGAATATATGTTCCGCCATATCCGCCAATCCACGGGCGCCATGAGCGAGCAGAATGCAGTTTGGCGCATAATCGCGTTGAAGCGCATGCACATAGGGACGGGTGATAGTGGCTCTGGTCGCCAGAAGCCCAATCACATGGCTTCTGGTTTCCCGGGCGGCCCAGCGAATGGGCGGGACCGTACCGACCACAGGCACGGTCACAGCCTGCCTTACCGTGTCCAAGGCAATCGTGCTGGCCGTGTTACAGGCGATAACGATCAGATCCGGCTTGAATCTGGCCTCCGCATCGCGCAGCAGGGTCGTGCAACGATCTTTGATGACGCCGTCCGGCTGTTCTCCATAGGGGAACAGCGCGGTATCCGCGAGATAATCGATTCCCGTGCCTGGCGGGAGCGCTTTCCGAAGTTCCGCAACGACGCCCAGCCCCCCGATACCGGAGTCAAATGTCAGGACCCGAGCCAAGCCGCATCATCTCCGCGTTGATCAGGCCTTGGCTTCAGCCTGTTCCTTCAGGGCCGCTGCCTCTTCGGCGCTGCCAACGCCACCGTGGCGGGCGGACCATCCGCAGGGGTCTTCCAGGAAGCGGCGCACCTCCGCACTGTCGCTTTCCGAAAAGTAATTTTGCCCGGCGCAGGCCTCCAGCACATCCCACCAGGTGCAGAGCGAATGCAGGGAGATGTTCATGTCGGACAAGGTCTTATGGGCACCCGGGAACACACCGTAGAAAAAGACCACAAATGTATGGTTCACGATGGCTCCGGCATCACGCAGCGCATTGGCGAACCGGATTTTCGAGGCGCCGTCCGTGGTCAGATCTTCGACGAGCAGCGTTCGCATTCCATCCGGTACATCACCTTCAATCTGGGCATTGCGGCCAAATCCCTTAGGTTTTTTGCGAACGTAGGCCATCGGCGCCATCATCCGGTCCGCGATCCAGGCGGCAAACGGGATACCGGCTGTTTCACCGCCGACGACCGCGTCGATGCTTTCATAGCCGATATGACGGCCAATCTTCTCGACCCCCAGTTCCACGATCTTGGCCCGGGCACGCGGAAAGAAGATGATCCGTCGGCAGTCGATATAGACCGGGGATTTCCACCCCGAGGTCAGCGTATAAGGGTCGCTCGGGCGGAAATTGATCGCCTTGATTTCAAGCAGGATACGCGCCGTGGTCAGTGCGGCGTCCCGATCCCATTGCGTCGTCTGCTGAGAGGGCAGGTGCCCGGCTTGCGTGCTCACGCGCGGTAACTCCGTTGATGTCGTTCCATGCGACATATCGGATACGGTCATAAAAAGGTAGCCATGTTAAGCGCAGGAAGTGCTTGCCCATGCCGATTGCGCAGCCTATCATCTAGCCAAGTTGCAAGTAATTCTCAACAAGGATCTTTCCGTGACGGCCGAATTCAGCCGAATCGCACGCAAATGCGAGCGTGCCGTGGTGACGGCATACCAGGAACTGCGTGACGTGGGCCAGCCAGACATTCAGGCCTTCAGCGCCTGCACGACACTGTACCGCATCCACCATCCGGAGTCTTCGATGGCCGAAGCACGCCGACTTGTGTCCGAATGGATCGACCATCACGTCGTCCGCCAGGATACCGGTGCAACGAACGGCTGTGAATGCGACTGATCCTGATCGAAACCGTTTCGTCAGTTGTGCCGTAGGGCGAACGGCACGAAGTTTCTGGGGCCATCTCCGATGTAAAGCTGCCGCGGGCGACCGATACGCTGTCCCGGCTCCTCGATCATTTCTTTCCACTGGCTGATCCATCCGGCGGTTCGGGCCACAGCGAACAGGACCGTGAACATGGATGCCGGAATCCCAAGCGCCTTGAGAATGATGCCGGAATAGAAATCCACGTTCGGATACAGGCGGCGCTGGACAAAGTAATCATCTTCCAGCGCGATGCGTTCCAGTTCCATCGCAAGATCCAGCATCGGGTCGCGCGTCAGGCCCAGTTCGGCCATCACTTCATGGCAGGTCGCCTGAAGGATTTTGGCGCGCGGATCGAAATTCTTGTAGACGCGATGGCCGAAGCCCATGAGCCGGACACCACTCGATTTGTCTTTCACCTGCGCAATAAAGGCAGGAATGTTTTCCTTGGTGCCGATCTTGGCCAGCATTCCAAGCACGGCCTCGTTCGCCCCGCCATGAGCAGGCCCCCAGAGCGCTGCGATTCCGGCCGAAATACAGGCAAAGGGATTGGCACCCGTCGAACCTACCATGCGGACCGTCGAGGTGGAGGCGTTCTGCTCATGATCGGCGTGCAGCACCAGAATCCGGTCAAGGGCGCGGGCAAGGATCTGGTTGACCTTGTAGCGGGCATGAGGTTTGGCGAACATCATGGCCAGGAAGTTCTCGGAGTAGCTGAGATCCTCGCTGGGGTAATGAAACGGCTCCCCGATCGTATATTTGTAGGCCCAGGCGGCGAGGGTCGGCAGTTTGGCGATCAACCTCCGGGCGGACAGATCGCGAGATGCCTCATTCGAGATATCCACGCCGTCATGATAGAAGGCGGACAATGCGCCGACAGTCCCGCATAGGATAGCCATCGGATGCGCATCACGCCGGAAACCGTTGAAGAAGCTCCGGATCTGTTCATGTAGAAGCGACTGGTTGGTCAGATCACGACGAAACGCGGCATATTGGGCCAGGGTGGGCAGTTCTCCATAAAGCAGCAGATACGCGACCTCCGGATAACTGGCCTGAAGGGCGAGCTGTTCGATCGGATAGCCGCGATGCAGCAGGATACCGCGCTCGCCGTCGATGAAGGTGATCCGGCTGCGGCAGGCGGCCGTCTCGCCAAAACCCGGATCGAATGCATAGAGGCCGGTCTCCTCCGTCAGAAGACGGATATCGACGACATCCGGTCCCAGAGTGCCGGATAGCAGGGGCAGATCGATTGTCTTGCCTGAAATTGTGATTGTCGCCCGACTGTCAGCGTCGCTCATGAGGGCCTTTTCCAGTTTTGTCTTCGATCCGAACGTTTCAGCAATAAATGGCAATCGCTGAGCTGGCAATCAGGGCGTCAGAAACGCATCCAGCCGGGCATTGGCTGGCCCGAATCGGTCCCATGACTGCGTGACAGAAAAAACGGTGACGCTTGCCGGAGGATAGCCTCCATTCAGGGAGGAAAATACCTGTTGATCAAGCGCACGACCGGCAAGCTGCAAGGCCAGATGGTAGAGAAACGGATTATGCCCGATGATGAGAAGCGAGGACGTCGCCGGCGCCTCATGCCGAATCAGATCGAGGATCTCATCCGCACCGGCGGAATAAAGCTCGCCCACGACGCTGATCCTACTGTCCGGCGCACATTTTTCCTGTATCAACGCGGCCGTCTGCCGGGTTCTCTGGGCCGGGCTGCTCCAGAATGTCAGCGGCCCCTCCAAAAATCCGCCTGCTGTCAAATCATGGCCGATCTTGCGGGCTTCCTCTTCGCCGGCTGACGTCAGACGACGTGCGCGGTCGGCGTCATCGCCATATCCGACCTGAGATTCGGCATGGGCGTGACGCATCAGGAACAGACGGCGATTTTGCATGGGATTCAGACCCCCCCGTTTTTCCGGGCGATGGCTTCATGGTGCCGGATAACCTCCGTGATGATGAAGGCCAGAAATTTCTCCGCGAAATCCGGGTCCAGATGCGCGTCTTCCGCAAGTTGGCGCAGTCGGGCGATCTGGCGGCCTTCACGGGCCGGATCGGCTGGCGGCATTTGGGATCGGGCCTTGAGTTCGCCTACTGCTTTCGTCTGACGAAAGCGCTCCGCCAGCATATGGATCAGCGCCGCATCGATATTGTCGATGCTCTGCCGCAGGGTGGCGAGTTCGGAAGCGGGATCGTGGGAAGCGGCAGGCATCAAATCCAGTACTCTGTTTGCAACTATGTCAGGTCGTCCAGGTCGATCCAGGCAAGGTGGCCACCTTTGCCCGCGCCGAGATCGGTGAAAACGGCACGCCCACCGGCACGCCCCTGCTTGATCCACGGACGACCATCGGTGGAGCGCCGATCATGGCCACAATAAACCGTATGTCCATCCGGAATATGATCGACCCAGCGCAGGCGTCGCTCCGGATAGCCGTCTGATTGCATCCGGCCTGTCGTCTCACCGAACAGGGCTCGGGAGAGCACGGCGTTCATCTCTCCAAGGCCGGGAGGCGGCGGTTCAAACAACATGCTGGTATGGAAGCCGCCATGCACGAACACCGTCCGGCCAACGCGGACCCAGGCCGGGGCACGCGCGATCGCGTCATAACTCCGTTCCGCAAGAGAGGGATCGTCCCAGCGGCCGATCTGCCGGACCGTTTCCTCCAGTGCAGGATCGCGGCGCAGGCGTCGGCCTTCCAGCGCACGGCCCAGCTTGCGGTCATGGTTGCCCAATACGAACATGGCGCGTTGCCGGGCGATCAGATCCAGGATCAGATCCATCGTGCCAGCGCTATCCGGGCCATGATCCACGAGATCGCCAAGCTGAACGACGAACCGATCCGTCGCCACTGCATGGCGGAAAGCCTTCAGATCACCATGCACGTCTCCCACTACCCGGATACCGCGTGACAGCGCATCCATGGGAAGAGACTGGGCAATGAAGGGGAGATTATCCGAAATGGCGCGACCCTGCGAAGAAGATGGAACAGACAGGATCAACGCGGAGAAGCCCTGTCAGTTGTCATCTTACCGTAACGCGCCCACGACGCCACAACGGGAACGGCGATATTTCAAGCTATTAGGGTCTTGCCCGTTCAGGCCACGCTGATCATGGAAGCCGCCAGGGAAAGATCGACCGACAACACGCGGCTGACCCCGCGCTCCTGCATCGTCACGCCATACAGGCGATCCATATGCGCCATCGTCACCTGATGATGGGTCACGACCAGGAAACGTGTGCCGCAATTCGCGGCCATATCGGCCAGCAACGTGCAGAACCGCTCCACGTTGGCGTCATCCAGTGGCGCGTCCACCTCATCAAGAACGCAGATCGGCGCGGGATTGCACAGATGCGTCGCGAAAATCAGGGACAGTGCCGTCAATGCCTGCTCCCCGCCCGATAGCAGCGACAGCGCCGAGAGTTTCTTGCCCGGCGGCTGGGCATAGATCTCCAGCCCGGCTTCAAGCGGGTCGTCGCTGCCGATCAGGGCGAGATGCGCGCGGCCACCGCCGAACATGCGGGAAAACAGGGTCTGGAAATGCGTATCCACCGCAACGAATACGGTGTTCAGTCGCTCGCGCCCCTCCTTGTTCAGGGAGCCGATCGAACCGCGCAGCCGCTCTATCGCCGCGACCAGCTCGCCACATTCGCGCTCGATCGTATCGGCCTGGGTTCTAGATTCCTCGAATTCGATATCTGCGCGCAGATTGACCGGGCCAAGATCGTCCCGTTCCCGCGTCAGACGGCCGATTTTGCGCTTGAGGGAGGTTTCGGCCTGATCCGATAGATCCTGCGGAATCGGGCCATCCCCGGGTGGTTGATCGTCCTGCCGTAGCTTCTCCAGGGCGGCTTCGGCCTGCGCGGCGCGTTCCATGATGGTCGCCAGATCGGTCCGGGCCTGAGCCAGCGCCAGATCGGCATCGCGGCGCCCGGCCTGCGCCTCCGTCAGGGCCTGCTGCGCCGTCCGGGATGCCTCGTCCAGTTCCCGCCATCGTGCCTCGACGTTCGAGAGGGCCTCGATCTGCGTGGCATGGGCATGGGCGAGGGCAGGGGGGCCTTCCGCTGCTGCCACATCTGCCTCGCGCAGGGCTGTCAGCCGCACTGCCTGTTCGGCATGATCCAGCGCGGCACGTTCGCGGCGGGCCTGCGTGTCCTGTTGTTGCGCGCGCAAGCCTGACAAGAACTGGGTAATCTGGGCCTGTTCGACCACGAGAGCCGCCTCCCGCGCGCGCAGCCCGGTTTCCTGCTCCCTCACTCGGGCCAGATCGGCCCGGGCCTGGTCCAACGTCTGCCGGACCGCGTCCGGATCGGCGAGCGCGTCACGCGTGGAGAGCAGGGTTGCAAGATCGGCCCGTGCGATTTCAAGGGTGTCATGCAGATCCTGTCGGCCCGGCTGAAGGCTTTCGATGCGGCTTCTGCTCGCCACGGCGCGCTCATAGGTATCTCGATGCGTGCGTGCCAGCGCCGTCTGCCGTTCACGGGCTGTTTCCTCCATCCGCCGCGTTTCCGCGCGTACCGATTCGGCAGCCACTACAGCCCGGCGCGCCAGATGATCGGCCTCTTTCGCCTGTTGCGGATCGTCCATAACCTGGCGGGCTGCCTCGATGGCATGCATTTCGTCCTTCGCCGACGCCAGATCCTGCCCGATCCGTTGATGGGCCGGTTCCTGAGTTTCAAGCCGCAGGGTGGCCGCACGATGGCGGGCCAATGCCTGATCCTGCGCGATACGGGCCTTTTCAAGCCGTTCCTGCGCGGACAGCCGCGTCTGGCGCGCCGTGTTCGCAGCCTCCAATGCAGCACTCTGCCGGGCCTCGCTTTCTGTCAGCGCCCGTTTCAGCGCCGCCAGTTCCGGAAGGGTTCGCCATTCCGCATGAGCCGCCTGATGTGCCGCCTCGGCTTCCTGCACGACATGCGATGCCTGGGCATGTTGCGTCTCCACGGCGGCCAGACGCACGGCGGCTTCTTCCGCCGCCAGCCTGGCATCCGCTTCATTGCGGCGTGCCACGCTGGCCTCCTGTTCATGCCGAGACCGCTGGCTCCGGAGGCGATCGAGACCATCCTGCGCCTGTGTCATCGCGTTCGCGGCGCTATCGAAGCGCGTCTGAATATCCTCCGCCTGCATGACAAGAGCGTCCAGTTCTGAATCGCATCGCGCCATCTGATGACGTTGCGTCAGACGCAGGGCCACGGCGTTCGGGCTGCCCGCCCGCACCTGAAAACCGTCCCATCTCCACAGGTCACCCGCGAGCGTCACCAGTATCTGGCCAGGATGCAGATCGGGTTGACACGCTTCCCCATTCCGCGCCGTCTCGACGATCCCGACCGCCTCGAAGCAGCGTCGTAACGCCGGCGGAGGCGCAAGCCGGGTCGTGAGTGGCGTCACGCCAGACGGCCATGCCGTCGGAGGCAGACCGGGAAGGGCGTTCCAGAGGCGTGGCGCGGACGATGACTCTCCGCCTGGCAATGCCGCATCCAGCCCATCGGACAGCAGGCAGGCCAGGGCGGGAATTAACGGCTCCGGAATGTCCAGTACGTCCAGCAACGTCTCTTGCGCGTCGTTCCCGTAACTCGCAAGGGTTTCAGCCAGACCAGCCCGCTGCGAAGACAGGCGCTGGGTGTCATTGCGATGGGACTGAACCGCCGCCTCTGCCGCGGCAAAAGCAGTCCGCAAAGCGGGCAGGGCGGTGTCCTGAACCTCGATCTGTTCCAGCAGCTGTGCCAAGGCGGCTTCCGCCGTGTTCCGCCTCTGTGTCAGATTGTCCAGCACCTGCGGATCGGGCACCCTCTGCCGGGCGGACTGCCATGCCTCCGCGACTCTCGCACCCTGCTCCTTCGCACGATCGAGCGTCGCTTGCGCGGATTTGAGCACGTTTTCAGCCAGGGCATGTCGTTGCCCCGCATCCCGGAGGCCGGACGCTGCTTCAAGCCGCAAGCGCGTCGCATCAGTCTGAGCTGTTCCGGCGTCGTCCTCCGTCTGGCGGGCCGCGTTCAGCGCATCGGATGCTTGTGTAAAGATCTGCCCGAGCCGCGCCCGTTCCGAGTCCTTCACCAGTGCGCCACGGGCCTGCGCCAGTGATGCGGCCAACTCCGCACGCTGTGACTCCTGTCGGGCAATTCGTTCCCGCAGCCGTCGGTCCTGATCGTTCAGATCGTCCGCACGGGCCTGCGCTTCCCGGGCGGCATGGTCCGTCATCTGGGCCGAAAGACGGGCTTCGTTCAGAACCTCTTCCGCGTGAAGCCGCATCTGCTCCGCCGCCTGCGTCGCGTCCGTCGCGGCTTCCAGATCCGTGACGATCCGCGCCAGCACATCCTCATCCGGCGTGTCCTGCATCAGTCGGGCCAGCTCGCTATCGAGGGCGGCAAGCTGCGTTTCGAGCTGCTGCTGATAGTCTGTAGCGGTCCGGCGACGCTCCTCATGCGTCGTCATGGCAGTCTGCGCCTGACGCAATGATTCCAGCGCAGCCTCGACTGCCGTATCCGCACTCCGCGCCTGTTCCACCGCTACGGACAGATCGGCCCGTGTATGTGTCAGATCCTCCGGCATGGCGGCTTCCCGGACCGTGGCGGATGCCAGATCGGCCAGCAACCGCTCCAGGGCGCTGTCCGCATCCTGCAAACGTTGCGCGGCTGCGTCATGATCGCGCTCGCCCTGTTCACGGCGGCTCCGGGCATCCTGCGCATCGCGTTCCGCCCGTTCCATCGCCGCGCGGGCGGTTTCGGACTGAACCCGCAGGCGTTCCAGCCGTGTTCGGCCGTCCTCCGCCGTCTCACGCGCCGGGGCGATGGCCTGCGATGCTTCGTGCTCCGTAATCGTCGCGGTTTCCGCCCGGTTTTCCGCCAGTTCCAGTTCCCTGCGCGCCGTTTGCAGGGCGGCCACCGTTGTTCGGGCCTGATGCGCCGCGCGGGCATGGATCAGGACATGGAGCGCGATTTCGGCCTCCCGCAAGGCGGCGGCGATCGTGCGATACCGTCCGGCCTGTTCGGACTGTTCCGACAACGCCCCGATCCGCTGCTCCAGTTGCAGCCGTAGATCGTCTGCGCGCGCCAGATTGGCCTCGGTCTGGCGCAGCTTCAGTTCCGCATCATGGCGCCTGACATGCAATCCAGTGATCCCGGCTGCTTCTTCCAAAATTGCGCGGCGTTCCTCCGGCTTGGCGCCGATCAACTGGCCCACGCGATTCTGGCTGACCATCGCCGAAGACCGCGCCCCGGAGGACAGATCGGCAAACAATGTTTGCACATCCCGCGCGCGCATCGTCCGGCCGTTGATCCGGTAGTCGCTGCCCGAACCACGCTCCGCCCTGCGGCTGACCTGAAGTTCGGGTTCCGCCTGAAACGGTGCCGGGCCAATCCCCGCCGCGTCTTCCAGATGCAGCGTGACTTCCGCCAGATTGCGAGCCGCACGCGCGCCCGTTCCGGCAAAGATCAGATCGTCCATCTCCCCACCACGCAGGGACCGGGCGGAGCTTTCGCCCATCGCCCAGCGCAGGGCCTCCACGACATTCGATTTGCCGCATCCATTCGGGCCGACGACTCCGGTAAGGCCCGGCAGGACATCGATACTGACCGGATCGGCAAAGCTCTTGAATCCTGCGATCCGCAGGCGGGTGATGTGGGCAGCCATACAGGATCGGGAAGCGGCGTCAGTGCGCCGCGTTCACCTGTTGCTCGAAATTGGCATAGGTTTCCGGATCGCGATCGTAGGACACATCGCCGAAGCGGAAGAACGGCGTGCCCTGAATGTTGTAACGCTTCTGGGCCTCGTCTTCCTGATTCTGGAGTGCCTGCTGGAATTGGGCGTCGTTGATGACGGCATGGAACTGGTCCGCCCCCATGCCGGCCAGCGCCGCCATGCGCTGCAACGGTCCCAGCGGATCGGTGTCGCTCTGCACGAAGGCCCAGCGGTCCTGACTGGAGAACAGGGACATGATGAACGGCTCGTACCGGTCCACCGGCAACGTACGCGCCACCATCGCCGCGTAGAAAGACAGCTTGTAGAGCGGGAAATCGTTGAACTGGTAGCGAATCTTGCCGGTGTCGATCAGCTTGGCCTTGACCTCCGGAAACACCTCGGTTGCGAAATGCGCGCAGTGCGGACAGTCCAGCGAGAACCATTCCTGCACCAGAATCCTGGCGTTCGGATTGCCGACGATCCGGGGCGTCAGGCGTACATCATCGGCACGGGCCTTGCCGATGCCGGCAAGTATGAGGGCAGGGGAGGCGGCCAGCAGGGTGCGGCGGCTGAGGGTCATCGCGTGAACTCCAGAAGGATGACAGGGCGGAAGCAGAGGCACCGCCAAGAATGGCGCGATGATGCGTGAACAGAACGCTCCGTCAAGTTACTCGTCATCCACCGTACCCGGTTCCTGCAACGGTTTGACAATCCAGTCCGAGGGAACGCGCATCCGCAATCCCCGGATGTGCCGTGCATCCGCGTCCGTGACGCGGAACACGAGGCCGCTGCTGTGGGTAAGGACCTCGCCCCGCGCCGGAACATGCCCCGCCAGACGGAACACCAGCCCGCCGACGGTCTCGATATCCGATTCGCGTTCCGAATCGGTCAGGACCGCGCCGAAGCGTGCTTCCAGATCCTCAACCTTGAAGCGGGCATCCAGATCGAACGATCCATCCGCGCGTTCCGTGAGCATGACGGCCAGAGGCTCGTCATGCTCGTCGGAGATATCGCCCACGATGGTCTCGATCAGATCCTCGATCGTCACCAGCCCGTCGATACCGCCATATTCGTCGATCACCAGCGCCAGATGCGTCCGTCGCTGGCGCATCTGAAGCAGCAGATCCAGCACCGGGATCTGCGGCGCGGTCATCAGCGGCTGGCGCAGAAGGGGCGTCAGGTCGAAGGCTTCCGGCGTGCCGACATAGGCCACCAGATCCTTGACGTGGATCATGCCGACGATGGTGTCGAGTTGCTCCCGATAGACCGGCATCCGGGAGTGATTCTCCCGGCGCATCATGTCGAGCGCATCGTTGAAGGTTATGGTGGCCGGCATCGCGATGATATCGGCGCGCGGCACCATCACGTCATCGGCGGTGATCTCCCGCAGGCGCAGGACATTCGTGATCAGCGCACGTTCCTGCCGGTCCAGCTCCTGTGGGGCGTTCGGGTCTTCCCCGGGCGTTCCCGCCTCCTGCACCAGAGCCGCGATGGAACTGCGCAGGCCCTGTTCGCGGCCACGTCGGCCTAGAAAGGAGAACAGCCCCTTGGACCTGTTGTCGGACTCGCTCACGACATGCCCCCCTGGCGGATGCCCCAGGGATTCGCGACGCCGAGTCTCGACAGGATGCGGGTTTCGTACATTTCCATCTGCCGCGCTTCACCAGCCTCATGATGGTCATATCCGGCCAGATGCAGAATGCCATGCACCAGCAGGTGCGTCAGATGATCCGCCAGCTTACACCCGTTCTGCCGGGATTCGCGACGCACCGTCTCGAAGCCGAGCACGATATCGCCCCCGAATCCGGGCGCGCCGTCGAATGTCAGCACGTTCGTCGGCTTGTTCTTGCCGCGAAAATCATAGTTGAGCCGTTTGACGGTGTGATCCCGTTCCAGCAGCACCGTTGGGGCCGGGATCCACAATTCGGCGCAGGCGAGCATTACGGCCCGGCGGACGCGCCGTTCCAGATTCGGAACACCGCCACGCCAGCGCGCATCCGCGACGAGGATCTCGCCCGGGGATTCGTCCCGGGCGAGGAGAATAGAGCTAGGCTCCGGTTCGGACTGCGGCGCGGGCCGCGTGCTACTTCGAGGTTCCATCGGTCTCCCGGCGTACCCGTCCACGGGACAGGTCCCGCGCGGCCGCCGCACGCTGATCATAGGCATCGACGATACGCGCCACCAACGGATGGCGCACGACGTCTTGCGATGCGAAGCGGGTTATCCCAATTCCGGGCAATCCCTCAAGCGTTTCTACAGCCTCACGCAATCCGGACGTCACGCCATTGGGCAGATCGACCTGGCTCAGATCGCCCGTGATGACCATGCGCGTACCCTGTCCCATACGGGTAAGGAACATTTTCATCTGCGCCTGAGTGGTGTTCTGGGCCTCGTCCAGAATGACGAACGCATGGCCGAGCGTGCGGCCACGCATGAAGGCGAGAGGGGCGACCTCGATCTCCCCGGTTCCCATCCGCCGCACGACCTGATCGCCCGGCATCATATCGTTCAGCGCATCGTAGAGCGGCCGCAGATAGGGGTCGATCTTCTCCCGCATATCGCCCGGCAGGAAACCGAGGCGCTCACCCGCTTCCACAGCAGGGCGGGAGAGAATGATCCGGTCCACCTGGCCCGCCTGGAGCATGGCGACCCCCTGCGCGACCGCGAGATAGGTCTTGCCCGTTCCGGCAGGACCGATCCCGAACACCAGTTCGGATCGCGCCAGCATGTCCATATATCCGGCCTGACCACGAGAGCGGGGCGTGATCGCGCCGCGCTTGGTACGGATTGCGGGGAGATCCATCAGGGTCTGGCGTGCATCCTCGGCAGATGACTCCGCGCCGCTTCCGATGAAGGCCGGGGTGGGATGAGAAGTCATGCGGATCACGCCATCAACCTCCGAACTATCGATCTTTCCGCCGCCCTCGATACGCCCGTAGAGGGTGATTAGCGCGGATTGCGCCAGCGCGACCTTGTCTGCCTCTCCCGTAATGGCGATCTTGTTGCCACGGCAGGAGAGCTTCACCTCGAATCCCTGTTCCAGTCGCAACAGATATCGATCGTGATCGCCCAGCAACTGCTGCAAAAGTATGTTGTCGTTGAAGCGCAGCGCCGTGGTGCGGCTGCCGCCGATCATGCCGGTGCCCGTGGACCCGAGGTCCGGAAGGGCGTGGCGGGACGCGCCGAGGGCGCGGGGGAGGTGGTTTGCCGAGGTTTGGCTCAAGCGCAGGCTCTCTCCGGTACGAGGACGCCGCCCAGCGAATTGGTCAGCCGCTGGGTGATGGACACTGTCACCGTGCTGCCGATCAGGCTCTCCGGCCCCTCGACATGCACCGGTTGCAGATAGGGTGAACGCCCGACGAGCTGGCCGGGTTTGCGGCCCTTGCCCGTCAGGAGAACGGGAAGATCGCGGCCGACCATATCGGCGTTGAACGCATCCTGCTGTTCGCGCAGCAGGGCCTGCAACGCTTGCAGGCGGGCGTCCTTCACGTCTTCCGCAATCTGGAAGGGCGCGCCGGCGGCAGGCGTGCCGGGGCGCGGCGAGTATTTGAACGAATAGGCCAGCGCGAAACCGACATCCCGCACGAGCTGCATCGTCGCCTCGAAATCCTCATCCGTCTCGCCGGGATGGCCGACGATGAAATCCGAGGACAGCGCCAGATCCGGCCGCTTCTCCCGCAGGCGGCGCACGATCTCGCGATATTCGTCGGCCGTATGGCCACGATTCATGGCCTTCAGCACTCTGTCGGAGCCGGCCTGAACCGGAAGATGCAGGAAAGGCATCATCTCCGGCAGGTCGCCATGGGCGTCGATCAGGGTCTGCTCCACGTCCCGCGGATGGGACGTCATATAGCGGATGCGTTCCAGACCGGGAATTTCAGCCAGCCTGTAGGCAAGCTGGGCCAGTGTCGCACTCTCTCCTTCCGCGTTCAGCCCGTGATAGGCATTGACGTTCTGGCCGAGGAGCGTGATCTCCCGCACGCCGCTTTCCACCATCCGCCTCGCCTCCGCCAGCACGGATTCGACGGGGCGGCTGGTTTCCGCACCACGGGTATAGGGAACGACGCAGAACGAGCAGAACTTGTCGCACCCTTCCTGGATGGTGAGGAAAGCCGTCAGATTTCCGGGCAGTTGCGGCGCCTGCGTATCCGGCAGAAAATCGAACTTCTGCTCGGCCGGAAAATCCGTATCGATCACCGCACCACCGGCCCGCGCCGCCCGCGCCACCATTTCGGGCAGACGGTGATAGGTCTGCGGACCCAGCACGATATCGACATAAGGCGCACGGGCGAGAATTTCCTCCCCCTCCGCCTGCGCCACGCATCCGGCGACGGCGATCACCGTCTTGCCATGTCCGGCGGCGCGGCGTTCCTCCCCGATCTTGCGCAGCCGCCCGAGTTCGGAGAACACCTTTTCCGCCGCGCGCTCGCGGATATGGCACGTATTGAGAATGACCATGTCCGCCGCTTCCGGCGTCCCGACCGGCGCATAACCGAGAGGACGCAGAACGTCCGTCATGCGGGCGCTGTCGTAGACGTTCATCTGACAGCCCCATGTAATGACATGGAGGGATTTGGTGCTGGTCTCGGTCACTCTGTTTCGGTCCTGCGGCAAAAGGCAGCAGAGGCTGCCGGAGTCGGCGCAGAGATCGTTCGGATCGGCGTCGCGATCAAGCCCGCGATCCGTTCAGGCAGCCGCAAAACCGCGCCACGCCTGAAAAAACCATCAGAATATTCCGTTTATCGACCAGAAAGCGCGCTCCTTGCGACAGCCATCACCATGGCATGCAGTGCAGCGCGACCGGGGCGGCGCTGTCAAGCATCGCGTGCCGAGTCGTGCCGCAACTCCGCGGCACCTTCGTTCACGATACGCCAGCACTCGTTTGCCAGCGCCTTGCGGGACTTGAAATCGTTCGGGTCCAGCGGCGGATGGAGACGGATCGTGGCCCGCATCGAACGCCACTGGCCGAGCTTCCAGACATGCGGCCCCAGATCCATATCACCATACCAGGAGAAGACGGTCCGTCTGGCGCGTCCTACCGGGAGGTTTTCCAGCCGATCATAGACGATCGAGACGGGCTGGATGATCGTGGGCGGGGCCGTCGGCATGCCGGTCTGCTCAAGGCGGCCCGGCTTTGCGATGGCGAAGAAGGAAGACAGGAACGGCAACACGCGGGAGCCATCGGTGGAGGTACCTTCAGGAAACAGGATCAGATTGTCTCCATCGCGCAGACGGCTCGCCATCTCCTCCAGCTCGCGCCCGGTATTGCCCCGTTGTCGGCTGACGAAGATCGTGCGTCCCAGACGCGCGATCGTTCCCATGACCGGCCAGCGCCCGACATCGTCCTTCGAGACGAAAACAGTCGGCAACACACCGCCTGCGACGAGGATATCCAGCCACGAAGAATGATTGGCCACGAAAATGACCGGCTTTTCCCCGCGCGAAACGGCGGCGCGCCCCCGTATGGTGCCGGCCACATCCCCCTCGACACGCACGCGCACGCCTAGAAGACGGCAGACGCCCCGCCAGAAGAAACGGGCGAAACGGATCTTGGCGGTTCCCGGCAGATGGACCAGCAACGTCTGCAACGAACACCCCGCCACGGCCCAGATCGCGATGGCCCAGAGCCGGCGTATCACACGGACATGCGCCGTATAGGCCCGCGTACCAGGCGGAAACAGCGGCGCATCATGATTTTTGAGTGGGGGATTTCCCCGTCGCGGGCGGGATTTCAGGGCCGTCATGACGAGAAAGAGATCAAAAAGCGTTTCACCATGTGTCGCACATAGCGCGAAGCGGGCAACGCAGACAATCTCGGGAAAGACACGCCCATGGTCTTGACACAAAGCGGTCGATACGGCCCATGAGGATCGATACGCCCTGTCGGATAAGGCCGTTTCCTGATCACGCCCGGCAAGGACGCATTCGATCGCCACCGGCGATGTATTCGGAAATCTTTTGAAGGAGTCATGGTGGCGCTCGATCCCGACTGGACCCTGCTCAACGCCATGTCCCGCGCTTTTGCACTGCCCCGAAAAACGGCGTTCCGAGTGGTTCTGGCGGGTGGCGTCATGTCCTGGTTTCCCGCTACCCGAAATGCCGAGGCAGCGGACCCGCAGCCCTATGTCGTCACGGTCAAGCCGACCGGGCAGGCCGATCTCGACGCGGCCATGCAGGCATCCTCTTCACTCGTCACCCTGAAAAAGACCAAGGCCGTAGGGCCGTTCGCTCTGGCGGGCCGTATTCGTGGCGATGCGGATCGCGTCAACAATGCGCTTGAGAGCCTCGGTTATTATGCTGGGCACGTCTCCCTTCAGGTCGGCATCAAGGAGCAGGGAGGCAAGACCCTTTCCGGAGACGACCCGAACCTGCCGACCTGGCTTGAGTCCTTGCCGAAAGGGCAGACGGCCAGCGTCACGATTTCTGCCGAACGCGGGCCGGTCTTTTCCATCGGTACGATCACGCTCGAAGACGCGCCTCCAACGCCGCCTCCGGCACCGGCTTCCGGGCAGGCCTCACAAACTACCCCGAAAGCCGCCCCCGTTTCGCTGACACCCATGCAGGCCCATGCGTTCGGCCTTCAGCCGGGCCAGCCCGCTGTCGCGGCGACCGTGCTGGCCGCGCAGAACGCGCTGCTGAACGACCTTCAGGAGGAGGGGCACGCCACCGCCACCGTGTCCGCGCCGCGCGCCTATCTGCAACCGGCCTCCCATACGCTCAATCTCGTCTTTCAGGTTCATCTCGGCCCGATCGTGGATATCGGCCCGATCTCCTTCGACGGCCTGAGCAAGGTTCATCAGGCCTTCCTGCGCCGCCGCCTGCTGCTTCATCCGGGCGAACTGTACCAGCCCTCGAAAATTGAGGCCGCCCGCCAGGATCTGGCCAGCGTCGGCGTTTTTGCGTCCGTGGGCGTCCGCAATCTGCCGCCGCCCGTGCCGCTCGCATCCATTCCTGGCCTGAAACCGTCGGACGGGATCGATCAGGCCATGCCGCTGGCCTTCGATTTCACCGAGGCGAAACGCCATACGGTTTCGGCGCAGCTTGGCTATTCCACCGATCTCGGCGGCCGCGTCGGCGCGAGCTGGACCCATCACAACCTGTTCGGCAACGCGGAACAGCTTCGCCTGACGGCCCTGATCACCGGGCTGGGCGGCAGCGCGCAGCAGGGGCTGGGCTATGACGTCTATGCCGACTACACGAAACCGGACTTCCTGAGCCGGAACCAGAGCTTCGCCGCCCGCGTGGAAGGGGTGCGGCAATATCTATATTCCTATCACCAAACGGCGCTGCTAGCTCGCGCGGGCATCAACCGGAAGCTCGGTCGCTACTGGAACGTCGCCGCCAGCCTGTCGGCGGAGCAGGAATCGATCCGCCAGTTCGGCGACACGCGCAGCTATTTCATCGCGTCCATTCCGCTCAACGCGAATTTCGACAACACGGACCTGACCAATCCGATCGACCCGGCAACGCATGGCGTCAGGCTCGCGGTCAGCGTCACGCCGTCCGAATCGCTGGAGCATCAATCCTCTTTCTTCACGCTGCTGAGTGCCGTCGGATCGACCTATTTCGACCTGAATAAAATCGGCCTGACGCGTCCGGGCCGCAGCGTGATCGCCGTCCGTGGCATCCTCGGCTCCGTGCAGGGCGCGTCCACCTATCAGATCCCACCCGACCAGCGCCTCTATGGCGGTGGTCCCGCCACGATCCGCGGCTTCCGATATCAGGGCGTCGGGCCGCAATTTCCCGGCACGAAATACGCGATCGGCGGCACATCGCTCGACGCTGGATCGCTGGAGTTCCGCCAGCGCATCGGCAAGAGCTTCGGCACGGCCGCCTTCGCCGATGCAGGGCAGGTCGGGTCCGGCAGCGCGCCATTCACCGGCAAGCTGCGCGTCGGCGTCGGCGGGGGTGTGCGTTATTTCACGCCGATCGGCCCGATCCGCGTCGATGTCGCGGTGCCGATGAACCGTCCGCCGAAAGGCGACAAGTGGGAACTCTATATCGGTCTCGGAGAAAATTTCTGATGGCCTCCGAAACACGGAAAACCAGCCGCACGCGGCGCATCCTGACCTGGGCCATCGGGCTGATCGTCGGGATTCCGCTTGGCATTGTCGTGCTGTCGCTTGTTATGCTGTTCATAGGGGCGAACATCGCGCCCGGACAGCGCTTCATCGCCCGGGAAGCTGGCTCCCTGAGCGGCGGTATGGTCACGATAGAAGATTTTCACGGGCGTTTTCCGGACGCGCTGCGTATTCGTCGTCTGACGGTGAATGACGCTAAGGGGGAGTGGCTGGCGCTGGACAATCTGGCGCTGAACTGGTCCCCGCTGTCTCTGCTGCATTATGACGTCAATGTGGGTCTGCTTTCGGCCGACCGTATCGCCGTTACCCGTAAGCCCGTATCCAGTGCCGCCACCACCGAGCCGAAGAAATCCTCCGGCAGTTCTTCAATCCCCGATCTCAGGATCGACCTTGGCCGCATTCATGTCGGTGAAATCGCGATCGGGCAGGATGTCGCGGGTATCGCCACCCGGATCGGAATCGACGGCCATGTGCATGTTCGCGCCATCGCGCCGCTGATGAGCGGCGTGTCCGTCGCATCCCTTCCGGATACGGATATCGCCCTGAATATCCGTCGCCTTGATGCTCCGGGTGGGGTTTCCCTGACCGAAACCACGCCCTCCGGCCGGATTGCGCTTCATCTCGCGGTTCAGGATGGCGCTGGCGGCTTCGTCACCACCATCGGCAAGCTCGCCCAGTTCGATCCTGCGACGATCGCATTGGACCTGAATGGGCCGCGCAATGATGCCGCACTTCAATTCGGCCTGCATGCCGGTCCGGTGACGGCGGGCGCCACTGGGCAGATCGATCTGCTGCATACCAGCGGCACGCTTGCCATCAATGCCCACGCCCCGGCGATGAGGCCCATGCCCGGCATTTCGTGGAACGCCATTGCCCTCAATGCGAATGTTCATGGAGATCTAACCGCACCGACCGGACAGGGACTTCTGACGATCGACGATCTGGCTGCCAATGGAGCCGGGGCAGGGCAGGTCAGGCTCTCTTTCGACGGTCAGGAGCAGCCTGACCCCGCGGCAACCCTGGCCCATCTGCGGCTGACTGAGGACGGCCTGCGCATTCCCGGACCGAAGCCGACCCTACTGGCCTCGGCGCCTCTGGTGCTGGACGTGATCGCCCACCCGAAAGCGACGACCCGCCCGGTTACTCTGGCGCTCGACCACCCGCTGCTTCATGCGAAAGTCCAGATCGATACATTGCCTGCCCCAAAAGGTACGCTTGAGCTGACGCTTCCGGATCTCAAGCCACTTGCCGCCGCCGGCAATGTCGATCTCGCCGGTCAGAGCGAGCTGCATAGCCGGTTCGCCATGCCGCAGCATCCCGATCAGCCGCTGACGCTCGGGGTAGACGGCACGCTCGGGATTACCGGCGGCCAGAAGCAGGCGGTCAATCTGATCGGGAAGGACGGCAAACTGTCTCTGGCGCTTGAAATGCGCTCAGACCCAACATCAGTGTCATCAGACAAGACACTCGATCTAAAGCATTTTACACTTGATGGCGCAGCCTTGCACCTGCGCGATGCCGCTACCGTGCTTCTGGGCCAGAAGATCGTCGTGCAGACATTGGCCACGTTGGGCCTGACCGATCTTTCCATGATCAGCCCGTCGCTTCGCGGCAATACGGATATCGCCCTGAAGGCGAACGGCCCTACGAATGACCTGTCCGCCAATGCTCAGGTAAAGGCGGATTTCGGGACGGCCACCGTTCCACGCGGGCCGCTGACATTGAACGCGGCGTTCGCGCATCTACCCGCAGCGCCATCTGGTTCGATCACCGCAAATGGCACGCTGGATCGCGCACAGCTCGCGCTTGATGCCCAGATCTCGCAGGATACGGACCAGGCCCGTCATCTGACGCTGAAAAATCTGCACTGGAACAGCATCGACGGTCACGGCGCCCTGAAACTGCCACCCAATGCGAAAGTGCCGCTGGGCGATCTGGATGTGCAGATTACCCGGCTGGCGGATTTCAGCCACCTGATCGGGCAAAGAATCGCGGGGCATCTGGGGCTGGCCGTCCATACGACGGACCCGAACCCGTCCCGCCCGGCACAGGTTTCGTTGAAGCTGGGTGGCACCGTGCAGGCCGCCGCAGCGACCATTCAGAGCCTCCAGCTTGGCGGAACAGTGAGCGATCCAACCGGGAATCCCGATCTGGACCTGAAGCTGGCTCTGGCTGGGCTGAACGCTTACGGCGTCACAGGCCATGCCGATGCGACCGCACGTGGAACGCAGGCCGCGCTGGCCCTGACGGCACAGGCCACGCTTCAGAACGTCGCGGGAGCGCCCGCCAATCTGGACGCAGCGGCCTTGCTGGACCTGCCGAAAAAACAGGTGCGTGTGCAGCGTCTCGGCGCGCTGGCGAAAGGCGAGACGGTTCGGCTACTTGGCCCGGCTCTGGTGTCGTTCGGGGAAACGATGGGGGTCGATCGCCTGCGCCTTAGCCTCGCGCCATCGGGTGTCGCACCCGCATCCATCGACGTTGCGGGAACGCTCAAGCCGCGCCTTGCGCTGGATGCACGGATCGACCACATCACGCCGGCCATCGCCAGACCCTTCGCGCCGACCCTTGCGGCGCAGGGCATGATTGGGGCGCAGGCACATGTGACCGGCACGCTTGAAAAGCCGCAAGGGTCGGTGGTGCTCAAAGCCCAGGGCATGAAGATGCTGAATGGCCCGGCCGCCTCGCTACCAGCCGCGAACCTGAACGCCAATGTCGCGCTGATGGGCTCCATGGCGCGGATCGATTCCACTCTGGACGCAGGCAGCAAGATCGCACTGGCCCTGCGCGGCACGGCCCCGACCGGCAAGACAGGGACGCTGGCCCTCAATGCGCAAGGCCATATCGATCTCAGCATGGCCAATGCCGTCCTTGGGGCAAGCGGCATGGGAACGAGCGGCATGGTGACGCTTGCGATGGGGGTCGGCGGCACCGTGCAGCAACCCCGGGCAACCGGCCAGATCACACTGGCCCATGCCCAGTTCGACAATTATGCGCAGGGTGTGCGGCTGTCCGATATCAACGGTGCGATCGTCGCGGCGGGTGACACGATCCAGATCCAGAATATTCTGGCTCATGCGGGGCCGGGCACGATTGCCATCAACGGGAGTGTCGGTGCCTTCCGGCCGGGAATTCCGGTCGATCTGCATATCGTGTCGAACAATGCCCGCCCGATCGCAAGCGATCTACTGACGGCCACCATCGCAACGGATCTGGCCATTCACGGGCAGGCCAGCACGCGGCTCGATGTGGATGGCAAGGTCCGCATCCCGCAGGCCACCATCAACATTCCGGACTCGATGCCAGCTTCCGTGCCGCAACTGGATGTCATCCGGCCGGGGCAGAAAGTCGCCACCAGTGATGGCAGCGGACTCGTGATCGGCCTGGATATCGCAGTGATCTCGCCCGGAGAGTTCTATGTCCATGGGCATGGGCTGGACGCCGAGATGATGGGGACACTCCATGTCGGCGGCACCAGCACCGCGCCGCAGGTGTCCGGCGGGTTCGATCTGCGGCGCGGGGCGTTCAATCTGGCGGGCGTGAACCTGAACTTCACGCATGGCCGCGTCGGGTTCAACGGCGCGGGCGTCAATCACAAGCTGGACCCGACGCTGGACTTCCGGGCCGACCGTAACGCGAACGGTACGCTGGCCAGCCTTCTGGTCGGCGGTTATGCCAGTGCGCCCAAAATCAGTTTCACTTCATCGCCCGCCATGCCGCAGGAGCAGGTCCTGTCCCTGTTGCTGTTCGGCACCGACAGCCACTCTCTCTCTACGACACAGCTCGCGGAACTCGCGGGCGCGCTGGCGACACTGACCGGCGGATCGTCCTTCGATCCGCTCGGCAAGATGCGGAATGCACTTGGGCTGGATCGTTTGACCGTCGGTGGCGGCAGTGGCGTGAACAATGGCGGGACCAGCGTGGAGGCCGGGAAAAACGTCATGAAGGGCGTTTATGTCGGGGCAAAACAGGCGACGTCGGGTTCCGGAACACAGGCACAGGTGCAGGTCGATCTGACCAAGCGGCTGAAGCTCAACACGACAGTCGGGACGGGTGGGCAAGTCAACGGCTTCACAACACCGGAAAACGATCCGGGATCGAGCGTCGGATTGAGTTACGGGTTCGACTACTGAACCCTTGGCTACCAGTGTGCCACCCAGTCCGCTTTTGAACGCGTCTCATCGATCAGACGTGCATTGGGAGCGTCTGTCGTGTCGATCCAGGCCCGCGCGGCCTCTGGCGTACGCCCGAAAGCGATATGCCGGTCGAGCAGCCACGCATCACGCTCCACCTCATTCGCACTCATGAACCAGCATGCATCCAGTGCCTTACGCACTCCGGCCCAGATCCCGCCGAACAGCAGGTAGTTTCCCTCCGTGACGATCAGCCTGGCCTGCGGCGAAACAGGAATGGCATTGGCGATCGGTTCCTCAATATCTCGTCGGAACAAGGGCGCATAAACCGTTTCGCCGGTCTCATGGCGCAAACGTTCCAGCAATGCCACGAAACCTCCTGCATCGAACGTGTCCGGCGCACCTTTTCTGGCCGCCCGGCCCAACCGGGCCAACTCGACATTGGCAAGGTGAAAGCCGTCCATCGGCACCACCATGACCTCCGGCCCATAGGTTTCCGCGATCAATGCCGCCAACGTGGATTTGCCGCTTCCAGGGGCGCCCGCAATCCCCAGAAGGCGGCGCTTCCCGTCGAGCAAGGCTTCGATACGCTCGGCAACGCCGTCAGGAAGCGCCTGCATGCTGTTTTCCTCTTGTTTGGATATCCGCAACGACTCTTCTGACGACGTCACGCCAATCCTGATGTTTCGTTTGCCGGATAATGCACAACCCCGGATACCAGGGTGTATCCGCGCGGTCATGTAGCCACCGCCAGCAGTTATTGAGTCTGTCCATCAGGATCACGCTTTTGCCCAGACCGCCGGCTAGATGCACGATGGACGTATCGACGGAAACCACTACGTCCAGATTGACGATCAGCGCGGCGGTATCATCCATGGTCTCGACATCCGACATCAGATCGACGATCGGCCCGGTGAAAGTTTGCAACTGGGCAGCCGCCTCGCCTTTCTGCAGGCTGTAGAGCGCGACGCCCGGTATGCCACCCAGCGGGTCAAGCATGGAAAGCGGCATGGATCTGCGCCGGTCCACCATATGCGCGCCCGTATCATTCGGTCTTGGCGCGCCGGCCCAGACAAGCCCCACCCGCAATGCCCGATCTGGCGCCAGACGCTTGCGCCAGATCGAAATCTTGGCCGGGTCGGCCCGCAGATACGGCACAGGGGCGCCAAAAGGGGTCTGGGTTGCGGCAAAAACACGAGGCAAGCTGATAAACGGGCAATGATAGTCGAACGCCGGTGTTTCACCATCGACCTGTACCGTCGCCACGCCTTCGACACGCTCACACAGCGCCGCCAGCGTCTGCGTGCCCCATACCCGGATGATGGCCCCCGACCGGGCGAGACAGGGAAGATACCGGAGATACATCAATGTATCGCCCAGACCTTCTTCCTGCGTGACCAGAACGTGTTTTCCATGCAGATCGAGATCGGGCGTGATGCTGGGCAACAACGTCTCGCGGGGAAGCTGCGAATGATTCGGCAGGTTCAGGCGCCACTCATGTTCGTGCCATCCCTGCGCATAACGGCCGGCTTTCAGCAGGCTGATGGAATGATTGAGCCTCACCCGGGCATCGTCCGGCTTGAGACGGATGGAACGCTGATAGGCCATCAGCGCCTCGTCGAACTCTCCTTCCGCCGTCAGAAGCGATCCCAGATTAGACCAGGCCCCATGATTTTCCGGCGTGTCTTCCAGAAGGGCGCGTGTCATGACGATAGCCTCGTCCGCACGACCGGCCTCAGCCAGCGCCATCACCAGATTCGTTCGGGTGTTCTGATTACCGGGGCGACGTCGCAGACTCTCCTCCAGCGCCTCGATAGCGTCGTCCATCTGGCCAAGCTGCGTGAGGATCTGCCCCTTGAGGTCCAGCAACCGCGCGTCCTGAGGGGTGAGGCGCAGACAGGCGTCGATAAGCAACGGAAGTTCATCGCGCCGCAAAGCCGCGATGGTCGGTTCGACCAGCGCATCGACAGGATGCAAGGCAGCAGGATGCGCCATGGCCATATCGGTCAGCAGGCGGGCGGCATCGTCGTGCTTGCCCTGATCGAACAGATTCCGTGCCGCGTCCAGACGCCCATCCCTGATGATCTGGGCGCCGCCGCCCGGGAAGAGAAGGGGGTCTGTCATCATTCGTTAAATGAGCGCAAACAGGCAAAGATGCAACAACTCTTCATGGCGCCTCAATAGGCAACCCGCGTCAGATCGGTGATCGCATCCAGTACGGCCGACAGGGTGTATGGCTTGGAAATGAACCGATCCCGCCCCGGATCTGTGGCCACCGCATCTCCCACCGCCGCTCCATGCCCGCTGATATAAACGATCGGCAGGTCCGGATGCTGCCTACGGGCATGTGTCCCGACATCCGCGCCGCTTCCGTCAGGCAATGAAAGATCAGTCACCAGAACGGAAACGGGATCGGCACTGTCCAGATGCAGGATGGCTTCGGCTTTCGTATCCGCTTCATAAACCGCGATATCGCTGTCTTGCAGATATTCGCTCAGGCAGGCCCTGATCAGAAAATCATCTTCGACGAGCAAGACGGACAATGCGGGCATCAGCAGGATCTCATATTCAGAAACCGGCTCCCTGACTGGGGAAGCCGGACCAGTATCAGGATAGAAAGTGACGAAAAGGTTAAGAGGACCAGTTATTCTCGAAATCGGCGTAAAGGGTCATGCCACCGTCCACGAAAATCGTCTGGCCAGTGATATAGCTGGCTTCCTCGGAAGCCAGGAACGTCACCGCATCGGAAATCTCGCGGCTCTCGCCCGGCCGCTTCATGGGGATGTGGCTCGCGACTGCCTCATACTGCTTCGGGTCTTTCACCCATGAATCGTTGATCGGCGTCACGATCGCCCCCGGCGCCACCGCATTCACACGAATGCCATGGCGGGCATATTCCAGCGCCAGCGTCCGAACAATATTCCCCACTGCCCCCTTGCTGGCCGAATACCCCAGATAATGCGGCTTGGGGATCTGCTGATGAACGGAACTATTGACGATGATGGTGCCGGTCTTGTCGTTTTCCCGCCAGTATTTCAGGGCCGCGCGCGCGCATAGCACGACGCCTGTGACATTGACGGCCATGACCGCATTGAAATCCTTCAGGGAAATATCCTCGGACGGGCAGGAAATCTGAAACCCTGCGTTGCAGACCAGCACATCCAACCCGTTCATCGTCTCAATGCTTTCCCGCATCACGCGATCGACATCCGCTTCCTGCGCCATATCGCCGACCGCGATCGGATGGTCCCCGGCCGCGACCTTGGGCATTTTGCCGAGAACCTCGCGCAGCTTGTCCTCCTTGCGCCCGTTCAACGCCACGCGCGCGCCCTCCGACGCAAAACGTGTCGCGATCGACTCGCCAATCCCTTGGGATGCGCCGGTCACGAGTACGGTTTTCGACGCGAAGCGGTCCTTGTGTATGGTGGACACTCGGTTTTCTCCATCAACATGCGGATTTCTTCCGGCCGTTCATGCCCGGAATATCCAGATCACGGTGCCTAACGCATTGCCGGGAATGGAGATGCAAAAAAACAGGACCGGATAGCGTTGGCCGCCTGTCTTCATTAGAACCATGCAGAACTGATACAGCTTCCGTCTGGAGACATGCGATGCGCTGCCCGTTCTGCGGCCATGAGGATACGCAAGTAAAGGATAGCCGGCCGAACGAGGATGGCGCGGCCATTCGCCGACGCCGTGTCTGCGGAGGCTGCGCGCAACGTTTCACGACAATCGAGCGCGTTCAGCTTCGCGAACTCGTGGTCACGAAAATGGATGGCCGCCGCGTCCCTTTCGATCGGGACAAGCTCGCCCGTTCCATCCGGATCGCCCTTCGTAAGCGCCCGGTGCAGGAAGAGCGTATCGAACGTGTCGTCAACGGACTTGTGCGGCAGCTCGAAGCGTCTGGTGAAACGGAGATTCCTTCCACGCAGATCGGCGAATTGGCCATGGACACCTTGCGCAGCATCGACGGCGTGGCCTATGTCCGCTTCGCAAGCGTCTATCGCGACTTCCGGGAAGTCAGCGAGTTCTCCGACATCCTGACCGACATGCAGCCGAATCCCCATCGGATGGGGAAGAAGGCCGGGCGTCCCGACGTCTCGGCCCCGGGCGTCGTCGTTCAGGGCGTTTCCACGGAAACTGCCCCTGAACTCGGCCACAACACTGGTCCGGAAGCCGGATGACGCACGAAAATACACACGGCGCGCCTGCGCCGAGCAGAAAGGACGGTTCATGACAGACGCCCCGGAGACAACACCCCCTGCCAGCGCTCCTGCCGGCAAGAAGCAAAATGGCAACGCCGTACGCTCCCGCACCACGGCACGCGTGGCCGCCGTACAGGCCCTGTTCCAGTGTGAACAGGCGGGAGAGACCGCTGAAACGGTCGTCAGCCAGTTCACCAGGCATCGTCTGGGCAATTCTGGCATTGATCTGTTCGAGAACGGTCAGGTGCCGGACGCAGATTTCAAGCTGTTCGGCCTGATCGTGCGCGGCGCGACGCTCGATCAGGACCGGATCGATACGGAACTCGCCGGTGTTCTGCCGGAAAACTGGCCGCTGCCCCGTCTTGATCCCGTATTGCGCGCGCTCCTGCGGGCTGCCTGCTTCGAACTTTCGACGGATACCCCACCGCGTGTGGTCATCAACGAATATCTCGACGTCGCGCACAGCTTCTTCTTTGGGGATGAACCCAAGATGGTGAACGGACTGCTCGACACGCTGGCCCAGCGCAAGGCGAACGGCTGAAGCACGTGGCGGGCGGTGAGTTCAGCTTCATCGCGCGGCATTTCGGTCCACTTGCCGGACCGGAGGCGCTTGGTCTGAAAGACGACGCCGCCGTATTGGCGCCCACACCCGGACAGGATCTGATCCTGTCCGCCGATACACTGGTAGAAAACGTTCACTTTTTCAGTGACGACGCGCCCGATTTAATCGCCCGCAAGGCATTACGCTGCAATCTCTCGGATCTTGCCGGAATGGGCGCTCGGCCCCGCGGTTATCTCCTGACGATCGCCCGCCCGAACGCAGTGCCGGATTCATGGTTCGCACGCTTCGCCAACGGCCTTGCGACGGATCAGGAACAGTTTGGCCTTTCCCTTCTGGGTGGCGATACCACGGCCTCCCGGGGCGGACTGGTGCTGACGATCACCATTCTGGGCGAGGTGCCTCATGGCCGGGCCATCAGGCGTGACGGCGCACGGGCAGGGGACGACATCTGGGTCACCGGCACAATCGGAGATGGGGCGCTCGGGCTGCTGGCCCGGCAGGGGGGCGTGCCGGACCCGGACCACTATCTGACCGGGCGTTATCTGTTGCCGCAGCCTCGGCTTGGCCTTGCGTTGGCAGGTATCGCCAGCAGTGCGATGGATATTTCAGACGGCCTCGTGCAGGACGCCGGACATATCGCGCAAGCGAGCCAGGTATCGCTCACCATACGGACTGCCGCCGTTCCTGCCTCGGATCAGGCACGAGCGCTTCGGAATGTTCTGGCTGACCGATGGCTGCCGCTGTGCCTCAGCGGCGGGGATGATTACGAACTCCTGCTGACCTGCCCGCCTGACCATTCGGATGCCATACGACAGGCGGCTTCTTCAGCCAGATTTGCCATCACCCGCATCGGAAGCGTGTCGCAGGGGAAACCAGGCGTGGAGTTGCTTGACGAGCAGGGCCGGAGGTTTAGCCTCAGCCAAGCCGGATGGCAGCATTTCTAGTCTGATACCATTACACGCTACCTGAGATATCTTTCTCATAGACGCGATGCCGCTTGTTGGGCTCAGGCACCAGTCGTTCGATCAGCCGGCGCATCCCGAGATTGGTTTCCAGCACCCAGCCGAGTTCGACGCTGTGGTAAGGGAGGTGGCGGCCCCGTCGCAACAGCTCCGCGATCGCCAGACCCGGGACGAGCGCACCCAGCAGGGTTCCTTCCAGCGCGGAGGACACACCCAGCAGAATGACACGAGCCGACGTGAATTTATGGCGCAGCAGGCGTTGCCCCAGCTTCACCCAGCCCAGCAGGCTTGGCGCGCCATTCAGATCGTATGAGATATCATGCAGATTCGGTACCACCAGCGCCATCGCGACAGGCGCCCCATCCTGATTGATCTGCACGTAATGCTCCGGCCGCAACAGCGGTTTGAGCTGCGAGATCAGAGCCGTCATCTCATAGGACTGCAATGGAACGAAATTCCAGGTCTTCTCCCAGCCATCGTTATAGAGCTTTCGCAGCACCTCGCCATTCGCGGCGATCTGGCGCTTGGACAAGCTACTGACAGAAATTGCGCTTAACGCTCCCTCACCGATCTTCATGCCTCCAGGAATGGCGTGGGCGGTCTCGGCGGCATCCGAGAGGTCTAGACGATAGCTCAGCAGATCCATCGCCTTGGATAACCCGGCAGCCTCGATCTCATCCCCGAGTCCGGGCGGGTGCCATGGCAGCGCGATCATGGCGGGTTCCTGAAACCCCTCGATCATCAGGCCGGATTCTCCGTTGCAACTCAACGTCAAAGGGCCGCGCATCCGGCTCATTCCCTGTTCGCGCAGCCAATCCTGCGCGGCCTGAAGCAACAGTGCCGCAGTGCCGGATCCGGGCAACGCATCCAGTGCCCCGAAATAGCCGATCTTCTGCTTCCAGTGTTCGATCGCGACAAAATCCACGATGGCCGCGATCCGCCCCACCGGCACGTCTCCACACCATGCGAGGAAATACTGAATCGAAGCATGACGGAAGATAGCGGCCCGTTTGGGATGAAGCAGATCGTTCTGTTCAAGCGTCAAAGGCGCGACAAATCCCTCCCTCCCGGCATAGAGATAGCAGGGAAGGGTTATGAACAGCTTCAGTTCCCGCTTCCCCGAGACGGGACGGATTTCAATCCGGGAGTCGTCCTGGCCGGATTGGGACGCGGGGAATGAGGTCATAAGAGGGGCGCTTCAACTTCCAGTGTCATCTCGATAAGTGTCATGCCGATCATACAGCATAAAGGAAAGAGCCATGCCGGTACATATCCTGATTACCGGCGCTTCAGGGGGGCTCGGCGCGTCGCTGGCGCGTCGATATGCCCGGCCCGGCATGATCCTCAGCCTATGGGGGCGCGATACAGCCCGGCTGGAGGCGACCGCTGCCCAATGCCGGAAACACGGAGCGATCGTCAGATTGAGGACCGTGGACCTACAGGACACGGACGCAGCCCTGAAAGCTCTCAGGGACGAGGATGACGCCCTTGCGGTGGATATCGCGATCTTCAACGCGGGCTTGTCGGATATTCGGCCACCTGATGCGCTTTCGGAAGATCCGGCGCATGTTCTTGCGCTCTGCACCGTCAATTTCACGACGCCCGCAGTCCTGGCGACCGAGATTTCGCACCGCATGATCAAGCGCGAAATCGGTCGAATTGCACTGATCGGCTCAACCGCCGCGTTTCATGATCTTCCATTCGCCACGGGATACAGCGGCTCGAAAGCAGGGCTCGCCCGATTCGCAACTGCTCTGGCAGGCCATGCCAGACGCTATGGCGTCTCGGTCCTGCTCGTCTCCCCGGGATATATCGACACCGCCATGAGCCGTCGGCTGAGTGGATCGCGGCCACTTCTCATCAGCGCGGATCGCGCCGCGTCCAAGATCGTCAGGGCCATCGCGCAAGGGCGCGCGCATTTGCTGTTTCCGTGGCCGTTTCATGTCGTGCGTGGCATCGAGATGATAACGCCACGCTGGATTCAGCAGCGGTTGCTGGCCCGGGTAAAGGTCTCGCAAAAACCCCGTTGAAGGTTTGGTAACGAACCGTATCCGCCCTCTCGCAAAGAGATCGTCGTATCGCGATTCTTGACGGCGGACGCTGGGATTGCGACTGCTCGGGCCAGCGTTGTCAGGCATCGCTGGCAATACGGACCTGCGATAACAACAGAAGGATAAGGCCCATGAAAGAAATCGTCGCCGTCGATATCGGCGGAACCCATGCCCGGTTCGCCATCGCCCGCATCGCAGATGGTCGCGTCGTGGAACTAGAACCGGAAACGACGCTTCGCTGCGCCGAGCACGCCAGCCTCGCCCTGGCCTGGGAGGCATTCGCCCGCAAGATCGGGCGTGAACTCCCGCGTGAGGCCGGTATCGCCGTTGCGTGCCCGATCCACGGCGAAATCCTCAAGATGACCAACAATCCCTGGATCATCCAGCCGGCCCAGCTCGCCGCGCGCCTGCATATCGACACCTTTACGCTGGTGAACGATTTCGGCGCCGTCGGCCATGCCGTGGCCCAAGTCGGTCCCGAACATCTGAAGCATCTCTGCGGCCCGCAACGTGAGTTGCCCAGGCAGGGCACCATCAGCATCATCGGCCCGGGCACCGGCCTGGGCGCGGCCTGTCTGCTTCACCGGGATGACCGGTATTTCGTCATGGAAACCGAGGGCGGCCATGTCGATTTCTCTCCGTTGGACGAGCTGGACGACAAAATCCTCCAGATGTTGCGTCGACGTTTCCGGCGTGTTTCCGCGGAGCGGATCGTGTCAGGTCCGGGGCTCAGCAATCTCTACGAAATCATCGCGGATATTCAGGGATTGCCGATCACGGTGCATGACAACCGGCAACTCTGGACATTGGCACTGGAACATCAGGACACGATGGCGGAAGCCGCTCTCGAACGGTTCTGCCTCAGCCTCGGCTCGGTCGCGGGCGATCTGGCATTGTCTCACGGGGCAGGGGGCGTCGTCGTCGCCGGTGGTCTCGGGTTGCGTCTGGCCGATACGCTGGCGACCTCAGGCTTCGCGGAACGTTTCGTGGCCAAGGGCCGATTCGAGGCCATGATGACCGAGATTCCGGTCAAGATCATCACACATCCGCAACCCGGCCTGTTCGGCGCGGCGGCAGCCTATGCGGAGAAACACTCGTAAATCTGGAGAGCGCCGGCTTTCCCGAGGCCTGAAGGCTTCGGGAAGCTGGAGGTCCGGGCGGGAATCGAACCCACATTCGCGGATTTGCAGTCCGCTACATCACCATTCTGCCACCGGACCAGCGGCTTCGGATGGCTATATCCACCGGGTATGGTTTCAGGTCAAGCGCCTGCATGGAAATTTGGCGTCGGAAAATTGGACGATGATTTTATTGGCCCTTCATGGCACTCTGTTAGCAATTGATTCATTTTAACGGGTCATCCTTGGCCTGAGTTCTCAACAGGAAGCAGAATGATCCACCAAGCTGGACGAGTCGCCACTGGATATGCCCCGTTCGGGTTGGGGCTGATGACATTACTGTGCAGCAGCACGGCCATGGCGCAGAAATACGATGGCAGCGGGACGCCGAACTTCGTGCCGCATACGTTGGAAGAGGCGCTTTCCGCTGCCTATCTCACCAACCCGACCCTACGCGAAGAACGCGCGACCCTGCGTGCGACGGACGAACAGGTGCCGACGGCGCTGGCCGGCTGGCGGCCCACGATCCAAGGCAACGTGGCGTTGTCTTATTACAAGGGCAGTTCCCTTTACGGGTCTTACGGCGGTGTCGTGCAGCCGGGGCGTAACTATGCCACCCCGGGCTATAACGGCGGCGTTACGATCCAGCAGCCGCTCTATTCAGGCGGCCGAACCACGGCGGCCACACATCAGGCCGTCAACCGCGTCATGGCCGAGCGCGCGCATCTGATCGCCACCGAGCAGCAGGTTTTCACGAACGTCGTCAGCGCGTATATCGGCGTGATCGAGGACGAACAGCTTCTGCAACTCAACATCAACAACGAACGTGTGCTGGGCGAGCAGGTCCGGGCCACGGAAGCTCGTTTCAGGGCCGGGGAAATCACCCGCACTGACGTCGCACAGGCCCAGGCGGCACTGGCCAGCGCCCGCGCCACCCGGCAACAGGCCGAAGGCACGCTTCAAACCGCTCAGGCAACATATCTTCAAATTGTAGGCGTCGCGCCCCCGCCCAATCTCGTTCCCCCGCAACCGCTTGCCCTGCCGATCAAGTCGGAGCAGGAGGCGATCGCGCTTTCCGTCCAGAACAACCCGAACGTCGTCAATGCGCTGTTCACTGAAGCGACACAGAAAGATGCAGTCTCTGTCGCAATGGCGGCTATCATGCCAAAGGTATCGGCGGAAGCCGCCTATACCCATCAGGTCAATCAGGGTTTCAGCGGCTCACTGACGGATAACAAATACGCCCTGCTGAATTTTACAATCCCGGTCTATCAAGGCGGATCGGAATACGCGGCCGTACGTCAGGCACGCCAGCAGGCCGTAGGCGCCCACCGGGAAGTGGACGTGCAACGGCGCACCGCTCTCCAGCTTGCCGCATCGAACTGGCAGCAGATGATGGCCTATCAGGCCGCGATTACCAGCAACCGGACGGCTGTTTCAGCGAACGTGATCGCACTGGATGGGATCGAACGTCAGGCCATCGTCGGCACCAGCACCACCTTTGCCGTATTGCAGCAGCAGGAAACGCTCCTGCAATCGCAGATCGCACTGGTGCAGAGTCTCAGCAATCTGGTGCAATCCTCTTATAACGTCGCGGCCGCGATCGGGCGGCTGACGGCGGCGGACCTGAAGCTCGGCGTCCCGCTCTATGATGAAAAAGCGTATTATAACGCTGTCAGGGATCGGTTGTGGGGCATCAGCGATTATGCCGTCAAACAGCCGGGCCGCTGAATGACATCCCGAGAAAAGGATTTTTCCAGTCCGATCGATGTGGAAGATTCTTCCATAGAGACGGTACTCCACTCCATCCGTCGTATCCTTGCCGAAGAGGAAACCAGTCCCTCCGTGTCAATCAACCAACATGCCGATACCTCACAGGAGGCGCTCTTGCTCGATCGTTCGATGATCGTCGAAAATCCCACGAAGAACGCGGGGCCGCAAAGCGATGCATACGATCAGGCACCGCCTCGGAATGAGGAACGTTCCAGTGAAGCCCTGATGGGCCAACAGACGCTCGAGGCGACCGAACGCTCGCTCAATGCCCTGCAGGCCGCCATGTCAGGTCAGGACGGCGAGAAAACGCTAGGGGGTGATACCCGAATCAACACCAGCGCCGATCTTACGATCGAGGGGATGGTGCGTCAGGAAGTCCGGGCCATGGTTCGCACATGGCTGGACGCCCATCTTCCGTCACTGGTCGAAATCATGGTCCGTGCGGAAATCTCCAAAATGACCCGGCGATGACTATACGGGCCTAGCCAGACGACGTGGAGTAAGGGAAAAGCCCCTCCCGATCACGCCATGAAAGAAACGAGAGACGATGCTGGATAAATCCTTCTCCCCCGCCGAAGCCGAATCACGGCTCTACGAGGAGTGGGAGGCGAGTGGCGCCTTCAGAGCTGATCCTAACGCCTATGGCGAACCCTACAGCATCATGATTCCACCGCCGAACGTGACCGGCACGCTTCATCTTGGCCATGCGCTGACGTTCACGCTTCAGGATATTCTCATCCGCCATCAGCGGATGCGCGGCCGCAACGTGCTCTGGCAGCCGGGCACTGATCATGCCGGCATCGCGACGCAGATGGTCGTGGAACGCGCGCTCGATGCCGAAGGTACGTCCCGGCAGGCACTCGGGCGAGATCAGTTCATCGACCGCGTCTGGTCGTGGAAAGCAGAGTCCGGCAATACGATCACCAACCAACTCCGCCGCCTCGGTGCATCGCCAGACTGGTCTCGTGAACGGTTCACAATGGACGAAGGGCTGTCCACATCCGTCCGTGAAGTCTTCGTCACGCTCTTTCGGCAAGGGCTGATCTACCGCGATCGCCGCCTGGTCAATTGGGATCCAGCATTTCGTTCGGCCATTTCTGACCTGGAGGTGAACAATCGAGAGATACGGGGCCAGATGTGGTACCTGCGTTATCCGGTCTCCGAAGGTCGCAGCATTACTGTCGCCACCACACGGCCCGAAACGATGCTGGGTGATGTCGCCATTGCCGTTCACCCGGAAGACGAGCGTTATTCCGACCTGATCGGCCAAACCGCCGTCCTGCCGCTGGTCGGGCGGCCCATTCCGATCGTGGCGGACGCCTATTGCGATCCCGAAAAAGGCACAGGCGCGGTCAAGATTACGCCCGCACATGACTTCAATGATTTCGAGGTCGGCAAGCGACACGATCTTTCGCAAATCAATATTCTTGATGAAGGCGCGTGTATCACCCTTGAAGAAATCGAAGGCGATCTGCGTGATATAGAAGGGGTCGCATCTTCGCAATTCGTCCGCTCGCTCGCGGGACTGTCTCGGGAAAATGCCCGCAAACGCGTGATCGAAGAACTCGAACGCCTGGAAATTCTTGAAAAAGTCGAACCCCATACGCTTCAGGTGCCTTACGCGGAACGCGGCGGCGCCATTGTCGAACCGCGTTTGACGACGCAATGGTATTGCGACGCGGCAACACTCTCCAAGCCTGCCGTCGCCGCGGTCGAGGATGGGCGCGTAGCCTTCGAGCCTAAACAATGGGAAAATACGTTCTTCGCCTGGATGCGCGATATCCAGCCGTGGTGCATCAGCCGTCAGCTCTGGTGGGGGCACCGTATTCCGGCTTGGTATGGCCCGGACGGCACGGCATTCGTCGCCCATACTGAAACGGAAGCCTATGAGCAGGCTCGGGCGAAGCTGGGAGCGGACGTAATACTTACCCAGGACGAGGACGTGCTGGACACATGGTTCAGTTCCGGCCTGTGGCCGTTTTCAACGCTTGGATGGCCTGAACAGACAACCGAACTGGCACGCTATTATCCTACCAGCGTTCTGGTGACAGGTTTTGATATCATTTTCTTCTGGGTCGCCAGAATGATGATGATGGGCCTGCATTTCATGAATGACGTGCCATTCCGCACGGTGCTGGTACATGGTCTCGTTCGCGACGAACGTGGACAGAAGATGTCCAAGAGTAAAGGCAACGGTATCGATCCGATCGACCTGATCGACGAATACGGTGCCGATGCTACCCGCCTGACGATCTGCTCCCTCACAGGGCCAGGGCGTGACATCAAGCTGGGCAAAAAGCGCGTGGAAGACTATCGCGCTTTCGTTACCAAGCTCTGGAATGCTGCTCGATTCTGCGAAATGAACGCGGTTCGGCCCGTTCCCGGGTTCGATCCGGCGGCCGTCAAGGGCCAGCTTGCACGGTGGATTTTGGCGGAAGCCAGTCAGGCCATCACCGAAGCGCAACAGGCCCTCGACGCGCATCGTTTCGATGAATATAGCGCGGCATGCTATCGCTTCGTCTGGAGCCGCTTCTGCGACTGGTTCCTCGAACTGGCAAAACCGGTTTTTGCAGGTAATCAAGAAGAAACCGATGAGATTCGGGCTGTCTGCGCACATGTTCTCGGCCTGATCCTGCGCCTCATGCATCCGATCATCCCGTTTGTAACCACCGTTCTGTGGCGGGAATTCAAATTCGTCGGCACACTGGGCCACAATGACTGGCCTACCGCGACAGCTTACGATTTCGCCGATGATGCCCGCGCGGAACTTGGTTGGGTCATCCGTATGATCAGCGAGATCCGGGCGGTCAGGTCGGAAATGAACGTTCCACCGTCACAGAAAGCGCCCATCCTGTTCAGAGACGCATCAGCGAAAACCATGATACGGGCTGAGAGTTGGGCCGAAGCCATCGGCCGTATGGCGCGCGTGTCCGAAATCGCAGTGTTGGCTGGAGATGCACCTCGAAATGCAGCTCAGATCGTTATGGACGAGGCTACACTGTTCATGCCGCTGGAAGGTCTGATCGACCTGAAGACGGAACGCGATCGGTTGACCAAGGAACAGGCGCGACTGACGAACGAACTGACGAAGGTAGAGAAGAAGCTTGGCAATGCGGACTTCGTAGCGCGAGCAAAACCGGAAGTCGTGGAAGAAAATCGCGAACGTCTCGTGGCGTTCCAGAATGATCTGAGCCGCATCACCGCAGCCCTGAACCGTCTCGCCTGACAAAGATGTGCCGGGCTATCACACCCGGCACCTTTCCTAACGACGATGACGAGATGGCAACTGCGCCAGATCACGAACCGCACCATTGGCGGCGCTCGTCGTCATCGCGGCATAAGCCCGCAACGCCTGAGACACGACGCGCTCCCGATCAGGTAACCAGGCATCGTCTTCCTTTGCCTCCATAGCCGCACGCCGCTGGGCCAACGTCGCATCGTCGATCTCCAGATGCAGCGAACGGGCAGGGATGTCGATGGAAATACGATCGCCATCCTCAATCAGCCCGATCGCACCACCTTCAGCCGCTTCTGGCGAGATATGCCCGATGGACAACCCGGAACTACCCCCCGAAAACCGTCCATCCGTGATAAGCGCGCAACTGGTCCCAAGCCCCTTGGATTTGAGATAGCTGGTCGGATACAGCATCTCCTGCATGCCGGGGCCGCCTTTTGGTCCCTCATACCGGATCACCACGACGTCACCCGCCACGATCCGGCCACCGAGAATGGCCGAAACCGCATCGTCCTGACTTTCAAACACACGCGCGGTTCCGTTGAAAATCAACGCTGAGTCAGCCACACCCGCCGTCTTCACGATGGCGCCGTCCAACGCCAGATTGCCATAAAGCACCGCCAAGCCGCCATCCTGAGAGAACGCATGTGCCCGGTCCCTCAGCACGCCCTGGCGTCGATCCAGATCCAGATCCTTGTAAACACTGGACTGGGAAAATGCATGAACCGTCCGTACTCCGCCCGGAGCAGCCCGGAACCGGCGCTGCGCTTCCTCATCCCCGTTCACGATGTCCCATTTCGCAATCGCATCCGCCAGGGTCGGCGCGTGAACGGTCGGCACGGCAGTGTCGATCAGGCCACACCGGGCAAGTTCTCCCAAAATCGCCGGAATGCCACCCGCCCGATGCACGTCTTCCATATGCACATCTGCCTTGGCCGGCGCGACCTTGCAAAGATTGGGCGTCTCGCGTGACAGTCGATCGATGTCAGCCATCGCGAACTCAACCTCGCCCTCGCGCGCGGCAGCTAACAGATGCAAAACCGTGTTGGTCGAGCCGCCCATCGCGATATCCAACGTCATGGCGTTCTGGAACGCAGCCCGCGTGGCAATGCTGCGAGGCAGGGCAGAGGCGTCGTCCTGCTCATACCAGCGCCGCGCCAACGCTACCGCAACACGTCCGGCCTGAAGAAACAGCTCCCGCCGGTCCGCATGAGTCGCCAGCAGGCTGCCATTCCCTGGCAGCGACAGGCCAAGCGCTTCCGTCAGGCAGTTCATCGAATTGGCGGTGAACATACCCGAACATGAACCGCAGGTCGGGCAGGCCGAACGTTCGATCTGTTCCGACTGCTCATCCGTCACGTTCGGATCAGCGGCGGCGACCATGGAATCGACCAGATCCAGTTTCCGCTCGACCGTCGGGCCATTCAGTTTCCCGGCTTCCATCGGGCCCCCAGACACGAACACCACGGGAATGTTAAGCCGCAGCGCCGCCATCAACATTCCGGGCGTAATCTTGTCACAGTTGCTGATACACACCAGCGCGTCCGCACAATGCGCGTTGACCATGTATTCAACCGAATCAGCGATCAGTTCACGCGATGGCAGGCTGTAGAGCATCCCGCCATGCCCCATCGCGATCCCGTCATCGACGGCGATCGTATTGAATTCCTTGGCAATTCCCCCCGCCTCCTCGATCGCGCCCGCGACGAGCTGCCCCATGTCCTTGAGATGCACATGACCCGGCACGAACTGCGTGAACGAATTGGCGACCGCGATGATAGGTTTTCCGAAATCACCATCCGACATGCCGGTCGCACGCCAGAGAGCGCGTGCTCCGGCCATATTGCGTCCATGGGTTGTCGTGCGGGACCGATAGGCAGGCATGGAAATTTCCCAGAAATTTTCAAAAACAAACGGGCGCGTATCATAGAAGAAAATGGCGCGGAATCCAGAATGAATCGCTTTATCAGTTCATTCGAGGCCGTTAACGCTCTCTTTACCGTCTACAGCGCATCATGCCTCTCTCTTGCGAAACTCACGTCTCTGACGGCACAGTTGCAAAATCGAACCTATTGACGCCCGGAGATGAATTTGTCCCGAATCCGAAGCCGCGCCCTTGGCCTGTTGACCGTCTCTCTCACCGCTCTTGCCACGATCGGCACGGCCTCCGCTGATCCAAACGTCCAGACAGGGAATGATATTCCGGCTCATGTCACGTTCCCCACCGAAAGCCGGGACTATATCAAGCAGGATGTGATGATCCCGATGCGGGATGGCGTGAAACTACATACCGTGATCGTCATTCCTAAAAATGCTCATGACGCCCCCATCCTGCTGACACGCACGCCCTATCACGCCTCCGAACGTGCCAACCGCATTCCGGGCGCGTCTTCCATCCGCAACATCCTGCCGCAAGGGGACGGCGTTTTCGTGGATGGCGGCTATATCCGGGTATTTCAGGACATTCGCGGCAAATACGGCTCGGAGGGCGATTACATCATGACGCGCCCACCAATCGGGCCGCTCAATCCTACGAAGACGGACGACACTACGGATGCCTGGGATACGATCGACTGGCTGGTGAAGAACGTGCATCAGAGCAACGGCCGCGTCGGCATGACGGGATCGTCCTATGAAGGCTGGACGGTCGTGATGGCATTGCTGAACCCGCATCCGGCCCTGAAGGTCGCAGCCCCGGAAAGCCCGATGGTGGATGGCTGGATGGGGGATGACTGGTTCCATTACGGCGCCTTCCGACTGAGCAGCGTGGATTATTTCACCATGCAGATGACGCAGCGCGGGGAAGGGGACAGCATCCCGCGTGACGAGGCCGATGATTACACGACCTTCCTGAAAGCCGGCTCCGCCGAAGGATTTGCGAAAAAGGTCGGGCTCGATCAGTTCCCCTGGTGGCAGCGCACGAAAGCCAACCCATCCTACGATGAATTCTGGCAGGGACAGGCGCTCGACCAGTTGATCACGCATCGTCCACTCACCGTTCCGACCATCTGGGAGCAGGGACTTTGGGATCAGGAGGATATGTGGGGCGCGATCCACTCTTGGCTGGCGCTCAAGAAAACCCATCCCGCCGTACCGAATCTGCTGGTCATGGGGCCGTGGCGTCATAGCGGCGTCAACTATGACGGTTCGACGCTTGGCCCGCTGCATTTCAATGGCGATACCGCGCTATGGTATCGCAAGAATGTCATGCGTCCGTTCTTCGACCAGTATCTGAAGCCCGGCAGCCCCAGGACCGATTTTGCGGAAGCCATTATCTACAATACCGGCGAAAACCGCTGGGACATGCTGCATCACTGGCCGAGCCAATGCACGGATACCTGCATGGCAAAGGGCCAGAAGCTCTATCTCCAGGCCGATAACAAGCTGGCATTCTCCCAGCCTGCGGAAGGCACGGATACCTATATATCCGACCCGGCTCATCCGGTGCCGTTCGTCACACGTCCCTATGCCTTCGCGGACTCCAAACGCTGGAAGCCGTGGCTGACGTCCGATCAGCGGTTTGCCGAATCCCGCCCCGATGTCGTGACCTACGAAACTCCTGCTCTCGATCATCCCGTACACGTCAGCGGCGTACCGACTGCGGATCTTTTCGCGTCCACCACCGGCACGGATTCGGACTGGGTGGTGAAGATCATCGATGTCTACCCCGGCGTGACGGCGGATACACCCGAAATGGGCGGTTACGAACTGCCGATGTCGATGGATATCTTCCGTGGCCGTTATCGTCAGGATTTCGCACACCCCTCCGCGATCCCGGCGAATAGCGTGCAGGAATATCGTTTCACCCTACCAGCCATGAACCACGTGTTCCAGCCAGGGCACCGCATCATGATCCAGATCCAGTCGAGCTGGTTCCCGCTCTATGATCGTAATCCACAAACCTACGTACCAAATATCTTCGAGGCCCAGCCGAACGACTACAAGGTCGCGACGCAAGGCGTGCATCGTGGCGGATCGCAGGCCAGCGGCGTTTATCTGCCGGTGGTAAAATAAGCCGTCGTGCCTATCTGTGGGGATCGCAAGGGAGAACACGATGAGTAAAACGACACAGACCGCTATTTTCGGCGGCGGCTGCTTCTGGTGTGTCGAAGCGGTCTTCACGGATTTCAGGGGCGTCAAGGCCGTGCGCCCGGGCTACGCTGGAGGCACGACCGAAACCCCCAGCTACGAAGCCGTCTGCACAGGTCGGACCGGCCATGCCGAGGTCGTGGAAATTGTGTTCGACCCACAGGTCATTTCCTATGCGGACCTGCTGGGTGTGTTTTTCACAACGCATGATCCAACCACACCTGATCGACAGGGCAACGATATCGGGACGCAGTATCGTTCCGTTATAATCACAACGAACGATGAACAACGTAAAACCGCTGAACAGGTGAAACAGGAGATCGACGCGGAAAAGATCTGGCCCGATCCCATTGTGACGGAAATCACGGGGCCGGCCCGGTTCTGGAACGCGGAGGAGAAGCATCACGATTATTTCGCCCGCAATCCGGATGCCGGATATTGCCGCGTTGTCGTCGCCCCGAAAGTCGCGAAAGCCCGCAAGCTCTATCGTGATCGTCTGAAATGATTGGGCTGGCGGCACGGGACAGGGCCTCGCAGACACGGGATGTGCGCCATGCGCGTGGAAAGGCACTGCGCCATTCCATGCCCCGTTCCGCCAATGCGGCCTGGGAACCGCCAGAAAGCCGGCGCGATCCCGTGACGATTCTTCAGGAGCAGGGCTACCTGCGAATCACGGATCTGCTGCCGATTCGTTATGGCCGGATGCAGGTATCTCCGCTGGCGTTCTTTCGAGGCGCGGCGGCAGTCATGGCAGCCGACCTCGCCCAGACCGCTCAGGCCGGCATCACGGTGCAAAGCTGTGGCGATTGTCACCTCAACAATTTCGGCACCTATGCGACGCCGGAAGGCATTCCGGTTTTCGATATCAACGATTTTGACGAAACTAGCCCCGGCCCGTTCGAATGGGACATCAAACGCCTGGCAACCAGCCTCGTACTGGCCGCCCGTCAGGCCGGATTCCAGGAAACCCACGCCCGAAAGCTCGCTGTCTCCGCAACGCGCGCTTATGTCGATGAGATAACGCGGTTGGCCGCCTTGCCTGCCATCAAGGCGTGGAACGTACGCATTGATCTGCACCACGTCATCAGTGCAATCGGCAATATCCGTGTGCGCGACAGGCTTTCCAGCAGGCTCGAACGGCAGGCCGATGCCGTGACCCGGCAGTTCGGCATCGTCGAGCCCGGTTATCTGCCCAAGTTGCACGATAATCCCCCCTTCATCCAGCGTCTGCCGTCGCAGCACCAGACCGTCCGGGATGCGTTCAGCCGCTATATCGAACAACTCTCCCCGGAACGGCGACTGCTGCTGGACCGCTTTTCCCTGAAAGACGTTGTCTTCAAGGTCGTCGGTGTCGGGAGTGTCGGGACGTTCTGCGCCATCGGCCTTTATGCAACGGCGGACGGCGAGCCACTCTTGCTCCAGATCAAGGAAGCCCAGCAATCGGTACTCGAACCTTATACGGGCGTGTCTATCTATGGAAACGCCGGTGCCCGTGTCGTCAACGGGCAGCGCATCATGCAGGCCGCCTCGGACGGTTTTCTCGGATGGACGAAAACCACAGGTAGCCGGACTACAAACCAAACAGGCAAACGTGCAGGGGCCGGGCGTGAATTCTATGTCCGGCAGGCCAAAGACTCGCGGCTTGCCTCTCTAGGGGAACGCATCGAAGACGAGCTTCTCACGGATTATGCCACGTTATGCGGCAGAACCCTTGGCCGCGCACATGCTCGATCAGCGGATACCGCCTTCCTTGCAGGTTATCTCGGCAAAGGCCGCAGTTTTTGCGAGGCAATCGGCGATTTTGCCGTCCGCTATGCCGACCAGACCGAGAACGACTGGCATGTTTTTACCAAAGCCATCCAGGCCGGCATTCTCAAGGCAAATGATGCCTGAAGACATACGCCCGAAAATCATCGTTCTGAACGGTGTCGGCAGCGTCGGAAAATCTTCCACCGCGAAGGCCCTTCAGGCTTTGACACTACATCCGTTCCTGCATGTGTCGATGGACGACTTCATCGCGATGCTGCCGGATCGGCTCTTCAACCATCCAGAAGGAATGATTTTCGAAACCATCACGGAAGACGACCATCCATCGGTCATCATTCACTCGGGCGTGGCCATGAACCGGTTGATGGCCGGCATGAGAGGCTCCATTGCTGCTCTTGCGAGGGCCAAAAACAACCTGATCGTTGACGACGTGATGCTGCATCCCGATGAGGCGGAAAATTACCGTCTTCTCGTCGACCATGCCGACGTCCATATCGTCGGATTGTTCGCACCGCTTTTCGTGCTGGAGGAGCGGGAAAAGCGGCGGGAAGATAGGACGATTGGATTGGCGCGCTGGCAATATCCGCGCGTTCACCAGGGCCAGAACTATGACCTCCGCATCGATACCGAGGCACTGGGGCCAGAGGACAACGCCATCAGGATCTGCAAAGCGTTCAACCTCTGAACCACCTTATTTTTTCTTCTTTTTCCGCTTCTCTTTCGAAGCCGCCTGCGACGGCGCAGATCCGCCCTTGGCCCGTTCGAGCACGAATTTCGCGTAATCATCCATGTCGCCGTCGAACGGCACGATCCTGTTATCGGCTGCAAGCCACAGCCGGTCCGCCACCAGTTCCATCAACGAGCGATCATGCGTAATCAGGATCACCGCACCCTCATATTCGTTCAACGCATCCAGCAGCGCGCGGCGGCTGTCGATATCGAGATGGTTGGTCGGCTCGTCCAGAATCAGCAGATGCGGTGCCGCCATCGCGACCAGATTAAGCAATAACCGGGCCCGCTCACCGCCAGATAGTGCCTCGACCGTCGTGCCCTGCTTCTCGAAATGAATACCGAACTGCGCCAGACGGGACCGATGGGACTGATCGCTGTCCGTCGGCCGCGCCTCCCGCATGATGTCCAAAGGCGTGGCATTGGGATCAAGCGCCTCGATCTGGTGCTGATGGAACCAACCCACTTCCATACGGCTGGATCGCGTCACCCGGCCATCACGTACAGGCAGCGCGCCAGCCGCCATCTTGGCGAATGTCGATTTGCCCGCGCCGTTCACGCCCAGCAGCCCGATCCGATCATCCACATCAAGCCGCAGATCCAGATCGCGCAGGATCGCAGGTTCGTCTCCATAGCCGATATTCACCCCCTCCAGGCGCAACAATGGCGGCGCCAGCGGCCGCTCGGGGGAGGGGAGGATGAACGGAGAAACCTGCGCCTCGATCGTCGTCTCGATCGGTGCCAGCTTCGCAAGACGTTTCACGCGACTCTGCGCCTGCGCGGCTTTGGCGGCAGACGCCTTGAAGCGATCCACAAAGGATTGCAGATGCGCCCGCTCGGCTTCCTGCTTGGCACGGGTAGCGCTTTGCAGGCGAATCTTCTCCGCACGCTGCTGCTCGAAGGAATCATACCCACCGGTATAGAGTTCCAGCTTCCCCTCGGTCACATGCAGCGTGAAGCCCACGGAATTGTTCAGCAATTCGCGGTCATGGCTGATGATCAACGCGGAATGCGGATACCGCTCCAGTCGCGCCTCGAGCCAAAGCGCGCCCTCCAGATCGAGATAGTTCGTCGGCTCGTCCAGCAGCAGCAGATCAGGCTCCGAAAACAACGCCGCCGCAAGGGCAACCCGCATCCGCCAGCCGCCGGAAAACTCCGCCATGGGCCGGTCCAGATCTTCCGTGGAAAACCCCAGCCCGGACAGAATTTCCGCCGCACGAGAGGGCGCACTCTCCGCGTCGATCTCGATCAGCCGCATCCAGATATCGCCCATCCGCTCCGGATCGGCCGTCTCCAGTTCCGCCATCAGGCCCGCACGTTCGCTATCAGCCGCCAGAATGGTCTCCAGCACACTCACAGGCGTCGCAGGATGCTCCTGATCGACCGCCGCCATCCGCGCAGCCTTCGGAATGGAAATGTCACCGGAGTCCGGCTGCAATTCCCCCTTGATCAGCTTGAACAGCGTCGATTTCCCGACCCCGTTCCGCCCCACCAGAGCCACCTTGGACGGCGTGGGCAGAACGACGCTTGCCTTATCGAAGAACAGCCGTCCCCAAGAATTGAACGTCAGGTTGTCGATCTGAAGCATGGAATATCCGCGAACAAAGGGAAAGAGCGCCCCGTCATCGCGGACATTCCCGCATTTGACAACACCCGATCAGCGGCCACCCGATGCCGTCAGCGTCGTCCCGGTCACGAACGAGGCCGCAGGCGAAATCAGCCAGGACACCGCCTCCGCGATCTCCTCCGGATGGCCGACACGCCCCAGCGGAACGGAATTCTGCGCCGTCCTGCGCATCTCGTCCGATGTCATGCCGGTTTCGACAATCCCGGGCGCCACGGCGTTCACCCGTACATCCTCTCGGCCAACTTCCGCCGCAAGGCCCTTGGTCAACGTATCGATCGCACCCTTCGTCGCGGCATAGGGCACCAGACCGCCCAGCCCCCCAAGCCGCCCCGCCACGGAAGACAGCAGCACGATCGACCCGCCGCTGCCTCCATGCCGGGTGGACAGACGCCGGATCGCCTCTCCAGCGCACAGCATCACGCCCAGAACGTTCACATTGAACAGGCGCGCCAGATCCTCCGCAGTCTGCTCGTCCACCCGGTTCTGCGCCCCGAGGATTCCCGCATTGGCCACGAGAGCCTTCAACGGCCCCAGCTTTTCCTCCACCTCGATGAACAGGCCCGGAATGGTCGCATGATCCCCGATATCGGCCTTGAATGCCTCCGCTGTCCCACCGCCGGCCCGGATCGCATCCACAACCTCTCGCGCGCTCTCGACGCCGGACGTATAACCGACGGCCACGGCATAACCGTCACGCGCCAGATGATGGCAGATCGCCCGCCCGATCCCGCGTGACCCTCCCGTCACGAGCGCAACAGGACGCTGGACGACGGACTGGGGAGGAACGATCATGGCTTACTCCGTTTCATCTTCAAGCTGGAACTGATCCGCTTCCTCATCGAAGTCGAACAGTTCCGCATAACGCGCCCAGCCGATCGCCGTTTGCAAAGTCTGGCTCGCATAATCGGGGGACATGGTCTCCTCCAGCTCCGTTCGGAACCGGGATGCATCCGCGATATGGTTGGGCCGCTCGTCCAGAACCGCGCGGATGCTCCGCACCAGTGGCACGGCATGAAGCAGGGCGGAGCGCATGATCTCTTTTCGGTCGTCCAGTTCCGCATTGACGAAGCGCACGCCTTCCTCCGTCAGCAAAATGTCCCCGTCCTCCAGCTCCGCCAGTTCCAGCAACTGAAGCGACTCACACAGTGGAAACAGATCGTCCAGCGCGAGCTGAAGCTTCTCCGCCACCATCGGCAGATCCGCCCGCCCGTTCATCGGCTCCGCCGCAAGGGTTTCGAGCAAACCGACCATCACATTCACCGGCAATTCCGGCAGAACCACCGAGAGCGGCGGCGGTGGCGAGGCCTGACCGGGGCTGTCCGCCTCGGACACGATCGGCGCACGGCGCGTCATCAACGTGTAGATCTGATCGACAAAATGCCGGAATTTCGGATCTTCCCGGTTGCGGGGATGCGCGAACGGCACTTTCAGTTCATGCGCCACACGCCCAGGATTGGACGAAAACATCAGGATGCGATCGCACATCAGCACCGCCTCCTCGATATTATGCGTCACGATCAGCATGGACTTGACCGGCAATTTCTGCTCGGACCACAGCTCGATCAGGTCGGTCCGCAAATTCTCCGCCGTCAGCACATCGAGCGACGAGAACGGCTCATCCATCAGCAGCAGATCGGGATGCACGACCAGCGCTCGCGCCAGCCCTACACGCTGGCACATCCCGCCCGACAGTTCCCGAGGGTAGGCGTTCTCATACCCGCCCAGTCCGATCAGGTCGATTGCCTCGTCCGCCCGCTTCTCGCGCTCCAGCACCTTCATGCCCCGCGCCTTCAGCCCAAGCTCCACATTGTCGCGCACCGTCAGCCACGGAAACAGCGCGAAGGACTGAAACACCATCGCAATTCCCGGCGCCGGCCCCTGCAACGGCTCCCCACGCCACAGAACCTGCCCGGAAGAGGGCTTGATCAAACCGGAAATGATCCGCAGCAGTGTCGATTTCCCCGAGCCGGACCGGCCCAGCAATCCCACGATCTCCCCGGCATGGAGATCGAGCGACACATCGTCCAGCACCACCAGATCCGCGGCACTTTCCTTGTGATACGCCTGCCGACAGTGCCGGATCGAGATCAGATCCTCTTGCATCGGAATGGTCTTCAAATCCTCATCATGAACGGCCGACCGGCCCGAAAATCCGTCGTTCGGCATGGTCCTGCAAAGGACGCCAGACAACTCGGTTCAGCACCACCACGAAAGCCGCCATCACGGCAACTCCCAACGTCACACGCGACAGGTCGCCCGAAACGGTGGCCTCCGCAATATAATTTCCTAGCCCGCGCGCATGAAGCGTGGTGCTGCCCCAACTCGCCATCTCCGCCAGAATAGAGGCATTCCACGCCCCACCGGCCGCCGTCACAGCACCCGTCGCGATATAAGGCGCCAGCCCCGGCAACATGACCTGCCGCCACCACGTCACCCCGCCCAGATTGAGGTTTCGCGCCGCCTCCAGAAGCTCGGCAGGAAAATTGGATGTTCCACCCACCACATTGAACAAAATATACCACTGGGTGCCCAGCATCATCAGCGGCGTCAGCCATACATCAGCATCAAGATGAAACCGGACGATCACGAGCACGAACAGCGGAAAGAACAGATTGGCCGGAAACGCCGCCATGAACTGCGCCGCCAGTTGCGCGCGCCTCGCCCAGCGCGGCCTCAACCCGAACCAGACACCCACCGGCACCCAGATCAGGCAGGACAGCAGCACGACCAGAAACACCCGCGCCATCGTCAGCCCACCCAGCCAGCCGACTGCCGCAATTTCATGCGGGCCGATCCGGTCATGCACCAGAGCCCAGATCTCATAGGCCGCCACAGAGCACAGCAGGACCATACCGCCCCCCCAAAGCGTGCGGCGAACCGGCGTGGACAATACCTCTCCCCTGGTCCAGCGCGGTGCCGTCCCCAGTCTCATTCCCCCGATGGCACCCAGCATATCCGTTACGCGGTCGCCCAGTTGCCGCAACAGGCGCGTTCGCCGCCAGACGACCAGGAGCCATGGATCCGGCGTCGATAGCGCCTCTGATCCCAGACGGAACCGCCCGGACCACGCAACCAGCGGGCGGAACAGAACCTGATCGTAAATCAGGATCACCACCGCCATCGCGACGATGGCATACAGAATGGCCCATGCGTTCCGCTGCGCGATGGCCATGCCAACGTATGAACCGATCCCCGGCAAGGCGACATGCGTCTTCCCGACCGTGATCGTCTCCGCCGCCACCAGCATGAACCAGCCGCCGGACAGGGAAACCATGGCGTTCCAGATCAGCGCTGGAATCGCGGACGGCACTTCCAGCCGCCAGAATCTCTGCCAGGCGGTCAGTCCCAACCCGCGCGCAGCTTCCGTCAGATCGGGTGGCACGGTGCGTAGGGACTGCACCATGGCGAACGCCATGTTCCATGCCTGGCTGGTGAAGATCACGAAAATCGCGGTCAGTTCCGCCCCCAGCATGGAGCCGGGAAATATTCCCATGAAGAAAACATAGGTGAACGTCAGAAACCCGAGAATCGGCGTTGCCTGAAGCACGTCCAGCAGCGGGATCAGCACCCGGCCTGCCAGACGGCTTTTCGCGGCCAGAACGGCATAGGTGAAAGTAAACACTACCGAGGCCGCCAGCGCCGCCATCATTCTCAGAACCGTACGTCCCGCATATTCAGGCAGATAGAGCGGAGACAGATGGATCACTGTCGCCTCAGGCGCCGCCAGCGGCACCCCCGCATGACGCCCGACGCTGCCAAACGCGAATGCCAGCGCTACCAGACACAGAAACGCCGCCATATCCGCAAGATTGGGACGGGCAGGGCGGGCCAGCCTCAGCGATAGGCCTTGGGTGGTCATCCTCTCCCCATATCACAGTCGCAGATCAGAAAAACCATACCGTGCGCCCACGACAATCCGCAATGCCGCCCGTCAGTGCCCCGTGCTGCCGAAACCGCCAGCCGCCCGAAGCGTCTCGTCCAGATGATCCGTCTGCACCCACCGCAGACGGCTGACGGGGGCCAGAACCATCTGCGCGATCCGCATTCCGCGCTCGATCACGAAACGCTCCTGCCCGGCATTCAGCACGATGATGCCCAGTTCCCCGCGATAATCCTCGTCGATCGTCCCCGGCGTATTGGGCAGCGTGATCCCATGCTTCAGCGCCAGTCCTGAGCGGGGCCGCACCTGCAATTCATAACCATCCGGCAACGCCACCCGCAGCCCCGTCGGCACCAACGCCCGCGCGCCCGGTTCCAGCACCAGCGGGTCCGTCACGGCCGCAAGCACGTCCATTCCTGCCGCGCCCCCGGTCGCATAGTGGGGCAGAGGCAATCCCTCGGCATGAGGCAGGCGGACGATCTGAACGAGAATGGGCTGGGTCATACCTCTGCTACACCCGAGAACGGTTCTGGATGCAAGGACGGCTTGCCCTGGAAACGATCTGCAATCTTCCGCGCCAGGCGCCGCGCCACCTCTACCTTGCTCGTTTCCGGCCAAACCGTTTCCTCATGCCCGTTCAGAAACACGACCGCATTGCGCGAACTGCCGAACACATTCCCGGACACATCATTGGCCAGCAACCAGTCGCATCTCTTGCGAACCCGCTTGGCCCGACCATGCTCCAGCACCGTTTCCGTCTCCGCCGCAAATCCCACCACCAGCTCAGGCCGTGAGGCATGATGCGCCAAGATCGACAAAATATCCGGATTCTCGACCAGAGCCAGCGCAGGCGGCTGCCCGCCCGCCGTCTTCTTGATCTTCCCCGCCGCCTGATCCGCCACGCGCCAGTCCGCCACCGCAGCCACGCACACCGCGATATCCGCAGGCAGGGCCGCCTCGCACGCCGCCAGCATCTCCCGCGCGGACCGCACATCGACCCGCATCACGCCCTTCGGGGCCACCAGAGCGGTCGGGCCGCTGACCAGCGTCACCCGCGCCCCCAAATCCGCCAGCTCGGCCGCAATAGCATAGCCCTGCCGCCCGGAAGAGTGATTGCCGATATACCGTACCGGATCGATCGCCTCGATCGTCGGGCCAGCCGTCACAAGCGCATGACGCCCGGCCAACGGCCCCTCCGACAACCGCCCGCGAATCGCCGCCACGATCTCATGCGGCTCGCTCAGGCGCCCCGGCCCGAATTCTCCACAAGCCATGTCCCCATCATTCGGCCCGACGAACCCAATCCCGCGTGCCTTCAGTGCTGCCACGTTGTCAGCCGTCGCCGGATGCTCCCACATCCGCACATTCATCGCCGGCGCGACCAGAACCGGCGTATCCGTCGCCAGCAGCAGCGTTGTCGCCAGGTCATCCGCCAGCCCCGCCCGCATCCGCGCCAGCAGATTGGCCGAAGCCGGACAGATCACGATCAGATCGGCGCTACGGGACAGGGCGATATGCCCCATCTCGCTCTCCTCCGTCAGGGAGAACAGCGCCCGGTGAACATGCTCCCCCGTCAGCGCCTGCACCGAAAGCGGGGTCACGAACTGTTCCGCGGCCTCCGTCATCACCGCCGAAACCGCCATGCCGTCCGCCCGCAACAGCCGGATCAATTCTAGGCTTTTATAGGCGGCAATCCCGCCACCGATCACGAGGAGAATCCGGCGCGTCATGGAAGCGCTAGAGCCGCCAGCCGGAATGGATCGCCGCGATCCCGCCCGAAAGGCTTCGATACGTCACCTGATCCAGCCGCGCATCACGCATCATCTCCGCCAGCGTGTCCTGATCCGGGAACATCCGGATGCTCTCCGCCAGATATTTGTAGCTCTCGCTGTCCTTTGCGATCATCTGCCCCATGCGCGGCAAGACGCCGAAAGACCACGCATCGTAAACCGGGGCCAGCGCCGCCACCTGCACCTTGGAAAACTCCAGACACAGGAACTTCCCGCCCGGCCGCAACACACGCCGCGCCTCACGCAGCACCGCCAGCTTGTCCGTGCAGTTCCGCAGCCCGAACGCAATGGACACACGATCGACCGAGCGGTCGGGCAGGGGGATCTGCTCCGCATCCACCACGCAGAACTCCAGCGACCCGATCACGCCTCGCTCCGCCGCCCGATCCCGCCCGACGGACAGCATGGACGCGTTGATGTCGGACAGGATCGCGGGGCCACCACCCGCTTTCAGCCAACCGAAGCTGATATCCCCGGTCCCGCCCGCCAGATCGAGCAGCTTCAACCCCGGCGCCGGCTGCATCGCCGTGATGAAGATGCGTTTCCAGACGCGATGGATACCTAGAGACATGACATCGTTCATCACGTCGTATTTGCTGGCGACACTGTCGAACACGGCGCGAACCAGCGGCTTCTTCTGGTCCCGAGGCACATCGCGATAGCCGAAATCGGTCGTGCCGGAACCTGCGGCGGGATACTCGGGAGGGAGGGCATTGTCGGTCATGGTGAAACCGATATAGCCTCCCGCTCCACGATGCCAGAGCTACCCGAAGTCGAAACCGTCATGCGCGGAATGCGCACCCGGCTGAATGGCCATACGATCGCGGAGGTTCTCGTGCGCCGCGATGCCCTCCGCTGGCCGATACCGCCGCATTTCGCCTCAGCCCTGCGTGGAAAGCGAATCGAAACCCTCATACGGCGCGGCAAATACATTCTGATGCGGACAAGCGGCGGCCTGACGGTGCTGTGGCATCTGGGCATGTCCGGTCGCGTCCATCTCGAAAATGCCGAAGACGAGTCGGACCGGGACGCGATGAAGCACGAGCATATCGTGGTCCGCACACGGGAAGGCACACGCCTCGGTCTGGTCGATCCCCGCCGCTTCGGAGCGGTCGATCTGTTCCCGACGCAGGATGAGCGCACGCATAAACTGCTTTCCGGCATGGGCATCGAACCGCTCGGCCCGGATTTCAGCGAGAAGACGCTGGCCGCCCTGCTGACGGGCCGCAAAACCCCCATAAAGGCTGCCCTGCTGGATCAGCGCCTGATCGCGGGACTAGGCAATATCTATGTGTGTGAGGCTCTCTACCGTGCCCACATTCATCCTGAACAGCATGCAGGCTTGCTTACTCCGGCCGAAATCGGGGCGCTCGCGGCCTCCATTCCCCCGGTCCTGAACGAAGCCATCGCAGCGGGCGGCTCGTCCCTGCGCGATTACAAGCAGACGGATGGAAGCCTCGGCTACTTCCAGACGGCCTGGCAGGTCTATGGCAGGGAAGGGGAGCCATGCCCGCAATGTCCAGGCAAACCCGCCTGTAGCGGCGTCGTGCGCATCGTTCAGTCGGGGCGGTCAAGTTTCTTGTGTCCGAAACACCAGATTCTCACGCAGGATCTCACGAAATCGCGGGCAAGACGTTCTTTGGCTTGACGCGGCTCGGGTGGCTGGACTACATGCCGCCCTCTATTGCCGCTCGTGGCGCCGACGCATCCGGTTTTTCAGGGTTCTGTCGGTTCATGGATGCGGATCGAACGACATCGAACAGAACAGACGGAACACATGGCCAACACCGCATCTGCACGCAAGCGCATCCGCCAGAACGAGCGCCGTAACGCCCGCAACACCGCACGCGTCTCCCGCGTCCGCACCTTCGTCAAGAAGGTCGAGACGGCGATCCTCTCCGGTGACAAGGCAGCGGCGGCCGAGGCCCTGCGCGCCGCACAGCCGGAGATGCAGCGCGCCGTCGGCAAGGGCGTGGCGAAGGCCAACACGGTCAGCCGCAAGATTTCGCGCCTCTCCGCACGCGTCAAGGCGCTTGCAACTGCCTGAAGACATGGCTTCCAACCGGTAAATATCGGAGGAAGCCATTACGATTACTGCCTTATCGCACGTAATCCTGAAAAGCCGGACATTTCCGACAGGGAAGTGGCTCGGCTTTTTTTATGTCCGGAAGGCCAAAATATTTCAATCCACGGAGGCCGGGATTTCCTTGCCTCGCCAGCGGCGGTCTTCTATTCTGTCTTTATCGAGAAAATGACCGATTGGGCGCGAATGTATCGGACGGGACGAACCTCCCGGGCGATGCAAATTCTCCGTCATGTCTTCGGCGAGGAGAATGTAGAATGGCGGAAGACGGCACTGCGCGTCAGGTGGTTTTGGACGACATGCCAACCCCCGCGAAAGACGCTGATCTGGAACCGCGCTGGGCTCGCATCAGCGAACGCCTGAAGGCGGAAGTCGGCGAAGTTGAATACCGGACCTGGCTCAAACAGATCACGCTCGGTCCGCTCGAAGAAGACGAACTCGTCCTTTACCTGCCCACCCGCTTCCTGCGGGACTGGGTGCGTGGCCAGTATGGGGACAGGCTGCAGCAACTCTGGTTCTCCGAAACCGGCGCTATCCGGCGCGTGGAACTTCAAGTGCAGCGCGGCCGCCCCGCCCCCGTGGCGGAGCAGCTCGTCGCCGCCCCGGACGAGATAGCGGCTGCCGAGGAACTGGCCCCCCAGCCCCCCGCCCCCGACACCCGCAACGATCTCGCGGCTCCACTTGATCCACGCTTCACGTTCGACAGTTTCGTCGTCGGAAAGCCGAACGAATTTGCCTATGCCTGCGCCCGTCGCGTGGCGGAAAAGCCGTCCAGCCCGGGATTCAACCCGCTTTTCCTGTATGGCGGCGTCGGTCTGGGCAAGACGCATCTGATGCACGCCATCGGTTCGGAACTGACGCGCGGCGGTCGGGTCTCGGTTGCCTACATGTCCGCCGAGAAGTTCATGTACCGCTTCATCGCGGCCATCCGCTCCCAGTCCACGATGGAATTCAAGGAACAGCTCCGTTCGGTCGATGTGCTGATGATCGACGATCTCCAGTTCCTGATCGGCAAGGACAACACTCAGGAAGAGTTTTTCCACACCTTTAACGCCCTGGTCGATGCGGGCCGTCAGATCGTCGTTAGCGCGGACAAGTCCCCGTCCGATCTATCCGGGTTGGAAGACCGCCTTCGCACACGCCTCGGCTGCGGTATGGTGGCCGATATCCACGCCACGACGTTCGAACTACGGATTTCCATTCTCGAAGCCAAGGCACAGGCCTCCGGCGTTCAGGTTCCCGCCAAGGTGCTGGAATTCCTGGCTCACAAGATCACCTCCAACGTCCGCGAACTCGAAGGCGCGCTCAACCGCCTGATCGCTCACGCCAACCTGTTCAACCGGCCCGTAACGCTGGAAAGCACGCAGGAAGTTCTGCACGACATCCTCAAAGCGCATGACCGTCGCGTCACCATCGAGGAAATCCAGCGCAAGGTCGCGGAACACTGGAACATTCGTCTAACGGACATGTCCTCCGCCCGTCGCGCCCGCGCTGTCGCCCGCCCGAGACAGGTCGCGATGTTCCTCGCCAAACAGCTGACCAGCCGCTCCCTGCCGGAAATCGGCCGGAAATTCGGCAATCGGGACCACACCACCGTCATGCACGCCGTCTCCCGCGTCGCCGAACTGATGGAACGCGACACGGCCTTCGCGGAAGACGTCGAATTGCTGCGGCGCATGCTGGAAAGCTGATGCCCGGAACCGTCCGGGTCGTCAGGTCGCCACCCCTGCGTTTCGAGGAATGGCGTCAGGTCGTCGATGGCGATCGCAACATGGTGTTCTACGATCCCCACGAGCCGGATCGGACTCTCTGGCAGTCGGCCATATGGATGGCACACCCCATCCACGGAGAGCACGACGCGGAACGTGCAACGATCGGTTTCGAGGACGGCGAACTCGTCGCCCGTGAGGCAGACGACGCCACATGCGTCAAACTGCTGCAAATCGCACATAGGCTCGGTGCAAGGCTGGACGACAGAAGAACGAAGCAGCCCAGGCCACAGCCCTCCGCGAACACACCTGCCGTCAGTTCCACTCCCGTCACCCTTTATGGTTTCGGCGCCATTCTTCTGCCGGGATTTTCCCCAGACGGACGCTGACGCCCAGAGCCCGAAAGGACTGGCATTTTACAGTTGGTATCAGGGCTTCCTGACCTCGACGAATTTCTCCCGAAATTCCAGCCGCCTTTCAGCCATCAATTATCAGGCAGACACCGCCCGCATCGACGAGGACATGGCCTTCCTGCGCGTCTATTGCCTGGACAATCCCGGCAAGCAGTTCATCGAAGCAGCGCTCGCACTCATCCGCATGCACAGGATTCGCCTTGGTCTGTCACGCTGAAATACACGTGACACAACCCCCGGCGCTCCCTTTCGCCCGCTTCCCGCCTCTGCTAGATTCATCGGCCATACAGAATTCCACCAGATGTTTCCCCAGACCGGGCGCCGAGGACAATCCACACTATGAAGCTCAAGGCCGACCGCACCACGCTCATCAAAGCCCTTGCCCATATCCAGAGCGTGGCGGAAAAGCGCAACACCATCCCCATCCTCGCGAACGTCCTGCTCTCGGTCGAAAACGGCGCCCTGAAAATGACCGCGACGGACATGGAAATCGCCGTCGTCGAGCAAGTCCCGGCAGACGGTCTGCGCGATGGCGGAACCACGGTTCCTGCGTCGGTCCTCTATGAAATCGTGCGCAAACTCCCGGACGGCGTCGCGGTCGAACTCGATCATCCCAGCCGGGACGCCCCGCTGGCCTTGCGCGCCGGAAAGTACGCCACCAGCCTCAACGTCCTGCCCGCTGACGATTTCCCCGCCATGGTCGCGGGCGATCTCCCATTCCATTTCAAGCTGCCCGCCGGTGTCCTACGCGGCCTGATTGACCGCACCCGCTTCGCGATCTCGACCGAGGAAACCCGCTACTACCTGAACGGCATTTACCTCCACGTCGCGGAAGGCCCTACAGGCAACATGCTCCGCGCCGTCGCAACGGACGGCCATCGCCTGGCCCGTATCGAAACCGAGCTCCCTGCGGGCGCGGAAGGGATGCCCGGCGTCATCGTGCCGCGCAAGACGGTCAACGAACTGCGCAAGCTTTTGGACGAGGGCGCCGCCGATATCGAGGTATCGCTATCCGACACCCGCATCCAGTTCGCCTGCGGTGCCGTGCTGCTGACCTCGAAACTGATCGACGGCACGTTCCCGGAATATGAGCGCGTCATCCCCTCCGGCAACGACCGCGTCCTGCGCGTCTCCAAACGCGATTTCGCCGCCGCCGTCGGCCGCGTCGCCGCCATCAGCCAGGAACGCTCCCGCCCGGTCAAGCTGGCCGTCTCGCGTAACCTGCTCACGCTTTCCGCCGTCAGCCCCGATCAGGGCATGGCCAAGGAAGAACTGGACGAAAACAGCGTCAGCTACGATGCCCCGTCGCTCGAAATCGGCTTTCAGGCCCGCTACCTGAACGACATTACGGACCAGATCGAAACAGACGTCGAATTCGTGTTTTCCGACAGCGCCGCGCCGACCTTGGTGCGTGATACCGGCTCACCGTCGGCACTGTATGTCTTGATGCCAATGCGGGTCTGACAGCAGCGCCTCATTGCGTATCGACCGCCTCGTTCTCACCGCGTTCCGGAACTATCGCCACCTCATCTGGCAGCCGGAACGCAGCATCACAGTACTGACCGGAGAGAATGGAGCAGGGAAGACCAACCTCCTCGAAGCCGTCTCGCTCCTCGCCCCCGGCCGCGGCCTTCGCGGCGCGGGCATGACGCAACTGCCCTGCGACGGTGCCAGTCAATGGGGCATCGCCGCCAGACTGCACGACGCAACCGAACTCGGCACCGGCAGCGATCCGAATGGCAGTCCCAGACGCGCCTTCCGCCTGAACGGTGCGCCCGTCCGCACGCAGGCCGAGATCGCCCGCGTCTTCGCCTGCGTCTGGTCCACCCCCCAGATGGACCAGCTTTTCTCGGAATCCGCCTCAGGACGCAGGCGGTTTCTGGATCGGCTCGTCGTGGCGCTCGCCCCAACACACGCGCGCGAAACCGCCGCGCATGACCGTTCCGTGGCCCAACGCAACCGCATGCTGATCGAACGCCCCCACGAAACCGGATGGCTGCGCGCCATTGAGGATTCCATCGCACGTCACGCGGTTTCCGTCACCGCCGCGCGGATCGCCCTGACCGACGAAATGAACGCCGTCGAAGCCGCACATCCCGGCTTCCCCCGTTCCCTGATGCGACTGGACTGCGATATCGCCGCATGGCTGCGCACCCGACCTGCGCTCGCCGTGGAAGATCACCTGCGCGCATTGCTCGAAGCACACCGCACGGAAGACGCCATGCGCGGCGGCACAAGCCTGGGGGCGCACAAGGCCGATCTCCACCTCACGGATCATGCCTCCGGGAGAACGGCGGAACGGTCCAGTAGCGGCCAGCAGAAGGCCATGCTCCTTGGCCTCGTCCTTGCCCATGCCAGTCTGATCGCGTCGGCACAGGGCAGCGCGCCCGTCCTTTTGCTGGACGAACCGCTCCTCCATCTGGACATGCATCGGCGTGATTCCCTGCTGGAAGCCCTGCGCGATTCGACCTCAACCGTACTGTTGACCGGCACTGACCCCGAACCGTTCGCCCCGCTGCATGGCCACGCCGATTTCCAAAGGCTCGAAGCCGCTCGGCTAAGGCCGTTTTCCCCACCATAAACGCCGACATAAAAAAGAATATCAGGCGCTTATTCTGGCTTCATACCCGCCTTCAGGGTAGGATGCCCCCATTAAGACAGGACCGTCTCAGGAGACATTCACCAGTATGTCCGATCAGCAAGACCAGTTTGCCACCGCCGCGCCGGACGAAATCGAAGTCCCCATGACAGACGACTACGGGGCCTCCTCGATTTCCGTTCTCAAAGGTCTGGATGCGGTCCGCAAACGTCCAGGCATGTATATCGGCGATACGGATGACGGCTCCGGCTTGCATCACATGGTGTTCGAAATCATCGATAACGCCGTGGACGAAGCCCAGGCAGGCCACGCGAAAAGCGTCGTTCTGACCATGAACGGGGATGGCAGCATCAGCGTCCGCGATGATGGTCGCGGCATCCCGACCGATATGCACGCAGAGGAAGGGATTTCCGCCGCAGAAGTCGTGCTGACCAAGCTCCATGCAGGCGGCAAGTTCAACCAGAATTCCTACAAGGTCTCCGGCGGCCTGCACGGCGTCGGCGCGGCGGTCGTGAACGCATTGTCAGAGTGGATGGAAGTCCGAATCTGGCGCCTCGGGCAGGAGCATTTCATCCGTTTCCAGCACGGCGAACGCGATGAAGCCCTCAGGATCATCGGTCCGTCCGAAGAACCGCGCGGCACGCTCGTTACCTTCAAACCCAGCCAGCAGACCTTCACCAAGGTGGAGTTCGAGTTCGGCATTCTCGAACGCCGGATGCGCGAACTGGCATTCCTCAATTCAGGCCTCGAAATCATCCTGCGGGATGAACGCCATGCCGAACCGAAGGAACAGCGTTTCTTCTATGAAGGCGGCCTTAGCGCCTTTGTGGAATATCTGGACGCCTCCAAAACCGCTATCGTCTCGCCTCCCATCACCGGCTCGATCGACCACGCCGAAAGTGGCATCAAGGTCGAATTCGCCCTGACATGGAATGACAGTTTCCACGAGACGATGCTGTGCTTCACCAACAATATTCCCCAGCGGGACGGTGGCGCGCATCTCGCCGGCTTCCGCCAGGCGTTGACCCGTATCGTCGGTAAATATGCCGAAAGCGTCGCCAAGAAAGACGCCGGATCGCTCGTCGGCGAAGATATGCGCGAAGGCATGACGGCCGTGCTTTCGGTCAAGGTGCCGGACCCGAAATTCTCGTCCCAGACGAAAGACAAGCTGGTCTCCTCGGAAGTCCAGCCGGTCGTGCACGTGACGGCGGCGGATGCGATCAGCCACTGGTTCGAAACGCACCCCAAGGAAGCCAAGGCGATCGTCGCCAAGATCATGGATGCCGCCGCCGCGCGCGAAGCCGCCCGTCGCGCCCGTGAACTGACACGTCGAAAGGGCGTGCTGGATGTCTCCTCCCTCCCGGGCAAACTGTCTGACTGTCAGGAACGTGACCCGGCAAAATCTGAACTGTTCCTCGTCGAGGGTGACTCCGCCGGCGGTACCGCCCGCAGCGGTCGAGACCGTCGAACGCAAGCCATCCTGCCGCTCAAGGGGAAGATCCTGAATGTTGAGCGTGCCCGGTTCGATCGTATGCTCGGCTCGGCCGAAGTTGGCACGCTCATCACGGCGCTCGGCACCGGGATCGGGCGCGGCGAAGTCGATCAGGGCGGCTTCAGCCTCGCCAAGCTGCGCTACCACAAGGTCGTCATCATGACGGACGCCGATGTGGATGGCTCGCATATCCGGACCTTGCTGCTCACATTTTTTTTCAGGCAAATGCCAGAACTCATTGAAAATGGATATCTTTATATCGCCCAACCACCGCTCTACCGGGCCAAGCGCGGCAATGAGGAACGCTATCTGAAGGACGACGAGGCGCTGGAGCAATATCTGCTCGACAAGGCCCTCGCACATGCCTCCCTACGTTTTCCGGATGGCCGCGAACAGGTCGGCGCAGAACTGATGGAAACCGTCAGAGGCGTTGCCCGCGTCACGCAGAACCTGCGTCGCCTTGCCTCCAAGGTGCCTGTCTGGGTGGTGGAGCAGGCCGTCCTCGCGCAGGCCCTCGTGGTGGATGTGGAAGCCCGCCAGTCCCGCGTGCCGGATCTCCAGCGCCGCCTCGATGCCGTCTCGCCCCCCAATGAGCGCGGCTGGAAAGTGGCGGCCACCGAAGCCGGTGGTCTCGAATGCGCCCGCAACGTGCGCGGCGTAGGTGAAGTTTACCGGATCGAGCCAAGCCTGCTCCGAAGCGGTGAAGCCCGCTGGCTGGCTTCCCAGAGCGAACATCTCGCCAAGGATTTCGATGCACTGCTGACACTGGCGTTCGACAGCGTCGAGCACGAAATCAGTGGCCCCGCAGCGCTGTATGAGCGCGTTCTGGTGCAGGGCCGTCGTGGTCTGGCCATCAACCGCTTCAAGGGGCTGGGCGAGATGAACAGCGAACAGCTCTGGAACACCACGCTGGACCCCGCCACGCGCACCCTGCTTCAGGTCAAGGTGGGCGATATCGAAGATGCCGGGCAGGTCTTCTCGACCCTCATGGGAGACGTCGTCGAACCGCGCCGGGATTTCATCGTCGGCAATGCCCTGAAAGTCGCCAATCTTGACGTCTGAACGCCGGATCGGCGGCATCCTGCTGGCCGCCGCGCTTTCAACGACAGCAGCACGGGCCGATACCACAGCCGTCACTGCCAGATACGACGTGTATAGCCACGGCCTGCACGTCGTAAACGCCACTGCAAGCTACGCCCTTCAGCCCTGGGGTTATGCCATCACGACCACACTGCACGCTGGCGGTTTCATGAGCTGGTTCGTCCGGATGGACGTCACCAGCACCGCAAAAGGCAATTTCACCCCCGACGGCATCCAGCCGATCTCCTTTGAAAGCAGCGGTTTCTCACGCGGCAAGAACCGCCACGTCCTGCTGGATTTCCAGAATGGCACGCCTGTGCCCACCACCGTCACGCCCGCCGAGCCGGATCGTGAAACCGTCCCATCCTCGGATCTGCCACACGCCATAGACACGCTCAGCGCCATGGCCCTCCTGCTCTCAACCATCGACAAGACCGGCCAGTGCAACGGCGGCACGAGAGTTTTCGACGGCCTTCGCCTGACGGCTATGAACGTGCACGGCCCAGTTCAAGGCAATGTCCCCACTGGCGATGACGAATTCTACAAAGGCCCGGCCTTGCGGTGCGATTTCGTGGGCCAGCAGGAGGCCGGTTTCATCAAGGGTTCCTCCCATCTAGAGGAATTGAAGAAACCACGCCCCGGCTCAGCCTGGTTCCAGCAGGTGCCGGGTTTCGGATATGTCGCGGTCAGGATCGAGTTCGATCATCCAAAGCTCGGGCATCTTGTCGTCACGCTCAAAAATCCGCCAAAACATACTTTATAATTAATACAATAGATCAATTTCCTGATTTCATATCTGAAGAAAAGATCAGCTTCACCAGATCAGGAACCTCTCCAATCGACGCCGCCTGAAACGTCGCATCAGTTCCCATCTCAGCTGGCCCATATCCCCAACGCGCAAAAATTGTGGTCGCACCCGCGCCTGATCCGGCCCTTACATCATTGCGATGATCCCCCACCATCACGGCCCGATATGGATCTCCACCCGCAGCCAGGATCGTACGCCGGACATGCTCCGGATCGGGCTTGCGCACCGGAAAGCTGTCACCCCCCGAAAATCCTGCCAACAGGGCGGCAATCCCGAAGCGCCGCAGAATGTCCGCCGCCGCCGCAACCGGTTTGTTCGTGCAAACGGCACAGGCAACGCCACGCTCCCGCAGTACTTCCAGCGTCTCCAACGCACCTGCGAAAGGATGCGTCAGCAAGGTCGCACGCGGCTCATAGATCGCCAGAAACCGGCGCACAGCCTCATGCACGTCAACGCCGTCACCACCCGCCCAGGCCAGCAGGCGCTGCACCAGAACCACGACACCATCCCCAATCATCGGGCGCACATCCTCGGCGGACGGCGCACGCAACCCATAGCCGCGCAGCAATTCCGCACCGCTTCGCGCCAGATCCGGCAGGCTGTCGATCAACGTCCCATCCAGATCGAAAATCACGATCGGCGGCGGATTTCCGGGGTTCTTCATGCTCGGGCGCTCCCGTTCGGCAGGTCATGCAATATTCAGCAACCGGAAGTGACACGCACACCGTTTGACGTGTTTCTTCCGGTTGGTTACGCGATGCCTATCATGAGCCTGACTTCTCCCTCCTCTGCCAAGCCCACTACCGCAATCGTGTTGGCCGCTGGCCTCGGCACGCGTATGCGCTCCACACTGCCCAAGGCCCTGCATCCGCTCGGCGGCCGCCCCATGATCCAGCATCTCGTCGATACTGCCGCCCGCGTGTTCGACAGCGTCGTGATTGTGATCGGCCCGGACATGGACGCCCTCGCCAAAGCCATTGCCCCTCACGCAACAGTGGTGCAGCACGACAGGCTCGGAACCGCGCACGCCGCGAGAATGGCCGAAGACCTGTTCGGGGCAGGGGACGTCGCCATCCTCTACGCCGACAATCCGCTCATCACCGAACACACGATGCGCCAGTTGCTCTCATGCCGTGCCCAGCCGGACACGGCTCTGGCCATGCTGGCCATGCGCCCCCGAAACCCCGCCAAATACGGCCGCGTCATCACCCACGGCGAAAGCGTCCAGCGCATCGTCGAATTCAAGGAAGCAACCGCAGAAGAACGCGAAGTAACGCTCTGCAACGCGGGCGTCATCTGCGCGGATGCCTCCGCCTTCCGCACCTGGCTTCACGCCGTAAAGGCCGACAACGCCCAGAAGGAATTCTACCTGACGGACGTTATCGCGATGGCCGCCGCTGCCGGCACCGTGCGTTACGTCGAAGCCCCGGAAGACGAACTCGCCGGCATCAACTCCCGTTCCGAACTCGCCCGCGCCGAAGCCACCCTCCAGACGCGCCTGCGCCGTGAGGCGATGGAGAATGGCGTGACGATGATCGCCCCTGAAACCGTATTCCTCCGCACGGATACGGTGCTGGCGCCGGATGTCCTGATCGAACCGAACGTCGTCTTCGGCCCCTGCGTGCATGTCGGGTCCGGCACCACCATCCGCGCCTTCAGCCACCTCGAGGGCTGCACGGTCGGGCAGGACTGCATGATCGGTCCTTATGCCCGCCTGCGCCCCGGCACGATCTGCGCGGATCGCGTGCATGTTGGCAACTTCGTGGAATTAAAGGCCGCGACGATGGGCGAGGGCGCCAAGGCCAATCACCTGACCTATCTGGGCGACGCCAGCATCGGCGCACGCACCAATGTCGGGGCAGGGACCATCACCTGCAACTATGACGGGTTCTTCAAGCACCGCACCGAAATCGGCACGGACGTCTTCATAGGCTCGGACTCCATCATCGTGGCCCCCGTCACCATCGGGGACGGTGCAACCACCGCCGCAGGCAGCACCATTACGGCCAGCATCGCCCCGGACGCCCTGGCCCTCGGTCGCGCACGGCAGGTCAACAAGGACGGTCGCAGCAAGATGCTGCGCGATATGCTTCGGGCCAGAAAGGAACAGGGCTGATGTGTGGCATCTGCGGCGTCGTCGGGCATCGCCCCGCAGCCCCGATCATCTTCGAAGCACTCCGCCGTCTGGAATATCGCGGCTACGATTCCGCCGGAATCGCAACGCTGGTCGGCGGCCATATCGAACGCCGACGCGCCGCCGGCAAGCTGGATAACCTGGAGCGCGTGCTCGAGCAAAACCCGCTCTCCGGCACCACCGGCATCGGCCATACCCGTTGGGCCACTCACGGCGTCCCGAACGAGATCAACGCCCACCCGCATTCTGTCGGCGGCGTCACGGTCGTCCATAACGGCATCATCGAGAATTTCGAGGCTCTCCGGCACGAGCTGGAAGCCGAGGGCCGGGAGTTCGTCACCGAAACCGATACCGAAACCGTCGCTCACCTGCTGGACCATCACCTTTCCATTGGGGAAACCCCGCGCGAGGCCGCATTCTCCACGCTGCGCCGCTTGGAAGGCGCCTATGCGATCGCCATGATCTTCGCACAGCATGACGGCCTGATGATCGGCGCGCGGCACGGCGCTCCACTCGCCGTAGGCTTCGGGGAAGGTGAGATGTTCCTCGGCTCGGACAGCCTCGCCCTGGCCCCGCTGGCCCGCCGCATCGCCTATCTGGAAGAAGGGGACTGGTGCGTCCTCCGCCCCCACGAAGTCGAATTCTTTGACCATACCGGCGAACCCGTCGAACGCCCCATCCAGCAGATCGCGCTGATGGCCGGGCAGATCGGCAAGGATGGATACCGGCACTACATGGAAAAGGAACTGCACGAACACCCCGTCGCCATCGGGCAGACCCTGCAACGCATGGTCGATCCCGTTACCCGCCAGGTTGTGTTGCCGGACATGCCGTTCGATCTGGCCACTATTCCCCGCATCACCATTACCGCCTGCGGCTCGGCCTTCTATGCCGGCATGATCGGCCGTTACTGGCTCGAATCCCTGGCCCGCATCCCCGTCGATATCGATGTCGCTTCCGAAATGCGGTACCGGAATCCGCCTCTCACCGAAAACGGCATGGCGCTCCTGATCTCGCAGTCCGGCGAAACGGCGGATACCCTTGGCACGCTCCGCTCCCTTCGCGCCGCGCATCAGCACATCGTTTCCGTCCTGAACGTCGAACACAGCACCATGGGCCGTGAAAGCGACGTCGTGCTCGGCATGGTGGCCGGGCCGGAAATCTCCGTCGCCTCCACCAAGGCCTTCACGGCGCAACTCTCCGTTCTGGCCATGCTGTCGATCGCCTGCGCCAAGGCTCGCACCACCATCGACACGGCACAGGAACAGGCGCTGGTCGCCAGCCTGCTCGATCTGCCCTCCCGCGCCGCCGAAGTCTTCGTGCAGACGGACGCCATCCGCGCTGTGGCTGAAATCATCGCCGAAGCCCGGGACGTGCTCTATCTCGGCCGGGGGATATGCTTCCCCGTCGCTCAGGAAGGCGCGTTGAAACTCAAGGAAATCTCCTACATCCACGCCGAAGCCTATGCGGCGGGCGAGATGAAGCACGGGCCGATCTCCCTGATCGACCGCACCGTCCCAGTGGTGGCTATCGCTCCCAGCACGATCCTGTTCGAGAAAACCCTCTCCAACCTCCAGGAAGCCCGCGCGCGCGGCGGTCGTATCCTCGCCTTCACCGACGCCGCTGGCGCCGAACGCCTGCGCGGCATCGCGGAAGCCGTGGTCGTCCTGCCGAACGTGGACGTCTTCGTGACCCCGATCCTGTACGCCATCCCCGTGCAGATCCTGGCCTACGAAGTCGCGCTCCTGAAAGGCACGGACGTCGATCAGCCACGCAACCTCGCCAAATCCGTCACCGTGGAATAGGCGCTGATGCGCGCTTCCCCCGCGCATTCATCAACACCACCCCCGTCATGACCACCGCACCGCCAATCAGCGTGCGCGTGGTCGGAATCTCCCCCGTAAGAACGAACGCCAGCACCAGCGTCGCCGGCGGCAGCAGGTAGAGAAAGCCCGCCGTCCGCGCCGCCCCGATCGCCCCAATCACATAGGCCCACGCCGCATAGCCGAGCGCCGCCGGAAAAATCCCCAGTTCCAGCACAGCGAAACGTGTCCGCCACGAACCTCGGGCCAACTCACCTACCGCCTGCCAAAGCCACGGAGACAGCAGAACGGCGCCGATCACCAGAACATACGCCGTCGTCGTCAAAGCCCCATATTTCCGAACCAGAGCCTTCTGCGCCGTGGTATAGATTGCTCCCGATATCGCGCACCCCACTACCAGCACCGTGCCGGACCCGAACGAGACCGCCTCACGCTGCCCCAGAACGATCATCGCAATTCCGGCAAAACTGATCAGGGAACCAACCCAGCCCCAGCTGGAAAGCCGCTCTCCCATCAGAACCACCGCGATCAGCGTCGCCATCAACGGCGCGGCACTGATAATCAGGCTCGCCGCCCCCGCGGAAACCGTCTGCTCCCCCGTGTTGAACAGGATATTATACAGCGCGATCCCAATCGCCCCGCACCCCACAAACCGGGGCCAGTCCCGCCTCGCCGGAAATCGCGGCCGCTCGATCAACAGCCAGACAAGCGCCAGCAGTGCCGCAAGTGCATAACGCGCCGCCGCCAGCGGAATCGCCGGAAGCTCGGCAAGCGCGATCCGCACCACCGGATAGGCACTCGCCCAAGACAGGATCGCAAGCGTTGCCGCCACTCCCACCAGACGCGATCCACTGCGACTCATCTTCAACTCTCCCGATCGAACGCCTTATCTAAAAACGAAGCGGGCGATTTGCCTAGAAGCCGGAGTTGGTGTCTGTTCCTCTCCCTGATACGCCGCAAAGGGGAGAGCGCCGTGGCCGATCCGCTCAGAATTCTGGTCAAGGGGGCAGGGGTCGCGGGCCTCGTCACAGCCGTCACCCTCGCGGAAAACGGCGCGCAGGTCACACTCCAGGAAACAGGCGGCCGGATCGGATCAGGCGCCTCATGGCTCGCCGGGGGAATGCTCGCCCCGTGGTGCGAAGCCGAATCCGCTCCCCCGGAAATTACGGCGGACTCGCTCGAGTCGCTGGACTGGTGGGAAGCCCACGTCCCCGGCGTTACCCGCAACGGCACGCTCGTCGTCGCCCCGCCGAGGGACACGCCAGAACTCGCACGCTTCGGCCGCCGCACCAGCCATTTTACAACCATCGGGGCTGGTGACATCGCCACACTGGAACCCGATCTGGCACAACGCTTCGATCGCGCCCTGTTCTTCTCCCAGGAAGGCCATGTCGATCCCAGAGAAGCACTCGCAGCCCTGAAAAGCCGCCTCGAAGCTCTCGGCGGTACGGTCGTTTTCAACACGACGGAAACGGGCGCTCATGACTGGATCGTGGCTTGCACCGGCCGCGGCTCGGCCATCCCGAACCTGCGCGGCGTGCGCGGCGAAATGCTGCTCCTGCGCTGTCCGGACATCACGTTTTCCCGCCCGATCCGTCTCCTGCATCCCAGAATGCCGGTCTATATCGTGCCGCGCCGAAACCACGTCTTCATGGTCGGCGCCACCATGATCGAAAGCGAGGACGAGCGCGGCATGACCCTGCGTTCCATGAGCGATCTCCTGAACGCGGCCTACACCCTGCACCCTGCCTTCGCAGAGGCCGAAATCCTCGAAACGGGCGTCGGCCTGCGCCCATCCTTCCCGGACAATATCCCCCGCGCCTGGAAGGAGGGACGCGTCGTTCACGTCAATGGGATGTACCGCCACGGTTTTCTGCTGTCTCCGGCACGCGCGAAAGCCGCCAGCGCCTTGATCTTCGGCGGGGATTGAGGGAAGCCGGTTGGCAATCAGGAACGGCAACGCCATCTTGAAAAGCCGGAGGTGCTTCATGCGTATCATCGTCAATAACGAGCCGAAAACCGTGCAGGCCTCGCAACTCGGAGACATCCTGACGGAACTTGGCTACGGAGACGCGAAAATCGCGACCGCCGTGGACGGAGAATTCATCCCGGCTTCGAAACGCGCCCATATCGAAATCTCGGAAAATGCCTGTCTCGAAGTGCTGGCACCTATGCAGGGAGGCTGAAACCATGCAGTTCTACGGCGAAACACTCTCCTCCCGCCTGATGCTCGGCACCGCACAATACGACAGCCCCGCCATCCTCGCGGATGCCGTCCGTGCCGCCCGCCCCGGCGTCGTCACCGTCTCGCTCCGTCGTGAATCCGCCCGTGAAAAAGCCGGTCAGGCGTTCTGGTCCCTGGTCCGGGATCTGGGCGTCCCGGTCCTTCCCAACACCGCCGGATGCCACGGCGTCCGCGAAGCCGTCACCACGGCCCAGATGGCCCGTGAAGTCTTCGGCACGGACTGGATCAAACTGGAAGTCATCGGCGAGTCGGACACGCTCCAGCCGGACGTCTTCGGCCTCGTGGAAGCGGCCCGCATCCTGACGGAAGACGGCTTCAAGGTCTTCCCCTACACCACGGAAGATCTCGTCGCCGCCGAGCGCCTGCTGCGCGCCGGATGCGAAGTACTGATGCCCTGGGGCGCGCCTATCGGCTCCGGCAAGGGCCTCAACAACCTCTTCGGTCTGCGCGCCATGCGGGCGCATTTCCCCGATACCCCGCTCGTGATCGACGCCGGAATCGGCAAACCCTCGCATGCCGCCGCCGCCTTTGAACTCGGTTACGACGCCATCCTCATCAATACAGCCGTCGCCAAGGCCGGAGACCCGGTCGGCATGGCGCACGCCTTCCGGCTGGCCTGCGAAGCCGGCCTGCTGGCCCAGGACTCAGACCCTATGGACGAACGTGACATGGCGGTGCCCTCCACCCCCGTCCTCGGCCGCGCGGTGCTGGCATGACCACACGCCTGCCATCCCCGATCTACCCTGTCGTCGATCATCCTGACTGGGTGGCTCGCCTCGGTGCAGCCGGAGCCACCTTCATCCAGCTTCGCCTGAAGGATCTGGACCAGAACGAACTGCGCCGACAGATAAAAACCGGGCAGGACTACGCCAGACAACACGGCGTCTGTCTCGTCCTGAACGATTACTGGGAACTGGCGCTCGAACTCGGCATCGAATATCTTCATCTCGGTCAGGAAGACCTGGATACGGCCGATCGGGACGCCATTGGAAGGGCAGGGGTCAAACTCGGCATCTCCACCCATTCCCATACCGAACTGGACCGCGCGCTCGCCCTGAAGCCGGACTACGTGGCCCTTGGCCCGATCTGGGAAACAACCCTGAAGAAAATGATCTGGGATCCGCAAGGCACCGAACGCCTGCGCGAATGGCGCGCCCTGTGCGGCCACACGCCGCTCGTCGCCATCGGCGGCATCACTTTCGAACGGGCGTCCGCCTGCATCGAAGCCGGGGCCGACAGCATCGCCGCCGTCTCGGACTTCATCAAACAGCCCGATCCTGAAAATCAGGTCGTCCGCTGGCTGGCTGCCACTTCAGGCACGACATTCAGGATCTGACCCACCGATCTGATTTTCCTGATCTTCACCTCTCAATAATCAGGCACTCTGGCCCATAACGCCCAGTCCTGTTACCATCCCCCCTGTAACGAAAAACGCGCGCCACGTACCCGGCGCGGAGGTGCGAACAGGAGACAGACACGGGATGATGGTGACGGGCCTGGGCGCCATATTGCTGGCAATCGCATTGATGCTCGTGCTGGTCAGCCTGCTCCAGCCACTCGCCCGTCGCTTGGAACTCTCCGAAACCGTCCTGTTCGCAGCCGCCGGCATCGGGCTGGGCCTCACCGCCGATCTCGTCCTGCACACCAGCTACACGGACGTGCTCGATAGCGCTGCCGAAACCCTGCTCAACTTCCCGATCAACAGTGAAGCCTTCCTGCTGATCTTCCTGCCCATCCTCGTCTTCCAGGGCGCCCTCGCCATCGACGTGCGCCGCCTGGCCCACGAAGCCGCCACCGTCCTGCTGCTCGCCGTCGTCGCCGTCATTGTCTCCACCGCCACCATCGGGCTGGCCCTGTTCCCGTTCGCCGGGCAATCGCTGGTCGCCTGCCTGCTCCTCGGCTCCATCGTCGCCACGACGGATCCCTCCGCCGTGGCCGGCATCTTCCGTGAAATCGGCGCTGCCACCCGCCTGACGAGGCTCGTCGAGGGTGAAGCCCTGCTGAACGACGCCGCCGCCATCGCCATCTTCTCCATCCTGCTCGCCTCCGTCACCTCGCACCACCCGATCCATCTGGGCGAGGCAGTGCTGGATTTCGCCACCTCCTTCGGCGGCGCCATCGTCGTGGGCGTGCTGCTTGCGCGCCTGTCCCTCCTGCTGATCGCGGGCCTGACCGGCCTACCCGCAGCCGAGATCACCCTCACCCTCGCCCTGCCATACATCGTCTATATCGTCTGCGACGAACTGCTCGGCTTCTCAGGTGTGGTCGCCACCGCCGCCTCCGGCCTCACCCTGTCCGCCTACGGCCCCTCGACCTTCCGGCCACAGACATGGCGTTTCCTGAACGAACTCTGGGAACAGCTCGTCTTCTGGGGCAGTTCGCTGGTCTTCGTGCTGGCCTCCATGCTGGTCCCCAGGCTGCTGATCGGCATGAATCGCTGGGACTGCGTGCTGATCCTGATCGCCAGCGCCGCCGGCCTCATCGCCCGCGCCGCCGTCGTCTTCGGAATCCTGCCCCTGCTGGCCGCCACCAAAATCTCGCCGCCCGTTCCCAACCCGTTCAAGACCACGATGGTCTGGGGCGGCCTGCGCGGCGCCATCACCCTGGCCTTGGCCCTGGCCGTCACCGAAAACCAGCGCGTCTCGGAACCCGTCTCGCACTTCATCGGCATCATCGCGACCGGCTTCGTCCTGATCACCCTGCTCGTGAACGGCACGACCCTGCGCTACCTCGTCCTGTTCCTCAAACTGGACCAGCTCTCCCCGATCGATCAGGCACTCCGTCATCAGGTGCTCGGCATCGGCCTTGGGCAGGTGGCGGACCGCACGCGCGAAATGTCGGACGAACTCGGCTTCAGCGCCGCCGCCCGCTCCAGCGTCATCGGCCATATCGAAAAACGCGCGGAAGAAGAGGAGGGGGCCAACACGTTCGACACCGCCCTCGGAGACCGCCAGCGCGTCACGCTTGCCCTGATCGTCATTGCCAATCAGGAACGCTCCCTCCTGCTGGATCTATTCCGCATCCAGGGCCTGTCCCGCCGCGTCATGGAAATGTTGCTGCGTTCCGCCGAAGCCATGGTGGACGGCGCGCGCCTCGAAGGCCGGTATGGCTACGTCCGCGCGCTCCGGCGCCGCCTCAAGCCAAGTCTACGCTTCCGGATCGCCCAGATCATCCATCACCGGTTCCATATCGACCAGCCACTGATGTACTGCATGATGGAACGCTTCGAAACGCTCATCATCGCTCATCTGGTTTCGCTCTCCCTGAACCGCTTCATGCATGAACGTATGGAGCCAACGCTCGGCAGCCGCGTCGCAGAAATCGTCTCGGAAGTCCTCGGTCGGCAACGCAAACTTCTGGACGACGCGCTGGGAACCCTCCGCCTGCATTACCATGGCTATTCGGAAGCCCTGGAAAGCCGCATCCTCCGTCAGATCGCCCTCCGCCTTGAAGGCGAGGAATATGACGAACTGCTGGCTGACAGCCTCATCAGCGAGGAACTGCACCGCGAACTCTACCGGGACGTCGAAAAGCGCCGTTACCGTCTGGACGTGCCGCTACGCTTCAACCTCAAAAGCAATATCGAACAACGCCTCCGCAGCTTCCCGGCATTCGCAGGCGTTTCGGATGCCGTCATCCACGACCTTGCAATGGAAATCTCACTGCATTTCGCAAGCCCCGGCGAGGTGCTGATCAAGCGCAACCGCAAGGTCAAAACCATCTACGCCATCGTCGCCGGCCTCGCCGAACTGCACCTCGCCGAACGCGATATCCAATATGGGGCAGGGGATATTGTCGGCGCCGCCAGCATCCTGCTTGGCGTCAAAGCGCGCGGCACCGTCCGTTCTCTCCAGTTCGGGCACATGCTGGCAATCCCGGTTTCCACCTTCGAACGCTTGGTCAACGACCACCCGATCGTTCGCCACAATATCGAGGAGCGCAGCCGCCTCAGAAAAGACGGCCTGCTGGAACCAGTCCTGCTCCCCAAACAGGACGCGGAAAAACTCGAACATTCGAGAGATGCGATCGACCTCGCCGTCGATCGGTAACATTCAATGCGGTGCCAGAAACCTTCGCCCGTAAAACGTTGCGACAAGCATGGCGGCGAACCCCACCGTTCCAATCCCAGCATGAAGCAGCCAGAACCAGACATCTGACATCTGCCCCATCAGGGTACCCAGTTTTCCAGCCATCAAGCTGGCCAGAAACAGGCATAATGTGAAAGACGCCATCAAGGTCGTATTCACCGATTGCGGCGCTGCCCGTGAAAACAGCGCCATGCCGATGGCATAGGTGCTGGAAAAACCGATATCGTTGATCAGATGAAAGAGAATCCCCCAGGACAGCCCAATCGTGTGAGCACCGGGATTCAGCCACGACGCAATCCCCAGTGCCAGAGGTGCAAGTGGACCAATCGCAGCCCCGACGCAAATCTTGATGACCTCGTCAGGATCAGAATAGCGCCGTGCCCAGCCTTTCCAGAACCCGATGACGAACACAGTCGTCACGACGCTGATCAACCCGTCCATTGAAACCAGCCAGCTTGCCGGCATGTGGCGACCGAAAAACATCAGATCGTAATGCTGTTCACCCCAGAGGAGATAGGCGTTGAAAATCTGCATGTTGGTCATGGAAATCATGGCAAATATCGGTAAAAGCCCGAGCAGAAGGGCAATCGTCTCCCATTCACGGCGGGAAAGGGCAGGGCGTTCATGCCGGGAGGTCATCAAGGCCGGGTCGGCTGGCAACCAGCGCAATCCCGCAAGATAAGTCAGAAGCGCCAGTGCCATCGCGGTTCCCGCTGTGGCAAATCCCCAGGCCCACCCAAAACGCTGCCCAAGCCATCCGCATAGAACCGGCGCTCCGATAACGGCAAACTGAACAGACAGGCTCAATAGCTGATAAGCAGCGGCGCGCCTGTGATCGTCTATAGCATAGAGACCTCCCACCTGCGCCTTCAGCGTTCCGATTCCGCCATATCCCACCAGAATACAGAGCAGGGCCACTCCGAACCATGCTTCAAACCCCATCAGAAAGTGGCCTAGCGTCAGCATGATTGACCCAAAAACGATCATTCGTACGCGCCCGAAAGCCCGATCCGCCAGAAACCCGCCCAGAAGGGGCGTTGCCCAGAGACAGGCCGTGAATAATCCCGTTACACCAGTCGCCATTGCTGCGCCTGCTGGAACCTGACCATAAATCGCATGAATGACGGCGTGGATAATCGAAAACCCACGTATCTTCTCTATATGACCCGGCTGAAAAAGCTGGTGGGTCATATACAGCGTGAGAAGGGATTCAAATCCATACATGGAAAATGAAGCCCAACCTTCAGTCAGGCAAAGCACCGCGAGACCGGGAGGGTGAGACACATGAGGACGCCGAGCCAGAAAAGAAAACATGCAGCACTTTCAAAGAGCAACCCAGCCGTTATCAAAGAACGGGCGTTAGCAGGAAGCAAGGACCAAGGTATTTTGCCATCGGCACATAGCTGACCGCCAAAGATCATATAATAAACATTATGCCAACTGATATGCGTGTTCCTGGTTGGCTCTTCATTCCTCCCGCTGATAGGATCGCAGCTCACGACCTGTCTGCGCATCGACCTCTTTCAGCACGACATCATATCCCCAAAGCATCCCAAGATGCATGATCACAGCCTTGGCATCCGTTGCATGCAGCAGATACCCGGGCCGCGTCCGATGCTCCAGCCGCAATGTCCTGTCGCCATGCAGGTCAGCTCCCACAATCTCGATATCTTCCGCCAGACTTCCGGGATCGTAAAATGACGCCACACTGCGCCGGATATCGCGGTATCCCGCATCGTCATGAATTGCATCCACCGTCAGATAAGGATGCTCCAGATTATCCTCCAGCCGGAAAAGCCGGAAATCACGCATCACTTTAGGTGAAAGAAACTGCTGGATAAAACTTTCATCCCGATACTCCGCCCATCCATGATGCAACGTGCCCACCGGATCGCCATTCCCGGCAAAATGTGGAAACCACGCACGATCCTCTTCCGTCGGGCTGACACAAATCCGGGCGATATCGGACATCATCGCAAACCCCAACGCATACGGATTGAAACTCGGCCCGCCTCCCTGATCGAAACCACGCTGCGTAATCACATTGGTCGTAGAATGAATGGCCTCCAGCATGGCGCTGTCATCAATCTGACCCTTCTCGTGCAACCGCCGCATGATGAAATCATGTACCCAGGTTGCACAGCCTTCATTCATGACCTTGACCTGCGGCTGCGGATAAAAATACTGCGCCGTTAGCCGCACGATCCGGATAATCTCCCGCTCCCAGGGCTCCAGCGTCGGTGCGTGCTTCTCCAGAAAATAGAGAATATTCTCCTCTGGCAGCCCAAGCCCCTGATCGCCCACACCAGGCGACGCCGCAACGTCCTCACTCACCCCCACCGGAACCGTCCGCCACAGATCGTTATAGCTCAGATCCTCATGCGCCCGACGTTCCCGCGCCCGCTGCTGCTCCTGCCTTAGATCCAGCCGCTTGGCCCCTGAATGCCGATTGACCCCCTGCCCCTGCAAAGCATGCGCCGCATCCAGAATCCGTTCAACAGCCCGAACCCCGTGCCGCTCCTCACACTGTGCAATATAACCACGCGCAAACTCCAGATAATCCAGAATCTGCGTTGGATCGGTCCACTCCCTGAACAGCCGGTTATTCCGAAAAAAATGATTATGCCCAAACGCCGCATGCGCAATCACCAGCGCCTGCATGGTCGCCGAATTTTCCTCCATCAGATAACTGATGCACGGGCTGGAATTGATCACCACCTCATATGCCAGCCCCATCAACCCACGCTTGTAGGCATTCTCATGCCCGACAAAACGCTTCCCGGCCGACCAGTGCGGATAGGACAACGGCATCCCGTGAGACGTATAGACATCCAGCATCTGCTCGGAGGTGATCACCTCGATCCGGTTCGGAAACACCTCCAGTTTCAACTCTTCCGTCGCAATCCGCTCAATCGCGTCATAGCAGTCGCGCAACGTCTCGAACGTCCAGTCATTCCCCGTATACAACATCACACACCCCCTGCCCGGCCAGCTACGGCTGCCCGCCGCGCAAACAGATCACGAAACACCGGAAATATCTCTCGCCGATCCCGTACCTGTCGGATCGCCAGTTGTGGAAAACTCTCTACAACCAGACGATAAGCTCGCCATAAATCCGTATCGTTCCGAATAACGGCACCCGACCCCGCCACTTCAATATATGCATAATACTGCACGATCGGCAGAATCTGCTCCGTTAACAAAGACATCACCTTGGGCGTATCGGAGGCAATATTGTCCCCATCGGAAGCCTGCGCTACGTAAATATTCCATTTCTCCGCCGGATATCGCGCCTTCTGCACCTTCAACATCTCGTCCAGAGCCGTCGAAACTATCGTTCCCCCGGTACGAGGATCCGTGAAAAACGTCTCCTCATCCACCTCCTCCGCACTTTCCGCATGACGGATGAATACGATGTCCAGTTTCTCGTAACGCCGCTCCAGAAAAACATGGAGAAGCAGGAAGAACTGCTTCCCAAGCTCCTTCATTTTTTCCGTCATGGAACCGGAAACATCCATGATGCAAAACATCACCGCCTGCGTCGTCGGCTTCACCACCGGCGCAAACCGCCGATACCTCAAATCGACCGGATCAACCCACGGAATCCGGCTCAGACGACGGGCAAATCCATCCCGTTCCTCCCGCAACGCAGTCAGTCGCTCGAACGCCTCCGCACCCAAAGGCCGCTGTTCCTCAAGGGTCGCAATCTCCGCCTCGATCTCCAGCAACCGCTCCGGCTTCGGGCGCTTCAACCCAATCCGTCGCGCCACGGAATGGCGCATGGTCCGCCCTAGATCAAGCTGCGACGGAGACCCGTCGCTGCTCAGCCCCGCCCGGGCCGGTGCCGTCGTCGTGGTCGCAGCAATCTCGCGCTTGACCATGTCCGGCAGTTCCAGATCATCAAAAAACAGATCCAGAAACTCCTCCCGCGTCAGAACGAAGCGATAAGAGTCCTCGCCGCCGCCCTCCTCGCTCGCTTCCCCCTCACCGGCCCCCTTCCCGCTCCCGGCCGGCGGTCGATGCAACCTGTCCCCAACCACGAACTCCCGATTGCCGGACAAGACAAACCGTCGCACACCCTCCTCGAACACACGATGAAAACTCGGCTCATGCAGGACATCCGCCGGCACCGTCACCGTATTCGGCTGCCCGGTATCCCGTATCCGCCCCGATGCCACCGCATCACGCACAGCACCCTGTACCGCACTCCGCGCCCTCGCCAGAACACGTCGCCGGTTTTCCAGGTTCTTGCCATGCGGATTGGAACGCCTGTCGATAATATCCACGCACAAAAACTCCGTGGTTCAGGCCGACTGCTTCACACGCATATACCATTCCACCAGCCGACGAACCTGCCGCTCGGTATAGCCACGCGCCACCATCCGCTCGACGAACTCGTCATGCTTCCGCTCGCTGTCGCTATCCTTCTTGGACCCGAAACTGATGACAGGCAGCAGATCCTCAACCTGGCTGAACATCCGCTTCTCGATAACATCCCGAATCTTCTCGTAACTGGTCCAGGAGGGATTGTTTCCCCCATTACTGGCCCGCGCCCGCAACGAGAACTTCACCACCTCGTTCCGAAAATCCTTCGGATTGGCGATACCCGCCGGCTTCTCGATCTTCGTCAGCTCCGCGTTCAACAGATCCCGGTTCAGCAACTGCCCCGTGTCAGGATCCTTGAAATCCTGATCCTCTATCCACGCATCCGCATAATCCAGATACCGGTCGAACAGGTTCTGCCCATAATCGTTGTAGCTCTCCAGATAGGCTTTCTGAATCTCATGCCCCAGGAAGTCGGCATAACGTCGCGCCAGCTCCGACTTCAGAACCGCCAGATAATTCGCCTCTACCTCCGCCGGAAACTGCTCCCGCCGGACCGACTGCTCCAGCACATACATCAGATGCACTGGATCGGCGGAAATCTCCGAACTGTCATGATTGAACGTCGCCGAAAGCACCTTATAGGCAAAGCGCGTCGAAATCCCCTCCATCCCTTCGTCCACACCCGCCGCATCGCGATACTCCTGCATCGCCCGCGCCTTGGGGTCCGTCTCCCGGATATTCTCCCCGTCATAAACCCGCATCTTCGCAAACTGCGTCGAATTCGGATGCGGTTTCAGGCGGGATAAAACAGCAAACCGCGCCAGCATCTCCAAAGTATTCGGCGCACACGGCGCATTTCCCAATGCCGAAGACTGGATCAGCTTCTCATAAATCCGCGCTTCCTCCGCCACCCGCAGGCAGTACGGCACCTTGATCATGCAGACACGATCCAGAAACGCCTCATTAGTGCGATTATTTCGGAACGTCTGCCACTCGGCCTCGTTCGAATGCGCCAGAATCACCCCGGTAAACGGAATGGACCCGATATTCTCCGTCCCGACGTAATTCCCTTCCTGGGTAGCCGTCAGTAACGGGTGCAACATCTTGATCGGCGCCTTGAACATCTCGACGAATTCAAGAATGCCCTGATTGGCCCGGTTCAACCCACCCGAGAAGCTGTAGGCATCCGGATCGTTCTGGCTGTAATGCTCCAACTGCCGGATATCGACTTTCCCAACCAGCGCCGAAACATCCTGATTGTTATCATCCCCCGGCTCCGTCTTCGCCACGGCAATCTGCCGCAACCGGGACGGATGCAGCTTCACCACCGAAAACCGCGAGATATCCCCGTCAAACTCTTCCAGACGCTTCAACGCCCACGGGCTGGCAATCCCGGTCAGAACCCGGCGCGGAATCCCATATTGCTCCTGCAACGCAGGCCCCATCCGCTCCGGGCTGAAAATCCCGAGCGGGCTTTCGAAAACCGGGCTCAACTGCCGCCCCGCCTTCAGAACATAGATCGGCTCCTTCTCCATCAGGGATTTCAGCCGTTCTCCCAATGAAGATTTTCCCCCTCCGACCGGTCCCAGCAGATAGATGATCTGCTTGCGCTCCTCCAGCCCCTGCGCCGCATGACGGAAAAACCCGACGATCTGCTCGACCGTCTCTTCCATCCCATAGAAATCCGCGAAAGCCGGATACGTCCGCACCGTACGGTTCATGAACACACGGCTCAATCGCGGATCACGCGCGGAATCCAGCAGAACAGGCTCGCCGATCGCCTTGAGCATCCGCTCGGCGGCACTCGCATAACAGGATGGATCATCACGGCACAGATCAAGAAAAGCCGAGAGCGACATCTCGGTCTCGCGCCGCTCGTCGCGCATCGTGGCAGCCAGAGAAAAAACGTCGGAGAACGAACCCATGAACAGAACTCTCCACTATCGACGTAAACGAAAGGTTAAGGTCGGCGGGTCGGAGCCACTTTTTCTTGTCAGGATCGAATTTTCAGGGCGTGGTCATCACCGTCTTGTGGAAAGGGGCCTCGCACCGCAACACCCCCCGATTTCCAAAGGCTATTCCTCTAGCCTCCCGACATTCAACAGAAATCGAAAATCACCTTCACTCCGGCAGCACGATCTCCATGCCGTCGAACGCCATCTCCACCCCGTCCGGCAGGGCCGCATTCTGGCGCGCATAGTCCATATCAGGCCCCAGATGCGTCAGAATCGTCCGCCGTGGCCGCAGAATCTCCCGCCATTCCATCACACGCTCCAGCCAGGCATGGGCGCTATGCGGCTCCCGTTGAAAACAATCGACCATCCACGTATCGATCCCCCGCAACGCCTTCAACGACTCGTCCGGCAGAAACTCAACATCCGTGCAGTACGCAAAACTCCCGCACCGCACGCCTAACGTCTCGATTCGCCCATGTCGCTGCCGGTGCAAAGCCACCTCACATCCCGCGATCACATAGGTCTCCCCAGGCACCACCACCACCGGCGAAAATACAGGCCGGAAAAACTCGGTCCCGGACCACGGGTGAAACGCGTAGGCAAACCGCGCCTCCAGCTCCTCCAGCGTCTCCAAGGTCGCAAAGAGCGGCAAAGGCGCATCGATCACCCGGTTGATCGCCCGCAACTCATCCAGCCCGGCCGTATGGTCGGAATGCGGATGCGTATACAGCACGGCCTCAAACCGCCCGATCCGGTTCCCCAGCAACTGCTCCCGCAAATCCGGCCCGGAATCGACCAGAAACGCCTCCCCACCCGCACCCTCCACCAGAATGGAAGACCGCATCCGCCGGTTCCTCGGCTCCCCCGGATCGCACATCCCCCAGATCCCGCCACCATCCTCCCCACCGATCATCGGTACCCCGGCCGATCCACCACACCCCAGAACGCGTATCCTCATCACACAGCCCGTGTGAACAGCGCATGGAAATTCCGCGTCGTCACCTCCGCCAGATAGGCCGGCTCAACCCCACGTTCCTGCGCCAGCCTCACCCCCGTATGCACCACGAAAGCCGGCACGTTCGGCTTCCCACGCTTCGGCACCGGCGCCAGAAACGGGCTATCCGTCTCCACCAGCAGGCGCCCTTCCGGCACCTCCCGCGCCACATCCCGTATCTCCTGACATTTCGGAAACGTCAGCAACCCCGAAAAACTGACATACCCGCCTAGAGACAACGCCACGCGCGCCAGTTCCGGCCCGGACGCAAAACAATGCAGCAGGAACGGAAACGCCCCAAAACGCTCATGCTCGTCCCGCAGGATTGCCGCCACGTCCTCATCCGCCTGCCGCGCATGAATCACCAGCGGCAAACCCGTCCGGCGCGCCGCCCCGATATGCGCCCGGAACCCCTCCGCCTGCCGGGGCCGAACCGCCTCCTCCCCATGAAAATAATCCAGCCCGGACTCCCCGATCGCCACCACCCCAGCATGATCCGCTTCTGCCACGATCGCATCCACGTCAGGCACGGCTTCTTCCATCACATGGTCCGGATGCGTCCCCACCGCACACCAGACCCGTAACGACGGACTATCCAGCCGCGCCAGATCCCGCTGCACCTGCGCCCGCGAAAGCCGCGTCCCGATCGTCACCATCCCGGCCACACCCGTCTCCTGCGCCTGATCCAGCGCCGATTGCGGGTCTTCCAGCCGGTCCAGATGGCAGTGACTGTCAATCCAGCCCGTCACGCTTCCTCCACGAAACGCGGAAACAACCCCTGCGGCGCAGGCAATGCCCGCCCACCCGGCAAAGTCACGCCCAGAGCCTCGAAATCACGCTCATCCGCCGCCACGCCAAGCTGGTCCAGCAGCTTCGCCATCGTTCCCGGCATGTAAGGCTGCAACACCGTCGCAATGGAACGGATCGCATCCGCCAGAACCCGCAGAACGTCCGCCATCCGCTCCGGATCGGTCTTCTTCAGCGCCCAGGGCGCCTGACGGTCGATATAGGCATTGCACGCCCGGATCACCTTCCAGACCTCCTCCAGAGCCTCCGTCAGCGCCATCCGCCCGATCTGCTCCGCCATCACCTCCGGCAGCCGCGCCGCCGCGCCCAGCAACGTCGAGTCATCCTCCGTCAGCGCCGCGCGCTCCGGCAACACACCCCCGCAATTCCGCGCAATCAGGGACAGCATACGCTGCGCCAGATTCCCAAGATCGTTCGCCAGTTCCACATTCAGCCGCGTGATCAGCGAACGCCGGTTCAGGTCCGAATCCCCTCCAAACGGCACCTCCCGGATCAGGAAAAACCGTACCGCATCAAGCCCGAACTCCGCCACCAGATCACGGGGATCAACCACATTCCCGATGGACTTGCTCATCTTCTCCCCCTCGATGGTCCACCACCCGTTGGAGAAAACCCGCTTCGGCAAGTCGATCCCGGCCGCCATCAGAAACGCCGGCCAGTACACCGTATGAAACCGTGCGATATCCTTTCCCACCAGATGCACATCCGCCGGCCAGAACTTTCGGAAATCAGCCGCGTCCTCGTCAGGATACCCAAGTGCTGACAGATAGTTCGTCAACGCGTCGAACCACACATACATCACATGGTCCGGATCATTCGGAACCGGAATTCCCCACTTGAAACTCGTCCGGCTGACCGACAGATCCCGCAGCCCCTGCTTCACGAAACTGACGATCTCGCGCCGCCGTCCCTCCGGCCCCACGAACTCCGGATGCTCCTCATACAACGCCAGCAGACGATCCTCGAACGCCGAAAGCCGGAAGAAATAGGACGGCTCCCGAACCCACTCCACCGGCGCCCCCGTCGGCGCCACCCGCGTACCGTCCGGTTTCGTGGTGATCTCGTCCTCACCGTAAAAACTCTCGTCCCGCAGCGCATACCACCCCTCATACGCGCCCAGATAGATATGCCCGTTCGCCGCCACGCGCTTCCACAACGCCTGCGCCGAACGTTTGTGCCGAGGCTCCGTCGTGCGGATGAAATCATCGTAGCTGACATCCATCGCATCGGACATCGCGCGGAAATCAGCGGAAATCCCGTCCGTGAACGCCTGCGTCTCCATCCCGGCCGCCTGTGCCGCCTGCTCCACCTTCTGCCCGTGCTCGTCCGTGCCGGTCAGAAACCTGACGTCCATTCCCTGAAGCCTGCGAAACCGCGCCACCACATCCGCCGCGATGGACGTATAGGCATGGCCGATATGCGGTGCTCCGTTCACATAATAAATCGGGGTGGTGATGTAGAAATGCGCCGTCATAGTCCTGCTTGGTTCCTGCCATTCATGGCAATCGCAGCCGCCATCTGAACGGCCTGCATCTTATCCAGATTGAAACGGTCCGTGTCACGCCGCAGATCCTCCACGGCACGCCACGACCGGGCGAACGCATCCGCGGCCCGCACATTCCCCTCTCTTGCCCGAAGCCGGGCCTCCCCGCCAAGCGTTTCCGCAAGCCGCGTGCACAACGTCGCAAAACCGTCTTCCTGCCGGGCAATCCGCTCACCCTGCGCCAGCACCGCCTCGTCTGACAAAACCCCACGCAACGTCGCTTCCAGAAACGCCGCGATCGACCCGTCCGCATCTTCCCCCAACGCCAGCGCACGGCCCGGCGCACCTTGGCCGTCCCGCACAAGCGCATCCCCATCCACACGCCGCCCCTGCGCCGCCAGCGCCGCCCGCATCGCGTCTTCCCCCAAAGGCGCTAACGCCACCCCCCGGCATCGACTCCGGATCGTCGGCAGAAGCCGCCCCGGCGCCGCACTCACCAGCAACAGGATCGCGCGCGGCGGAGGCTCCTCCAGAACCTTCAGCAAGGCATTGGCCGCATTCCGGTTCATGAACTCCGCCCCATCCACGATCACCACGCGCCACCCCGCTTCCGCCGCCGTCCGGCGCAGGAACTGCTGCACCGGCTGTACGTCATCCACCACGATCTCGGCGCGAACCCGTCCCCGCTTCTCGTCCATCCTCCGCTCGATCACCAGCAGATCGGCATGAGACCCCGCCGTCACCCGCCGCCCCGCCGGGCTGTCTCCCTCCTCCGCCCCCAGCAGAATCCGCGCGAACCGAAACGCCAGCGTCGCCTTTCCAATCCCCGGCGGCCCATGCAACAGCCACGCATGATGCAACCGCCCCGACGCCAGCGCCGAACGGAAAGACGCCTCCGCATCCTCATGCCCGAAAACCGCAACCGTCTCGCGCGATGTCACGCCATCCTCGCCGTCACGATCTCCCCGATTCGGCGCGACACATCCCCCACATCCCCCCCCGCATCGCACGTCACCACCCGGCCGGACTCACGCCGCGCGATCGCGGCAAATCCCGCGTCCAGCCTTTCATGAAACGCCTCGTCCGCCGCCTCGAATCGGTCGGCCCGCCCGCCACGCGCCAGCAACCGCGCCCGCGCCACATCACGCGGCACCGTCAGCAGAAGCGTCAGATGAGGCACAACCCCCAGCAACCGCTCGAGATCGTTGATCAGCCCCAGCACCGCCGCATCCTCCCCAGCGCGGCCATAGCCCTGATACGCCCGCGTCGAATCCGTGAACCGGTCGCACACTACAACCGCCCCGCGCGCCAGCGCAGGCCCGATCACCCGATCCACATGGTCCTGACGCGCCGCGAACATCGCCATGATCTCGGCCCGCGGCGAAAATGAGGCCTTGCCGAACAGCAGAACCTCCCGCAACGCCTCCGCCCCCGGGGAACCACCCGGCTCCCGTGTCAGCACGACTTCACGTTCGGTCCCGCGCAGAAAATCCGCCAGCAGGCGGCACTGGGTCGATTTTCCCGCCCCCTCGCCGCCTTCCAGCGTAATGAACATCCCCTCAGCCATGCGCTGCCGGCGGATGCCCCAGCCGCGCCATCGCACGCCCGACCAAACCCAGCCGCGCAACCGAGGCCCCGGCCACCAGATCCAGCCGGATATCCTGCATCCCCGGATTACTGATCACCAGCTGCCCCAGAACCTGCCCGGCCTTCACGGGCGATATCACCGGAGATTGATAATCCACCCCGATATGGCTGCGCGTCTGCCAGCCATGCGGCAACGTCATCACGATATCCTGCGTCGAGACCAGAGAAACGCTCGGCGCCTCCCCCATCCATACCGGCGCATGGTCGATCACCTCGCCCCGCTTGAACAGCGTCGCATTCTCGAAATTCGCAAACGCCCAGGACAGCAGCCGCTCTCCTTCATGCGCCCGCTCATTCATGGAAGCCGTCCCGTTGATCGTCATCACGATCCGGTTACCCCCCCGATCCGAACTCGCACAAAGCCCGAACCCGCCCGCATCCGTATGGCCTGTCTTCAAACCATCCGCGAGGCCCTTGTCCACCAGCACGTTCCGGTTGCCCTGATGGATCTTGTTGAACGTGAAGTCCTGTGCCGAGAAGAAATGGTAATACTGCGGATAGTCACGGATCAGATGCATCGCCAACGTCGAAACATCGCGCGCCGTCATGTAATGCCCGTCCGCAGGCCAGCCGGTACAGTTCATGAAGTGCGAATTGGTCAGCCCGATTTTCGGCGCCTCGTCGTTCATCAACGAAACGAACTGCTCCTCGGACCCCGCGATGCCTTCCGCCAGAACGATGCACGCATCATTGCCGGACTGGATCAGCATCCCCTGAATCAGATCCGCCACCGGGATGGACTGCCCCAGCGGCACGAACATCTTGGACCCCTGCATCCGCCAGGCCTTCTCAGAAACCGGCAAGGACTGTTCCAGAGACAATCGCCCGGCCTTCAGCATCCCGAATACGAGATAGGCGGTCATCATCTTCGTCAGGGAAGACGGCGGCATCTTCTCGTCCGCCGCTTTCTCCAGCAACACCGCACCGGTGTTGAAATCCAGAATGCACGCCCAGCGCGCCACCGTGTCCAGCGGGCCGATCGGCGTATTCGCCGGCTGCCCCGCAGGCATCACCGGAGCCGTGGCCTCTCCCCCAGCCGCCGCAGCATGACGCCCATGATGCGGACGCGCCTCTACCCGCCCGGAATGCCCGGCAAGGGGAGCCACCGCCAGCGCGGAAATACCACCGAGAAGAAACCGTCTAGTCCGCACAATCGATCCCATTCGTCTACACCACGCCACCCAAGGTCACTCGCCAAGGTTATTCAACCGTCACGCGCGCGCCTGAAATGCCGCACCCACGGCTCGCCGCCAAGCCCGAATCAGCAGAACCCGCATCCGCATAAGGGCCAAGCCGCGCCAGCCAGTCAAAACCATGCCCGTCCACACGACGCACCGCCTCCCCGGCGCACCGCGCCGCAACCCGTCGCGCAACCCCCGCAGTGGCAAACCGCCCCAGTTCGACCCAAAGTGCCCCCGGCTGCGCAACTCCCTGCGTCACCACCGCAGGCAAAGGCATCATATCCAGCCCCGCCGCACGCCAGACCCCGGGTTCCACCTGCCCGACGGCCCGCGCCTGCCCGACCCCCCGCCCATCCGCATCCAGAGACTGCGCCTGAACCTCCCCGACCGGCGCACGCTCCACGGAAACCCCCTGAGCCGCCGGAGTCGCCTCCGCGAACCCCCGGCTCGCAGCCTCATCCTCCACGATCTCGACCCGCGCCGGCCCGCCGCCCATCCCCAGCAACCCCGCCACCCGCGGCGAAACCCCGATCATGCGCCCCGCCGAACGAGGCCCACGCCCGTCCAGCCGCAGCCGCACCATCCGCCCGTTCTCCAGATTACGAACCGACACCACGGACGGCACCTGCAATGTCTGATGCTCCCCCGTCATCGCACCCGGATCGTACCGCACGCCATCTGCCAGAACCGTCCCGGCAGGAACATCCATTACAACCGCAAGCCCGGTCTCGGTATCGCTGAAACGCTCCCGGGGATAGAACCAGACACCGCCCTCCCCCTGCCACGCAGCCCCGATCTCATAATGAGGATGCTCCGCAACCGGGATCGGCATGGACCTGTGGCACCCCACCAGCGCCAGAATCCCGGCCCATGCCAGACGCTTCATGCCACGTCATATCCCAGCAGCCCGACACCCAGCGCATAGTAGTCGGACGGATTATACCGGCGGATCGCATCGAAATTGCGATACACCATGAACGCCTCGGTCCCCGGACCATCCGGCTGCAACACCGCACCCTCGGCATCCGGGCGCGAAAACACGCCGCCATCCGAACGCCGCACACCCAACGCCATCCATTGCGCCAGAGACCTGCGAATCGTCCGCCCCACGGTCCCCGGCGGCAAATCCCGCGTCAGCGTCACCTGCTGCCCCCACGGCTCCCCGGCCTGCCATCCCGATCTGGAAAGATAATTCGCCACCGACGCAAACACATCCGGCTCGCTCGTCCAGATATCCCGCCGCCCGTCGCCATCGAAATCCACCGCATATCGCAGATACGCGCTCGGCATGAACTGCGGCTGCCCCATCGCCCCGGCATAGCTTCCCAACATCCGCTCCGGCGCCACATCCCCCGCATTCAGAATCTGAAGCGACTTCATCAACTCAGACCGGAAGAACGCCGCCCGCCGCGCATCATAGGCCAACGTCGCCAGCGCATCGACCACCGCATACGTGCCAATATGCTTGCCAAACCCGGATTCCAGCCCCCAGATTCCCACGATTACGCGTGGATCGACCCCGAAACGGCTACCGATCCGGTCCAGTAACGCGCTGCGCGCCGCGAAAGCCTCCCGTCCGCTCGCAATCCGCTGCGCGCCCAGCACGCGGGATTTATACTGCGCCCAGGTCAGCGTGAATTCCGGCTGATGCCGGTCGAGCTGCATAACCTTCGCATTCGGCACCCGCGCCAGAGCCAGAGCCCGATCCACCACCGACGCCGAAAGCCCCTGCGAAAGCGCCTGTGCCCGCACCGAGGCAATGAAAGAGCCATAGCTCTCCTTCGCCTCCGCACGACCGGCCAGAACGACAGCCGGCGCCGCCGCGAGAAACGATCGCCGTCTCAACACGGAACGAAACTCCGGCTTTCCATCAGATCCACTCACGGCTTGGTCGGGCGCCCTTCGGCCGCACCATGCAGAACGAAATGCAGAAACGGATTGATCCCGCCATTCGCAAGATCCGGATTCGCCTCGAGGTAGAGATGCGAACTGAACAGCGCATTCGGGTTGCGCCCCTCAAGATATCCAAACGTCATGTAATGCTGCACCGGATCGACGCCGGATGCCGCCACATCGGCATAAGCCTCCCGATACCAGGCCGGATCGAAATACAGCATCTCGGCCGGCAACCCGCTCCGTGCCGGCGCATGCGCCGCAATTCCGGTCTGCACCGCTTCCTCATGCGCTTCCACAATCGCGGGAGAGGGCGTGGCATCCGGCACGGTTTCCGAAACGGTCTCCGCGGCCGCTGCCGTCTTGCCCGCCCGGCGTTTCGCCGCAGGCTTGCTCGAACCGGACTCCATCTTCACGGCATGTCCTCGTGTGGCGGTCTTAACCAAGGTCGATCCTCTCTCGCTGCATCATCGCGCGACGAACCCTAACAACGGGTAAACGATCTGACCAGCACTACAGACAAACAACTCCCCACCCACGGACAGCAACCCGGCCCATCCGCAAAAAAGGATGCCACAGCCACGTCAACGTGGCACACACCCACCCCACATCCCCATCGGAGACACGCTCCCCTTGCCCGCTCGCCTCGGCCGTTCGCTTCCATGAATCCCGCTACCTGGCCCGCACTCCTGCATGCCTACGGATCGTCATGGCTCCTGCAAGCCATCCTCATCATCGTCGGAACCTTCATCCTGGAAGACGTCGCGACCGTCCTCGCCGCGATGGCTTCCCAGGCGGGAGACGTCCCCTGGCAGGTCGCACTCGGCGCGCTCTATGTCGGAATCGTGCTGGGCGATCTCGGCCTCTACGGCCTGGGCGCGCTCGCCGCCCGCTGGCCCTACGCCCAACGCTGGATCAGCCTGCCCAAACGCGCCCAGACGCGTGACTGGTTCGAAAACCGCACCGGCCGCACCGTCGCCATCAGCCGCTTCATCCCCGGCGCACGCCTGCCCGTCTATACCGCCTGCGGCTTCTTCGGCGCGCCCCTTACACGCTTCGCCCTGGCCGCCATCTGCGCCACACTGGTCTGGACATCGCTGCTATTCGGAGTATCGCTGCGGGCAGGACATTTCCTGCTGCAATGCTCCAGCCTCTGGCGCTGGGCAGGAATCATCGGCTTCTGCCTCTCGATTTTCGTCGTCACGCGCCTGATCGCCAGGCTGCAAACCTGGACCGAGTAACCCTATCCATGCTCGACACCGTCTCGAATCATCCCCTCGAAACAGACCTCGTCGCCACGGAACCGCCCACATCCGGCAATCCGTTGTCCATGTTCGAGTTCTGGCCAGGATCGGTCTTCTACACCCCCATCGTCCTCTACTGGATCGCAATGGGCCTCCGCTACGGCGATTTCAGCATCCCCACCGCCGCAAACCCACGCATCGAAACCGGTGGCCTCTGCGGCGAAAGCAAAAGCAGCATCCTGGACATGGCGGGAGACATCACCCGCCCCTGGATCGCCCCCTACACGATGCTGAAAACCGGAACAGATGACCTCATCCGCGCCGAAACGGCCATGCAGATGGCCAACCTGACCTACCCGGTCGTGGTCAAACCCGATATCGGCTGCAATGGCACCGGCGTGAAACTGGTCGAAAACCCCGCCGTCATGGAAACCGTCCTGGCACGCTTTCCCCGTGACGTCATGCTGATGATCCAGGCCCTCGTCACCGAACCCGTCGAGGCCGGCCTGTTCTACATCCGCCACCCCGACGAACCCCGCGGCCGCATCTCATCCATCACCTACAAGGAGGCCCCCATCCTCACGGGCGACGGCAGATCCACCATCGAAACCCTCCTGCATCAGGACGCCCGCACCAAACTCGTCCCGCACATCTACCTGCCCCGCCTCGCCAGCCGCCTGCACGAGATCCCCGCGAAAGGCGAACGCATCCGCCTCGTCTTCGCCGGCAACCACTGCAAAGGCTCCATCTTCCTTAACGGCGAGAACGACCGCACGGAAGCCCTGACGAACCGCGTGGACGCCCTGATGAAAGACATCCCGGACTTCCACTTCGGCAGAATCGACGTCAAGGCCGACTCGATTGCAGCCCTCAGGCGCGGCGAATCGTTCCGGATCATCGAAATCAACGGAATCGGCTCGGAAGCCACCCATATCTGGGATCGCCGCACCACCCTTGTCGAAGCCTACCGCGCCCAGTTCCATCACTACCACCAGAGCTTCCTCATCGGCGCCGCCAAACGCCGCCAGGGATGGCGCACCTCCGGCGCCTTCGCCATGCTCTGGGCCTGGCGCAAGCAACGCCGCCTCCTCGCCTCCTACCCCCTGAACGACTGATCCCAAAAGGCAGTCGTCAGTTCCCCAGATTGCCCCCGCCGAAGATATAGTTGCTCACCTGCTGCTCAAGGCTCACCTGATCGGTCGTGTGCAGAACCGTCGCACCCGCCGCCAGCGTCCCGGCACTCTTGCCCGGCAGAACCTGCAACGCGTTATCCGCCGTCATCGTCGGCGCCCCAATGCCAAGCGTGGTGTCCTCCGGCAGCCGCAGCCTGTCCGGCACTGTGAAATCCACCTGCGCCATCTGCGTCGCCGGATCGAGCGCGATTTTCACCACCCGCCCGATCGCAACCCCACCCAGATCGACATCCGCCCCCACATGCAGCCCATTGGCGGAAACGAACCGCCCATGCAGCACATACCCGGACCGCACCGGCCCACGCTGCATCGCACCGGCATAGACCGCGACCCCCACGGCCACCACCAGCACCAGCATACTGCTGACGAATGCCCCGCCCGACTTTCCTCGTATCGCCGCCAAACGCGACCTCCTGCACAATACCCGAAAAGAGGGGTTACGCGTCTCCCCCACAACCGGTCAAGCAAACGCCCGACACGATTCCATACACCCGCCATCTTGCGGAAAGCCCTCATTTCAGGGCAGGACGCGGTAAGATCATATTTTTGGAGACCGTCATGACCTTGCTACAGGCTATCCTGCTGGCGATCGTCCAGGGAGCGACAGAACTCTTCCCCGTCAGCAGCCTCGGTCATGCGGTTCTCGTCCCGGCCCTGCTCCACTGGCACATGGACGAACACGACCCGCTGTTCCTGCCCTACGTCACCATGCTGCATTTCGGCACGCTGATCGCCCTGTTCGTGTTCTTCTGGCGGGACTGGTTCGCCATCCTCGGGGGCGCCACCGGCATGTACGGCCGCACCCGTCAGGCGGACTCGATCCGCATCCTCGCCCTGATCGTCGTCGCCACCATCCCCGCCATCATCGTCGGCGGCATCCTCGAACACAAACTCCGCGCCCTGTTCGGCTCCCCCGTCGCCGCCGCGAGCTTCCTGATCGTCAACGGCCTGCTCCTGCTCTTCGTCGAATGGCGTCGCAACCAGATGGGCAGCCTCCCGGACCGCCCGATCGCAACGCTGACGTTCAGGGACTCCATCATCATCGGCATCTGGCAGTGCCTGGCGCTCATCCCCGGCATCTCCCGCTCCGGCGCCACCATCAACGGCGGCCTCCTGCGCGGTCTCAGCCATGAAACCGCCACGCGCTTCTCCCTGCTGATGGCACAGCCGGTCATCCTGGCCGCCACCGCCAACCAGGCCTTCAAACTGCGCCACATCACCATCACGCACGACCAGATGACGCAGGGCCTCATCGGGGCCGCCGTAGCGGGCATCACCGCCCTCGTCTGCACCGCCATCCTCATCCGCACCGTCCATAACCACGACCGATGGGCACTCTCTCCCTTCGGCTTCTACTGCATCGGCGGCGGCATCATCTTCCTGGGGCTACTTGCACTTTGACCAACCCAATCCGATCCGGCATGGTAACGAACCATGCCTGATCTTCCTCAGAAGTCCACCTCCCGACGCAAGACGCTCGACCAGATCACCGCGGAATGCGACGGTCACGGCCTCAAACGCACCCTGACCGCCACCCAGCTCACCCTCCTTGGCGTCGGATCGACCATCGGCGCCGGCATCTACGTCATGACCGGCACAGCCGCCGCGAATTACGCAGGCCCAGCCGTCATCCTCTCCTTCATCGTCGCCGCCCTGGCCTGCCTGTTCACTGCCTTCTCCTACGGCGAACTCGCCTCCACCCTTCCGGTCGCAGGCTCCGCCTACACCTACGCCTATGTCTCGATGGGCGAAGGCGCCGCATGGACCACAGGCTGGCTCCTCCTGCTGGAATACGGCATCTCCTGCGCCGGCGTCGCCTCCGGCCTGTCCGGCTACGCTACCAGCCTGCTGGCCGATTTCGGCATCCATATCCCGGACGCCCTCCACGCCGCCACCTTCCAGACCATCCCCCAGGGCGCGAACCTCGTCCTCACCTCCGGCCTCCGGTTCGATGCCGTCGCCGCCGTCGCCATCATGGCCGTCACCGCCCTGCTGGTCCGCGGCGTACAGGAATCCGCCACCGTCAACGCCGTCATCGTCGCCATCAAGGTCGGCGTCCTGTTCGTCTTCGTCGCGTTCGGCCTGTTCGCCATGCACGCGGCCTACTGGCACCCCTTCATCCCCCAAAGCCAGGGCAGCTTCCGCTTCGGCACTCCCGGAATCTTCCGTGCCGCCTCGGTCATCTTTTTTGCCTATGTCGGGTTCGAGGCCGTCTCCACCGCCTCAGCCGAAGCCCGCAATCCCCGTCGGGACGTCCCCATCGGCATCATCCTCTCCCTGCTGATCTGCACCGCCGTCTACATGATCGTCGCCAGCGTCCTGATCGGCGTCGTGCCCTACCAGAAACTCGGCGTGGCGGACCCCCTCGCCATCGCCGTCGAAGCCATGCACCAGCCCTGGCTCGCCGTCCTCATCAATATCGGCGCTACGATCGGCCTCTGCTCGGTCCTCCTCGGCCTGCTCTACGGCCAGACCCGCATCTTCTTCACCATGAGCCGCGACGGCCTGATCCCCCCGCTCTTCTCCGTGGTCCACCCGAAACTGCAAACCCCCTGGATCGGCACCCTCCTGCTCGGCCTCCTCGTCGCCATCGCCACCGCCACCCTGCCTATCGACATCATCAGCGATCTCGTCAGCCTTGGCACCGCCTGCGCTTTTGGCATCGTCAGCTTCACCGTCATCTGGCAGCGCAACACCCGCCCGGACATGGAGCGCCCGTTCAGCGTCCCGCTGGGCGGCATTACGATTGGCGGCCTGTGGATCGGCATCGCCCCGGCTCTCGGCATCCTGTTCTGCTTCATCATGAGCGCGCCCCTCTTCGTGGACATGACGCACGCCCTCCTCACGGGAAACCCGCTCCCCGCCATCCTGCTGGGCAGCTACATCAGCCTCGGCATCGTTACCTATTTCGGCTACAGTCGGCGCCGTTCCCATATGGGGGCGTCGTCCCCAAGCTCCCATAAAGGGACACTGTCCCTTTAATCCCGATTTTCCGAATCAACGCGATCGAAAGGGTGGCGTCCCGCAATTTTACGGGTCCACTCCTCCCTGCGGCCCCGTGTAAGAGCCCGGCGGCGGCCGGGAAATCGGCGGCGAGATCATGTCGTTCGTAATCCCCCCTCCCTCCGGCCAGGCCGCCCCACCCGGAACCGGCGACACCATCGCGAACCGGTTCCGTGGCAACGCCTCCGGACATTCCACACGAATCCGGTTGATGATCTTCTCCCGGATGTCACACCGCAGATCCCAGCTCTGCAAGGCATTGCGTGCACTCGCAATGATACGGATGCTGATGATCTGGGCCGAACAATCCGCAACCTGACAGTCGAACACCTTCCCGTCCCATAGCGGGCAGGTCTTGATCACGTCCTGCAACATCTCCCGAATCCGGTCCATCGGCGCTTCGTAATCCAGATACAGAAACACCACGCCGATAATCGCCGCCGAATTATGCGTCCAGTTCTCGAACTGGTTCTCCAGAAAATACGAGATCGGCACGATATGCCGCCGCCAGTCCCACACCCGCAACACCACATAGGTCGCGGTAATCTCCTCCACCCAGCACCAGTCCCCGTTGATGATGATCAGATCTTCCATCCGGATCGGCTGCGTGATCGCAATCTGCACACCCGCGATCAGATTGGTCAGCAGCCCACGCGCCGCCAGACCCACGATCAGCGATGCCGCACCAGCCGACGCAAACAGACTGACCCCATAATTCCGCACCGGCTGAAACGTCATCAATGCCGCCGCAACCGCAACGACCCCCACCAGAATCTCAGCCAGACGCTTCAGAACGCGAATCTGCGTCTGATGCGTCCGCGTCATGATATCGTCCGTCTCCTCCCGGGAAGACAGCCGGTTCAGATACGCCTCCGTCGCGATCCTGAACGCCACGATCGCCGAATACCCGATCAGCAGGATGAACACGACCAGCAGCGCCTGTGCGATCCCCTGCACCGTCTCGTAAGACAGCCCGGACGCCGCAGGCAAAGACACCGCCACCACTGCGATCACCAGCACCAGCCGCGCCGGACGCCGCATCGCAAGCGTCACCGTCCGGATCACCGCCCCTCCGCGATTCCCCGGAATCCGCAAAAATGCATTCGTCAGCAACTTGCCAAAATAAAACGTCACCAACCCGATAATGACCAGCATCAGAATCGAGGCCATGGGCGCAGGCAGCCAGTCGAAATACTGCCGAAACGCAAACATGGAACTAAGAAAATGCTGCTTCAACCCGGATGCCCTGCCCTGTCTCGTGTCAGCCAACGCCCTAGCACGGGCACGGCTTCAACCCAAAAAATACCGATCAGTCAAAGCACTCCGCACCCGGCCATTTTCCAACCGTCACGCGGTTGACACCACCGGCACAGGGCTTTATCTCCCCCTTCACCGGACGCCGTGGCGGTGTAGCTCAGCGGTAGAGCAGGGGAATCATAATCCCTTGGTCGGCGGTTCAAATCCGTCCACCGCTACCACAGGCGCCGGTTCCTCACAAAAATCATATCCTCGCAAGAGATGACTTTGCGGCCCCGCCACCGTATCGTCCGCGCCCATGAAAGCGCCTCTCGCCATCGTCACTATGGTCTATAACGAACCAGAGTTCCTGCCCGTCTGGTGCCGGCACTACCCCCGGCAGACCGCCCCGGAACATTGCTACGTCATCGACCACGGCTCGGACGATGGCTCCACCGAATCGCTGGGGGCAATCAACCGGGTCCGAATCCCCCGCTCCCCGCAGGACGACGAAACCCGCTCCACCTTCATCTCGCATTTCTGCGAAAGCCTGCTCTCCTGGTATGACTCCGTAATCTATGTCGATTGCGACGAAATCCTCCTGCCAGATCCTGACATCGCCAACTCGCTTCAGGATTTCGCAAATACCAACACCGCCCCCATCGTCACCGCCACAGGGCTGGACATCATCCACACCCCGGCCACCGAACCACCTCTGGACTGGTCCCACCCCATCACCATCCAACGCACTCACCTGCGCTTCTCCAGCGCCATGTGCAAACCCGTGCTGATCCGTCAGCCGGTCCACTGGGTGCCAGGCTTCCACTGCACCGCCGAACCCTCGGAATTCGGCGCGCCACTTTTCCTGTTCCACCTTCGCTATGTCGATCTTGAGTCCGGCCTCACACGCCTCGCGCGCACACGAGAGCAACCGTGGATCAATGAAACCCTTGGCGCTCACCAACGCATGAGAAATCAGGACTGGGCCGGAATGCTCGCCGGCATGGCGGGGCTGCCAATCAACCCCGCCATCACACTCTCCCCTAGCGACCCTCAGCTATCTGAATGGCGGAACAAGGTCCGCGCCAGCATGAAAAACCGCGAACACGAACGCTATACGCTCGATCTTCACATCAGCGGAGACACGCTCTGGCTCCTGCCAGAGCGCTTTCAGGGCAGTTTCTAAATCAGTCCGCAGCCGATTCAGCCGAAGAACCAGCCTCTTCCGACCCCTGATGCTGATTGTCATATTGCTGCTGCTGCTCATACCGAGCCCGCTGCTGGCTATGGCGCTCCTGACGTTCCTGCTGGCTCTGCTGCGCAGCCTGAGCCATCGCATTCAGAATCCGGAAATAGTGCTCCGCATGCTGGAAATACGCCTCGGCCAGAATCCGGTCACCAGTACCCGTCGCATCACGGCCCAGTTGCAGATACTTCTCGAAAAGCTGCTGCGCGGTCCCGCGAATCCGCAGGTCAGGCCCGTTGCTGTCAAACACATGGTTCCGGTTCAGCGGCGTCTGACCATTGGAAAAACGAGCACCGCCGCCACCACCGCCGCCGCCATTCCCACCACCCGGACGATGATGACGGCTTCTCATACGTTTCATATTCATAGATTTACGACGCACTTTCTTCTTCGCGGCATGTCAGGAACAACGCCCGCAATACCGGGATTCGATCACCCATTCAGAGTTCTGGTCGACCTCTCATCGTCAGACCCGTTACCGTCATGCCTGGCGGACTTTCATGTTCCCAAGAACGCGACATACGGCGTTAGCAGCGTCGTCTTCTCCGTAAAATTCTCCGGAAGCGAACGTTGTTTCGACATCCCGTGTCGAAACCGCTGCCTTTTCATAATACCCCGCACCCACTCCCATGCCAAATCTTTTTTATACCCCCTGCCCCAACACCAAAGCCCGCTCCACACCACCATAGTCGCAGCGTCGCCCCAACTCGCGCAATCCGGCCTCCCGCGCGAAAGATGCCACCGCGTCCCCCTGTCCGATCCCCAGTTCCAGCACGGCCATTCCTCCCGGCGCCAGCAGATCCGGCAATTCCCCTACGATATGCCGATAAGCCCCCAACCCGTCCGCCCCTCCATCCAGCGCCCGCCACGGCTCAAATCGCGCTACCTCCGGCATCAATCCCGCGATCTCGTCCTTCAGGATATAAGGCGGATTGCTCAGCACAAGATCAAAACGCCCCCGCAGCGCCGCCCGCCAGTTCCCCGCCAGAAACCCGGCCCGTTCCCCAAGCCCGTTCCGCCGCGCATTCTCCCGCGCCAGCCCTGCCGCCCCCGGCGACAGATCCACCCCAATCCCCCATGCCTGCGAATATTCCTTCAACACCGCCAGCAACAAACACCCCGTCCCCGTCCCCAGATCCAGAATACTTCGCATCCCATCCCGATCCGGCCACGTCTCCAGAACCGCCTCCACCAAAGCTTCCGAATCCGCACGCGGAATCAGCGTATCCCGCGACACCGCCAGATCCAGCGTCCAGAACCCGGTCGATCCCACAATCAACGCCATCGGCTCCCGCAATACCCGCCGCCCCACCGCTTTAAAAAACCGCTCTCCAACATCTCCCGGCATCCGGTCCCGCCCCAGCAGACCCGCCGCATCCACACCCAGAGCCCACCCCGCCAGAAACCGAGCCTCCCGCCGCGCATCCTCGATGCCCGCCGCCTCCAGCAGCGCCGAAGCCTCCCGCAAAACCCCCGGCAAATCCCGATCCACAAGCCTCTGGCTCACCCTGCAACCCTCATGATATCAAACCCCATGATCCGCGCATCGCTCCTGATCCTTCCGCTCATACTCTGCTCCACCGCCCATGCCGGCAGCTTCACCATCGTGGACGACCGTGCCCCCATGGAAATCTCCGAGGTCACCCGCGTCTATATCGACGGCAGCCTCGCCGCCTCCTTCACGCTGGACAGGAACACGCCAAGCGTCAGCCGTACGGTGTCCACACCAAACGGTCGCCTCAACCACGACTACGCCCTCTGCGGCGAAATCACGATCGAGACATCGGACGGCAAGCGCGAAACCAGGGACGTCAGCAGCGAAGGCACCCTCCAGAACCCGGACGGACACACCCTGCAAGCCATCGGCGCACAGGACTTCACGGACTTCTACCTCACCGATCAGGACGACCCGTCAGTCGCCCATCACTACAAGGGCCGATCCGGCGTCTGCCTCTCTCCCAGCGTCTAGGACAGCCCCTCCGCCGCCAGTAACGCCGTCTGCTCCTCCCGCGCCAGACCATCCACGATCTCGTCGAACTCTCCCCCCATGATCCGGTCGATCTTGTAAAGCGTCAGATTGATCCGATGGTCCGTCACCCGCCCCTGCGGAAAATTATAGGTCCGTATGCGCTCGGACCGATCCCCAGTCCCGACCTGCGATTTCCGGTCCGCCGCCCGCGTCGCATGAAGCTCCGCACGCTCCCGCTCATACAGCCGCGCCCGCAGGATCTTCATTGCCTTCGCCTTGTTCTTGTGCTGGCTCTTTTCCTCCTGCATCGCCACCACGATCCCGCTCGGCATATGCGTGATCCGAACCGCACTCTCCGTCTTGTTCACATGCTGCCCACCCGCGCCGGACGCTCGATACACATCGATCCGCAAATCCGTCTCGTTGATCGCAACATCGACCTCCTCGGCCTCCGGTAACACCGCCACCGTCACAGTGGACGTGTGTGTCCGCCCCTGATTTTCCGTCGCCGGAACCCGCTGCACACGATGCACGCCCGATTCATACTTCAACCGCGCAAAAACGGACCGTCCGGAAATCGTCGCCATCCCGTTCCGCAACCCGGACAGTTCGCTCTCGTCATACTCCATAACCTCGAAACGCCAGCCATTCAGATCGCTGAACCGCCTGTAGGCCCCGAACAGTTCAGCCGCGAACAGGGCCGCCTCGTCCCCCCCCGCAGCCGGACGGATTTCGAGAATCGCACTCCGCTCATCCGCCTCGTCACGCGGCAATAAAGCCAGTCGCACCTGCTGATGAAGCTCCGGCAAGACCGCCTCGACCTCATCCAGTTCCGCCTGCGCCAGCTCCCGCATCTCCGGATCGGCCAGCAATGCCCGAGCGCCCTCCCGCGCCGCCTCCGCCGACCGATACGCCGCAATGGACGCCACGATCGGCTCCAGCTCCGCATACTCACGCGACGCCTGCGAAAAATCGTCCCCCGTCACCCCTGCGGAGAGCAGCGCCTGCAACTCCTCCTGCCGCGCGACGATCCGCTCCAGCCGCTCGTCAAGCGCCACGGATCAACCCCCGCTCATCACGGCAATCTGCGCCGCAACCTCGCCAATCGGCACCTCACGCTGCGCCCGCAGCTTCAGATCACGCAACTGCACGACCCCACGCGCCGTCTCGTCATCCCCCAGAACGATCGCATATTCCGCACCGGACTTCACAATCCGTTCCATACGCTTCTTCATCGCGCCACGATGCTCGATCTCGGCCCGGAACCCCGCTGCGCGCAATCCCTGCACCACCTGCGCCGCAATCCCCAGCGTATCCTCCCCCGTCGGCAGCACGGCGATCGGCCGCGCAACCTCCGGCGCTCCGTTCAGCAACAGGGACAGACGCTCGATCCCGCCCGCCCAGCCGATCGCCGGAATCTCAGGCCCGCCCATCTGCTGCACCAGGCTCTCGTAACGCCCACCAGCAAGAACCGTCGCCTGCGCCCCCAGCCGGTCCGTCGTAAACTCGAACGCCGTATGGCTATAATAGTCCAGCCCCCGCACGATCCGGGGATTTTCGACGTATTCGACCCCGAACGCATCCAGCGCCCAGCGAAGCCGGTCCCAGAACGCCCGGGACCCGGCATTCAGGAACCCGTGGAATTTCGGCGCATCCTCAAGCAAAGCCCGGTCCTGCGCGGACTTGCTGTCCAGAATCCGCAACGGATTCTGCTCCAGCCGCACCCGGCTCTCCTCCGAAAGCGCCTCCGCATGAGACCGGAAATAAGCCACCAGCGCCTCACGCCACGCCGTCCGGCTCTCCACATCCCCAAGCGTGTTCAGCTCCAGCGTCACGCCCTCAAGCCCAAGCTCGGACAGGATATCCCGCGCCATCGCAATGATCTCGGCATCAGAAAACGCGTCGCCCGCCCCGATCAGCTCCGCCCCGATCTGGTGAAACTGCCGAAAACGCCCCTTCTGCGGCCGTTCATACCGGAACATCGGTCCTTGATAGAACGCCTTCTGCGGCAAGGTCTGCGTCAGCCCGTTCGTCACCAGCGCCCGGCAGATAGACGCCGTGTTCTCCGGCCGCAACGTCAGGCTCTCACCACCCCGATCCTGAAACGTGTACATCTCCTTCGTCACAACATCGGACGTGTCGCCCAACGTGCGCGAGAACACCCGCGTATCCTCGAAGATCGGCGTAGACCACTCCTCGAACCCGTAACGCCCCACAACACGGCGCGCCGTCTCGACGACGTGCGCGAAACGCCGCGCCTCCTCGCCAATCAGATCATGCGTGCCGCGCGCCGGTTGAAGTCCCGCCATATCAGCCAACCGGGTCCATCTGCTTCGCCGTCGTCGCGGCTTCCTCACCAGCCTGAATCTTGGCCACCTTCGCCTCGACCAGCTCCACGATGTGCTCGATCATATCCTTGCCGTCCATCGTGTGGTCCTGCTTGCCCGCCGAATACACCATATGCCGGCCCGACCCGCCGCCCGTCACGCCCAGATCCGTCATCAAGGCCTCGCCCGGCCCGTTCACTACACACCCGATGATCGACAGCGTCAGCGGCGTCTTGATGTGCTGCAACCGGTCCTCCAGCGTCTGCACCGTCTCGACCACATTGAACCCCTGCCGCGCACAGGACGGGCAGGAAATGATCTTCACCCCACGATGCCGCAACCCGAGCGACTTCAGAATGTCCCAGCCAACCAGAACCTCCTCCTCCGGCGCGGCGGACAGCGAAACGCGCATCGTATCGCCCACCCCCGCCCAAAGCAGATTGCCCAGCCCGATGGAGGACTTCACCGTCCCTGCCCGCTTCGATCCCGCCTCGGTAATGCCGATATGCAGCGGATGATCGCAGCATTCCGCAAGCTGCTGATACGCCGCCACCGCCATGAATACATCAGACGCCTTCACGCTGATCTTGAACTCATGGAAATCATGATCCTGAAGAATCTTGGCATGCTCCAGCGCACTCTCGACCAGCGCCTCAGGGTTAGGCTCGCCATATTTCTCCAGCAGATGCTTCTCCAGAGACCCCGCATTCACGCCAATCCGGATCGAACACCCGTAATCCCGCGCCGCATTCACCACCTCGCGCACACGCTCCGGACTGCCGATATTCCCCGGATTGATCCGCAGACACGCAGCCCCCGCCTTCGCCGCCTCGATCGCCCGCTTGTAGTGAAAATGAATGTCCGCCACGATCGGCACATTCACCTCATGCACGATCTCAGCCAGCGCCGCCGTGCTCTCCTCATCCGGGCAGGAAACCCGCACGATATCCACGCCCGCCAGTTCGGCCCGGCGGATCTGCTCAATCGTCGCCTGCGCATCGGAGGTCAGCGTATTGGTCATCGTCTGCACCGAAATCGGCGCATCCCCACCAACCGCAACCTTGCCGACATGAATCTGGCGCGACTTGCGGCGTTCGATATGCTGATACGGGCGATAGCTGCTCATGACCTGTCCTTCGTTTCAGATCCCACCGGGATAGGCACCCGGCGCTCATGATGCCTCAAGGCTCACGATCCGTCGGAGTGTTACCTGCCAAAATCCCGCCCTCATGGCTAGCGGATAGTGCCGCCGCCCCATGAAACAGGATCAATCCAGTCCTGTTTTAATGCCCGGCCGGTGTTTTGGCGAGTTGCCCGGCATTCAGCCGGTCCGTCGCATCCTCGTCGTCCTGCTCCGTCGGCACGGGCGGCTTCACAACATGATGAACCTTCGGCGTATGGAGGCCGCTGCCCGCTCCCAAAGGCGTATCGAACGAAGAGACATCGGACGCCTCACCCGGCACTGAAACCTGTTCTCCCGCCTTCCCTCCGCTCGCCTGCGGATGCTCCACGGGTAACGGCGCGGCACCCCCACCTGTATCCGCACCAGCCTGCAATGCCCCAAATGCACCAGACTGCACAAGCGCCGCCGAAATCGGGACATTCCGCTTCACAGCCCCGTCTCCCCCCAGGCTTCCCGTGGCTTTCCCCCCGGCACTCAACGTCACCCCGCCCGCATTTCCAACGGTTACACGATACGTCGCATCCTCAGGTGCATCCGCCGCAGGCTGCCAGATCTCGCCAGCCTTCATGACCCGCTGCATCACCACATGCCCGGACGAGTCGCGAACCGTCACCCACGAATCCGCCGTCGCATGAATCGTCAATGCCTGAGACACCGGGGCCTGAGACACCGGAACCTGAGCATCCGGCGACACGGAAGGCGCCGGTTCCTGCGCGTTCGGAACCGGCGCGGGAGCCTGTGCAGAAGGCGGCTTAACAGGCACGGATTGCCCCGAACCCTCCCCCCCCGGCGCAGCGGCCCCACCCTGTACCGACGGCGGCTGGGAAACAGGTCTGGGCAACGGCGCCACCACAACCGGCGGCATCCTCACCTGCGGCGCATGACCCGGCTCCGGCAGAACCGATGCCACCTGCGGAGAGACCGTCCCATGCCCCGTCACCCCCGGCATGATCTCGGAAACCGGCGGCACATGCTGCGGCGGCACAACCTGATGATCACTCATTCGATACCAACCGGCGTAAGCCGCCACCACAACTACCAACCCCGCCGCAACCCGCACGCTCACCGGAATGCTGCGCTCAACCTCCGGCTCGGGGAACGTCAGTTCCGTCTTGCGCTGCAGAACCCCCCGCGTCTCCTGATTGAACCGCGCCCCCATCTCCTCGGCATCGAACCCCAGAGCCGCCGCATAGGTCTTCAGAAACCCGATCGCATAAGCCGATCCCGGCAACTCGCTCGAACGCCCCGCCTCCAGCGCCTCCAGATACGGCAGCCGGATCCGCAACCAGTTCGCCACATCCGGCAACGCCCACCCCAACTGCTCGCGCCGCTCCCGCAACGCCGCCCCTACCGTCTGGCCACTCCCCATACTCTGGCGCGCCTCAGGCGTTTTCATCGGCTGGCGCGCTCATCCCGTAACACCAGCGCATCGACCGCCTGCTCCACCAGATCATGCAGAATCGTCGCCACCGGCTCGATCACCTTCACCATGCCAACGGACTGGCCCGCCATCACGGACCCGGTCTCCACATCCCCCTCAATCACCGCCCGGCGCAACGCCCCGGCCCAGAAATGCTCGATCGACAACTGCGCGTCCTCGCGGGAAACCTCCCCCGCCTGAAACCGCCGCAACGCCTCCGCCTGACACGCCAGAAACGCCTTGCTGCCCGCATTCGTCAACCCACGCACCGGAATCACCGGAAACCGCTCGTCAAGCTGCACCGAAGTCAGCGCATCCCGCGCACTGGCCCGCATGAACGCCTTTTTGAAATTCTCATGCGCAATGCTCTCGGCCGCCGCCGCGAACCGCGTCCCCAATTGCCCACCAGACGCCCCCAGCTCAAGATAGGACAAAAGCGCATCCCCACGCCCCAGACCACCCGCCACGAAAACCGGCACGGATTTCAGATGCGGCAGAATCTCCTGCGCCAGAACCGTCAGCGAAACCGGCCCGACATGCCCGCCCGCCTCCGATCCCTCGATCACCAGCGCCTCGACGCCCATCTTCACCAGACGCTTGCCCAACGCCAGCGCAGGCGCAAACCCCACCACCCGCGCCCCGCCATCACGGATCTTCTTGATCGTCGCCCCCGTCGGCACGCCACCCGCCAGCACGATATGCCCGACCTTGCGCTCCAGACAGACATCCACCAGACGATCCAGCGCCGGATGCATCGTAATCAGGTTCACCCCGAACGGACGCGTCGTCAGCGCCTGCGTCGCCTCGATCTCCTCGGCCAGACGTTCCGGCGTCATCGCGCCACACGCAATCACGCCGAACCCGCCCGCATTGGAAATCGCGGACACAAGATGCCGCTCGCTCACCCAGGACATCGCCCCACCCAGGATCGCAACCTCGCTCCCCAGAAACTCAAGCCCCGGGCGCCACAGCCCATCCAGAACCGCCCGGGCGCGTCCACGCGCGGCACCATCATGGACGGCATCGGAAATCATCGCATCAGTCATCATGTCACAAGATTACCGATTACTGCGCATCTAGGCCATAGGCCGTATGCAGCGCACGCATCGCAAGTTCCGTGTACTCCGCGTCGATCAACACCGAAATCTTGATCTCACTGGTCGAAATCACCTGAATATTGATCCCGCGTTCCGCCAGCGTGCTGAACATCGTATTGGCAATCCCGGCATGAGACCGCATCCCCACACCCACGACGCTGATCTTCACCACATCGCGGGACGTCTGAAGCTCACCATACTGGATCGTCTCCCGCGCGCCCTCCAGAACCGAAAGCGCCGTGGCCTGATCCGAACGCCCGACCGTGAAGGTCAGGTTCGTCATCCCGTCCACGCCCGTGCTCTGCACGATCATGTCGATATTGACGTTCGCCGCCATCAATGGGCGGAAAATCGCCGCCGCAATCCCCGGACGGTCCGGAATCTGACGGATCGAGATCTTGGCCTCATCCCGTGAATACGCGATCCCTGCGATGACCTGCTTTTCCAAAATCTCGTCCTCGTCCACCACCAATGAACCATTCTGCACATCGCCCGGCTCCGCAAAGCTGGACAACACACGCACCCTGATCTTCTCGCGCATCGCAAGCCCTACGCTGCGCGTCTGCAAAACCTTCGCGCCCACGGACGCAAGCTCCAGCATCTCCTCATACGTGATCCGATCCAGCTTGCGCGCCCGGCTCACGATGCGCGGATCGGTCGTATAGACGCCATCCACATCCGTATAGATATCGCAACGATCCGCCCGAATGGCCGCCGCCACCGCCACCGCCGACGTATCGGACCCACCACGCCCCAGCGTCGCGATGCGTCCATCAGGCCCAACCCCCTGAAACCCCGCCACGACCGGAACCTCGCCCACATCCAGGCTGGCCAGCAACGCCCCCCCCTCCACGGCCTCGATCTGCGCCTTGCCATGCGCTTCATCCGTCCGCAACGGAATCTGCCACCCCTGATAGGACCGCGCCGGAACCCCCAGCCGGCGCAATGCAATCGCCACCAGCCCGCTCGTCACCTGCTCGCCTGACGCCACGACCGCATCATATTCCCGCGGATCCGCCAACGGGTCGAGCGCCTCGCAATCCGCCACCAGCCGGTTCGTCACCCCCGCCATGGCCGATACCACCACCACGATGCGCGCACCCGTGTCACGCTCCGCCTGAACACGGCGTGCCACCGCGCGAATACGGTCCAGATCCCCAACCGACGTGCCGCCGAATTTCATGACGATCGTACCAGCAGCTTTTTTAGAGGGCGTGATCTCCAGGGAAACGGCGTCAGACATCGTGGAATGAAAACTCCAGGCACACGCCCGAATGGCTCGGGCGATTGCATTTTGCCGCGCGCCGTCGCAAGTGACACGAGTCAGATCGGATCACACGCGATACGGTTTGCGTGACGAGGCGGCTCACATACCGCCCCAGATCGCCCGCGTCCAGCACGGCCATGCGCCGTGCCATATCAAAAACGAAGGTTCTCCTCATGGATACCGATACCCATTCCGTCTCCGCACGAGAAATCGGCCATTTCGACGCACTGGCTAAAACCTGGTGGGAACCGAAAGGCGGAATGCGCGCCCTCCACGCCATGAACCCGCTCCGCACCAACTGGGTCAACACACGCATCGCCCCCCTGCAAACCGCCCGTGGCGGGCGGCTCAGCCTGCTCGACATCGGATGCGGTGCGGGCCTGGCCAGCGAAGCCTTCGCCAAATTGGGCCACGACGTCCTCGGCCTCGATGCCGCGAAAGAAGTCATCCAGGCCGCACGCGCCCATCTCGAAGCCAACCCACTCCCGCAAACCGCAGGCCCCCTCGCCTATCGTGCCGGCAGCGCCGAAGATCTCGTCGCCGAAGGAGCACAGTTCGATGTCGTCACGGCGCTCGAAGTCATCGAACACGTCAACGATCCCGCACGGTTCATGAAAATGCTCGCCACCCTCACCAGACCCGGCGGCATGATCGCAATTTCCACACTGAGCCGCACCCTGCGCTCCTTCACGGTCGCGAAACTAGGCGCGGAATACCTCACCAGAATGCTCCCTATCGGCACACATGACTGGCGCAAATTCATCAAGCCGGAAGAACTCTCCCGCATGGGCCGGCAGGCCGGCCTCCGCATGACGGACGCCGCCGGCATGAGCTTCATCCCCCCCCACTGGCGCGCCACGCGCGACACGGGCGTGAACTACATCGCCATCTTCACGAAAGACTGACCGGAGCGGCCACGGACACGACGCCGTGGCCGTTCTCCTCCCAATCAGGGTTGCGTCTTGAAGAATGCGAACGTCGTCGGGCTGCCCACCGGGGTGAACTGGGACGTGAACGTCAGCTTGCCGTTGTTCTTGTCCACCTTGAAGGACGTCACCGCATCGCTGCGCTGGTTGGCGCAGAACAGAAACGAACCGCTCGGATCGAACATCATCGCACGCCCGTAATCCGCATGCATCCACACTTCATCGGTCAGCGTCAGCGTCCCGTCCGGTCCGGTCGCAAATACCGCCAGCGAATCACCCAGACGGTTAGACGCATAAACGAACTTCCCATCCGGGGAGAGCAGAATCTCCGCCGCCAGCGTGCTGCCATGAAAATGCGACGTCACTGTGCTGACGGACTGCCGCGCACTGATCGCCCCCGTCTTCGGATCGAAAGACGACACGACAATCTTGGAGTCCTGCTCGCACAGATTATACATGATCGTCCCCGCCTTGTTGAAGACGAAGTGGCGCGGCGCACTGCCGGGCGTCATATCGAAATATGGCGTCGAAGCCGGATGCAGCTTCCCGGTCTTCAGATCCAGCGTCCATTCATAAACGCGATCCAGCCCGGCATCGTCCGCCAGAACGAACTTCCCGCTCGGGTCGGTCGCGATCATATGCGGATGAGATCCGGAATGATCGCTGACCGCGAAATTCCCTTGCGGATTGTCCGTCGCCCGCTCCGGCTGACGCGGCCCAGTGTTATGCACGATATCCGTCGGATCGCCGAGCGACCCGTCCGCCTTGATCGGCAACACACCGACACACCCGCCCATGTAATTGGCCACCAGCACATACCTGCCGGACGGATGAACGCTCAGATGCGCCGGAATCGCCCCACCGGAACTGACCGCATTCAGCTTCCGCAACGACCCCGTCTTCTGGTCGATGGCGAACGCCGTCACGCAGCCATCCTGATCCTTGTTGAAATCGTTGATTTCGCTCAACGCATACAGACACCGATGATCTTCGGACACCACGATGAAAGACGGGCTGGCTATGTCCGTAAACGTGCTGATCGCCGTCAGCGTCCCGGTATCCGGCGCCATCTCGAACGCCGTGATCCCCTCGCCATTCCCGGCACCGCCCGGCGGACCATGCTTGGTATAACCACCAACATAGCAGATCGTCTTCGAAACCGGCGGTGCAGGCGGAGCATCATCGGCACGCGCCCGGCCCGTAACCGCCACACCGGCAAGGGCACCAAACGTGAAGATGCGGCGCGAAATGGGGTGGGACATCGTGTTCCTCTTCTCTGACATATCAGCGGCGTCCTACCATCGAAACAATGGCACGTCTGCCCCCAACACTATTACGGCATCTTACAGTCCCGGCCGACTAAACCGCCATAGCGCGTCCAGGTCTGTGTCTCTCCCAACAGCGGCATACCAAGAATATACCCGCGCAGCTTCAATACCCCTACCTGTGGAGACCAGATCGTCGCATCGTAATTCTTGCCCGTCTGCGGATCGAGAATATTGCCATGCCAACGCCGGTCCCCCCCAAGCCTAAATCCGGTCAGCATGACCAGCCCACATTGGGACCGCCCCCAAACATCCCTAGGCGGCGCATCGTCATACTTCATCCCGATCAAAGCACCGCAAAGCTGGCCGGACTCCACCCCATTGCAATACCCGATGGAGAAAATCCCGTCATGCGCCTGGGACAGCCAATGACCCGTCTCGACAGGTGCCTCCTGCGGTATTACAGCCGCCCTGCCGCCATGCCCCAACCCGCACATAACCATCGCCACAGCAAACCAGCACCGCTTATCCATCAGCACGCCGCACCCACGGAACGGATACGAAATCCACGCCCGCTTCATCCAGCATATCACGCTCCGCATCCGTCATCCTGCCATAAATCCCGCGCCGCTCCGCTTCCCCCGCCTCGATCTTCAAAGCCTCACGCGCAAACGCATCGCCCATATCCTCACAGCCCGTCTCCACCGCGCGCCGAAGCTTCTGCAACGCCGCCATCATAACATCCGGCACGCCCGCCCCATCATCTGGCCGCTGTTCTCCACCACGCTTCACCACGGCAGGCGCCATCAACGCCCGCATGACGGATGCCGTCCCACACTGCGGACAGGCCAAATGCCCGGCCTCCTGCTGCCCCTCGAATGCACTGCTGTCCCGAAACCACCCCTCGAACCCGTGGCCGCTCTCACAGCAAAGATCGTAGCGTATCATGAAGAACGATCAGGCCAGACCCAGCATGGAATCCAGCTTCCCCGCCCGATCCAGCGCCATCAACTCCGTACATCCGCCAACAGACTGCCCATCCACGAAAATCTGCGGCACCGTCGTCCCACCCCCGGAACGTTCCCGCGCATCCAGCCGCTCCTGCGTCCCATGCGGCGCATCGATCTCACGAAACGCCACCCCCTTCTGCGTCAGAATCTGCACGGCCCGAACACAGTAAGGGCAGTAAGGCTGGGTATAAATCTCAACATCCGGCATACGAACTCCTGCATCCTGATCCAAACTCATGCCGCCTCCTCTAACACAGATTCAGCCGGCAATACCCGCTCCGTCCGTGCCGCCACCAGAACATCTACCGACCGCGCGCCCGCCTCCAGCAAAACCCGCGCGCATGCCCCCAAAGTGGCCCCCGTCGTCAACACATCATCCACCAGCACAACAGTTTCGCCTTTCACACGCACCTCATACCGAGGCCGAACCGCAATCGCCCTCTCTATCGCACGCAAACGTTGCCGAGGCGTTAACGCCGCCAGCTTCTCCGTCGCCCTAACCCGCATCAACAGATCCGGCCAGAACGCCACACCCTCCGGCGCAGCCTTCAACACCGCACGCCCCAGTAACGCCGCCTGATTGTAACGCCGCCCCCACAAGCGCCCCCGATGCAGCGGCACAGGCGCAATCACACTCGCCCCCCGCAGAATCTCTTCCCCCGCACGTCCAAGCGCACGCCCCAGAACCCGCGCATTCTCCGTCCGATCCCCATATTTCAAAGGCAGGATCAACCGCCGAGACCCTTCATCATAAACATAAGCCGCCCGCGCATGACGCCAGACCGGAGGCGCCACTTCACAATCCGTACACCACCCATGCCTCCCTCCAAGCCCCCCATGCGCCAGCCCAATCCCACATCGAGCGCAAAAAGGCGACCCAATGCCCCGCAATCCCGCAAAACACGACGCACAGTAAAGCCCAGACTGCGTCGTCTCCACCCCGCAACACGCGCAATGCGGCGGCAACGCCATATCCAGCAACCAGGACAGACCCTTTCTAACCACCCGTAAAACTCATGTGCCGTGCCGGATTACGCGCCTTGCTCATCCCCGCGCCAATCCCGAAATCATGTCCGTCCGGCTTCCCACCGATCGCCCGCCGCACTAGCCCCAGAAGTTCCTCATCGGAAGCACCATCCCGCAGTGGCCCACGCAAATCCACACTCCCCTCATCCCCAAGGCATGGATACAACGTCCCATCACAGGACAACCGCATCCGGTTGCAATCCCCACAAAAATTATGCGTCAGCGGCGTGATGAACCCGATACGGCGTCCCGTCTCCTCAACCCGAGCATACCGCGCAGGCCCCGAACTCCGGTCCGGCAACGGCGTCAGCGTCCATCTGCTTTCCAGATCCCGCCGCACCACATCCAGCGGAACATAACGGACCTCCCGATCCTCCCCTACATCCCCCATCGGCATCGTCTCAATCACACACCAATCCGCCCCGATCTCTCCACACCACCGGATCATCGCATCATATTCATCGTCATTCAGCCCCCGCAACGCCACCGTGTTGACCCGAACCGCCAACCCCGCATCCCGCGCCGCCTTCACCCCCCGCAGAACGGGTGTCAGTTCCCCCGTCCGCGTAATCCGCCGAAACCGCGCCTCATCCAAAGAATCAAGAGAGACATTCACCCGTCGAACCCCAGCCTCCACAAGCTGCATCGCATACCGCTCCAGCCGGCTCGCATTCGTCGTCAACGTCAATTCGGCAAGCCCATCCTCTTCCCCAACCCACCGCCCCAGCCGCTGCATGAACCCATCCACCCCACGCCGCGTCAACGGCTCTCCCCCCGTCACCCGCACATGCCGAACCCCGGACCGCACACATAGCCCGACAATCCGCTCCAGCTCCTCAAACGACAAAATGCTGCCCCGTCCCCGGAACAGCATCTCCTCCTTCATGCAATACAGACACCGCATGTCACACCGATCCGTCACCGACACACGGAGATAACGGATGGTTCGGCCCAGGGGATCAGTGATGCAACTCATATCCCGGAATATCGGCCCGAAAAGCGCACAATCCAAGTCCTGTTTCACACATAAAAAACCCCGAGCACATAGCCCGGGGTCTGTTAGGGAAACTAGGTTTTAGAAACTTGCTTTAACAGTAAATGAAATAAACGCAGGCATTCCAGGAAGACCATCTGAATATTCAGGAGAGCAACCATAGTTGCTGACATTTTGGCCAGCAAATCCTGTAAATCCGGCTGGATTTGACTTGAAAGTACCGCAAGAACTCGGAGAGATCTGGCGATATTTATATTGCCAATAAAAGGTATTGAACAAATTTTGTACGTTGAAATCGAAATTCAACTTTTTAAGAGGACCCATATTTTTTACTGGAAGATCATAATTTGCATCTAGGTTAAAAATCACATAAGGCGCGATTCCTCCGCCATTCCGGTCAATTGTCGTTTGCCCGGCAACAACATTATAATAATCGTAAGTTCCATATTTCGCATTAATTCCTGGGATAGGACCAAGATTCTCAAATCCGGTAAGATCATATGTTGTGGCCTGTTCGCCAACATACCGACCCGTAAGGTTAATGTTAAGATCGTCGTTCATTAGAAAGGCATTATGCCGATTATAATCGGCGCCAAACTGAGCAAGCCACTTCGGGATGCCAGTATTCTGGGCACCTCGAGTTGCGTATCCGTACTGATCCTGCTGTATAGTAACCGATGCGAGATAAGTATTCAAATAACGCGTATTGTTATAGGAAAAGTTACCAAACAACTGCCAGTTGTGATTCAATTGGTATTTGATACTTCCTTCAACACCACGCATCAGACGCTGACCAGCATTAGTGTAAATAGAGTCGCCGACATCAGGTCCTGACTGGTAAGTAAACATACCGAAGTCACGATCAACTTTTTGATAGTAATAGTCAGCCGATACCGAAAATTTTCCTGTATTGTATTTCACACCACCTTCATACATGTGAACAATAGACGCACTGGGAACATTACCTTGAATGCTCGGACTGAAATCAGACGCAGGAGCATAAAGTGCTGAATTTCCGGCGCTTCCATAAATAGAAACACCTTTCAATGCAGGTGAAATACGATCGAGATCATAGGATACATTAACAAAAGGAAGCCAGTTTCTATCCCATTTCTGTCCGGTATATGGCCCATATTGACATGCGTTGGTCTGACAATAAGGAGATAAGGAGGCTTGCTGAGTCGGATTGAACGCGTTTGTAGTTTTCTCGCCAGAATATGTGCCCTGGAAAGTTACACCTGGGGTAATATGCAGTGTATTATGCAGGAAATCGATCTTGTCCTGCGCGTAAGCCGTATAAATTTCTCTTTGATACTCGCCAGCCGAAGGCACAGCTCCAAACGGACCTCCATAATTTTCCGCAGTATGCGGGATGGAGGGCGTAATCCCTTGATACGCAGGCAGACTTGTCGGGGACGTTTCTTTGGCAATCAGACCACCAATATGAATGGTGTTCCGAATCCCCCACACATCTGGCGGCGTAATAGAAAGACTTGGCAACACACCATATGTATCGTCATGAGAATAAGTTTCTGCGGAATTATATCCGCAAGGACTCGCCTGTCCCGCCCATGCGTTTCTAACAGCCTGAGAACAATATTTGCTATTATTGTAAAGCGCATTGCCATCATAGGTGTTTACACCTGGCTGATAAAATGGATTGCCAGCGCCATAATAGGCTTGCTCGCCAAATCCTGCCGTAGTTTGGCTGAAGGGAGCAGCTCCACCAACAGTCGCAGATCCACCCGCCCCATTAACCTGATAGGCAGACGGATTTTCATAGTTGCTGTTGAAATTATTTGAGTAACGATAAAAAGTCGTCAGACCGAAGCTAAGATAATCATTAACGTAAGTGCTATCTTTCAACATCATCGTCATATAATCAGCAGACTGATATTGATACGTTGTGTCGGGAGAGTAGTTTGAGAAATTTCCATTTTGCTGCAAATAGGGAGATGGAACAGGCTGGGTAATAATTCTTCCAGACCCAGTATTATATAAAACCGTAGCTTGCAACATGGACTGTCCGTCATCATACGGCTTATCGAATGCAAACTCCATCGAATTATACCTTGCGGGTGTATAATCGATATAACCTTTGGTCTGCTCGTTAGCGTATTGCAACATCATGCGAGGCGCATCGACGCCATGTCCAAGAGCACCGTCCATCGCACCAGAATCGGCCTTGAACCCTTCTGTCCATGTACCAAACGAGCCAACCGTACCGAAAACATCCAGACCCATTTTCTCAGATGGCCGCATCGAGTGATATTCGATCGTCCCGCCGATAGTCCCAAATGTTGAATGATCCGGATATGCAACACCTGGATATACGGAGACGCCAGATATTTGATATTGAGTGAAATAAGCACCGACAATATTTTGTAGATAAGATCCACTACCACCATTGAGCAGATCCTGCATCGGCACACCGTCAAAAGTACTAGCGACCTCGAGACCACGCGTTCCACGAATTGAGAACACAGGCTCGTTCATGCCAATGCCCTGCTGATAACTGAAAACTGAAGGCGCATTGCGCAGAAGCGAGACAATGTTACCAGCAGCGGAGTTTTGGCGCACCTGTGCCGTTGAGATTTCCGTAACGGCTGAAGGAGCGTCCTTCTCGCGCAACAGCCGCCGCGCAACGCGAACCTCCACGCTCTCCGCGTTGTTCGCCCCGGACATGGAGTTCGTGTCGGACGCAGCCGAACTCGGCGCATAAGCTGCCTGTCGGTTCATCCCAGCCGTAGGTGCAACCCCAGCCACGGCACCGGACCGTGCTGAAGCCGCAACGGGCGTGTTACTTGCAGCCTTGCCCTTAGTCACATGATGGTGACCTACGTGCGCCGGATGAGAAGCTGTCCCTGCGGCACTTTGGGCACGCGCGACGGGCGCGACAGCAAGGATCGTCGCTCCGAGCAAAAATTGACGAGAATGAAACTTGAAAGCACGTGACACAGCTTTTGCACAAGTTCCACGGTGGCTGTCTGAAACGACCATAAGGCATTCCCGATAGCTGGAATGTGTTCGGATGAAACTCCGTAATGAATTTTAGATGACATGAGGCAGGCTTGCCCGCAACGCATAGCTCGCATCGTTATGATACATAAAATCAAAGTGTTGCTATCACAGCACAACTTTGAAACAATTTCGTTACGAGATCATAAATCCTCGCCCCCGTAACGGTCCTTCAGATCACCCGCAAAATCACCACCGACGCATCAATCAGAATCTTCCCCTGATTCTCAAAATTCACCGTCACCCGCTCCCCGATGGCGGATTGCACCTGCCCTTCTCCCCATTCAGGGTGCTCCGGATGCACAACACGCTGCCCCGGTTCCAGAAAAGACTGAAACCCTCCACGCTCAACCATACCCACCCCCTCCAAAATCCGGCGCGTCCACCCCCGAAAGGGCCAATTCCCCCACAAGCGCCGCCTTCAGCCGCTCAACCCCCGACTCCTCACGCCCCTCGACCCGCGCCACCAGCACCGCCTGCGTGTTGGACGCCCGCAACAGCCACCACCCATCTGGCGTCGTCACCCGCACCCCATCCACCAACGAAACATCCCTTCCAGCCCCCCGAAGCCGCGCGGCTACTTCTTCCACAACCTCGAACTTACGCCTGTCATCACACGCAAAACGCAGTTCCGGCGTCGCCAACATGATCGGCAGCACCTTTCTCATCGCGGATAACGGCTTGCCCAGACGCCCCACCACACCAAGCAACCGCACCGCCGCATAAAGTGCGTCGTCAAACCCATACCAGGTATCGGCAAAGAAAATATGTCCAGACATCTCCCCCGCCAGAGGAGATCCCGTCTCGACCATCTTGGCCTTGATCGGCGAATGTCCCGTCTTCCACATCAACGGAACCCCACCCGCCTCCACAATCCCATCAAACAGAACCTGACTGGCTTTCACATCCCCGATAATCGTCGCCCCCGGATGCGCCTTCAGAACATCCCTTGCCAGCACGACAAGAAGCTGATCCGCCCAGATCATCTCCCCTTCGTCATCCACCACCCCGATCCGATCCGCATCCCCATCGAAAGCAATCCCGAGGTCCGCACGCCGCTCACGAACTACCGCAATCAACTGCGCCATATTTTCCGGAATCGTCGGATCGGGATGATGCGCCGGAAAACGCCCGTCGATCGCCCCATTCAGAACGACATGCTCTCCCTGCAATCCCGCAACCAGCCCTGCCAGAACCTCTCCGGCAGCCGAATTGCCGCTATCCCACACCACACGCAACGCGCGCCCACCCCCGTGATAATCTTCCAGAAGCCGCCGGACATACGCATCACGCACATCCCTGTCCCCCACGCTCCCTCCCCCAGCAGCCACCACGTCTCCAGCCGCCGCAAGCCGTCCCAGATCGGCAATCCCCTCCCCGAAAAACGGCTTCCCACCCAACATCATCTTGAAACCGTTATGAGACGGAGGATTGTGACTTCCCGTCACCATGATCGCCCCATCCGCCTCCAGAACGACAGACGCATAATAAAGCATCGGCGTCGGCCCACACCCGATGCGCGTCACCTTCAGCCCTGAAGCCACCGCCCCCTCAACCAGCGCCGCCTCCAGTTTCGGAGACGAAAGACGGCCGTCATACCCGATGACGACCGCCTCACCACCGCTCCGCCTGACAATGCTGCCAAACGTGCGGCCAATCGCAAACGCATCCCCGGCCGTCAGCGTCTCCCCGACGATCCCGCGAATATCGTATTCGCGCAGACTCGTCGGATCAAACCGATGCCGGAAAAACGTCAGACAGCACCCACATACTTCTTGAGGAACTCGCGCACGGCCGGACCGAGATCCTCACGGTCGATCGAGAACGCCAACTGCGCCTCAAGGAACCCGGCCTTGTCGCCGCAATCATACCGCGTGCCATCGTAACGCAGGCCATGGAACGGCACATGGCCAATCATCTTGGCCATCGCATCCGTCAACTGCACCTCATTGCCCGCACCACGCTCCAGCTTCGCCAGATGCTCCATGATGTGCGGCGTCAGTACATAACGCCCGATGATGGACAGGTTGGACGGCGCATCCTTCGGGTCCGGCTTCTCCACCAACCCCTTGACCTCAACCATCTTCCCGTCGTCAGCCCCGACATCCAGAATGCCGTACTTGTTGGTCTGCTCCCGTGGCACTTCCGTCACCGCGACAACATTGCCGCCGGTCTTGTTATAGGCATCCACCAACTGCTTGACGCAGCTTTCGCCCTTCTTCGTCTTGACGATATCGTCCGGCAACAAAATGGCGAACGGATCATCTCCAATAAAGGACCGCGCGCACCAGATCGCATGGCCCAGACCCAGCGGCTCCTGCTGGCGAACCGCCACCAGCGAACCCGCCTCGATGCCGCTCGGCTCCAGCGCCTCAAGCGCCGACTTTTTGCCACGCTCGCGCAGCGTCGTCTCCAGTTCGAACGCCACGTCGAAATAATCGATCAGGCTGTCCTTGCCACGCCCCGTAATAAGGCAGAATTCCTCAATACCCGCCTCACGCGCCTCATCGATCGCATACTGGATCAACGGACGATCGACGACAGGCAGCATTTCCTTCGGCATCGCCTTGGTGGCAGGCAGAAAGCGCGTTCCAAGTCCGGCCACAGGCAGGACGGCTTTTTTCAGGGGCTTGATCACGAGACCTCACATTGATTCACGATGACAGCCAATGCCATCACGCAATTATGTTCCAGCGCATACCCGGACATCTGGCCATCCGGATCCACACCACCACATAAACTCGCCATACTCAGAGCGGCATACTCTGGCAAGAATAGGGCGCCCGCCGGCGAAAACACGGAATTTCCTCCCGATTTTCAAGCCCGACCCGCCGTAAACGGCCAATCTTACATTCAGTTCACATGACAAACGATGATATTTCTCATCATGTCTTGCAATAAAAAACGTTCATTTAACGGAATTTTTTTAGCCCTGAGGTTTGGGCTGATCAGATCAGAAAGATCTGATGGTGCGGTCGAGAAGACTCGAACTTCCACGGGGTTGCCCCCACAAGCACCTCAAGCTTGCGCGTCTACCATTCCGCCACGACCGCACCGTGACAAGCAGTGCGCTTTGGGCGATACCGCTCGGTGGAGGCCCCTATACCCAATGCAGATCGACACGGCAATCACCAGAAACGCAATTTCCAACGAAATTTTCTGGCACCGCACACAAACCTTGATTCCTTACGAACAGGCCCGCACCGAAATGGCCGAAACCGTCGCCGCGATCCGTGCCGAAACCGCCCCCTCGCAGGTCTGGCTGCTCGAACACCCCCCCCTTTTCACAGCCGGCACCTCCGCCAATCCGGCAGACCTGTTCAACCCCCACAACTATCCTACCTACAACGCCGGGCGCGGCGGCCAGTGGACCTATCACGGCCCCGGCCAGCGAATCGCCTACATCATGCTGGACCTCAACCAGCCACACGGACCCCTCCCCGCACGGGATGTCCGCGCCTACGTGGCCACCCTCGAAACCTGGGTGATCGACGCCCTCGCCCATCTCGGTATCGAAAGCTTCCTCCGCGAAGGCCGCATCGGCGTCTGGACCCACGACCCGCAAACCAAGACGGAAGCCAAGATCGCCGCCATCGGCGTGCGAATCAGTCGCTGGGTCACATGGCACGGCCTCTCCATCAACTGCGCGCCCAACCTCGCGGATTTTGACGGAATCGTCCCCTGCGGCATCCGGGAATACGGCGTCACCAGCCTGGAACGCCTCAACCCGGGCCTCACCATGGCCGATCTGGACAACGCCCTGATCGCCACATGGCCTACCCATTTCGGCTCGATACCCCAGCTTCAGGACACTACCCCGGCGGGGTGAACGTCCCCGCCGGAAATCCCGTCACTGCCTGCCAGTCCGTGAAATGCAGCGTCACATGATGCGCCCGCGCATCCACCCCATCCAGCCCGATCAACGTCAACGCCCCGCCCTGATCCGAAAACTGCAATGTCAGCAACCCCTGCGACGGATTATCCGCGCGGGTCGCTGAAACCTCCAGCGATCCCGGCCCATGCCGTACATCCGTCACCTGAATCCCGTCATCAAACCGCACAGGAACACGAAGCAGCAATCCAAGCGGATTTCGCGCCAGCGCCAGATGCGTCACGGACTGGCTGGCATCGTCCCGCAGCACGATCCGCCCATCCCCCGCCACCATCTCCATCCGATGCGGCGGCGCATAATCCAGCCGCATCCGCCCCGGTTCATACGCCAGAACCCCCATGCTGGTCCCTCCATCCGGCCACCCCTGCACAAACCGCGCCCGCATCGGCCCCAGCCCGTTCAGATAGCCCTGAACCCGCGCCACATCCCCACGCTCCGACGCAGGCAGCCCGGAAACACCGCTCCGCGCGCATCCCGCCACCGCCAGCAGCACACAGAAAGCTAGCCCCGCCTTCACGCTCTCACCTCAGGAGACGCTTCCAGCACCAGAGACAACGCATGAAGCCCCCCCTCGAACTCCGCAGCCAGCGCCTCGTGTACCATCCGATGCCGCTGCACCCGCCCGACGCCCCGAAACCGCGCACTCTCGATCAGAACGTTGAAATGCGTCTCTCCACCCCGCACCCCCTTCATCCCGGCATGGCCCGCATGACGCGCACTGTCATCCACCACCTCAAGCCGCGTCGGCGCAAACGCCACCCGCAGAATCCCGGCGATACGCCCCGCACGGTCATCCGGCCCAACTTCCCGATCAATGTTCATCATCTATTAACGCTCACGCCTCTATCCATGAAATCCGCTCTACCCGACACGACCTCCCACAACCCCCAAAGAAACGAAAGCCTGCTCTTGCACCCCGGCGGGCCGGACGCACATAAATCCCACCATGAATCGCAAGACGACCAAGCATCGCGCCTTCGACCCGGACCCGAACGCCCCGGAGCAACTCTGCGACATGCCGGGCTGCTGCGAAAACGCCGGCTATCGCGCACCCCAGGGGCGTGATGCGCTAAACCGCTATTTCTGGTTCTGCCTCGCCCATGTCCGCGAATACAACGCCAAATGGGACTTCTACAAAGGCATGAGCGCTACCCAGATCGAAGCCCACATCCGCGCGGACACCTCATGGCAGCGCCCGACATGGCGCATGGGAAACCGCGCGAACGGCACCATGTTCGATGAAGAAGAAATCCTCGATCCACTCGACATCCTCGGTGCCGGCCGGCAACGCCGCACCTACACCAACGCGAACGAACGCAAGCCGAAGGAAGACCAGCAAACCCCGGAACCCCTGCGCCGCCCCCTCTCGACACTCGGCCTGACCTGGCCCCTCTCCCTTGAAGAGTTGAAATCCCGCTACAAGATGCTGGCCAGAAAACACCACCCGGACGCCAATGGCGGAGACCGTGAAGCGGAAGAGCGGCTGAAGGACATCAACGTGGCCTACACCGCCGTTCGCGCCCACCTCACCGCCAATGCCAACCTCGAAGTCGCGGAATAGCACCCCCCCCTTGGCGCATCCCCCCTCCACGGCTTTACTGTATTCCCCCAGACCTTCCTGACTGACGGACAAACCTCATGAACGATTTCGCCACCGTGGACGCACCGGAAACCGTGACGACCAACGAACACGAGGCCATCCCTACCTCCGTGCTCGGCGCACCGGACCGCACCGTCAACGCCCGGGACGTCTTCGGCGTCGATTTCGACATGAACGTCCCGGCCTACTCCCTGCGCACGGAGCACGTCCCCGAAGCCGATCCGTCCTACCAGTTCGATACGGATACCACCCGCGCCATCCTCGCAGGCTTCGCCTATAACCGCCGCGTCATGGTCCAGGGCTACCACGGCACCGGGAAATCCTCCCACATCGAACAGATCGCCTCCCGCCTGAACTGGCCCTGCGTCCGCATCAACCTGGACAGCCACGTCTCCCGGATCGACCTGATCGGCAAGGACGCCATCGTCCTTCGGGACGGCAAACAGGTCACGGAGTTCCGCGAAGGCCTCCTGCCGTGGTGCCTCCAGCACCCCTGCGCCCTTGTGTTCGACGAATACGACGCCGGCCGGCCGGACGTGATGTTCGTCATCCAGCGCGTCCTCGAAGCCGAAGGGCACTTGACGCTGCTCGATCAGAACCGCGTCATCCGCCCCAACCCCGCCTTCCGCCTGTTCGCCACCGCCAACACCGTCGGCCTCGGCGATACCACCGGCCTCTATCACGGCACCCAGCAGATCAATCAGGGCCAGATGGACCGCTGGAACGTCGTCGCCACCCTCAACTACCTGCCCCTCGAACAGGAAGCCGCCATCGTCCGCGCCAAACTCGGCCCGGACGCCACCGTCGAGAAAGACGTAGAAAAGATGGTCGCCCTTGCCAACCTCACTCGCGCCGGCTTCATCGGCGGAGACATCTCCACCGTCATGTCCCCCCGCACCGTCATCGCATGGGCCGAGAACACGCGCATCTTCGGCGATCTGGTCTATGCCTTCCGCGTCACTTTCCTCAACAAATGCGACGAAGCCGAACGCGGCATCGTCGCCGAATACTACCAGCGCTGCTTCAACCGCAATCCGCTGACCCCGTGATCCATCATGGCTAAACTCCCCACTCCGAACGGCCCACCCGGCACCGGCGCCATTCGCCTGGAAGGCGATGAACGCAGCGAAGCCTTCCGCCGCGCCACCATCGCTACACTCCGCGCAATGGGCGGCCAGCCGGACACGACCGTCACCTTCCAGGGCACGCTCGGGAACGAGCCTCCCAACACGACGGATGCCGTCAAACTCCCCTTCGTTTCCCGCAACCTCCCCTCCCCAGAACAGGCGAAAGTCCGTGGTGCCGCCGATGCCGCCGCCCTCCGCCTGCGCCATCACGACCGCACCATCCACGCCCGCGCCATCCCGCAGCAACAAGCCGCCCGAGACGTCTTCGACGCCATCGAACAGGCCCGCTGCGAAACCTATGGCGCCCGCCACATGGCCGGCGTCCAGGCCAATCTGAACGCCAAACTCGCACAGGAATGCGGCCAGGCCGGGCTGAACCGCCTGACGGACAAGGACCAGCTCTCCCCCGCCACCGCGCTCGGCCTGCTGGCCCGCGAAGCCATGAGCGGCACCCCCCTACCTATGGAAACAGGCGCCGCCCTCGCCGAATGGCGCGCCTCCCTGTCCCCCGCAGCGAAAGCCGCCCTCGCGAAAATGTACGATACGCAAGGGGACCAGAAAGCCTTCGCACAGGCCAGCGCCTCCCTCCTCGGCGCCTGCGGCCTGATCGAGGAACAGAAACCGGACGAAGACAGCAAAACCACCCCTGACGACAGCGATGACGAAGACACATCGGATCAGGACGACGATCAGGCCGAAACCGGAGACGACACGCCACAACCCCAACAGGGCATGGACGAGGATCAGGGCTTCCAGCCGGAAGCCACCCAAGGCGCCGAGTCGGAGGAGGAAAGCAGCGAGCAGGGCGATGCCGAAGGCGGCACCGAAGAAGCCGCCGGCCCCCAATCGAACGAAAACCCGGACCCGATCCCGGATGCGAAGGCAAACTACAAAGCCTTCACCACGGAATACGACGAGGAAATCGAAGCCGAAAACCTCTGCGACCCCGCCGAACTCGACCGCCTGCGCCAGCAGCTCGATCAGCAGCTCTCCAGCCTGCACGGCGTCGTTGCCCGTCTGGCCAACCGCCTGCAACGCAAGCTCATGGCCCAGCAGCAACGCGCCTGGGAATTCGATCAGGAAGAAGGCATCCTCGACGCAGGCCGCCTCTCCCGCATCATCATCAACCCGACGCTGTCACTCTCCTACAAACACGAACGCGAAGCGGAATTCCGCGATACCGTCGTCACCCTGCTGATCGACAATTCCGGCTCCATGCGCGGCCGCCCCATCACGGTCGCCGCCATGTGTGGCGATATCCTCGCCAGAACGCTGGAATGCTGCGGCGTCAAGACCGAAGTCCTGGGTTTTACCACACGCGCCTGGAAAGGGGGCATGAGCCGGGAAAAATGGGTCAAGGCCGGCCGCCCCGAACTGCCGGGCAGACTGAACGACCTGCGCCACGTCATCTACAAGGCGGCCGACAACCCCTGGCGCCGCGCCCGCAAAAACCTCGGCCTGATGCTCCGCGAGGGCCTGCTCAAGGAAAACATAGACGGCGAAGCCCTGCTCTGGGCCTACAAACGCCTCCGCCGCCGCCCGGAACATCGCCGCATCCTGATGGTCATCTCGGACGGTGCGCCCGTGGACGACAGCACATTCTCCGCCAACCCCAGCACCTATCTCGAACAACATCTGCGGGACGTCATCGCCACGATCGAAGGCGGCAACGATGTCGAACTCGTCGCCATCGGCATCGGTCACGACGTGACGCGCTATTACAAAAGCAGCGTAACCCTCTCCAACGCCGAAGAACTCGGCGGCACCATGATGCAGCAGCTAAGCGATCTCTTCGCCCCCACGCGCTGATCAGGCGGCGGGGCCCAGCGCAGACAGGGCTAGCACGGCATCCAGCATCCGGTCCACATCCTCGTTCGTCGTCCGATGATTGACGATCGCGGCCCGGATCGCCAGCCGCCCCCCCATCCGCGTCGTGGAGGGTGCCGCGATCCCACTTTCCTGCACGTCATTCACAATTTCGGAAATTCCTGAATCCGAAACGCCCCGCACCCCGAAACAAACGATATTCAACGCCACCGGCGCCAGAAGCTCCAGCCGCCTGTCCCGCTCGATCCGTCCCGCCAGATACCCCGCCACCTTACAACAGGACTCGACAACCTCCGCCAACCCATTCGCTCCGTAATGCGACAGCGTCATCCAGACTTTCAACGCCCGGAACCCACGCGAAAGATCAGGCCCGAAATCGCAGAACCACGGCGCATTTCCCGCCAGTCCCCGGTCCTCACGCGCCAGATAATCGAGCGACTGCGCAAACGCCGCCGCATGAACCGACGCATCCCGCACGACGATACACCCGCAGTCGTAAGGCACTTGCGCCCATTTGTGAAAATCGAACGCCAGACTGTCCGCCCGCTCAATCCCCTTCAGCAAAGGGCGATATCGGTCGGACAAACACGCCAATGCCCCGAACGCCCCATCCACATGAAACCAGAGCCCGGCCTCCCGCGCCACATCGGAAATCGCCCTCAGATCATCCACCGCCGCGCAATCCACTGTCCCTGCTGTCCCCACCACCATGAACGGCACAAGCCCTTCCGCCCGATCCCGCGCAATCATCTCCCGCAACACATCCACCCGCATCCGATGCGCTCCATCCACCGGCACGATCCGCACGGCATCGCTCCCCAGCCCCGCCATATCGAACGCACGCGGCACGCAGCCATGCGCAGTGGACGCCGCATACCCCACCAGCCCCCGTCCTCCGATACCCGCCCGGCGTATCGAAAGATCCACCCTCCGGGATGCCACCACCACCGCAATGAAATTCGCGATCGACGATCCCGTCACCAGACACCCGGAACTCTCCTCCGGAAACCCGACCATCTCTGCGGCCCAGCGTATAACCGTCCGCTCGATCTCGATCGGCGCATGATCCCTCCCCCCGCAATTTGCATTCATCCCTGCCGCCAGCATCTCGGCCAGCATCCCCACACTCGTCCCCCCCCCCTGCACCCACCCCATGAACCCGGGATGCGTATTCCCGGTCGCATATGGCACGACCAGTTCCCGATAACGGTCATAAACCGCCGCCAGCTCTTCTCCAGCGCGTGGCAATCCGGTCCTCACCGCCTCCCGCAAGTCGTTTGGCATAGGGCGCCAGACCGGAATGTCCGCAGGCGCCCGCGCCCGCATTTCCGCCTGATCGAAAAGATCGTCGAGCATCCGGTGCCCCAGATCCCGCAACCCCGCCCAGTTCTCCGGATCAAGCCCCGCCATACTCGTCAACCTTCAACCATCATGAACAGCCGACCACGCATAGGCCATCAGGCGAATAGGGCCAGAATTCCCTTCGTAGTGCTATCCGCCCCGAAAAGCGACAATGTGGATGCAGGCGTCGTCGTCGGCTGCGGTGCGATCTGCAAGGTCGCCAGATATTGCTGGGCATAACGCCTGATCCCGTCAGGCGTGGAAAAATCCTTCAGATCGACACGTGGTTTCAATAATCGTACCTGCTGATTATAATCCAGCGCCCCGAACTGCGTCGGATTGAACCCTGCCACCGTCTCCACAACATTCAACAGCTTGGGATCGGACATGATCTGCGGCAGCGTCGTCTGGGAAGTCATCGTCCGGGTAAAATACAGCGCATTCCCCAATCCCGGCGTCTGGCTCTGCTCACTGGTTTCAAACTGCGCCGTCATATAATTCTTGGAAATGGCGGACATCGTTCCGGCAGAAGAAAACGGCGCAGGAGTCCAGTTCGAGAACGTCTTCGCAAAACTCTGCCACGCCGGATTGCCGGATTTCACCGCCAACGAAGTGGGAGATGTCGGAGATTGCGTCATCAGATCCTTCACCACCGCCGTCTGACCCGCCAGGGAAGACAGCCCGAACGCTCCCAGCACCACATTCAGCACGCGATAATTCTTAAGTAATTGCTGCGGAGACGTGATCCCTGGCGCCTGACTGTTGAATGCCGCCAGATTCTGCTTCGTCTGCGGATCGGTTGCCACGAATTGCGAGACCGCCTTCGGCTCATCTTTGACAACACCCAGATACTGCGGAATCGCTGGCATCGCGAACAGGCTGCTGGACATGAACGGCAAATACTCCGGGCAAGAACGACCAATCCCCACGATCATGCCACCTGAAAGTGAACGAATTCCTAACGTCTGGAAAAACCATCATTCGGCGTAAACTTCACCACACGATATTTACTTTCGATATCGCAACGCCGAAACTCCGGAAGACCCGGAAACGGCCAGTGTCCCCGGCGCAAGGAGTATTCGTGCATGAAACAGGCCCAAACCCTCAGGCACGACCCTGGATTGCTCTCCACCTACAAACCACAATCCTTCTTCTGCGAACTGACCAACCGTAAAGACCACCCCGCCGTCATCCAGACCCTGCAAAACCGTCTGGAGTCCCTCACCGCAACCCGTCTCCAGGAACGCGCCCGCGTCGCCGAAGCGGAACTCTTCAATCTCGGCATCACCTTCACCGTCTATACAGACCGCGAAGCGATCGACCGCATCCTCCCGTTCGACCTGATCCCCCGGATCATCACCGCCCTCGAATGGCAACGCCTCGAACAGGGCCTCAAACAGCGCGTCACCGCCCTCAACCGCTTCCTGTGGGACATCTACCATGACCGCAAGATCATCAAGGACGGCGTCATCCCCGAACACCTCGTGCTCGGAAACCCGAACTACCGCCCCGAAATGCAGGGCTTCGATCCCCCCTGCGGCACCTACATCCACATCTGCGGCACCGACATCATCCGGGACGACACCGGAAAATTCGTCGTGCTGGAAGACAACGCCCGAACCCCCTCCGGTGTCAGCTACGTCATCGAAAACCGCCACATGATGCGCCGCTGCATGCCCGATCTCGGCGCGGATCTCGATATCCACCCCGTCGATGAATACGGCCTGCGCCTCCAGAAAACCCTCACCGCCGTCGCCCCCCCCGGAATCCGCACCCCGCAGGTCGTTCTGCTCTCCCCCGGAATCTACAATTCCGCCTATTTCGAACACGTCTTCCTCGCCCGCGAAATGGGCGTCCCCCTCGTCGAAGGCCGGGACCTGTTCGTGGCGGAAGACCGCGTCTTCATGCGCACCGTCTCAGGTCCCCGCCCTGTCCACGCCATCTACCGCCGCATCGACGATGCGTTCCTGGATCCGGAAGCCTTCAACCCGGACAGCATGCTCGGCGTCCCTGGCCTCATGCGCGCCTACAGGGCGGGCAACGTCACCCTCGCCAACGCCATCGGAACCGGCGTCGCGGACGACAAGGCCGTCTACGCCTACGTCCCCCGCATGATCCGCTACTACCTCGGGGAAGACGCCATTCTCGAAAACGTCGATACGAAAATCTGCGCCGAGCCAGACGGTCTGGCCTACACGCTGGACAATCTGGAGAAACTCGTCGTCAAGCCCGTCGGCGAATCCGGCGGGTATGGCATGATCATCGGCCCTCACGCCTCAGCCGAGGAAATCGCATCCTTCCGCGAAAAACTCGCAGGAAACCCCACCAACTACATCAGCCAGCCCGTCATCAACCTCTCCACAACCCCCACCCTGATCGGAAACCACCTCGAAGCCCGCCACGTCGATTTGCGGCCCTTCACTCTCACCGGAGAGACAAGCTGGGTACTGCCCGGCGCCCTCTCCCGCGTCGCCCTCAAAAAAGGCTCCCTCGTCGTCAATTCCTCCCAGGGCGGCGGCTCCAAGGATACATGGGTGCTGGCATCATGAGCGGCGTCATGACCCAACAGAACATGCTCCTCTCCCGCTACGCCGAAAACATGGTGTGGCTCGCACGCTACATGGAGCGGATCGAAAACCTCGCCCGGCTGATCGAAGTCACCGAAGTCTTCGTCCGCCTCCGCAGCGCCGTGAACGGCTGGCGCTGCATCATCGACATGAACTGCGATCAGGATCATTATTTCGACACGCATGACAGCGTCTCCGCCGAAAGCGTCGTCGGCTACTACATCCTGGACCGCAACAATCCCAACTCCATCGTCTCCCTCGCCCACGCCGCCCGCGAAAACGCACGCTCCCTCCGTCCCCTGATCTCGACGGAAATGTGGACGCAACTCAACGTCTTCACCAACTCCATCCGCGACCTCACCCCGCAGGACATCGTGCCCTCTCGCCTGTCCTCCCTCTGCACCCGCATCAAGCAGGACTGCCAGACCCATACAGGCATCACCGAAGGCACCCTCTACCGGGACCAGGCCTGGCTCTTTCATCTCATCGGCAAACAGCTCGAACGCGGAGACCAGATCACCCGCCTGATCGACATCAAGTATCACGCGCTCCTCCCCTCGGTGGACGATGTCGGCTCTGAAACCGATCTCAGCCAATGGACCGCCGTGCTCCGCTCCGCCGCCGGATACCACGCCTATCGCCGCATCCTGCCGAGCGACATGCAACCCGCTACCGTCGTCGGCTTCCTGCTCATGAACGCCGCCTTCCCCCGGTCCTTGGCCACCACCCTGCGCCACACACACCATGCGCTCGGCATGCTGCGAACGGATCATGGCCTCCGCACCGCCTCTCCCATCATAGAACGCGTCGAATATCTCCGCGCCCTGCTCAACGAACAAACGATAGAAGACATCATCATCCGCGGCCTGCACGAATTCCTGGACGGAATGCAGCACGAACTCGCCGATATCTATACCCGGGTCACCAGGGCATTCTGGCCCCCGGCCTGATCCACGAATTTTGCTCCGGCGCAGGGATTGCCGCCGACCCGATTTCGCGCCAATCCTTCACCATGAAAAACGCCCAGACCCTGCTCTGCCTCATGGCATTCGGCTCATCCGCCCTGACCGCACCGGCCTGGGCGGACTCTGCCTCTCAGCTCACCACCACAACGGCAGCCCCGTTCCCCGCGCCAGCCCCTATCCCCCAGCAAACCCCCGCCCAGCAGCCTACCGTCCAACAGCAACCTGCCCAGCAGAACACGCAACAGCCCCCCTCCAATACCGTGGTCAACGCTCCCCCCGCACCACCTCCAGCACCCTCGCAGGATCTGACCAGCGCCCTCGTCTCCCCAGCCTGCCTCAGCATCTCCAGCACCCACGCGGAAGCCGGCCCAGGCAGCTATTCCGCCAGCGGCGTCACCGCGTCGGACCCGTCCGGAGACGGCAAACTCGCCATCGCATCCACGCACGTTACCGGACAACTCGCCGGAGACTCCCTGCGCGGCCTGAACGACCTCGCCGCCATCGGCGCCATCGCAGCGCTGGAAGGTCGCACCTCCCAGGCCTGTCAGGACGCCACCACCAGCGCGCTCGAACACAGCCTTGCCAGCCAGATCGCCAATGGCGCCTCGCCCCATCTGTCATGGCGCGGCATCACCCTGACGCACGAAAAACACCAGATCACCGCCGAAACGCTTGACGCTTCGATCGCACCCGACTCAACCCCGCAGCGCCTGCGTCTCACGGTCTCCCTCGGCGGCCTGCATGACAGCACTACCATCCTGATGCCCAACACGGCCTCGCTGGATATCGCAGCCCCCGCCAGCGAACTCCTCACCCTCGGCTCCGGCGGTGAAACCGTCCCCATCACCATCAACGGCCTGCACGCCACACTCGGCAACACGAACCTGAGCGCCTCAGGCCGCGCCTCCGTCGCAGCAGACCGCCACGACACCAACGCGGACCTCGCCGTCGCGGTCACAGGCCTCTCCAACCTGATAGACCTCGCCCATAATGCGGATCAACAGATGCTCACCACCGCACTCTCCGTCGGCCAGCTCGTCGGCCGCAAATCCGGAGATCAGGTCTCGTGGGACGTCAAATATACGGACGGCCTGCTCCTCATCAACAACATCCCCGTTCCGCTCAGCGTCCACTGAGACGGAACGGATAAACCCGCGCCATCATCCCAGATGGCGCAACAAGCCACCTTCCACCCGCAACGAAGCCCCGCTGGTCGCCGCCGCCAGAGGCGAACACGCATAAGCCACCATGTTGGCAATCTCCTCCGGCTCGGCCAGACGCTGAATCAAAGACCCCGGCCGATGTTTCGGCACGAAGTCCCGTTCGATCTTTTCGGCCGGCTGCCCTGTCTTCGCCGCCGCCTGCGCGAACATCTCCAGCACACCCTCCGTCCGCGTCGGTCCCGGCAATACGGAGTTCACCGTCACGCCACTCCCCGCCACACTCTCCGCAAGCCCGCGCGCAATCGCAACCTGTGCCGTCTTGGTAAACCCGTAATGAATCATGTCCGGCGGAATGTTGAACGCGGACTCGCTGGCAATGAACACCACCCGCCCCCATGCCTGCTTCACCATCCCCGGCAGATAATGCCGCGTCAGCCGCACCCCGCTCATCACATTGACATCGAAGAAACGCTGCCATTCTGAATCCGGCGTCTCCTCGAACGAACTCTGTGAAAAAATCCCCAGATTGTTCACCAGCACATCCACTGCCGGATGCGCCTCGGCAATCGCCGCTACCCCCTCCGGCGTCCCCAGATCTCCCGCGAACCCGATCAGCTTCGCCTCCGGCACGGCACGCTCGATGGACGCCACGGCCTCATCCGTCCGCACCTGCCCCCGGCCATTCACGATCACCTCCGCCCCGGCCTCCGCCAGACGCACGGCAATCGCATACCCGATCCCCGCCGTGGAGCCGGAAACCAGAGCACGCTTCCCCGTCAGATCGATCTGCAACATGTCGTCATTCCTCTTTCAGTACAGGAAATGGCAACACCCCAGCCCAACCCGGGTTGCGAAATCCCTCCTACGCCGCCTCCACCTTCTCCACCAGCCGATGCAGCGCCGTCACAGCCTTTTTGGCCTGCGCAATCCGCTGCGCCGTCGTCATCTCCTGCAAGATCGCAAGCTTGTGGTCAGGCCGCAGCTTCACGCCCTGCCCCTGCCGCTTCGTCACCCAGGCCACCAGCCCCGCCGGATTCCGGAAACTGTTCCGACGAAACTGGATCACCATCCCCTTCGGCCCGGCCTCCAGCCGCTCTACGCCAGCCTTCCGGCACAACCGCTTGATCACCACCACATCCAGCAGATTCTCGACCTCCCCCGGCATGGACCCGAACCGATCCACCAGCTCCGCCTTCATCGCCTCCACTTCCGCCTCCCCATCCAGAGACGCGATCCTCCGATACAGCCCCAGCCGCACCGGCAGATCCTTCACATAGGCTTCCGGAATCAGAACCGGCAGCCCCAACACGATATTCGGCGTCCAGTCCTCATCCCGCTCCCGAACCTGCTCCCGATGCAGCCGCATCTCCGTTACGGCATCCTCCAGCATCTGCTGGTAAAGCTCGATTCCCACCTCCTTGATATGTCCGGACTGCTCATCCCCCAGCAGATTACCCGCTCCCCGCAGATCCAGATCATGAGACGCCAGCGTAAACCCGGCCCCCAGCGCATCCAGCGTCTGCATCACCTCCAGCCGTTTCTCCGAAGCCGGTGACAGACGATGCGTCTGCGGCCACGTCAGATACGCATATCCACGCTGCTTCCCACGCCCCACACGCCCGCGAAGCTGATACAACTGCCCCAGCCCGAACATATCCGCCCGATGAATAATCAACGTATTCACCGCCGGCATGTCCAGTCCGCTCTCGACGATATTGGTCGAGAGCAGAATATCGTATTTCCCGTCCGAGAACTCCGTCATCACCCGTTCAAGCTCGGTCGGCGTCAGCCGCCCATGCGCCTGCACCGTCTTGGCATCCGGCACGATCTCCCGCAGACGCTCCGCCATCCGGTCCATATCATCCAGTCGCGGCACCACACAGAAAATCTGCCCGCCCCGGAACCGCTCTCGCTGGATCGCTTCGCGAATCATCACACTGTCGAACGGCGTGATGAACGTCCGCACCGCCAGACGATCCGTCGGCGGTGTCGCGATCAGGCTCATCTCGCGCACACCCGTCAGCGAAAGCTGCAACGTGCGCGGCAACGGCGTGGCCGAAAGCGTCAGCACATGCACATCCTGCCGCAACGCCTTTAGCTTCTCCTTGTGTCCCACCCCGAAATGCTGCTCCTCGTCGATAATCAGCAGCCCGACATTCGAGAACTGAACCGTCTTCGCCAGCAGCGCATGCGTCCCGATCACGACGTCGATCGTCCCGTCCGCCAGCCCCTTTCGAACCTCGCTCGCCTCCTTCGCCGTCACCAGTCGCGAAAGCTGCGCCACCCGGATCGGGAACCCCTCGAACCGCGCCGAGAACGTCCGGTAATGCTGGCGGGACAGCAACGTCGTCGGCACCACGACCGCCACCTGCATCCCCGAAAGCGCCCCGATGAACGCTGCCCGCAACGCAACCTCGGTCTTCCCGAAGCCCACATCGCCACACACCAGGCGATCCATCGGCCGCCCCGTGCTCATATCCTCCAGAACATCCGCGATCGCGCGGGACTGATCCTCCGTCTCCACGAACGGAAAACGCGCACAGAACTCATCCCACATCCCCTCGGGCGGCGTCAGCATCGGCGCCTCTTTCATCGCCCGCGCCGCCGCCGTGCGAATCAGCTCCCCTGCCATGTCCCGAATCCGGGATTTCATCTTCGCCTTGCGCGCCTGCCAGGCCTGCCCACCCAGCTTGTCCAGCGCCACCCCACCCTGGTCAGACCCGAACCGCGAGAGCAGCTCGATATTCTCGACCGGCAGGAACAGGCGCTGCGCCCCATCATATCCCAACTTCAGGCAATCATGCGGCGCCCCGCCCGCCGTCACGGTCTCCAGCCCCTCATACCGGCCGATCCCGTAATCCTGATGCACCACCAGATCCCCCTCCGCGATCTCGGAGGCCTCGGAAATGAACTGCTCGGCACGCCGCTTCCGACGCGGCGGACGCGAAATCCGCTCCCCCAGCAGATCCTGCTCGGACACGAACGCGAAATCATCCCCCACGAACCCGCGCTCAAGCCCCAGCGTCAACATCCCCACCGGCCCGGCCTTCATCTTCCGCGCCGCCGCCCAGTCCTCGCAAACCGTGCAGGCAATCCCGTTCTCCAGCAATAGATGCGAAATCCGCTCCCTGGACCCCCGCGTCCACGCCGTCACAAACGTCCGCCGCCCCGTCTGCGCCCAGACGGAAGCCCGCTCGGCCAGACCGGCAAACACGTTCTCACGCCCGCCATCCTTGCCGGTCCGCGCGAAAATCACCCCCGGCCGCCCCCCGGCATCGATCCCCGCCATCCCGTCGGGCTGCGCGAACGGGCTCAGCAACACACACGGGTAAGGCGCCAGCATCTCCCGCCAGTCCACCCGGTCCAGATAAAGCCGATCCGCCGGCAGCGCCCGGAACGGCATCTCCCCCTCACGCGCCGGCGCCCTGCGCGCATCATAATGGTCCGCAACCATCTCCAGCCGGGCCGAAAGCATGTCCGGCACCTGATGGTCCAGACTGACCGACACCCCCGGCAGATAGTCGATCAATGTCTCCATCCGGTCGTGAAACAGCGGAACATAATGATCCAGCCCCGGAAAACGCCGCCCGTCCGAAACATTCTGGTAAAGCACGTCCTGCATGGCCGCACTGCCGAAAATCTCGCGCCACTGCGTCCGGAACCGGCTGATGCTCGCCGCATCAAGCGAAAATTCCGCCACCGGCCTCAGATCAAGCCGCTCCATCGTCCCCGTCGAACGCTGCGTCCCCACATCGAACCGCCGGATATTCTCCACCTCATCCCCGAACAGATCCAGCCGGATCGGCTCCGGCTCCCCGGACGGAAACAGATCGAAAATCCCCCCCCGCGTCGCGAACTCTCCCGGCTCCATCACCGTATCGGTCCGCGTGTAGCCATTCGCCACCAGCAGCTCGATCAGAAACGCCTGATCCAGGCTTTCCCCGGCGGACACCACCAGAGACTGCCCCTGATACGCTGAACGCGGCGGCACACGCTGCACCAGCGCATTCACCGTCGTCAGCACCACCTGCCGCCGGCGTCCCGGCTCCAGAAGCCGCGTCAGCGCCCCGGCCCGCTCCGCCACGATCGCCGGATTGGGCGAAACACGGTCATAAGGCAGGCAATCCCACGCCGGAAACCGGATCACCTCCACATCCGGCGCCACGAACCCCAGCAGGTCGGACAGGGTGGCCACCGCCGCATCATCCCGCGCGACATGCAGCAGGCTCCCCTTGTGCTCCTCCAGCCGGCGGCACAACAGAAAAGCCGTATACCCCTCCGGCACCCCCCAGATCGTGGGCCAGCCGGAAGAGAAGGTGGAAAGTTCGTTCATGCGTCGGTCCGCTCGGCAAACACCCGCCCGAAAATGCGGATGGTTTCGTTTTGTTCCATGCTGCGGATGTCCTATAGCCTTCAGGCGATGACCTGTCAGCCCACCACGCCGCACCCATCACACCCCGCATGACCACCACGTCCCCCCTTGCGGATTGTCCGACAGTCCCCCTCCTCGGCCCCCTCGCCGATCTGCCAAGGCTGTCCCCCCGCCACGCCGGCCTCATCACGAAGCTCGTTGGCGGCTCCCGAATCGTGGACCTGCTGTTCCACCTCCCCGAACGCATCACCGATCGCCGCCGGATCATCCCTCTCGCAACCCTCGAAAAAACCGGCCAGCCCGGCGACGTCGTCACCCTCCGCGCCACGGTGCAACAGGTCACGCCCCCCCGCTCCGCCCGCCAACCCCTGCGCATCCGCGTCACCGACCACTCCGGCAATGAATCCGGCAGCGCGGATCTCGTCTTCTTCGGCCCTCACCATGCCCGCCGCCTCCGCCCCGGCGACGAAATCGCCTTCTCCGGTCCGCTGGACCGCTACAACGACCGCCTGACCTTCCAGACGCCGGACTACCTCGTCCCCGCCACTCGGCAGGACCAGATCCCCACGCTCGATCCCGTCTGGGGTCTCACCGCCGGCCTGTTCCCCTCAACCCTCCGCAGCGCCATGGCCGCCGCCCTCGCGCTGCTGCCCCCCCTCCCCGAATGGCTGGACCCCACCCTCGTCCAACGCCGCCGCTGGCCCGATTTCGCCACCGCCCTGCGCGCCCTGCACGCCCCCTCGACCCTGCCCTCCCTCCACGACAACGACGCCTGGCCCGCCGCCATCGAACGCGCCCGCAGCCGCCTCGCCTGCGACGAAATCCTGGCGGACCAGCTCTGCCTCGGCATGGCCCGCCTCAAGGCCCGCAACAAGACCGGCCGCGCCATGCCCGGCACCGGCCATCTCCGCGCCGAAGCCCTCGCCCGCTTCGGCCACACACCTACCGGCGCCCAGACCCGCGCCATCACCGACATCGACGCCGATATGGCCCGCCCGCGCCAGATGATGCGCCTCCTGCAAGGCGATGTCGGTGCCGGCAAAACCCTCGTCGCCGCCATGGCGATGCTCCGTGCCGTGGAATCCGGCGCGCAGGCCGCCCTGATGGCCCCCACCGAAATCCTCGCCCGCCAGCACCTCGAAACCCTCACCCGTCTCTGCCCCGTCCCCATCGCCTTCCTCAGCGGCAGCATAACCGGGAAACCACGCCGCGAAACACTCGCCCGACTGGCGGACGGAACCGCGCGAATCGCCGTAGGCACGCATGCCCTCTTCCAGGACAAGGTCGCGTTCCAGGATCTCGGCCTCGCCGTCATCGACGAACAGCACCGTTTCGGCGTCGAACAACGAATGCGCCTCGGCAACAAGGGCGGCCCCGAAGGCAGCCAGGCCGATATCCTCGTCATGACCGCCACCCCCATCCCCAGAACCCTGCAACTCACCCAGTACGGGGAAATGCAGGTCAGCCGACTGGACGAAAAACCCCCCGGCCGCATGAAGATCGCGACCTCCCTCCACTCCACCGCAGCCCTGGCGGACGTCATCGCCGGCATCACCCGCGCCATCGACCGCGGCGTGCAGGTCTTCTGGGTCTGCCCCCTCGTGGAGGAAAGCGAGAAATCCGATTCCGCCGCGGCCGAGGAACGCTGGGCCGCGCTGCACGCCCTGTTCGGCAACCGCGTCGGCCTCGCCCACGGCCGACAGGACATCACGACCCGGCAGGCCGCGCTGGACGCCTTCCAGCAAGGCCAGACCCGCATCCTCGTCGCCACCACAGTCATCGAGGTCGGCGTCGATGTCCCCAATGCCTCGGTCATGGTGATCGAACATGCCGAATCGTTCGGCCTCGCCCAGCTCCACCAACTCCGGGGCCGCGTCGGGCGCGGCTCACTCCAGTCCTATTGCCTGCTGCTGTTCGACGAAGCCGCCAGCCAGACCGCCCGCCGCCGCCTCGCCCTCCTGCGCGAAACGGAAGACGGCTTCCTCATCGCGGACGAGGATTTCCGAACCCGTGGCGGCGGCGATCTCGCGGGAAGACGCCAATCCGGCATACCAGGTTTTCGTCTGGCGCAGGGCGCAAGGCTGGACCTGTTGATCACAACCGGCGCACAGGATAGTGAAATGATTCTGAAACAGGATCCAGCCCTGCTCCAGCCGCGCGGCCAAGCCCTCAAGCTCGCCCTGCGCCTGTTCGATCGGGACAACCCCGACCGTATCCTGATCGCGGGATAAGAGAGCAGCGCAAATAGCGGCCATTGCGCCACAAAAAAGATTTTTATGTGTCAAACGGCAGTTTTCTGTGGCCACTCGTCAATTTAATGTTAATCGTCGTGGACAACGTGAAGCTCGACACGTGTGGTAACGGAGGGGTTCCTCACCTTCCGCGCGTCATGCTGAAGCGTGGTCAGGACATTCGCAGGCGTTGCATTCCCATGCAATCGTCCGCCCTATTCGACAGACAGAGGCCGTTTTGCTGACTGCATATCGCGACACTCACGAATCCCGTCGCCTCTTCCTCCGCATGGCGACCCAGTTGCTCGGCTGCCCTTATGCGGCACTGGTCACGGTCGCGGCCGACGGCAGCGTGCAGGAAAACCTCCGGCTCGGCTCAGCCCCCTCCGTCCCGACGGAAACGGTCGCAAAACTCGCACTCTTCGAAGACGCCGCCTTCCTGACCGATCCCGACGATGACGACACGGGAACCACATGGTCCGTCGCCGGAATCGTCCTGGTCCGTCGGGAAGACGAATACGACGCCCTGATCGCCTCCGCCCCCCCGAGCGATCCGTTCGATCAGTCCCACCTGCCCATCCTGCGCGAACTCGCCGCCTGCGCCTCCGCCATGCAGATCACCGAGCATCGCAAGGGCACGAAATCCTCTCCGGCCAATCACGCAGGACTACCGGACCGATCCGCCAGCACCCATCATCTCGACACCCTGATTGCCAGATCAGGCACCGGCGCCACCGCCAAGACATTCGGCATCTTCCGGATCGATCTGGATCATCTCTCGCAGATCAATACCCGTCACGGTTGGGACACGGCGGACCTGCTGATCGGTGAAATGATCGAACGTATCCAGGACGTCCTGCCCGAAGGCGCGTTTCTGGGCCATTTCGGCGGCGGCGGACTGCTCGCAATCACACCGCCCAACACCAGCATCGTCAATACACGCTCTCTCGTCCTCGCCATCATGAAAAGCATGGACGCCCCCGTCGTGCTTAGTGAAGGCCAGCTCGGCCTCTCCGTCTCGCTGGGCTGGGCCATGTTCCCCCAGGATGGCCAGACCATACAAACACTCTTCGAGGCCTCGCGCGCCGCCCTCGCAGAGGCCGCCCGTGAAGGCGGTGGTCATGAACGCCGGGCCGACGCCTCGATCACTGCCCGCTATCTGGACGCCAGCACGCTGGAACAGGATCTGTTCCACGCCATCAACAATGACGGCCTGCATCTCACCTGGATGCCCATCATCGCCGCCGCCACGGAAGACCTCGTCTCCTTCGAGGCCCTACTGCGGTGGAACCGCGAAGGCCACGGCCCCGTCGCCCCTGATCTGTTCGTACGCTGCGCGGAAGAAGCCGGCATGATCGAACAGCTCGATGCCTGGAGCCTCCGCGCCGCCTGCACAGCCGCGATGAAATGGGATCGCCCGCTGCGGCTCAGCGTGAACATTTCCCCCGTCTGGCTGGTCAACGAACGCCTCGCCATCCTGATCAGCACGGTCCTCGCCGAAACCGGCCTCCCGGCGGACCGACTCCAGATCGAACTCTCGGAACGGCGCTCCTTCGGTCCCTCCCGAATCGCCCATCAGGAATTGTCCCGCATACGCGCCCTCGGCGTGCGAATCGCATTCGACGATTTCGGCGCCGGCTATTCCTCCCTGACGCGCCTCGGCACCTTCCCGATCGACCAGATCAAGCTGGACAGATCCTTCGTCCAGCGCCTGGGAGACGATACCCGCGTGGACGAAATCCTCCGCGCCACCCTCCAGCTCGCTCACGCACTCGACATCACCTGCTGCGCCAAGGGCATCGAAACCGAAAGCCAGCTCGCCTTCCTGGACGCCTATGGCTGCGAGGAAATCCAGGGCTACTTGCTCGGCCAACCCGTTGGAGACCGCGTCATACCTGCCTCCACAGCCGCCTGAGAACAGACCGGACAAACAAAAAGGCGCGTCCCAAAAGGACGCGCCTTTTTCATATCCACCGCATATCAGAATACCGGGCAAACCCCCGGCACCCTCTCATGCCCGCAGAACTCGCCCTCAGAACTTGACCGAGAGCTTCAGCGATCCATAGTTGAACAGTCCGGCTTTCTGCGTCTTGAACTCAGCCGTCTGCCAGTTCTGGCTGTAGGACAAGCGCACGCCATGCCACATGACAGCAACACCCGCATGGATCATGCCCACATCCCAGACCTTGTCCACATGTGGCGAATTGGATCGTGTGGTGCTGCCCTGAAGGGTAGAGTCGTAGGCAACCGCCTGCCCCTCGACACCACCATAAAAATACCAGGCCACCGGCCGTGTCGCACGGAACGCATCTGTCCCGTCTGTCCCTGGCCCGATCGTGGAGTTGCCGAAATCACTCCGCAAACCTTGCCCGATTCGGAACGTGCCGGCGACATCACCATATGTCCGGTAATCACCCGCCGCGCCTGACACCGCAGGCAGAACATCAGCGCTCACGCCATAGAGATTGACCACAGGCAACCGCCAGATACGGCCCGCCTGAACCTGGAAGATCGGCTGATTCGCAAGCTGATGGTGCCAGCCCTGATTCTTGGTATCGCCAATCGCACCATGGAACCCGTTCTGAAGCTGGCGCCCCAAACCAGCCGGCCCCATTACGCCCGCCTGAATACCGAACACACTGCGGGAAAGATCCGTGTCATTGATCAGATTGACCGTCCCCAGCATCAGGCTCGAATACGGTCGATCCCCGATCGGCGGATTCGCCACCTGCGTCGCTCGCGGCGTGAAAATCAACTGCTGGATGCCAATGCTGATCCGCTGCATCCCCTGACCAAGAATCGCCCGATTCAAATTGGCGATCGGCAAGGGAAGATTATCCGTTCCCGATGTCCAGTTCGCCCGTAATCCGGAGGTGTAATACTGATCGGACGTTCCCTTGAAGGTCGAAACGGCATCGTTCTCGCCCTGAAGCGTCCACGTGCCATACGGGTCCTGCAACGGTGTCGCATAGGCCATACCGCTACCGGCCATCGCCGCCAGCGGAATCGCGGCGTAAACACGGCGGGACAAAATACGGGCGGCGCCTCGCGAGAAAGAGACAATCCGAGAACGCGCCATCCATGACCCCGATCACCACCAACGTGGCTGCCAGTAACCGGCATAAGTTCCGGTTGTTAAACGATGAATTTACTGTTTATGTCATCATCTATCCTGAAGCAACCCGCCCCGCGCGCGGAGCGGCTGCACAACGCCCCACATCATTGCATCGATTTTACGTTTTCATGTGGTGAAGCCCGATAACTTCATGCTAGAGATCGAACCGGAACAAGATAGATGGCCACGGTCCAGCACCAGCATCCATCCTGTTTTTATCGCACCATCAGGCGGGCCCACGCACTTAGCCGCGCCACCGCCCTACAAATCTCGGGATTAGACCGTTGAGAAGCAACCGAACCGACCGCAGCCCACGTTCCCCGCGCCGCGGCGGGTTTGACGACGATTTCATGTCGACACCATCCTTTGGCGACTCCTACGGTGGCGGCGGTCACGGCGGCCCCCCGCGTCGCAGCGGTCCCGGTGGCCCGCAGGTCCTCGCCTCTGGCCCGGAAATCAACGCCAGCGTCAAGTGGTTCAACGGCGAAAAAGGCTTCGGCTTCGTCGAGCTGGCCGACGGCTCCGGCGATGTTTTCCTGCACGCCAACGCCCTCTCCCAGGCCGGCCATGACAGCGTGAACCCGGGCGCGACGCTTTCCGTCCGCATCGGTCAAGGCCCGAAAGGCCGTCAGGTCGCTGAAGTCATCTCCGTGGACGAAAGCACTGCCGAAGCCCCTCGCCCGCGCGGCCAGTTCGCACCCGGCGCCCCGCGCTCCGGTGGTTTTGGCGCCGCGCCGCGTCCCGGCCGTCCGGCCCCTGACCTGTCCCAGGCCCAGGAAATCCGTGGCATCGTGAAGTGGTATAACGCCACCAAGGGTTTCGGCTTCATCACGCCGGAATCCGGCGGCAAGGACATCTTCATCCACGCCTCAGCTCTCGAGCGCTCAGGCCTGTCCAGCCTCAACGAAGGTCAGGCGACCAATGTGAAGGTCGTTCAGGGCCAAAAAGGTCCGGAAGCTGCAGCGATCAGCCTCGCCTGATCGCGGGCTATCCGCCCAGAAAAAAGGCCGCTGCGGAGCTATCCGCAGCGGCCTTTTTCATATCAGTAGTCGCGCCCTTTACTACGCAATAGCCGGGCCTTGTCACGCTGCCAGTCCCGTTCGGCGATCGCATGGCGCTTGTCTTCCTTCTTGCGTCCCTCGCCCAGCCCAAGCGTCAGCTTGGCCATGCCCCGCGCATTGAAATGAATATCAAGCGGCACCAGAGACGCTCCCTGCCGCGAAACCGCTCCCAGAAAATGCGCGATCTGCTTTCTGTGCAACAACAGCTTGCGCGGCGCCCGTGTGTCGAAACGCGACAGGACACCGCCCTGATATTCCGGAATATAGGAATTGAATAACCAGATCTCCCCATCCCGCTCGCCCGCATAAGCCTCGTTGATCGCCGCCCTGCCCATCCGAAGGCTCTTCACCTCCGGTCCCTTCAGCACGATCCCGGCTTCAGTCGTCTCCAGAATGGAATAATTGAACCGCCCTTTCCGGTTCTGCGCCGCAATACCGTGCGAAATCATCCCGCTCTTGTTCTTCTTGTCCGCCACATTTTACTCCAGTAAGCCAGACGCCCTCAGCGCCACATCAATATGATCGCGAGAAACCTGCGTCGGTTCAACCAGAGGCAACCTGACCGTCGGCCCGCATATCCCAAGCCGGGACGCCGCATACTTCACAGGCCCCGGGCTAGCCTCACAAAACATCGCCTCATGCACCGGCAACAGCTTGTCATGCAACGCAATGGCATCCTTCACATGCCCATCCCGCCAGGCCCGATGCACCGCCGCACACGCCCCAGGCGCAATGTTGGACGTCACGCTAATGCAACCATCGCCACCCGCCGCCAGAAAGGAAACCGTCGTCCCGTCATCTCCCGAGAGCTGAATAAACGGCTTTTCGATCGCCTGACGATACTGCAACGGCCGCATCAGATTGGCCGTCGCATCCTTCACCCCCACGATGTTCGGATGTCGCGCCAGCCGCGCCATGGTCTCGACCGAAACCTCAACCACCGAACGCCCCGGAATATTATAAACAAACAGCGGCAGGTCCACCGTATCCGCAAGCGTCATGAAGTGACGGTACAATCCCTCCTGCGTCGGCTTGTTGTAATACGGAACCACAACCAGAATCGCATCCGCCCCGACCGATCGCGCATGACGCGCCATCCCCAGTGCCTCCTGCGTACTGTTGGACCCCGCTCCCGCCATCACCGGCACACGCCCGCCCGACCGTTCGACCGTATAGGCCACGATATGCGCATGCTCGTCATGCGTCAGCGTCGGGCTTTCCCCCGTCGTTCCCGCCGGAACCAGAACATCGGTCCCATTCCCGATCTGTCCCTCGATCAAACCCGCAAACGCCTCCAGATCAAGGCTGCCGTCACTTCGCATCGGCGAAATCAGGGCCGTCATCGATCCACGAAACCTCGTCGTATCGCTCACCGTCACTCTCCACCCTGCCGTGCGTCCAGGCACGCCTTCTTCCGCTGGGGACTCGCCGGATATACCCCCAGAATCGCCGTATGGTCCGTGTAAAGCCGCATCGCCGACAACGCACGAGACAACTCCTCATCATCAGGATGCCCTTCGACATCCATCAGAAACTGCGTCGCCGCAAACGAACCTTCCAGCATATAGCTCTCAAGCCGCGTGATGTTCGCCCGGGACGCGGCATAACCTGCCAACGCATTATAAAGTGCGCCAGACCGGTTCGCGACCCGGAACAGCAGAGTCGTCATCATGTCGCCCTCACCGACCAGGGGCCAGTCACGGCTGCGTGCCGCAATATAGAATCGCGTGGTATTGTGGCTGGCATCCTCCACATTCGCACGCAGAACCTCCAGCCCATTCAATTCCGCCGCCAGTGAAGACGCAACGGCCGCATCTTCCGGCCGCCCCCATCCAGCCACCATCTCGGCCGCCCCCGCCGTGTCGAACTGCGGCACCGCCTCCGCCTTGAGTTCAGCAATCAGCTCCCTGATCTGCGCCATTGCCACAGGATGCGTATGAATTCGCCGCACATCCCCGATCCGCGTCCCCCGCACAGCCATAAGGCAATGCTCCACCCGCTGGAAATGCTCCCCCACGATCTGAAGTCCCGCACGCGGCAGCAACGCATGAATATCCGGCACACGCCCCGCCAGCGAATTCTCACACGCCAGCATCGCCTCGGAAGCCACCCCGTCCCGCACAGCCTGAATTGCATCCGCAAAACTCGCACACGGCAAGGTCTCCCACCCCGGCCGCGCCTCTCGGCACGCCAGATCGGAATAGGCCCCCGGCCGCCCCTGAAACGCGATAATCCTCATGCCGCGACCCACGCCCGCACGCGTTCCAGATCCGCAGGCGTATCCACCCCCAGCGGCGCCCGCCCGATCCGCGCGCACCCAACCGTCATCCCGGCCTCCAACGCCCTCAACTGCTCAAGGCTTTCCCGCTCCTCCAGCAAGGACGGCGCAAGCCCGACAAACCCCGTCAACGCCTCACGTCGCCACGCATAAATCCCGATGTGATGCCAGAAAGGCCCCTCGCCCCACGGCAGAACCTGCCGTGAAAAATACAACGCACGCGCTACCCCCGCTCCCGCATCCGGAAACGCACATGCCACCTTCACCACCGAAGACGCCCGCAATTCATCCTCATGCGTAACCGGAGCCACCAACGTCCCGATATCATAACCTGCCTCGACCGGGCGTAACGCGGATGCCACATCCGAAGGCTCGATCAGCGGCAGATCTCCCTGCAAATTGATCACCACATCATGCCGCCCTTCAGGGTCCACCATCCCCAAAGCCGCATGAACCCGATCGCTTCCGCTCGGCAGGGCCGGGTCCGTCAGAACCGCCATCACCTCCAGCCCCTCAACCGCCTCTACGATCGCCCGATCCCCGGCCGCCACGACAACCGGCCCCAGCCCCGCCGCCTTGGCCCGATGCACCACCCGAACGATCATCGGCTCCCCGGCAATATCCGCCAGCGCCTTCGCCGGCAGTCGGGTGGACGCTAGTCTGGACGGAATCACGACAATCGGGTTCATAGGGGCGAAACGCAGTCCGGCACGGGCAAAAGGGGCTGATAGATGCCGCACCCACCCCGCCATCGTCAATCGTCACCTCTCCTTCCAACGTCGGCACAAGGAAAAAGCCTCATGCCCCCGCTCCCCGAAACCGCCCTTCTCACCGCCCATGCCTGCGCCGACGCCGCCCGCCACATCGCCCTCCAGCATTTTCGCACCCCCCTCGCCGCCGACGCGAAATCCGACGAAAGCCCCGTCACCATAGCAGACCGGCAGGCCGAACAGGCCATGCGCACCCTCATCGCCAAAGCCTTCCCGGATCACGCCGTCCTCGGAGAGGAATTCGGGCACGACACCACCACATCGGACTGGCAATGGGTGCTGGACCCAATCGACGGCACCCGCGCCTATATCACCGGCCGCCCCACCTTCGGCACCCTGATCGCCCTCCTTCACAACGGCATCCCGGTACTGGGCCTCATCGACCAACCCGTCACCCGGGAACGCTGGATCGGAATCACAGGCCAAAAAACCACTTACCAATCCACCCTCCCCGGCCGGATCGGCACACGCCCCCTCCCCAGCCTCGCCCACGCCGAACTGTCCTGCACCTCCCCGGACATGCTCGCCGGCCCCTACGAACCCCGCTTCAGCACCCTCAAAAATCACACGAAACGCACCTACTGGGGCGGAGACTGCTACGCCTACGGTCTTCTCGCCCTCGGCCAGATCGACGCCATCGCCGAATGCACCATGAAAATATGGGACTGGGCCGCCCTCGTCCCCATCGTCACCGGCGCAGGCGGCAGCATGACGGACTGGCAGGGCCAACCCCTCACCGCCCAAAGCGACGGAACTGTCCTCGCACTGGGCGATCCCTCACGCCTGCCCGACGCCATCGCCCATCTCAGAGCCGCGTAACGTCTGGCCTTCAGCACCCCGATCCGCTAGGCAGATCACCTCTCAGGCCGCCGCCCCCACCCTCAGCCGGACGAAACCTCATGAGCGCGCTCTCCCTCCCCAAAGACAAGATTCGCATCCTGCTGCTCGAAGGCGTCCACCAAAGCGCCGTCGAACATCTCCGCGCCAGCGGCTACGAAAACATCACCCTCCTGAAAGGCGCACTCGAAGGAGATGCCTTGCGCGACGCTCTGGCAGGAACCCACATGATCGGCATCCGCTCCCGCACCCAGCTCACGCCCGAAATCATCGAAGCGGCGGACCGCCTGATGGCCATCGGCTGCTTCTGCATCGGTACCAATCAGGTCGCACTCGAAACCGCCAGTCATCACGGCATCCCGGTCTTCAACGCACCGTTCAGCAACACACGCTCCGTCGCCGAACTCGTCATGGGCGAGATCGTGATGCTCATGCGCCGCATCCCCTCCCGCTCCACCGCCTGCCACGAAGGCGGCTGGGACAAGTCCGCCGTCAACTCCTGGGAAGTACGCGGCAAGACGCTCGGCATCGTCGGCTACGGTTCCATCGGCTCCCAGCTCTCGGTCCTCGCCGAAGCCTTCGGAATGCGCGTCATCTATTTCGACCTGATCGACAAGCTCCCCCATGGGAACACACAGCCCGTCGCCACGCTGGACGACCTGCTCGCCCAGTCGGACGTCGTCTCCCTGCACGTCCCGCAAACCCCCGAAACCCGGAACATGATCGGCGAACGCGAACTGCGCGCCATGAAACCCGGCTCCTTCCTGCTCAACAACGCCCGCGGCACCGTGGTCGATCTGGATGCCCTCGCCGCTGTCCTCAGGGAAGGCCACCTGCTCGGCGCTGCCATCGACGTGTTCCCGAAAGAGCCGAAAAACAGCAGCGAAAAATTCACCTCCCCGCTGCAAGGCCTGGAAAACGTCCTGCTCACCCCGCATATCGGCGGCTCCACCGTGGAAGCACAGGAGCGGATCGGCGTCGAAGTGGCCCGCAAGCTGGTGGACTATTCCGACGTCGGCTCTACCCTCGGCGCCGTAAACTTCCCCGCCGTGCAACTCCCGGAACGCCCGCGCGGCACCCGCTTCATGCACGTCCACCAGAACCGCCCCGGCATCATGCGCCAGATCAACGAAATCTTCGCACAGGCCGGCTGCAACATCACTGCTCAGTACCTCCAGACCGACGGCGAACTCGGCTACGTCGTGGTCGAAGCGGACAGCGGCAACAACCCGGACCTGGATGCCCGGCTGCTGGACACCCTCAAGGCACTCGAAGGGACAGTCCGCGCCCGGCTGCTCTACCAGCGGTCGTAAAATCCGCTTCCCGTTAACCATTTCTAAACGAACGGGCGATAAAAAGCAAGGTATGTCCAACGCCCCCGCCGCCATCGCCCGTATCCAAAGCTTCGCTTTCGTCGGGATCGAGGCCATCCCCGTCACCGTCGAAGTGCAGATCGCCTCCGGCCTCCCCGCCTTCCTGATCGTCGGCCTGCCGGACAAGGCCGTCGGCGAAGCCCGGGAACGCGTCCGCGCCGCCCTTACCGCCATGGGCCTCGCCCTGCCGCCCAAACGCATCCTCATCAACCTCGTCCCGGCCGATCTGCTGAAGGAAGGCGCCCATTTCGACCTTGCCATCGCCGTCGCCCTACTGGTCGGCATGGGCCTCATCGAACACGAAGCCGCCTATCGATACGCCGTCCTTGGCGAACTCTCGCTGGATGGCCGCATCAACCCGGTCGCCGGCGTCCTGTCAGCAGCCCTCGGTGCCAGTGCCGGCAAACTCGGCCTCATCTGCCCATCTGCCCAAGGCCCGGAAGCCCGTTGGGCCGGAACCCATCTGGACATCCTTGCCCCGCCTGACCTCCCCGCCCTGATCCAGCACTTCCGCGGCGAACAGGTCCTCCCCCCGGTTCCAGAACCCGAACCGCAGACCCGCGATTACGGCCCGGACCTGGCGGATATCAAGGGCATGGCCATCGGTCGCCGCGCCCTCGAAATCGCAGCCGCTGGCGGCCATTCCCTCCTCATGACCGGCCCACCCGGCGCCGGAAAATCCATTCTCGCCAGCCGGCTGCCTTCCATCCTGCCGGATCTGACCCATACGGAAATGCTCGAAACCAGCCGTATTCACAGCGCCGCCGGGCGTCTCCCCAGCGGCACCCTCATCTCCCGCCCGGCCTTCCGGGATCCGCATTTTTCAGCAACGCTTCCCGCCCTCATCGGCGGCGGCCCAAAAATCCGTCCCGGCGAGGTCAGCCTCTCGCACAACGGAATCCTCTTCCTGGACGAATTGCCCGAATTCTCCCGCCCCTGTCTGGAATCCCTGCGCCAACCCATCGAAACCGGCACCGTCTCCATCGCCCGCGCCGCACAGCACGTCACCTACCCCGCGCGCTTCCAGTTCGTCGCCGCCATGAACCCTTGCCGCTGCGGCTATCTGGGAGACGCCGAGCGCGCCTGCCGCAAGGCCCCACGCTGCGGCGAGGATTACAGCGCCAAAATTTCCGGCCCGATGATGGACCGCATGGATCTCGTCGTCACCATCCAGCCCGTCTCCCCGATCGACATCAACCGCGCTCCGAAAGGCGAAGCCAGCGCTCCGGTCCGCGCCCGCGTCGAAGCCGCGAGACAGCGCCAGATCACCCGACAAAACGCCACCAACGCCCACACAAACCCGGACTGTTTCCCCACGACCGACGCCGCCCACGCCCTCGCCGAACAGGCCGGAACCCGTCTCGCCCTTTCCGCCCGCGGCCTTACCCGCCTGCTTCGCGTCGCCCGCACCATCGCGGACCTCGAAGAGGCCTACGAAACCGACCGGCACCACATCGCGGAAGCTCTCAGCTTCCGCCATCGCAGCTTCACCCGGCGCTAGAGGCCCGCAACACCTCCAGGCCACCTTTCAGATCCGCGATCAGATCCGCCACATCCTCCAGCCCGATATGCAACCTGAACGTCGGACCCACTGGCATGGACCCCGCCAGCGTCCGCCGCACGCCCCCCGTCGTCGGCAAGACCAGACTTTCATACCCACCCCAGGATGCCCCGATCCCGAACAACGCCAGCGCGTCGATCATGTCCCGCATCGCCTCGACCGAAAGATCGTCCTGCAACTCCACCCCGAAAAGCGCGCTCGCCCCGCTGAAATCGCGCATCCAGAACTCATGCCCCGGCGAATCCACGAATGCCGGATGCAGCACACGCGCCACCTCCGGCCGCCCCCGCAGCCACTGCGCCACCTGCAACGCCGTGCGGGACTGCCGCTCCAGCCGCACTCCCATCGTCCGCAATCCCCGCAACGTCAGCCAGCAGTCGTCCGGCCCCGCAACCTGCCCCAGCTGGATCGCTGCATCGCGCAAAACCTTCCAGTGATCCTCCTGCCCAACCGTCACCGCGCCGAGAATCAGGTCCGAATGCCCGCCGGGATATTTCGTCAGCGCCTGAATCGACACATCCACCCCATGCGCGAACGGCTGAAACACCCCGATCCCCCAGGTATTGTCCAGCATCAGCAACGCCTCATGCGCATGCGCCACCGCCGCCAGCATCTTCACATCCTGCACCTCGAACGTATGGCTACCCGGACTTTCCGCGAAAACGACGCGCGTATTCGGCCGCATCAGCGCCGTCAGCCCGGACGCATCCACCATCGGCGGATAATACGTCGTCTCCACCCCCATCCGCGCCAGCATCGTATCCGCGAAACGCCGCGTCGGACCATACACGCTGTCCGGCAACAGCAGATGCGACCTCGCCTCCAGAAAAGCCAGCAACGGCGTCGTACAGGCCGACAGCCCGGACGATACCACCTGCGTATGCACTCCCCCCTCGATCAACGCAATCACCCGCTCCAGACGATGCTGGATGGGAGACCCCATCGCCCCATAGATCGACTCATGCGCATAGGCCCGCCGCCCGTTCTCCGCCATCGCCTCCAGCGAAGGAAACAAAACCGTCGATCCCCGCTCGATCCCCGGATTGACATATCCCCCCCGCACAGGAACCTCCTCGTCACGCCCCGCCTGAACCAGCAGGGTGGAAAACCGCGCCCAACCGTGGCTGACGCGATGAAGAAGATCGTTCTGGTCTGTGCTCATACTGGTCCCGTTTCCAAAGGCAGGCGCGTATCCCGCCCCCATTCCGCCCATGATCCATCATATAACGCCCCGAAATCAAATCCCGCCGCCGCCAGCCCCACCGTCAGCACGGCAGCCGTCAGCCCGGACCCGCAACTCGTAATCACCCGTTTCCCAGCTGAAACACCAACCTCCGCGAAAATCTCCCGCAACCGCTCCGCCGGCTGAAACCGCCCATCCTCCCGCACAAGCCGCCCATACGGCAGATTGACCGATCCCGGTATCCGCCCGCCCCGAACCCCGGCCCGAGGCTCCGGCGCCATCCCCTCGAACCGCCCCCGCGACCGCGCATCCAGCACCAGCGTCCCCTCCTCACCAAGCCGCGCCAGCACATCCCCACTCCCCGCCAGAAACCCGTAACGCGGCACCGGCCGATACTCACAGGCCCGAATCTCCTTCACCATCCCACGCTCAATCTCCCCACCCCAGCCCCCAAGCCCACCATCCAGCACCGAAACGCGCTCATGCCCGAACAGACGCAACATCCACCACGCCCGGCACGCCCCCACCACACCCTCCTGCGCGTAACACACCACCCGGTCCTCAGGCCGCACCCCCAGCGCCCCCATCAATTGCCCGAACCGCCCCGCCGAAGGCACCATATGCGGCAGATCGCTCTCCGGATCGGACATCCGGTCCAACACGAACCGCCGCGCTCCCGGTAGCCGCCCCTCCTGAAACCCTACCTCCACATCGCGACTCTGCCCCGGCAGCAACGCCGTCGCATCCAGATACACGACGCCCTGATCCTCCACATTCAAATCCCGCCCGGAAACAAGCACTCGATCCGACATAGCCGCGTTCTCCCATCATGCAGACCCAAACTGAAACACCGCCCTGCATCCGGAGCAAGGATTCGGGGCTATGCCCCACCCCCCACAAGGCGCATGATCGCACCAGATGAACAACGCACCGTACAGCCAACTCCCCGCACGGTCCCGAACGTGACGACAGAACGCATCATGCTCGGCCTGCTCCTCTCCGGCATCGCCTATGGCTGCATTGCAACATTATGGCCGTTCTTCTCCGCCATCCTCTGGGCCGCCATCCTCACCTTCACCACATGGCCACTCTACAAGCGCCTCCGCTACCGCCTGCGCCCCAGCATCGCCGCCGCCATCATGGTGATCAGCAGCGCCATCGCCATCCTGCTCCCCCTCGCCCTCCTCACCTCCGCAGGCGTCTCGGACGTCCCCTCCTCAATCGCCTATCTGGACGATCTGCTGGGCAACATCGCCCGCTCCCGCCCCGCCCCCCACTGGCTCGGCCAGCTTCCCCTCGTCGGCAATCGCGCCGTCACCGCCTACCAGCACTGGAGCGAAGACCTCGGCACCCTCAGCCAGACCCTGCAACCCTACGCAGGTCAGATCGCCCAGACCCTCCTCACCGTCCTGCTCAAGATCGCGGGCGGCATGGCCGAAGTCGCAATGGCCCTCTTCGTCGCCCTGTTCTTCTGGCTCAACGGAGACGCCCTCGGCCGAACCCTGGTCGCCCTCGTCAACCGGATCGCAGGCCCCGCCTACGCCCCACGCCTCATCAACGTCGTCGGCTCAACCATCCGCGGCACGGTCTACGGCATCCTCGGCACCGCCATCGTGCAAGGCGTCCTCACGGGCCTCGGCCTCATGATCAGCGGCGTACCCAACCCCGTCCTGCTCGCCGGCCTTGCGGCCTTCGTCGCCGTGTTTCCCATCGGCGCCCCCCTCGTCTGGATCCCCTGCGCCATCTGGCTGGCCATGACGCACCATCTCGGATGGGGCATCTTCCTAGCGGTCTGGGGCGTTGTCCTCATCTCCGGCGCCGATCACCTCATCCGCCCCATCTTCATCTCGCGCGGCGCCCAGCTCCCCTATCTCCTCACCGTGCTGGGCGTGCTCGGCGGCGTCGTCACCTTCGGCGGCCTCGGCATCTTCCTCGGCCCCGTCCTGCTCGGCGTCGGCTATACCCTGACCGCCGAATTCGCATCCGGCCGCCCGGACCCCTCCATCAAACAACCGGATGACATGCTGACATCATGATCGCCACCGCCCATAAAATCTCCCCCCACATCACGCACGAAGACGCCGCCCCCAGCCCCGGCGGCAGCTTCACCATCGCAAGCTGGAACCTCCTCAGGCGGGACGGCGCCACCCTGCGCGAAGTCCTCCACGTCGCGGACACCCTCAGGCCCGACATCTTCCTGATGCAGGAAGCCATGCCGGAAATCGACCAACTGCCGAAAATCCTCGGCGGCCACTACACCCGCATCCCGCTCCCCGGCCGCCCACATGGCACCGCCTGCTGGAGCCGCTACAGCTTCACCCGCCCCCCCATCGCCTGCGCGCTCCCGTCCGGCATCATCGTCCGACGCCACGCGCAACTTATCGATTTCGGAACATTCTCCCTCGCCAACCTCCACCTGTCACACGGCCAGATCCTCAATCGCCGACAACTCCGCCGCATCGCTCATTTCCTGCGCCCAACCGCCCTCATGATGGGCGACTTCAACCTCGTCGGCCCCACGCTCGTTCCCGGCTTCCACGATGTCGGCCCCCGCGCCACCACCCACCGCATGGTCGATATGCTTCCCATCCGCATAGACCGCTGCCTGATCCGCGGCATGACCCGCCAACGCACGCAAGTCCTGCCGAACTTCAGCTCGGACCATCACCCCATCTGCGTTCGCCTGACCCTCAACGGCGGATAGACGCTCTCAGAGATACGGCATGAACAGTCGTATCGCCGCATTCCGCAATTTCACCAGCCTCGGCTTGCTGTCCAGATCATGATGCGTCAGGCGCTTGTGCCGATGCTCGTCGATGAACGCCGAAATCGCCCGCGTCTGATCCTCCTGATAAATCTCCAGATTGATCTCGAAATTCAGCCGCAGACTCCGAATGTCGATATTGCTGCTGCCCACGAAACTCCACCCCTCATCCACCGTCATCAGCTTGGAGTGATTGAACGGCGGCCGCGCCATCCAGACCCGGCACCCAGCATCCAGAAACTGCGCCAGATTCCCATCCCGCGCCCAGTCGATCAGATGATGATTGGAACTGCCCGGAACAACGATATCAATCTCCACCCCTCGCAACGCCGCCAGCGCCAGTTCCGTCGAAAACCGCTGGTCCGGAATGAAATACGGCGTCATCAACCGTACACGCCGCCGCGCCAGCGCGATCCCCTGCAACATCGCATATTCGATCTTTTCCAGATCGTTATCCGGCCCCGCCGTCACGATCCGCGTCGGAACATCCCCCACCCGCCCCAACTTCGGAAAATAGATCTCCCCCTCAAGGCTCTCATTGGTCGTCAAGGACCAGTCCCGTGCGAAACTCTCGCTCAACTGCTGAATGATCGGCCCCTCAAGCCGGAAATGCGTATCGCATACCGGCAGCTTAGTCCGCAGGCGAAGCAGATTTTCCTCGCCGATATTCAACCCGCCCATGAACCCGAAACGTCCGTCGATGATCAGGCTCTTACGATGGTTCCGCAAATTGATGAACGGCATCCGCCAGGGCCATAGCGAATGCATGAACCGACGGCACGGAATCCCCTCCCGCAACAACGCACGCTTGATTCCGCATCGGAAATACCCACTCCCGATCCCATCCACCAGAACCCGGATTTCGGCACCCCGCGCCTTGGCATCCCGCAAGGCCGCCACGAACTCCCGGCCCACCAGATCGTACCGGAAAATATACGAACACAGCAGAATACTCTTCCGCGCCTGACCAATCGCCTCAAGCATTCGGGGATATGTCGCATCCCCGTCATGCAACATCTCAACCAGATTGCCATCCAGAACCGAACGCTCGGTCAGCTTCGTCACCGTCCGGGCCAGAGGCGCAAACTGCCCCTCGATCGCCATGCGCGGAACATCCTGCCGGTCCCGCCGCTCCCACTGATGGTCCTCGGCAATCTGCTGACCCAGACGCTGCACGCGATTGATCCCGAACATCGCATACAGGATCGACCCGGTCAGCGGCATCAGCCAGCAGATCCCGATCCACCCCGTCGCCGCCGCCGTATCGTGCTTCGTCCGCAGAATATGCAGCGTCACCACTACAACAAGCACGGCACGTAGCAGCAAAAACAATATGTCGGTCAGCGAATGGGGCAGATGCTTCATCAACCCCACGATAGTGGAAATCGAAATTCGCGCCAGATCACGCAAGTTAGAGGATGCAAACCGGCAATCCCGACATTACCTTCACATCAGCAAAAGGCCACCAGCCGCCAGAGGGAGGATGCATGAGCGTATCATCGGCGCATCGCCCGCAACTGTTCTACACGACACCCCCGGCGCCTTGCCCCTATCTCCCAGGCCGCCTCGAACGCAAGGTCATCACGGAGCTGGCCGGCGAAAATCCCGTCGCCCTCCACAATCGCCTCTCGCGCGCCGGTTTCCGCCGCAGCCACGGCGTCGCCTACGCCCCCGTCTGCGCCGGCTGCCACGCCTGCATTCCCATCCGCGTCCCGGTCGAGCTGTTCCAGCCGGACCGCACCCAACGCCGCATCGCACGCCGCAACGCCAGCCTGACGGCAACGCCCATTCCCGCCCAGGCAACAGAAGAACAATATACCCTTTTCCGCCGCTATCAGCGCACACGTCATGACGGCGGAGACATGGCCACCATGACCTGGGCCGACTACCGCGCGATGGTGGAAGACAGCCCCGTCGAAACCGCCCTGATCGAATTCCGCACCCCCGCTGGAATCCTCGTCTGCGTCTCCCTGATCGATCGCCTCAGCGACGGCCTCTCCGCCGTCTATACCTTCTTCGAGCCGGACATGCCCGAAGCCTCCCTCGGCACCAACGCCGTGCTGTGGCAAATCAACTACGCCCGCGCCTGCAACATGCCCTATCTCTATCTCGGCTACTGGGTCAGCCAGAGCGAGAAAATGGCTTACAAATCCCGCTACCGCCCCGCCGAAATCATGTCCGGCGGAAGCTGGCGCCCCCTTGTCACACCGCCCACCTAACCCTTCCGCGTCATCCACAACGGCGCCGTCTTCCCCACATCCGCCCGTTTCCCAAGCCACCCTTCCAGATCGCCCGAGGTCCGCAGCTTGGTCCCCTCCTGCCAGACCATCCCGTCCGACAGGCTGAACACACGCACGTCCCGAACCCCCACGCCAGCCTCCTTGTATTTCTGAAGCGCCACGCCAAGCCCGCGCGCCATCTCCGGCACCTGCTCGATCGGGAAAATCACCAACCGCCGATTCTCCCCCAACATCAATACGTGCGTGCCAGACACCGCCACGCATGCAAACGCCTTCTCACTCTCGCGCAGCGTCAACACCTGCTTCCCGGTCCGCTTCTCCGCCAGCAGATCGTCATCCTTCACGATCAAACCCCGCCCAGCACTCGAAACCAGCAGACGACGCCCCTCGCCAGACGCCGGGAACAGCATCTCCGCCTGCTCGTCCTGCGGCAGATCCGCCAGCACACGCACCGGCTGCCCAAACCCGCGCCCACGCGGCAGATCAGACGCCCGCAACGTAAACACACGCCCGCCAGACGCCATTAGACACAACCGATCCGTACTCTGACATTCAACATCCAGATACGCCGCATCCCCCTCCTTGAACTTCTGCGCCTCCAGATCCACCCCATGCCCACGAACCGCACGAATCCACCCCTCACGAGACAACAGAACCGTCAAAGGCTCCCGATCCGCCTGAAGCGCCGCCGATATATCCACCGGTTTCGGCGGCGCCGCGATCTCGGTCCGACGCGCGCCCAACGCACCAGACCCGAATTTCTTCTCCGTCGCCACCAGTTCCTTGCCGATCCGCTTCCACCGTAAGGACTCGCTACCCAGAAGCCCCAGAATTCCGGATTTCTCCTGGCTCAACCCGTCATGCTCCTTGCGGATCTCCATCTCTTCCAGGCGGCGCAAACTCCGCAACCGCATGTTGAGAACCGAATCCGCCTGAAGCTCGCTCAACGAGAATGCCGCCATCAACGCCTGCTTCGGCTCGTCCTCCTCCCGAACGATCCTGATCACCTCATCCAGATTCAGATAAACCGCCAGAAATCCGGCCAGAATCTCCAGCCGCCGCTCCACCGCTGCCAGACGGTGCTGCTGGCTCCGCATCAGTACCTCATGCCGATGATCGAGCCACGCCCGGATCACCTCCCGCAACCCCAGCACACGCGGCACGCGGTCGCCGCTCAGAACGTTCATGTTCAGGCTGAACCGGCTCTCCAGCCCGGTCGCCCGGAACAGCGTCTCCATCAGAACCTCAGGCTCACACCCCTTCGTTTTCGGCTCCAGAATCAGCCGGATATCTGTCGTGCTCTCATCACGAACATCCCCCAGCAACGGCAGCTTCTTCTGCTCCATCAACTCCGCGATCTGCTCGATCAGGCGCGATTTCTGCACCTGATACGGCATCTCCGTCACGACGATCACCCACGTCCCGAACCGCCCCTGCTCCACCGTCCAGCGCGCCCGCGTCCGGAAACTCCCCCGCCCTGTCTCATAAGCCCGAATGATCGCCTCAGGCTCCTCGATCATCACCCCACCCGTTGGAAAATCCGGCCCCGGCATCAGCCCGACCAGCTCCGCCGTGGTCGCTTCCGGCCTGTCGATCAGATACCGCGCCGCCCGGCAAATCTCGGCGGCATTATGCGGCGGAATGCTCGTCGCCATCCCCACCGCAATCCCCGCCGCTCCATTGGCCAGTAGATTCGGAAACGCCCCCGGCAAAACCACCGGCTCCGCATCCTCGCCATCATAGGTCGGGCGAAAATCCACCGCATCATGCTCGATCCCGTCCAGCAGCGCCTTCGCCACCTCCGTCAGGCGCGACTCGGTGTACCGCATCGCCGCCGCCCCATCGCCGTCGATCGAACCGAAATTCCCCTGCCCCTCAACGAGGGGATAACGCACGGCAAAATCCTGCGCCAACCGCACAAGCGCCTCATAAACCGACGCATCGCCATGCGGATGGAACTTACCGATCACATCACCGACGACGCGTGCACACTTTTTAAACCCTGATGTGGGATCAAGGCGGAGCTGCTGCATCGCGTAGATCAAACGCCGATGCACAGGCTTCAACCCATCGCGAACATCCGGAAGGGAACGCGACATGATCGTCGACATCGCATACGCAATATATCGCTCGCTCAAAGCCTCGCTGAGCTTGGTATCCTCAATATGACCCGCCAGATCCGCGCTCATTCGTTCCCTCGTTGTTCATGGTCACACCGTGCGGAACACATAACGACATCGCGCCCGTTTTCCAAATGGCATCACGCCACGATCACCACTCTCTGCACCATGTTCCTGTCCGCGTGCTCACCCTACACACCCGCCCTCAGATCAGGCGACGATCTCGCCCTGGCAGGCTTCACCGCCCATCCCGCCAATACCACGGCCCGCTGGCAGATGATGAACCTGCTCCCTCCCAATACCATGACCTACCGCCCGTCCGGTCCCGATATCGTCATGCTCTACGCCGATCCGCTGGCCTGCGGCTGCGTCTATATGGGCAACCGCGCCGCCTATCTCGCCTACAAAACCACCCACCCGATCACGCCTCTTCAGGAACGCCGCATGACCGCCGAAATCAACCAGCACCCCGGCTGGGACTGGACCGTCTGGTCCCCCCATGCGGACCCCTATACCCCCTGAACGCCCACAAGCGCCGCAATCCGCGCATGAAGTCTCTCACGCGCGGACGGCATCCCTACATGATGCGCCCCCAATGCATGACGGGCCAGAAAGAACCCCGTCAGATCCATCCCCGCCACCCAGCTCGGCGGGCTGCCATCATCCGATTCATCATACAGAAACCGGGGCAGCGCCAGCAGCCGATCCCGCCACTCCCCAGCCCCCTCCACACTCACCGCACGCCCCGTCCTCGGCGAGACATAAGCCAACTCCCCCACCTGCCCCGTCACCGTACACCGCTCCAGATCAAGCCCGAACCCGATCTCGCGCAACAGCGCGCACTCCCACCGCACCAGTTCCGCCATCGGCGGATCCTGCGGCTGGGTCGCAATCAGCGTCACCAGTTTTATAGTGGCCAGAAACAAATCGGGATGCGCTTCCCTCTCAGGCAACGTCGCATCCGTCAGCGCCATCACGGAACTGAGCATCGCCAATGGCAACGGCGCATCCAGCAGCCGCGCCGCGGCAGGCTGCACAAGCTCGGCGGAAATCTGCCCAAGCTGATCGGACAGACGGGCCTTCCACTGCGCCAGAACCAGATTACCCGGCTGCCACAGCGAAGCCTGACGGCGCGACGTCCCGCCACGCGCCAGCCCCGAAAACCGTCCGTGCTCCTCCGTCAGCACATGAACGACAGCACTGGTCTCACCGAAAGACCGCGCCGAAAGAACAAGGGCCGCCGCTTCCCATTCCATGGTCAGCCAGCGGCCCTCACCGGCAGATCAGCCGCCAGCAGCCTTCGCGACTTCCGCCGCGAAATCGTTCTCTTCCTTCTCAATGCCCTCACCGAGGTGGAAACGCTCGAAGCCGACAAGCTGCGCGCCCGCCTTCTTCACAACCGCGCTCACCCGGCTCTCGCCATCATGCACCCAGACCTGCTCCAGCAGCACCACTTCTTCGTAGTACTTGCGAATACGACCATCGACCATCTTCTCGATGATCGCTTCCGGCTTGCCGGACTTGCGGGCCTGCTCGATCAGCACCGCGCGCTCACGCTCCAGCGCTTCGGGATCGACACCCGTGATGTCCAGAGAGGACGGGCGCGTCGCGGCAACATGCATCCCGATCTGGCGGCCCAGCGTCTCCAGAGACTCGCTTTCGGACGGCGCCTCGATAGCCGCCAGCACGCCGATCTTGCCGATGCCCGGGCGCAGCGCACTATGCACATAGCTCGCCACTACACCCGAAGACACCTTCAGAACCTTTGCACGACGCAGCGACATGTTCTCGCCGATCGTCGCGATCAGATGCGTCATCTCGTCCGCAACAGTGCGGCCGCTCGGCAACTGCGCCGCCTTCAACGCCTCAAGATCGTCACCAACCTTCAGAGCCGTCTGCGCCACGCTCTCGACGAACGCCTGAAACGCCTCGTTGCGGCCCACAAAGTCAGTCTCGGCATTCACCTCGACCATCGCCGCGATCTGCGGCGCGGACGCCACGCCAACCAGACCTTCCGCCGTCGTCCGGCCGGACTTCTTGGCCGCCTGGGAAAGCCCCTTCGTACGCAACCAGTCGATCGCGCCGTCCATGTCGCCACCGGCTTCCGTCAGCGCCTTCTTGCAATCCATCATGCCGGCGCCGGTCTTCTCGCGCAGGTCACGCACCAGGGCCGCGGTGATTTCCGCCATGTCTCGCTCCATCGAAAATACAAACGAACGTGCCACGACCCTTCACAGCCGGACACGTTCGCCAAAAAACCCGAACCAGCCCGGCAGAAACCGGGCCGGGCAATCTTACTCGGCCGGCTGTTCCGCCGGGGCCGCCTCTGCGGACACCGCTTCGGCCGGAGCCTCCACGACCGTCTCGATCGGCAGCTCTTCAGCCGCACCGAAATCCTGGCCCGAAGCGCCCAGCTCGGCGGAAATACCGTCCAGAACCGCGGAGGAGATCAGGTCGCAATACAGCGTGATCGCACGGATCGCGTCGTCATTGCCCGGAACCGGGAACGTCACGCCCTTCGGATCGGAGTTGCTGTCCAGAACCGCGATCACCGGAATGCCCAGCTTGTTGGCTTCCTCAACCGCCAGCTTTTCCTTGTTGGTGTCGATGATGAACAGCAGATCCGGCAGGCCGCCCATCTCCTTGATACCACCCAGGGAGCGTTCGAGCTTCTCCTTGTCGCGGGTGATGTCCAGGATTTCTTTCTTGGTCAGGCCACCCGTGTCACCAGCCAGCATCTCGTCGATCTGGCGCAGGCGCTTGATCGAACCCGTGATGGTCTTCCAGTTGGTCAGCATCCCGCCGAGCCAACGATGGTTCACGTAATACTGGCCGCAACGCTTGGCTGCGTCCGCGACATGCTCGGCCGCCGCACGCTTCGTCCCAACAAACAGCACGCGCCCACCGCTGGCTACCGTGTCGCGAACCGCCTTCAGGGCACGGTCCAGCATCGGCACCGTCTGCTGGAGATCAATGATGTGAACCTGGTTGCGCGTCCCGAACAGGTAGGGCGCCATGGCCGGATTCCAGCGGCGGGTGTGATGGCCGAAGTGAACGCCGGCTTCCAGAAGCTGGCGCATGGTGAAGTCAGGCATCGCCATGATGCAAATTCCTTGTCGTCTGGTTATCCCTCCGCGCGGCGATGGCCCCGATCTCCCAAGGCACCAGCGAATGGCAGGCCGCGCGTGCGAATTGCCCCCCTCGGCCAAAGCCCAGGGCAGCGCGCGCGATATGGCGGATTTCCGCCCGGATTGCAAGTCCTACCGATGCTCGATCCGCCCCACACCCGCAATCGTCTGCAACCGCTCGCCCAGACGCGGCGTCACCCGGTAAGGCTCCCGCAACACCACCTCCAGATCCCGCGTCTCCTCGATATTCGGCAGCAGCACGATCTTCCCGCGCCCCCCGTTCTCGCCCGACAGCATCTCCCGGATCGCCCCGATTGCATCCGCCTGATCCACCCAGACCCGCATTTCGGACCCCGCCTCCGCCGCTGCGCGCTCCAGATCCACCACATCCAGCGCCGTAATCCGCAAAGCATCCCCATCCAGCTTCAGCTCAGCCGAGACCAGCACCGCCTGTCCCGCCACCAGCAGATCCCGCCGCTGGGACAGCACTTCCGAAAACAACGTCACCTCACACCCGCCGGAACTGTCGGACAGGCGCACCCACGCCATCTTGCTCCCCGTCCGCGTCGGCCGCTCCTTCCGGTCGATCACACATCCCGCAATCTTGACCCGCGCCACCCCCGCTCGCGCACTCACCTCAAGCTGCGTCGTGGACACCACCCCCAACCGACGCAGCAACGGTCTGTAGGAATCCAGCGGATGCGCCGTCATATGAAACCCGATCGCCTCCGCCTCCGCCGCCAGCCGCTCGAAAGCCGGCCACGGCGCCACCGTCGCCAACCGCAACGGCTCCGGCTGCTCGCTCGCCCCAAACAACCCGATCTGCCCCGAAGCTGCCTCCTGTGCCTGAGATTGCGCCCGCCGCAAAACCGTCTCGCAACTCGCGAACATCCTGTGACGATCCGGAAGCAAACTGTCGAAAGCCCCTGCTTTTGCGAGATTTTCCATCTGCATCTTGTTCACCTGCCGCGCGTCGCAACGATGCGCGAAATCCACCAGATCCCGGAACGGCTTACCATCCCGCGCCACCACCAGCGCCTCCATCGCCGCAAACCCCACACGCTTCACCGCCGCAAGCGCATACCGAATGCCGTACGACCCGTCTTCGAGCCGCTCCACAGTGAAATCCGCATGAGACCGGTTCACATCCACCGGCAAAACCGGAATCTCGAGCCGCGTCGCCTCCTGACACAAGGCCGCCAGCTTGTCAGTCTTCTCCCGCGCGAGTGACATGCACGCTGCGATAAAGGCCACGGGATGGTTCGCCTTCATCCAAGCCGTCTGATACGACACCAGCGCATAAGCCGCCGCATGAGACTTGTTGAACCCATAATCCGCAAACCGCGCCATCAGGTCGAAAACCTCCTCGGCTTTCTCCGCCGAAATCCCCCGCGCCGTCGCCCCTTCCGTAAAGATCTTGCGCTGCTTCTCCATCTCGGACGCGATCTTCTTGCCCATCGCCCGGCGCAACAGGTCAGCTCCTCCCAGACTATACCCCGCCATCTTCTGGGCGATCTGCATCACCTGTTCCTGATAGACCATGATGCCGAAGGTCTCTTCCAGAATAGGCCGGATTTCCTCATGCGGCGGCGCCCAGCTTTCCCCCATTTTCCGCCGGCAATAATCCGGAATATTCGCCATCGGTCCCGGCCGGTACAGCGCGCCGCCTGCGATCAGATCCTCGAAACGGCTCGCCTGCATCTGCTTGAGCATGTCCCGCATCCCCGCACCTTCAAACTGGAACACCCCCGCCGTATCGCCCCGCGCCAGCATGTCGAACGTCAGTTTGTCATCTAAAGGCAAGAGAGAGAGATCGACTATAACTCCCTGTTCCTGAAGAAAAGCCACGCCACGTTTCAGAATGGTCAGCGTCGTCAGCCCCAGAAAGTCGAACTTCACCAGCCCGGCCTGCTCGACGAACTTCATGTTATACTGCGTCACCAGCATATCGCTTTTCGGATCGCGATAAAGCGGCACCAGCTCCACCAGCTTCCGATCCCCGATCACCACTCCCGCCGCATGAGTAGACGCATGGCGATACAGCCCCTCAAGCTGCAAAGCGATCTCCATAAGCCGCCGCAGCGCCTCATCCCCCTCCCGCATCTCCTGCAATTTCGGCTCACCCGCAATGGCCTGCGCCAACGTCACAGGCTTGGCCGGATTGTTCGGAATCAGTTCCGCAACCCGGTTGACCATCCCGAACGGCAACCCAAGCACACGCCCCACGTCCCGAACCGCCGCCCGCGCCTGCAATTTTCCGAACGTGATGATCTGCGCAACCCGATCCGCCCCGTACTCCGCCTGCACATACCGAATAACCTCATCGCGGCGATCCTGGCAGAAATCGATATCAAAATCCGGCATCGACACACGTTCCGGATTCAGAAACCGCTCGAACAGCAACCCGAACGGAATCGGGTCGATATCGGTAATCGTCAACGCCCACGCCACCAGCGACCCCGCACCCGATCCACGCCCCGGCCCCACCGGAATATCGTTCGCCTTTGCCCACTGGATAAAATCGGCCACAATCAGAAAGTAACCCGGAAACCCCATCCCGGCTATAATGCCGAGTTCCGTCTCCAGTCGCTCCCGATACACCGCCCGCTTTTCCTCATCCGCACCAATCCGGTCCATCCGGGCATGCAGGCCAGCAAACGCCATCGCCCGCAGCGTTTCCTCCTCCGTCGCCCCCTCATGCACCTTCGGGCAAACCGGCAGAAGCGGCTTCCGCGCCTCCACCATCACCGCACACCGCGCGGCAATATGTAGCGTGTTGTCACATGCCTCGGGCAGGTCGGAAAACACCTCTCGCATTACCTGCGGCGGCTTGAACCAGTGTTCCCGCGTGACCCGTCGGCGCTCCTCCTCCGCCATCGTCCGCCCCTGCGCAATGCACAGCAACGCGTCATGGGCCTCATGCATCTCCGGTCTGGCGAAAAAGCACTCATTCGTCGCCACCAGAGGCAACCCCGCCTCATCCGCCAGCGCAATCAGGCCCGGCTCGACCGCCCGCTCAATCGCCAACCCGTGCCGTTGAATCTCAACCGCGACATTGTCCCCGAACGCCGCTACAACCTGACCCAGCCACGCCCGCGCCGCGTCTTCCTGCCCTTCCGCCAGCATCTGGAACAACGGCCCACCTGTTCCCCCCGTCAGCAGAAACAAACCATCCGCATGATTGCACAGATAATCAAGCGCCACCTGCGGATCAGCCGGATCTCCACGCAAAAAACCCTCGGTGGAAAGCCTATGCAGATTGGCAAGCCCAACCTCATTCCGCGCCAGCGCCACAACAGGCTCGGACGGCACACCCATCTTGTCGCTGCGGGGCGGCAAGGCAAGCTGGCACCCGATGATCGGCTGCACCCCTTTGCCGCTCGTGTATTGCGAGAATTCCAGCCCCCCGAACAGATTACCGGTATCCGTCAGGGCCACCGCCGGCATCCGCATCTCCGCCGCCAGTCCCGCCAGTTCGGCAACCCGAATGGCCCCCTGACTCAACGAGTAGGCGGAGTGATTGCGAAGATGGACGAAATCGGCATGATTCATGCCGGTCCTATAGCACACACCCCATCACAGACGCCAGAATCCATATCCAGAACCAAACCGAAAGTCTTTTAACAACAAAAGCTTAGAAGATATTATTTATAGAGCTTCTAACTACTTTTTCCGAGATCACCCGGCCGCGAATATCCCGTCCCGGGATTGAGCAGAAACAGCTTGTCCGTTACGCTCTTCACACCGGAAACTGCCTCCGCCATCGCCCGCAACGCCTTGATGTCCGCCTCGTCACGCGCCACCCCGTCAAGCGTCACAACCCCGTCAGAAACCTCGACTTTCGCATCATGCGGCGCCCACTGCATCCGCCGAAGCTCCGCCATGATCTTGGACTTGATCATCACATCCGACTGCGCAATCCGTGGCTCCTTCAACCGATCCCGTAAGGCCCTTACCAGATCTGTCCGGCTGACCATCCCTACCAGCCGCCCCCCATCCAGCACCATGACCCGCCTGATCTGGCTGGTCTCCATAATCTCGACCACACGAGACAGACTTGCATCCACACCAACGCTACAAACCCCTGCCGTCATCACATCCCGAACCAGCCGCCCATAGAAGCGCGCATAATCCTCCGCGCATTTCTCGTGCTCGAAGCGGGACCAGAACCGATTATCCACCTTCCCCGTATCCAGCTCGGCCCGATGCAGAAGATCGGTCTGGCTGATCAGCCCGATTGGCTTTCCCGCCTCATCCACGACAGGCAATGCGCTGACATGCCGCTTCAGCATCGCATCGATTGCCGTGAGGATATGATCGTCCGCCCCGACCGTCACAATATCCCGCGACATGACATCAGACGCCTGCATGGCCCAGTTCCTTCCAGAATAATTCCCAACACCCTACATACGAAGCATGATCGGGCATTGATCCGAATCAATTCTCAGAAAGGAACCAGGCGTCCCTCCCGTAATGTCACCACCCGATCCATCCTGGCCGCCAACGCATCATTATGCGTCGCAATCAACGCCGCCACTCCCTGCCCGCGCACCACCCGCAAAAGCTCATCGAAAACGATATCGGATGTATGAACATCGAGATTTCCTGTCGGCTCATCCGCAAGCAACAGGCGCGGCTGGTTGGCAAGCGCCCGCGCGATTGCCGTCCGCTGCTGCTCCCCGCCCGACAATTTACCCGGAAGCTGGTCCAGCCGATGCCCCAGGCCAAACGCCTCCAGCAATCCCTCGGCACGCAAACGGGCCTCTTTCGGCGTTGCCCCGGCAATCAACTGCGGTAGCACCACATTCTCACGCGCCGTAAATTCCGCCAGCAGATGATGAAACTGATAGACAAACCCGATATCCCGGCAGCGTATCCCCGTTCTTGTCGCGTCCGAAAGCCCGGATGTCGCTACCCCGCCAATTGAAACCTCCCCCTCATGCACAGTCTCCAGCAATCCCGCCAGATGGAGCAGCGTCGATTTCCCCGTCCCGCTCGGGGCCACCAATGCCACGATCTCCCCCGGATGCAGATCGAAATCCACGCCCTGAAGAATATCCAGCCACGCCTCTCCGGACCGAAACCGCCGCTTCACCCCACGCAGCGAAAGCGCCGCCTCACTCATGACGCAACGCCTCGATCGGATCAGTCTTCGCCGCCCGCCACGACGGATACAACGTCGCCAGCAAGGACAACACCAGCGCCATCGCCACCACCTCAATCACCTGACTCCACACCAGCTTAGCTGGCAGATGTTCTAGATAATAGACCTCGGGATTGAACAGATTAGTCCCTGTCAGCTTCTGCAAAGCCACGCGTATCCGCTCGATATTCAGGCAAAACACGATCCCCAGAGCCGTTCCCGCCATTGTCCCCGAAACCCCAACGAACGCACCGCACATCAGAAAAATCCGCATGATCGCCCCGCGCCCCGCCCCAAGCGTCCGAAGCACGGCGATGTCCCGCGTCTTGTCCTTCACCATCATGATCAGGGACGAAATCACATTGAACGCCGCCACCAGAATAATCAGCGTCAGGATCAGAAACATCACGTTCTGCTCCACCGTCACCGCCCCCAGAAACGCATTGTTGCTTTGCGTCCAGTCCAGCACCCGCAACCGCGGATCCTGAAGCCGCTGCGCGATCGCCCGCGTCACCGGCCCTACAGTTAGCGGGTCCGCTGTCGAAATCTGGATCATCGAAACCGCATTCGGCATCAGCAGAAACCGCTGCGCGGAAGCCAACGGCATCAAGACGACCGACGAGTCGTAATCGTTCACGCCAGCATCGAATATCGCCACCACATGATACCCGCGTATCCGCGGCATCGTCCCAAACGGCGTCGCCTGCCCGTTCGGCGATAGCAGCGTCACCTTCGAACCAACCTGCAACCCCGCATGCGCCGCCAGCGTCGTTCCCACCGCAACCGCGTCATCCCCCTCAAAATTCGCCCAACTCCCGGCTTCCAGTCCCGAACTCAACGCCGTCAGGCCCTTGAGGTCCGGCGCAGTCATCCCGCGCACAACTCCACCGCTCGAATAGGACCCCGCCTGCATCAGCACGGTCCCCTCCGCGATCGGCACAGCCTGCCGCACACCTGGAACCTGCCGGATCGCCGCCGCCGTATCCTCATACTGCGTAATCGGTTGCCCCAACCCGAAAACGCTCAGATCCCCGTTCAATCCCAGAAACCGATTCATCAGATCGGCCTTGAACCCGTTCATCACCGCCATCACGATTATGAGCGTCGCCACGCCGAGCGCAATCCCGATCAGCGAAAACACCGCGATGATCGACACGAATCGCTCGCCGCGTCGCGCCCTCAGATATCGCCCGGCAACAGCGCGCTCGAAGCGTCCAAACATCAGGCGCTTCTGATCCGTGCCAGGGCCTCATCCACGCTCAGCTCAAACCGCTCGCCAGTTGCCCGCCGCTTGAGTTCAACCAGCCCCACCTTCGCCCCGCGCGGCCCCACGATCAATTGCCACGGATGCCCCATTAAATCCGCGTCGTTGAACTTTACACCAGCCCGTTCGGCCCGATCATCATAAAGCAGATTCTCCGGCTCGGACGCATAAAGCCGTTCACACAGCGCGTCCGTCGCCTCATCGCCCGGCTTCAGATTCAAAATCGCCGCCCGATAAGGCGCCACCGAATCCGGCCAGATAATGCCGGCTTCGTCATGACTCGCCTCGATAATGGCCCCAGCCAGACGAGACACCCCGATCCCGTAAGACCCCATATGCGGATGAAACTGCGTCCCGTCAGCCCCACTGACCGCAATTCCCATGGATTCCGTATACTTGGTCCCGAAATAGAAAATATGCCCAACCTCGATGCCACGGCCTTCCCGCTTGCGCGCATCAGGCACACCCGCCCAAGCATCGGCATCATGCTTTTCATCCGTCGCGGCATAGCTTTCCGTAACGCGCCCAAAAAACCGAGCCAGACTCTCATGACTGTCGAGATCAACAGTCTCACCCAGCCAGTCCTGCTCTTCCAGCGCCGCATCGAAAAACACACCGCTCTCCCCGGTCGGCGCCAGAACCAGAAACTCATGGCTCAGATCGCCACCGATTGGCCCCGTATCCGCCACCATCGGAACGGCCCGCACACCCAGACGCTGAAATGTCCGCAAATAACCCAGCATCATCCGCTGGTAGCTTGCGACAGCCGCCTCGTAGGATGAATCGAAGCTGTAGGCGTCCTTCATCAGGAACTCACGTCCCCGCATCACCCCAAAACGCGGCCGAACCTCATCACGGAATTTCCACTGGATATGATAGAGAGACTGCGGCAGTTCCTTGTAAGACTTCACCGCACTTCCAAAGAGATCCGTAATCATCTCCTCGTTTGTCGGCCCGTACAGCATGTCCCGATCATGCCGATCACGAATCCGAAGCATCTCCGGCCCATACGCATCGTACCGGCCAGATCTGCGCCACAAATCGGCGGACTGGATCGTCGGCATCAGCACTTCCTGCGCCCCGATCTTGTCCTGCTCCTCCCGCACGATCTGCCCGATATTCCGCAAAACCCGCAGCCCCATCGGCAGCCACGCATAGATCCCCGCCGATGTCTGGCGAACCAGCCCCGCCCGCAGCATCAGGCGATGAGACGCAATCTGCGCCTCGGCCGGGGTTTCCTTGAGTGTCGGCTGAAAAGCGCGGGACAGGCGCATGGGCAGAGAACTTTCTTGCTAGACCGATGAAGCGGAAAACAGATCAGACGCGCAGCAAATGCACATCCACCAACGGACGCTTCTGCAACTTCCGGCCTAATGCCCGGCGAAGCGCCGTCTTGGCAGCATCGCGGAACGCCGCGTCGTCCGCCCTCAGTTCATCGGGAATCTCGTCGATCGCATCAGCAAATTCCTCGGAAATGCGAATGCTCTCGGGATCTTCAGCCTCCAGCAGGCCAGGCGCGCTGATCTTCGGCTCCCCGATCACATACCCTTCATCGTCCACAGCAAAACTCGCCAGCACGATACCGTTGAACAGCATCTTCCGGCGCGCCGCCAACACTCCGCCCGTCATCGGCAGCAGGCGCCCACCGTCCAGCGCCAGTCGCCCGGTCGGCGCGGTATCGATAACCTCAACCGCTCCCGGCGCCAGATTCAGAACGTCACCATCCTCAAGTAGAACGGCGTCAATCCCCAACTCACGCGCCAAGGCGGCATGAGCGGTCAGATGGCGCCACTCACCATGCGTCGGCACGCTGAACTTCGGTTTGACCAACTGATACAGCGTCTTGATATCCTCGCGCGTTGCATGGCCGGACGTATGAACCATATGGTCCCGATCCGTGATCACACGCACACCGGCACGGGTCAGATTGTCCTGCACCGCCATCACAGCCTGCTCGTTCCCCGGAATCATGCGGCTGGAATAAATGACCGTATCACCCTGCCCAAGGGAGATATTCGGATGCACATCCGATGCAATCCTGGACAGCGCCGAACGCGGCTCCCCCTGGCTGCCCGTGATGATCATCAGCAGGTTGTCGTCCTGCACGTCATTCGCATCCTGCTCCGTCAGGAACGGCGGCAGATCCGAGAAATATCCGCACTCACGCGCTGCCGTCTCCAGATTACGCAGCGAACGCCCGACGATCATAACCGCACGCCCGCTGGCCTGCGCCGCCTTGGCGATGGATTCCACGCGCGCGACGTTACTCGCAAAACACGTCACCGCCACGCGGCCCTGCAAGCCCGAAATCACCTCGGTCAGCCCGTCACGAACCTCGGCCTCCGAGCCAGACGCCCCCTCCTTCAACGCATTGGTGCTGTCACACACCATCGCCAGAACGCCTTCCTCACCGATCGCCCTGAACGTGTCCAGATCGGTCAACGGCCCTACCAGCGGCGCGGGATCAATTTTCCAGTCGCCCGTATGAACCACATTCCCGAACGGCGTACGCAAAATCAGCGCCTGCGCCTCGGCCACGGAATGCGTCACCGACACGAATTGCAGGTCGAAAGGTCCAACCTCGAACCGCCCGCCCGGACGGATCTGGATGATCTTTACCTCACGCGCCAGATGCGCTTCTCCCAGCTTGCGCCGCAGCACCGCCGCCGCGAACGGCGTCGCATAAACCGGGCAACGCAATTGCGGCCACAAATGCGCTACCGCTCCCAGATGATCCTCATGCGCATGGGTGATCACAAGACCGCACAGGGACGCCGAACGTTCCGCGATAAACGCGGGGTCCGGCATCAACACCTCGGCCTCTGGCGTATCATTGCCGGAAAAGCCGATGCCGCAATCCACGGCCAGCCACGTATCGCCAAGACGATACAGATTGAAATTCATGCCGATCTCGCCCGTCCCACCCAAAGGCAGGAACGTCAGACCGTTCTTTTGCTCAGACATATTCTTTCCTTATCATATCAATCTGAATGATCGGTAAACGGCACAGAGCCGGAAACAGGTACCTGACGCGAGGCATTGCGGTCCGCGAGCAGCCGCAAGCCATCGAGCGTCAATTCGGGTGCAATATGATCGAAGAGGGTCGTCCCCTCCGAAAACAGGGGGGCCAGACCACCCGTTGCAATCACGGTCAGAGAAGCATCCATCTCACGCGCGATCCGCGTCACAATGCCTTCAACCAGACCGACATACCCCCAGAAAATGCCGGACCGCATCGCCGTGACCGTATTGGTCCCGATCACCGACGTCGGCCTTCCCACACTGATACGCGGCAAACGCGCCGCCGCCTGATGCAGCGCCTCAATTGAAAGATTGATCCCCGGCGCAATCGTCCCCCCGCAGAACGCCCCCTCTCCATTCACAACATCGAACGTCGTTGCGGTCCCGAAATCCACCACGACGAGCGGCCCACCGAACAACGTCTGCGCCGCAAGCCCGTTCAACCGGCGATCCGCCCCAACCTCGCTCGGCGTATCCACCTGGATCGGCAACCCCCAGTCCAGATTCGTGTTCGCAATCAGAGGCTCCAGCCGGAAATACTGACGGCACAACCGGCGCAGATGATACAGGGCCGCCGGCACGACCGTGCCGATAATGGTACGATCAACCTCATCAGCTTTAAGGCCGCACCGCTCGATCAGCGACAGCAGCCAGACGGCGTATTCATCGGAGGTTCGCTGCGCATCCGTCGAGATCCGCCAGCAGCCACGCCAATTTTGACCGTCATGGATAGCGAACACGACATTCGTGTTGCCCGCATCGACGACGAGAAGCACATCCGGTCCTTCAACCCAACAACAGCACGTCACCCGCCACGCTGTGGACGACCTCCCCGCTGTCGGTCTGCAACATGAGCGCACCGCGCCCATCCAGCCCTGAAAATAATCCCTCTACATAACCGCCCCCCTGCTGCACCGCAAGTCTGGTGCCAACAGGATGCGCACGCACCTGCCACGCCCGATAGACCCTGCCCGCTCCCCCTTCTTCCAAAGCCCATGCCAGCCAGTTCTCCAGCCGCCCCAGAATCCGCCACGCCGCGGCTTCGGGCTCCATCGAAACGCCATAATCCGCGAGCGCCCTCACCTGCCGCCCCGGCACCTCCGGCGCAGTCCGCAGATTCATGCCAATTCCCACGACCACCCAAGGCGCCTCAGCCGCCCCACCCAGCTCAATAAGCACCCCACCCAGCTTCCCACCGGCCAACATCAGGTCATTTGGCCATTTGAGCTGAAGATCACCGGCCACAACCGGTTCCGTCACCGCCTCGATAATCGAAAGGCCGATTACAAACGGCAAAAGCGGAACAGTCCGCTGTGGGGCGTCAGGCCGAAGCAGGATAGAAATTGCCAGATTTCCATCCAGACTTTGCCATTCCCGGCCACGCGTCCCGCGCCCGCTCGTCTGATAACGGGCCAGCACGGCTAGGCCGGCCGCTTCGCCAGCCTCGGCTCGGGTCTTGCAGAGATCGGATGTCGAAGCCACCGTCTCGAAGCGCTCGAGGCGCCAGTTCATCAATTCTGTCATATTCTATGGTGGGCGATGACGGGATCGAACCGCCGACCCTCTCGGTGTAAACGAGACGCTCTACCGCTGAGCTAATCGCCCATAAATCGTTGCGGGCGGTACTCCGCAACGAAACCGGACAGCACAGAACGCCACCCGGAACAGAACCGGTGATCAGGCCACCGCGTCCTTGAGGCCCTTGCCAGGCTTGAAACGAACGGACGTCGAAGCCGGAATGTCGATTTCCTCGCCCGTGCGCGGGTTGCGGCCCTTGGCAGCCTTGCGGGTCGCCGTCACGAACGTACCGAAACCAACCAGGCGAACTTCCTGATTCTTCGCCAGAGCCTTCTCGATCGCGCCGAACACAGCATCGACCACCTCGCCAGCCTTCGCCTTGGGCAGATCGGCATCGTCGGCAACAGCGGCGACGAGTTCCTGCTTGTTAAGGGGCTTCTCCATGGTGGACCTTTCTCGTTTTGAACGCACCGCCCAGTCAGGGCGAATTTTGCGTTCGATCATGGTGGGCCGCACTATGCCGCCGTTTTTCACGGCGTCAACCGACCGTTTGATGAGTTTTTCAGATTCACGCTCCGGCGCGTCCCGAAGAACACGCCGGAATACGCAGCCATCAGTGCGGAAGTTTCACCCCGGACGTTCCCGCCCCGATTGCGGACGGCGTCATGACCGGATCGGTCGCCTCATCCCACTCGATCGGCTCGGGATGTCGCGTCAACGCCCGCGCAATCACCTGATCCACATGGGACACAGGAACGATCTCCAGATGATCCCGCACGTTCGCCGGCACCTCGGGCAAATCCTTCTCATTGTCCTTCGGAATGAACACCGTCTTGATGCCCGCCCGAAGCGCCGCAAGAAGCTTCTCCTTCAATCCGCCGATCTCCAGCACACGCCCGCGCAACGTGATCTCGCCTGTCATCGCCACATCGCGCCGAATCGGAATGCCCGTCATCACGCTCACCAGAGACGTCACCAGACCGACACCAGCAGAAGGTCCATCCTTGGGAATCGCCCCCTCGGGCAGATGCACGTGAATGTCGCGCTTCTCGAATACGGACGGCACGATGCCATAGCCCTGCGCACGGGACCGCACGAAAGACAGCGCTGCCGAAGCGCTCTCCTGCATCACGTCACCCAGCTTGCCGGTCAGCTTCACCTGTCCCTTGCCAGGCACCATCACGCTCTCGATCGTCAGGATCTCCCCGCCAACCTCCGTCCAGGCCAAACCGGTCACGACGCCAACCATGTCCTCCGACTCGGTCTCGCCATGCCGGAAACGTCGAATTCCGGCATAATCACCGATATTCGCCGCCGTAATGTCGATTCGCGTCGCCTTTCCGGTCACGATCTCCTTCACAACCTTGCGCGCCAGCTTGGCAATCTCGCGCTCGAGGCTGCGCACGCCAGCCTCCCGCGTATAAGCCCGGATCAACTCACGAAGTGCATCATCGCTCACCGACCACTCCGCCGGTTTAAGATTATGCGCCTCACCCTGCTTCGCGATCAGATGCCGCCGCGCGATCTCGACCTTCTCATCCTCCGTGTAACCGGACAGACGAATAATCTCCATCCGGTCCAGCAAAGGCTGCGGCATGTTCAGGCTGTTCGCGGTCGTCACGAACATCGTGTCCGAAAGATCGTAATCGACTTCCAGATAATGATCCCCGAACGTCGCGTTCTGCTCCGGATCCAAAACCTCCAGCAACGCCGAAGACGGATCCCCGCGCCAGTCGGCACCAAGCTTGTCGATCTCATCCAGCAGAAACAGCGGATTGGAACTCTTGGCCTTCCGCATCCCCTGAATGATCTTGCCCGGCATCGAACCGATATAGGTCCGGCGATGCCCGCGAATCTCCGACTCGTCCCGAACCCCACCCAGCGACATCCGCACATAGGTCCGCCCCGTCGCCTTTGCGATAGACCGGGCCAGAGACGTCTTGCCCACCCCGGGTGGCCCGACAAGGCACAGAATCGGCCCCTTCATCTTCTGGGACCGCGTCTGAACCGCCAGATACTCAAGGATACGCTCCTTGACCTTCTCCAGCCCATAATGATCGGCATCCAGCACGGCCTCGGCAACACTCAGTTCCCGGGTCACCTTAGACCGCTTTTTCCAGGGAATGCCCAGCAGCCAGTCCAGATAATTCCGCACCACCGTCGATTCGGCGGACATCGGGCTCATCCCGCGCAGCTTCTTCAGCTCCGCCGTCGCCTTCTCGCGCGCTTCCTTGCTCAGCCGCGTCTTCTTGATCTTCTCCTCAAGCTCGGCCGTCTCATCCTTGCCGTCCTCGCCATCCCCCAGCTCCTTCTGAATCGCCTTGAGCTGCTCGTTCAGATAATACTCGCGCTGGGTCTTCTCCATCTGCCGCTTCACGCGGTTTCGAATGCGCTTCTCCACCTGAAGCACACCGATTTCCTGCTCCATATGAGCGAAAACCTGCTCCAGACGCTTCGCGACGGACCCGCTCTCCAGAATTTCCTGCTTCTCGGCGATCTTGAGATTCAGATGGCTCGCCATGGTATCCGCCAACTTCGAGAGATCCTCGATCTGGTTCAGCGAAACCATCACCTCCGGCGCGATCTTCTTGTTCAGCTTGATATATTGCTCAAACTGCGAAATCGCCGTACGGCCCAGCGCCTCGGTCTCGGTGCCTTCCGCCGCCTCTTCCTCAACCTCGCTGATCTTCGCCTCGAAATGGCCATCGATATCCAGCAAGTCGTTGATCCGCGCACGCCGCGTTCCCTCGACCAGAACCTTCACCGTGCCATCCGGCAATTTCAGAAGCTGAAGAATTGTAGAAACAGTACCGTAACGATAGATATCATCCGCCGAAGGATCATCCTGCGTCGCATTCTTCTGCGCCACCAACAGGATCTGCTTGTCCTCCTTGATAACCGCTTCCAGAGCGCGGACGGATTTCTCGCGCCCCACGAAAAGCGGTACGATCATGTGCGGAAACACAACGATATCGCGCAACGGCAGAACCGCCATCGTATCGCGATCGACCTTCGGCGCGTCGTCATTGCTGGCCGTCACGGCCCGCACCGCCTTATCGTCCGGAAGATCCTCGGCCGCGTCGTCCGGGCGATGGTCAGTCTGTTTTTTCTCGGTCATCTTATGATCTCCAATGGGACGATCCTGCCGCAATGCCCATCAGAGGCGCATCCACGACAAGGCCGCGTCGCATATCCTGCGCGCGGCCAGTCAAACCACTCAGGTTCCAGTTGATATTGGCGCTCGCAGCAGTAACCGCAAGCGCCCCGCAGGAAGATCGGACGCTCAGGCGGACTGCTCCGCCGGTTGCGCCTTGCCCTTCCCGTAAACATAAACAGGATTGGCCTTGTTCTCCGCGACGTCGCGATTGATGACCACTTCCTCGACGCCTTCCAGCCCCGGAAGATCGAACATCGTGCTCAGCAAGATGTTCTCCATGATCGATCGCAACCCGCGCGCACCCGTCTTTCGGGCAATCGCACGCTGCGCAATCTGGATCAGCGCGTCATCCGTGAACGTCAGGTTCACACCCTCCATCTGGAACAAGCGCGCATACTGTTTGACCAACGCATTCTTCGGCTTCGTCAGAATCTGGATCAGCGCCTCCTCATCCAGATCGCCCAGGGTCGCCACCACTGGCAAACGCCCGATGAACTCCGGAATCAGACCGAACTTCAGCAGATCCTCCGGCTCGACGCTCTGGAGAATTGCCCCGGTCCGCCGCTCATCGGGAGACTGCACATCGGCACCGAACCCAATGCCCGACCCTTTGCCGCGCGCGCTGATGATCTTGTCCAGCCCGGCAAACGCACCACCACAGATGAACAGCATGTTGGTCGTGTCCACCTGCAGGAACTCCTGCTGAGGATGCTTGCGCCCCCCCTGCGGCGGAACGGAGGCCACAGTACCCTCGATCAGCTTCAGAAGCGCCTGCTGCACACCTTCGCCGCTCACATCGCGCGTGATCGAAGGATTGTCGGACTTCCGCGAAACCTTGTCGATCTCGTCGATATAGACGATCCCGCGCTGCGCCCGCTCGACGTTGTAATCCGCAGACTGCAAAAGCTTGAGAATGATGTTCTCGACATCCTCGCCCACATAACCGGCTTCGGTCAGTGTCGTGGCATCAGCCATCGTGAACGGCACGTCCAGAATCCGCGCCAGCGTCTGCGCCAGCAGCGTCTTGCCCGAACCGGTCGGCCCGATCAGCATGATGTTAGATTTCGCAATCTCGACATCATTGCTCTTCTGGGCATGCGCCAGACGCTTGTAATGATTGTGAACCGCCACCGAGAGCGCTTTCTTCGCCTCGAACTGGCCAATCACATAATCATCCAGAACCTTGCAGATTTCCTTCGGCGTCGGCACCCCGTCACGGGATTTCACCAGATGCGTCTTGTGCTCCTCACGGATGATATCCATGCAAAGCTCGACGCACTCGTCACAGATGAACACCGTCGGGCCAGCGATAAGCTTCCGGACCTCGTGCTGCGATTTCCCACAGAACGAGCAATACAGGGTGTTCTTCGGGTCGCTGCTCTTGGCGTTCATTAACTGCTCCTCAACCCCCGGAAGCCCTGCCAAGGCAGGGTATTCCGTAAAGGGACCAACTCACTCTAGGCCGAGGCGAAAACGCCCGGCAAGCCCCGCCCGATCCGCGAAAGAACAGCGGGGCCGGTCTCAGCTCCGCTCGGATGCACTCAGAGGGCGGCTCTCCACCACCTCGTCGATCAACCCGAACGCCTTGGCTTCCTCAGCGGACAGATAGCTGTCACGCTCCAGCTTCTGCTCGATATCCTCAAGCGTCTGCCCGGTATGCTGGCGATAGATCTCGTTCAGCCGCTGACGGATCAGCAGGATCTCGCGAGCCTGAATCTCGATATCCGACGCCTGCCCCTGCGCGCCACCGGACGGCTGATGCACCATTACACGCGCATTCGGCAGACAATACCGTTTGCCAGCCTCACCACCCGCCAGCAGCAGAGACCCCATGGACGCCGCCTGCCCGATGCACACCGTGCTGACCGGGCTGCGGATATACTGCATCGTGTCATAGATCGCGAGACCGGCCGACACTACGCCCCCCGGGCTGTTGATGTAGAACGAAATCTCCTTCGCAGGATTCACGCTCTCCAGATACAGCAGCTGCGCGGAAATCAGGGACGCAACCTGATCATAAACCGGCCCGGTCAGGAAGATAATACGCTCCTGAAGCAGCCGGGAAAAAATGTCATATGCCCGCTCGCCCCGGGAGGTCTGCTCGACCACCATCGGCACCAGCGAACTGTTCAACACCTCGACGGGATCCCGATCCCACATGGCCATTCTCCCGCCCTTGCTAAAACCGGGCGACAAACGCCCGGTCAGACATTGCGCGGGCCACTCTCATGCGCGGCCCGCCGCTCACGTCAAAATAGACCGAACGCGGATGGATACCAGCCCCCGAAGCCAACGCTTTTGGCTCAGAGCCTAAAAAAATATCCACCCGCGCCGGAAAACCGCCGTTCTCAGAGTTCGGCGGGCGGAATTTCAGCCAGCTCTTCCGGCGTCACTTCCTTTTCCGTCACATTCGCCTGGGCGATGATGTGATCGACGACCTTGTTCTCCAGAATCGGCCCGCGCAACCCTTCAGCCGCCTGCGGATTCTTACCGAAGAACTCGAACACCATCTGCTCCTGCCCCGGATAACGGGATGCTTCCTGGCGAATCGCCTGAACCATCTCTTCCTTGGTCACGCCGATATTGTTCGCCCGGCCGATCTCGGCCAGCAACAGACCCAGCTTGACCCGGCGCTCCGCGATCTTGCGGTAATCCGCCTTCAGCGTGTCCTCATCCTTGCCGGCATCTTCCTCGTCAGCCTCGCCATTGGCGCGATCCTGCTCGACGCGCGCCCAGATCTGCCCGAACTCCGCCTCGACCATGCCTTCCGGCGCCTCGAAATCGGTCTTCTCGGCCAGAATGTCCAGCAGCTCGCGCTTGATCCGCAGACGGGAAAGCTGCTCGTACTCGCCCTCCACCTGCTTGCTGATGATCTCGCGGATCTGAGCCAGATTCTCGAACCCGATCTTCTCGGCCAGCGCATCGTCCAACGCCGGATCGATCGCCTTCTTCAGGGCCTTCGCCTTGATGTCGAACGTCGCTTCCTTGCCGGCCAGCTCCTTGGCATTGTAATCCTCGGGGAACGTGACCGTGATCACCTTCTCGTCCCCGGCCTTCATGCCCTCGATCTGCTCGGCGAAACCCGGAATGAACCCCTCGCCACCGATCTCGACATTCACATCCTCGGCCGTGCCGCCGTCGAACGCCACACCATCGGTCTTGCCGACGAAATCAACCGTCAGGACGTCGCCCTGAACCGCGGCGCGATCCTCCTCGATCGTCTCGAAGCTCCGCTGCCGCTTGGCGATCTCGCCCAGCGCCTTGTCCACGGTCTCCTCATTGACCACGGACTTCAGGCGCGTCAGCGCAAGCCCGCTCAGATCCGGCTGCGCAATCTCCGGCAACACTTCCATCTCGACCTTGAACTCGAGATCCCCCTTGCCATCACCACCCGAAACCAGATCCACCTTCGGCTGGCTCGCCGGGCGCAGCTTGTACTCCTCCAGCAACTTGCCCGTCGTCTCGTTGACGAGCTGATCCAGAACCTCGCCCTGAACCGCCTCGCCATAGCGCTGCTTCACCAGGCTCGTCGGCACCTTGCCAGGCCGGAAACCGGGCAGGCTCATCGTGCGAGCCACTTCGGCAAGGCGCGTGCTGCGGCGGGCATCAATGTCGGCAGCCGGAACAGTCACGGTAAAGCCGCGCTTGAGGCCTTCGGAATGCGTTTGCGTAACCTGCATCTGCGAGGCGATCCTCTCGGTCGAATTCTAACGGGTCAAAACGGCAAGCCCCGGCAGTGCGGACGGCACCACCGGGGATGATAGGGATACGGTGTAAAAGCTGGTGCGGGCGGAGGGACTTGAACCCCCACAACTTGCGTCACCAGAACCTAAATCTGGCGTGTCTACCAATTTCACCACGCCCGCAGGCGAGCTTCCACCGTGAGCGGGCGGCTTTATAGCATGACGGCCCTTACGACAAGCCACCACCCGCACGAAACCGCCTCGCACGCTCCGTCGCCACCACCCGCGCCGCCCCCAGATGACGGTCCAGATCCTCCGCCACGGGCCAGTCCCCGGCCCGCATCCCCGCCTCCCCGTGAATCCAGACGCCTGCGCAACACGCGTCCCAAACCTCCATCCCCGCCGCGCACAACGCCGAGATCACCCCGCACAAGGTATCCCCGGACCCGGCCGTCGCCAGCGCCGTGCTGGCATGAGCATTGATCGCCGCCCGCCCATCCGGCGCCGCGATGATCGTATCCGCCCCTTTCAGCACCACCACCGCCCCCAGATCGACCGCCGCCCGCCGCGCCGCGCCCAGCCGATCCCCCCCCGGCTTCCCGAACAGTTTGGAAAACTCCCCGATATGAGGCGTCACCGCCGCAACACCCCGAAGTTTCGACAGATCCCCATCAGCCCAGGCCAAAGCCCCCGCATCCGCAACCACACATCGTCCGGCCTGCAAAAGCACAGGAAGCACTTCACTCACCTCCTCTGGCGTCAAGCCAGGTCCGCAGGCCCACACCTTACGGCGTTGATCCTGAAGCAGATCCTCCAATGCCCCTTCATCTATAACCAACCCCGGCGCGCCCGCCCGATACAACCCGGCTGCCCCCTTCGCCACAACCCGCACCAGCCCTGCCCCAGCCGCCCGCGCACCCGCAGCCGCCAGCCGCGTCGCCCCCGGCATCACCGCGCCGCCACACAAACTCACCACCCCACGCGCATATTTGTGGCTCTCAACCCCCTCCACCGGAGGACACCACAACCCCGGCGCATTCTCCCAAGTGGTACAGCCAACCTGCTCCAGCACCGTCATCGGAATCCCGATATCGGCACAGACCAGTTCCCCAAGCCGCTCCCGCCCCGGCAACAGAAAATGCCCCGGCTTCGACCGCACGAACGTCACCGTCATCTCGCATGTCGGCGCATATCCCCGAATCGCTCCCGTTGCCCCATCGACTCCACTCGGCATATCCACCGCCACCACCCGCCGCGCCGCCTCCAGCACGGCACGCACCTTCCCCTCCACGGGCCGCGCCAGCCCCGCCCCGAACACCGCATCCACCACCAACCCGGCCCGCGTTACTTCCCCAGCCTCGAACGGCACCACCGGCCCATTCCAGTCCCGCCTCGCCTCCGCCGCGGCACTCCCCGCACGCGGCTCCGCCAGCATCGCCACCGATACCGGCCACCCCCGCCGCGCCAGATGCCGCGCCACCACGAACCCATCTCCCCCGTTATTGCCCGGCCCACACAGAACCACCGTCCGAACCGGGCGCATCCTCCGCATGATGGCCCGCGCGCAGGCCTGCCCCGCATTCTCCATCAAAACTTTGATCGGGACCGAAGCCGAGGCAAGCCCGTCCAGAACCCCACATTCCTCAGGCGTCGGCAAGGCAAGCGAAACAGGACCGGACATCACAAACACTCCTCTTTTCCAGATCCCTCCCAAATGCCCTACCACGCCCCGCGTTGCCTCCGTCCCGAATTCTCGCCTTGCACCCACACGCTGAATTGGCGAACTACAGCCTGAAAATCCCAGCCCTCCCAACGGAACCATCATGTCACATTCGATTCTCTGGACCCTGATCCTCACCCTGCACATCGTCTGCATCGCCTACTGGGTCGGCGGCACCGCCTTCCAGACCCTCATTACCAGCAAGACCCTTTCCCTGCTCGAAGCAGGCCAGCGCCAGTCCGTCCAGCTCCAGTCCTACACCCGCTTCCTGCGCTCGCTCTGGCACGTCATCCCCACCGCGCTCGTCACCGGCTGGCTATTGATCCTGCATGAAGGCGGCTTCGGCGCGGTCCCGATGGCCGTCAACCTGATGCAGCTTCTCGCACTCGTCATGGCAGCCCTCGTCGCCCGCCTGTATTTCGGCTCTTTCAAACAGGCCCGACGCGCCATTCGCCCACAGCCGGAGGTTTTTGTCAGCATCCGCCGCCAGATGACCCTGATCTGCCTGCTCGGCATCCTGACGATTCTCTGCGCCGCCTTCGCAACTGGCGTATAAATACAGCCGCCCATGCCAAACCGTGCTTGATTTTAGCCATATTTCCCGATAGGCACGGCCCTGCCGACGAAGCATGATCATCATGCCATACGCGTTGAGCCGGTTGCCGCACCCCATTTCCGTCGTGCCCCGCTGGATCGACACAACAGACCAGACGTCGCCCCGGTCTCCCATGAAGGCCGGGCCACCCTTGATACGTCAGAGAGTAGTTTGAGCGCCAAGCCGACCGCCACATCTTCCAGCAAATCACGCAGCCCGCGTGGACGCAAATCCGAACCGGATGCCGTTGCTGAAAACGTGAACGATCCCAAGCTCTCTCCCGTCAAGCCGAAGCGAACCACATCCCGCTCCAAAACCGCTCCGGAAGCGCCAGCCGCCGAAGCAGCTGCTCCCAAGCCTGCAGCACGGAGCCGCGCCCGCAAGGCTCAGCCAGCAGCCGAAACTCAGCAAGCCCCCGCCACCAAGCCGAAGCGCGCTTCCCGCGCCAAGGCCGCCAAGGTCGAGCCGGAAGCCTTGGAAGCCCCCGCGCCGCGCAGGAAGGCCACTCGCGCCGCGAAACCCGCATCGACGGAGCCGGATGAAACCGCCGCCCCGCGCAAGCGTACCCGCACCGCCAAGGCGACCCCCAGGGCCGCGCCAGAACCGCAACCTCCGGTCGCAGAAGAAGCAAAATCGGAGGCTACGGAAAAGCCGAAGCCCCGCCGCACCACGAAAACACCTACCAAGCGGCAGACCAGCCGCAAGGTGGATATCGTGGAAGCACCGCCTCCGGCGTCCATATCCGTACCGGTTGAAGCAGCCCCGGAACCCGAACAGCCAGCAGAACCGGAAACTCCCTCCGTTTCAGGCGAACCCGCCGCACATGCTCCCGAGCCGGAAGCCGAACGCCCTCGCTTCGCTGATCTCGGCCTGTCCGAGCCCATCATGCGCGCCATTCAGGAACTCGGCTACGAACACCCGACGCCTATTCAGGCCGCCGCCATCCCCGAAGTCATCACAGGTCATGACGTCCTCGGCGTCGCGCAGACCGGCACGGGCAAGACCGCATCCTTCACCCTGCCGATGCTGGAAAATCTCTCCGGCTCCCGCGCCCGGGCAAGAATGCCGCGCTCTTTGATCCTGGAGCCCACGCGCGAACTGGCGCTTCAGGTGGCAGACAATTTCAAGCTCTATGGCAAGCACCTCCGCCTGACCCATGCCTTGCTCATCGGCGGCGGCAACATGGCGGAACAGCGCGAAATCCTGAATCGCGGCGTGGACGTGCTGATCGCCACCCCGGGTCGCCTGCTGGACCTGTTCGAACGCGGCGGCCTGCTGCTGAACCAGACGCGCATCCTCGTCATCGACGAAGCAGACCGTATGCTCGACATGGGCTTCATCCCCGATATCGAACGCATCGTCTCCCTGCTCCCCCCCCAGCGCCAGACATTGTTCTTCTCCGCCACGATGGCGCCGGAAATCCGCCGCTTGGCCGATGCCTTCCTGAGGCACCCGAAGGAAATCACGGTCAGCCGTCAATCCTCGGTCGCCACCACCATCGAGGAAGCCCTCCTCATCGTCCCGGAGGACGACAAGCGCCGCGTCCTGCGCCGCCTGCTCCGCAATCAGGACGTGCAGAGCGCCATCGTCTTCTGTAACCGTAAGCGCGACGTGGACACGCTCTACAAATCGCTCAGCAAGCACGGCTTCGAGGTCGGCGCGCTGCATGGCGATCTGCCGCAGTCGGTCCGGTTCGAAACGCTGGAACGCTTCAAGGCCGGAGACCTGAAAATCCTCGTCTGCTCCGACGTCGCGGCACGTGGCATCGATATCGGCGGCCTGTCCCATGTCTTCAATTTCGACCTGCCGTTCAACGCGGAAGATTACGTGCATCGCATCGGCCGCACCGGCCGCGCGGGCAAGGAAGGCCACGCTTTCAGCCTCGCCTCGCCCTATGACCGGAAATTCGCCGACGCCATCGAGAAACTGACCGGCAAGTCCATCGCCCATCCGCAGATCGAAGGCATCGCCACCACAGACTGGTCGGAAGACGAAGCCCCGCCCCGCCATCACAAGCATGGGGACAAGAAAAACCGCCGCGATCGGGATCGCCGTCCCGATAAACGCGACCCGGAAAGACAGGCACAGACGCCACGGCCCGAAAGGCGCCCGGAACCCGTGCGCGAGCGTTCATCGGCCCAGCCCATTCCCCCCTTCAACGAAAACGGCCCGCTGACCGGTTTCGGTCGGGATACCCCTGCCTTCATGCTGCTCCCACGGCGCCGCCCCGTCCGTGTGGAAGCGCATGGGTCCCATGACGGAGAGTAAGGCGCGACACGCGGTTCTGGAGATCAAGGGCCTCGCCAGCGGCGGTGACGGCGTCGCCAATACCGAACACGGCACGATCTTCATTCCCTTCGCCCTTCCCGGTGAAACAGTCGCAATCGGCTCTATTCATAACCGGCACGCCGAACTCGAAGCCGTCCTCACCCCATCGGCGGACAGGGTCACGCCAACCTGCTCGCTTTTCGGCGCCTGCGGTGGCTGCACGCTGCAACATCTCGCACCTGAAGCCATCCTCACCTGGAAAACCAGCCAGGTCATGGATGCACTCACCCGCGCCGGTTACGCGGATCTGCCAGCCCCCATCGCGGAACAGGTCCCACCCTACTCCCGCCGACGTATAGACCTGACTCTCAAGCGCATCCCGGGTGGCATGATCGCCGGCCTGCACCAGAAGGGCGGCGATCCCGTGGACATGACCGAATGTCACGTCCTGCACCCCACCCTGTTCGCCCTGCTCGCCCCCATCCGCTCAACCTTCGCCACCCTCGGCGCCATCACCTCCACCGCCGATCTCCTGATCAACCTGCTCGATTCCGGCCCGGACCTGCTGCTCTCCACAGAACGCCCCATCACGGCGCCCGACCGAACCAAGCTCGCAGCCTTCGCCAAGGCGCATAAAATCGCTCGAATCGGCTGGAAGCCACGCACCAACGGGCCAGTCAGCGCCGAACCGCCGGAAATCCTAGTCCAGCACGGCCAGATCTCTCACCATTTTGCCGAAACCCCGGTTGCTATCCCGATCGGCGCCTTCATGCAGGCCTCCGCCCCGGGCGAACAGGCCATCGTCGCGGCTACGAAAGCCGCGCTCCCCAAACTGAACAGACGTGACATCATCGTCGAACTCTTCGCAGGCTGCGGGACGCTCAGCTTTCCGCTGGCCCAGTCAGGCCGCACTCTCGCCTATGAAGGTGAAGTCAACGCCATCAACGCCGTCAGAAGCGCAAGCATGGGCCGCCGCGTCGAGGCGCATCACCGGGATCTCGGCCGCCAGCCCATTATGGCGAAAGAGTTGTCCGCCGCAAAAGTCGTTGTACTGGACCCGCCATTCTCCGGGGCCACCCCACAATGCCGCCAGATCGCCAACTCCACGATCGGCCAGGCAATCTATGTAAGCTGTAATCCGGCCGCCCTTGCGAACGACGCGAAACTGCTGAAACAGGCGGGCTTCAAGGTCGCATCCATCAATGTCGTGGACCAGTTCCTCTGGTCCACAGGCATCGAATCGATCGTCTCATTCAAACGTGAAAGCTCTCGCCACACCCGCAGCGGCCCTTCTCGTTAGGATTGACGAAGGTGAAGCCGGATTCCAGATCCTTCACCTCGTAATCCATCATCGTCCCGATCAGAAACAACGTCGCCTTACGGTCCACCAGCAAGGTCAGGCCCTTGTCCTGAACCTGCTCATCCGTAGAGGCCGGCGTATCCACGAAACTCATGTCATAAGACATCCCGGAACAGCCACGCGTGGAAACCGCAACCCGCAAAAGCTGTCCCGCATTCGCAGTCGCATACAACGCCCGCAGCCGGTCCGCCGCCCGGTCCGACATCGTCATCAGTGGCGGCAAGGCCTTGCGTGCCGCCGGAGCGGCCTGTGCCTCTGACATGAAAACTCTCCCAATCCTCAGAACATGTTCAACGCAAGACGCGCATCTTCGCTCATCCGGGACATATCCCACGGCGGATCCCAGACGACCTCGACCGTCGCCTTGGACACGCCAGCAACCTTCGCCACCGCATCCCGGACCTGCTCAGGCAGTTCCTGCGCACTCGGGCAATTCGGCGCCGTCAACGTCATCTCAATGCCAACCCGCCCGTCATCGTGCAGGTCGATCGCATAGATCAGCCCCAGTTCGTAAATATTGACCGGAATTTCCGGATCAAACACGCTCGCGATCGCATCGATCACGGCCTGCTCATCCGGCACGGACGACGCCCGCTCCGGCTCGGTCAAAACATGTGGCTGTTCAGCAGACATGATTTCTCTCCCGATCCCGATATGGGTTCACACCCCCACTCATTGCAACATGCCCCGCACGCGCTCCAACCCGCGCGCCAGGGCGTCGATCTCGTCGCGGGTCGTATATACCCCGAAACTCGCGCGCGCCGTCGCATGAACGCCCAGCCGCCGCATCAGAGGCTCAGCACAATGCTGCCCGGCCCGCACGGCTATCCCCTGCAAATCCAGCAGCGTCGCAACGTCATGCGGATGCGCGCCCTCCAGCGTGAAGGACACAACGCCCCCTCGCATCGCAGGCCGCCCGATCACGCTCAGCCCCTGGACCTCGCCCAGCCGGTTCAGCGCATATCCTACCAGCTCCGCCTCATGCGCCGCAATCGCATCCGCCCCGAGCGTCCGCACGAACCCAATCGCCGCACCCAGCCCGATCGTCTCGATAATCGCCGGCGTCCCCGCCTCGAACTTGTGCGGTATCGAAGCCCATGTGCTGCGCTCGAAAGACACGGTAGAAATCATTTCACCACCACCCAGAAACGGCGGCATTGCCTCCAGAAGCTCTCCACGCGCCCACAGCACGCCAATCCCCGTCGGCCCATACAGCTTGTGCCCGGTAAAGACGAAGAAATCCGCCTCCAGGTCCTGCACATCCACCGCCCGATGCACGATGGATTGTGACCCATCCAGCAAAACCCTGGCTCCATGCTCATGGGCGATGGCCACCAGTTCCTTCGCCGGCGTCACGGTCCCCAGAACATTGGACATATGCGTGACGGACACCAGCGCCACCTGCCCGTCCGCCAGCAGCGCCCGATACGCATCCAGATCAATATCGCCCTCATCCGTAATCGGCGCCACCCGCAACTCGATGCCGGCCCGATCCCGCAACAACTGCCACGGCACGATGTTGGAATGATGCTCCATCTCCGAAATCAGCACCGCCTGCCCCGGCTTCAGCAATGCGCCATATGAATAGGCCACCAGATTGATCGCCTCCGTGCTGTTCCGCACGAACACAATCTCCTGCCTTGACGGCGCATTCAGCAACGCCGCAACCGCATCCCGAACCGCCTCATACGCCGCCGTCGTCCGCTCGCTCATCCAGTGCAGGCCACGATGGATATTGGCATATTGCGTCCGCATCGCGCCGGACATGGCATTGATCACGCAGTCCGGCTTCTGGGAAGATGCCGCACTGTCCAGAAACACCAGCGGCTTTCCATGCACCGTCTCCCCGAGAATGGGAAACTGCGCCCGGACCCGCCCGCTATCGAAACCGGTCATGACGCCCGACGCTCCCACCAACCCTCGACCCCCCGATCCAGAACAGACCGCAGAGCCTCATCCTCGATCAGTTCGACTGCATCCAGCAAGAACGCCTGCACCAGCATCGATCGCGCATCCGCCATCGGCACACCCCGAGACCGCAGATAAAACACCTGCTCCTCGTCCAGCGCCCCCACGGTCGCCCCGTGGCTGCACTTCACATCATCCGCATAGATCTCAAGCTCCGGCTTGCTGTCGATCCGCGCCGAGTCAGACAGCAGCAACGCCTGATTCATCTGATATCCATCCGTCTTCTGGGCAACCCGATCGACGTAGATCTTCCCCTGGAACACACCATGCCCGGACTCCAGCAGCACGTTCTTCACCGTCTGCCGGGAGTTGCAGTCCGGGCTGGCATGCGTGATCACGGATGTCAGATCAGCATGGCGCGATCCGTCCACCAACTGCGCCCCGTTCACATGCACGGTGGAATGCCGGCCGAACAAACCCGCATGAACCTCATGCCGCGCCAGCCCCGCCCCCAGCGTCAGCGTGAAACTGTCATACAGACCATCCGTAGCGACATCGGCATAAACCAGTCCCAGATGCGCCGCCGTCACCGCCTCGTCCTGAACCTTCGCATGGGTAAACCGCGCCCGCTCCCCCACGATGATCTCGAACACGGGATTGGACAGATAATCCCCCTCCCCGATATTCAGATCCAGCAAGGACAATCGCGCCCCCTCCTCAACCACGACCCGATGGCGCACATGGCTCGAAAAACGCCCCGGCCCGGTCTGGATCGAAACCAGCGCCACACGCCCCGCATCCACATCGCGCGGCACCCGGATGCAAATCCCATCCTCCGCCAGCGCCGCGTTCAACGCCGTGATCGCATCCCGCTCCGGCTGCGCAACAGACCCGAACTCCCCCGCGAACCGACTCACCTCCGCATCCTTCGGCAAGGCCGAAAATTCCTCGACGAAACGTCCGTTCACGAACACCAGACACGCCGCCTCAAGCCCCTCCGGCCAGGCCCGCTCCAGCAGACGCCGCACGTCGGACACCTGCCCGTCCGGCGCTACGTCATAAGCCCGCCCCGTCACGGCCCGCAGCGGCGTATACCGCCACGCCTCGACACGCGCATTCGGCAACCCGTTCTCGCGCAGCGCTTCGGACGTATCGCTGTTCCCGCGCGCCAAGAACGCCTCCAGCGCCGGGGAGAGAGGGGACATCACGTTCATGCCGCCGCCTGCAGGAACTGCGTGTACCCCTGCGCCTCCAACCGCTTGGCAACCTCGGCCCCGCCGCTGTGAATGATCCGTCCCTTCGCCATCACATGCACCCGGTCCGGCACGATGTAATCCAGCAACCGCTGGTGATGCGTGATGATCAACGCCGAAAAATCAGGCCCACGCAGAGAATTCACACCTTCCGCCACAATCCGCAGCGCATCGATGTCCAGCCCACTATCCGTCTCATCCAGAATGGCGAGCGACGGTTGCAGCATCCGCATCTGCAACACCTCGTTCCGCTTCTTCTCGCCACCGGAAAACCCGACATTGACGTTCCGCTTCAGCATGTCGTCGGACATATGCAAATGCTTCGTCTCGGCCCGAACCGCCTTCAGAAACCCGACCGCATCCAGCTCCACCTCGCCCCGTGCCCGTCGAACGGCATTCACCGCCGTCCGCAGGAAGTTCGCATTGTTCACGCCCGGCAGCTCGACCGGTGCCTGAAACGCCAGAAACAGCCCCAGCGCCGCCCGCTCCTCAGGCTCCAGAGCCAGCAGATCCTGCCCCTTGAAAAAAGCCGACCCACCCGTCACCTCGTAATCTTCCCGCCCGGAAAGAACATAGGACAGGGTGGACTTGCCGGACCCGTTCGGCCCCATGATCGCATGGATCTCGCCTTTCGGGACCGTCAGATCCAGCCCCCGCAGAATCTCCTTCGGCGTCCCGTTATCGTCGATCTGCGCCTGCAAATTTGAAATCTTTAGAAAATCGGTCATGTCGAACTCTCTTAACCCACACTGCCTTCAAGACTGATCTGCAACAGTTTTTGCGCTTCCACGGCGAATTCCATCGGCAGTTCCTTCAGAACATCCTTGCAGAACCCGTTCACGATCAGCCCGACCGCATCCTCTTCGGAAAGCCCGCGTGAACGGCAGTAGAACAACTGATCCTCGGAAATCTTGGACGTCGTCGCCTCATGCTCCACGCGCGCCGACATGTTGCGGTTCTCGATGTAAGGCACCGTATGCGCCCCGCACTGATCCCCGATCAGCAGCGAATCGCATTGCGTGAAATTCCGCGCTCCCTTGGCCTTCGGCATCATCCGCACCAGTCCGCGATACGTGCTGTCCGACTGCCCTGCGGAAATCGTCTTGGCAATGATCGTGGACCGCGTGTTCGCGCCCATGTGGATCATCTTGGTCCCGGTATCGGCTTGCTGGTGATTGTTCGTCACCGCCACCGAATAAAACTCCCCGACTGACCCCTCGCCCGCCAGAATACAGGACGGATATTTCCAGGTAATCGCCGAACCCGTCTCAACCTGCGTCCACGAAATCTTGGACCGCGCTCCACGGCACGCTCCACGCTTCGTCACGAAATTATAGATCCCGCCTTGCCCGTTCGCATCCCCCGGATACCAGTTCTGAACCGTGGAATACTTGATGGAGGCATCATCCATCGCCACAAGCTCGACCACCGCCGCATGAAGCTGGTTCTCGTCGCGCATCGGCGCGGTGCAGCCCTCCAGATACGAAACCGAAGCCCCGTCCTCGCAGATGATCAGCGTGCGCTCGAACTGTCCCGTATTGCGCGCATTGATCCGGAAATAGGTGGACAGCTCCATCGGGCACCGCACCCCCTTCGGCACGAACACGAAAGACCCATCCGTAAATACCGCCGAATTCAGCGCCGCATAGAAATTGTCGCCCGCCGGCACCACGCTCCCCAGATACTGCCGCACCAGCTCCGGATGCTCCCGCACCGCATCGGAAATCGGGCAGAAGATCACCCCGGCTTCCTCCAGCGTCTTGCGGAACGTCGTCACGACGGACACGGAATCGAACACCGCATCCACTGCCACCGGCATCCGCTGCTCCTGTCCGTCCGGCACCTCGACCCCCGCCAGCATCGCCTGCTCATGCAGCGGAATGCCCAGCTTCTCATAGGTCCGCAGAAGTTCGGGATCGACCTCCTCCAAAGATTTCGGCCCCGGCTTCTTCTTCGGCTGCGCGAAATAATGCGCATCCTGAAAATCGATCGGCGGATGATGCGGCTTCGCCCAGAGCGGCGTTTCCATCTCCAGCCACGCCCGATACGCCTTCAGCCGCCATTCCAGCAGCCACTCCGGCTCCTGCTTGCGTGACGAGATCAGCCGGATGGTGTCTTCGTTCAGACCCTTCGGCGCAATCTCCATCTCGATATCGGTCTCGAACCCCCACTTATAGGTGGACTGGCTCAGGGTCTCGACGGCCTCGCGGGTCTCTGTCACGGCTGGCATCGCCGAACTCCTATCATTTTCAAACAGCAGCAGCCGACACGAACGCCGGTTCCGCATGGGAAAGCGCCGGGCGCCGTTGCGCCATGTCCGCCAGGGTTATGGAGTTGAGTGTCTGGAGAATCGCATCGTTCACCATGTCCCAGTTCCCAAAAAGTCCGCAGCGGCCACGCGCCTCACATTCCCGGCCATCGACACACGCCGTAATCACCACCGGCCCGTCCATGACCGAAATCACACTCGCGATCGAAATCTCGTCCAGCGCACGCCCCAGCCGATAGCCTCCGCGCGAACCACGCTGCGAAATCACCAGCCCATCCGCCGTCAGACCCTTCAGGATTTTCGCGACCGTCGGCTCAGGCACGCCCGTCTCTCCAGACAGGACGGTCGTCGTCGCCAGACCCTCATGGTGGCCAAGCTGAACCAGCAGGACTGCCGCGTAATCGGCCAGTTTCGACAATCTGAGCATCGCTCTCTCCTATCAGCACCGATCAATCCGGATACAATACAGACCGCTCAAGTCCTGATTAGGATCAGATGCGCGGCCTTCGCCCCAACGTCAAGGCTTTTCAAACAACCCACCCGGGTCAAACCCGAATATTCCAGCCCGGAATCAGCCGCCATCAGCGGATCTGGCCAAAACACAGCCGCAATACGGCTTCGAGTACCACACCTACTATAAACCCGACGACCGTGCCATTGATCCGTATAAATTGCAGGTCACGCCCGACGCGCAGTTCCAGCTTCTCCGTCAATGCCACAGCATCCCAACGCGACACGACGGACGCGATGAACCCCGTCAGCTTCTCCCGGATCGCAGGCAGCATCGCCCCGATCAACGTCAGAGCCCCATGCTCGATCTTCGCCCGCAGCGCCTGATCATGCGCCACCTGCTCCGAAAACCGCAGCAGCATGGCCTCCACCGCACACGCCGTCCATCCATCCGGCCGCTCGCAATCCGCCTCGGCAAGCCCGCGCGCCCGGCGCCACACATCCTGGCTCCATGCCTTCAGCGAGTCATGGGTCAACACCCCGCCCACCGCCTCGGCAATATCCGCCCGCCGCTCCGGATCATGCTCGATACGATCGACCTCCTCCCGGATCCACGCCGAGAACCCCTCCCGCAGCTCCGAATCCTGCGGGTCGATCCGCTCAAGCTCCTGATTGAGCGCCGTCAGCACCTTGGACGCGATCGACCCCCCGATCGCCCAGCCCAGCATCCTCCCCCCCTGCTCCCGAACCCGGTCCTCGATCATCGTCCGCAAGGATGACTCCTTCTCCCGAACCATAATCTTGACCCGCAACAGAAGGAAAGACAGCACCTCCTGATGGCGGTCGCCATCCACCAGCGCCCGCAATCCCTTCACGACGATCGGGGCCAGATCGTCCCCTCCCACCAGGCTCGGGAGAACCCCGCTGATCGCCGCCGCCGCGCGGCCGTCCTCGAGCCGCTCGAACATCTCCGGCAGGGCCGAACGCAAGGCCTGGCTCACCGTCGCAACGGTCCGCGGGTCGCGCAACGAACGCGCGACGATGTCCGGCAGACCCGCCGCCGCCAAAGCCCGCCCGACATCTTCTTCCGTGAAGAACTGCCCCGCCACGAACCGCCCTAGCGCCTGCCCAAGCCGATTTTTCTGGCGCGGCAGAATGGCCGTATGCGGAATCGGCACCCCCAGCGGGTGGCGGAACAGCGCCGTCACGGCAAACCAGTCCGCAATCCCCCCCACGACCCCCGCCCGCGCGCCCGCCCGTAACAGAGAAAGCCAGGCATTATCCGCCACGAGACCAAACGCCGGCAACCCGTATCCCAGCGCCGTCACACCCGCCATGCCTACCAGTAATCCACCCGCCACCCTGCGCATGCGGCGCAGAACCCGCCGGGCGGCAATATCCTGCGGCACAGGACCGGAAACAGACTCAAAAGTAGTGGATCGAACCATGGCCGCGTCGATAGCATCCCAGAACGCCCATGTCGCGCTCCGCCGATGGCGCGTTCCAGGGAAACAGGATGTTTCTTCCCGCAAAGCAACGAAACTTCGCCTTCGGCGATTGCCCACGCTATGACGATATGGAATTAGCCACCCAAAGCTTTCCCGTACTGAAACGAGGTCGAAATTGTCGTCACACCTCCAGAACACCGGCCACAACCCAGGCACCGCCAACGCAGACGCTCTCGCGGAAACCCTGACGAAAACATGGTGTGACGACATCAAAACCCGTTCGCAGGACGCCTCATGGCGCGGTCACGACCATATCGCCGTCATGGCCAGTGAAATTGCCGAAGCCCTGGCTTCCGGGACGGTCTCTCTCAAAACCCTCGCCACCTGCATCCGCATCCTGCGCGACCGGAACTTCATGTCCCGCAGTGCCCGGCTGCGTGCCTATGTCGGCCTCAACGAAACACCTAACCCTGCCGTCGCCCTTCAGGATGCCGCCGAACGCCTCGTCAATGCCTGCGCCACGCCGGACACCCTGACCAAAACGCTGGCCCACCCGGCTTTTGCAGCCGTCTTCACCGCACACCCCACCTTCGCCCTGTCGGACGAAACCTACGCTATTCTCAGCCAGCAGGCTTCCGACCCGGCCACCCTTCTTCCGACCATGAGCACGCACCGGCGCACCGCCCCCCCTACATTGCTGCACGAGCTGGAGCTCGCCCTCGCCGCTATCACACGCGGTCGGGACGCGCTCGACATCCTCAACACCGAAATTTTCCGGTCCGCCGCTCGGAAATGGTCGGATGCACATGCCACCCTTCAGAAAACCCTCCGCCCAGGCCCCGTCATCCTGTCCAGTTGGGTCGGCTTCGATACGGATGGCCGCACAGATATCGTCTGGTCCGATACCCTCAAGATCCGCCTGATGATGAAAGGCGCCCAGCTTCAGCGCCTGCGAAGCCAGATTGCCCCGCTCCTCCCTGCGGATGCACCCGTCCTCGCCCGCCTGGATCAGGCCATCGCCTCCGTTTCCCGCCAGCACGACGCCTGCCCCAATGTCCGCCCCGGCCACGGCACGCCTGAAGACGTCGCCACCTTCGCCCATCTCCTGATCGGCGAACGGGACAGCGCTGTCCTCACGGCGGACACCCTCACTCCCTATTTCGACGCCATCGTCAGTGAACGCACCCCTTCCCCGGAAACCGATGCCCTTCTGACCGCCATCTCCGGCTTTCAGGCCCACGGCCTCAGCCTCGCGCATATCCACACACGCCTGAACGCAGGCCAGATCTACAACGTCGCCCGCGCCCGTCTCGGCATTGGGGACGACCCCGCCAGCCCGACACGTCGGCGCGCCATGATCGCCCAGATCAACGACGCGCTGGATCGCATCACCCCGATCGATATCGACTTCGGCTCCCTCCTGCTCGAACAGTCCTCCGCCGCCCGTCTGATGATGACGATGGCGCAGATCATCAAACATATCGACGCCCAAACCCCCATCCGCTTCCTCATCGCCGAAACCGAAAGCGGCTACACGCTCCTCGCTACCCTTTGGCTGTCCCGCCTCCTCGGCATCCCTGATCACATGATCGAAATCTCCCCCCTGTTCGAAACCCAGAGCGCACTGGAAAACGGTGAGACCATCCTCACCGAAGCCTTCCGCTCCAGACACTGGCGAGACTATCTCAAGCGTTGCGGCAAACTCAGCCTCCAGTTCGGCTATTCGGATTCCGGTCGCTATGTCGGCCAGCTCGCCGCCACCAACCTCGTCGAGCGTCTCCGCCTTCGCACCGCCGCCCTCCTGCGTGAGTACGACCTGACCGACGTGGACGTCATCCTCTTCGACACCCACGGCGAAAGCATCGGTCGCGGCGCCCACCCCTTCCACCTCGCGGACCGCCTCAAATACCTCTCCCCGGACCGTGCCCGCCTCGCCTTCATGCAGGCCGGCATCACCATCCGCGAGGAATCCGCGTTCCAGGGCGGTGACGGATACACGATATTCGGCACGGCAGCCCTCGCCGAAGCCACCATCGCCACCATCGCCAATCACGTGGCAGACATGCCTCGCCCCGGGCACGATCATGCCCTGCGTCTCGATCAGGTCTACGATGCCCCCGACTTCGCATCGGATTTCTTCTCCACGATCGCGCTCACCATGGCCAATCTGGTCGAAGACCCCGGCTACGGCGCCCTCCTCGGTGCCTTCGGCCCCTCCCTCATCGACAAGACCGGCTCCCGCCCCTCCGCCCGCCAGAGCGATGCCGCCCTCACAATCCGCATCACTCATCCCAGCCAGCTTCGCGCCATCCCCAACAACGCCATCCTCCAGCAGCTCGGCTGGTGGGCGGACGTCCTGCACGGTCTCGGTTCCGCCGCCGCCCGCCATCCGGACACGTTCGAGCAGTTCATGAGCGAAAGCCCACGCTTCCGCCGCGCACTCGACTTCGCGCGGCAGGCCCTCGCCCATTCGAACATCGAAGTCCTTCGGGCCGGCACCAGGATGCTGGACCCCGGAACCTGGCTGGACCGCGCTGCCTCCGCGGAGGACGCCGAAACGCGCCAAAGCTGCCTATCACTCGCCCACGGCCTCGAAGGTCTCGCTTTCTGGACCAAACTCCCCACCATGTTCCGGCGCATTCAGGCCGACCACCTCTCACTTCGCGTCGCATGGCCGGAAGCCCCCCACATGGCCCCGGAGGAACAACTACTCCACGCCATTCGCCTCGCCATCATCGACCGAATCTGGATGCTCGCCACCCGCATCCCCTATTTCAGCCCCCGCAACAACATTTCGCCGGACCAACTCATGGCGATGATCCTCTGCCTCGATATCCCCGCGGCCCTCAAAAAGCTGACCGAAATTTATCCGCGAGGCAGCAAGGTGCGCGCCAATCTCGATTTCGCCGAACCCTCAGGCCCACGCGAAGACCACGGATTCGTCCGCGAACACGAAGAGATATTCCAGCCGATGGAAGACCTCTTCGCCCTGCTCCGCGAAATCGGCGTCGCCGTCATGCACGCCAACGGCGCTTTCGGCTGAACCGTGCCATAGCGAAACGGATCGTAGAACGCTACGCTCTCAGCCATACGGGGTCAGTCCCCTTCAGGCCGTGGAGATCTTCTTGAAAAAGCACGTTTTCTTCCTGGGCGCTCTCCTGTGCGCCCAAACCGCCCTCGCCGCCCCCACAGCAAGTCCTGGCACCGAAAGCACCACTTCCGGCACCGTCACGACCAACGGCCAGACCATCCCCTACAATGCCGTCGCCGGCACGCTCGTCGTCCATCCCCAGTCCTGGGACGACTCAACCCAGGTCGTTCGCGCCCGCATCAACCAGCCCGAAGACAAGAAAAACGCGGACGATATCGACCCCACCGCCTCCATGTTCTATGTCGCCTACTTCAAGAAAGGCGCGGACCCGGCAAAACGCCCCATCACCTTCCTGTATAACGGCGGACCCGGTTCATCCTCCGTCTGGCTCCATATGGGTTCCCTCGGCCCACGCCGCGTCCAGACCCTGGATGACGTCCACACACCCGCAGCTCCCTACAAGCTGGTCAACAACCCAAGCTCCCTGCTCGACGTCAGCGATATCGTGTTCATCGACGCGCCCGGCACCGGCTTCGGCCGCATCGCCGGCAAGGACCGCGAGAAATCCTTCTGGGGCGTCGATCAGGACGCCCGCGCCTTCGCAAACTTCATCACCCAGTTCCTCGACAAATACGGCCGCTACAACTCACCAAAATACCTTTTCGGCGAAAGCTACGGCACCACCCGTTCCGCCGTCCTCGTGAACGACCTGCAAAATCAGGACAACATAGATTTCAACGGCGTTATCCTGCTTTCACAAGTTCTGAACTACGATGACGGCATCGACGCCCCTGCCGACAATACCGGCATAGACCAGCCCTACGTCCTCTCCCTCCCCACCTATGCCGCAACAGCTTTCTACCACAAACTCCTGCCGCAAATGCCAGCGGATCAGGCAAGCTTCCTGAAGGACGTCGAACAATTCGCCTCGACGGACTATCTCCTCGCTCTCCAGCAAGGCGCGGACCTGCCCCAGACGCAACGTCAGGCCATCGCCGAAAAACTGCACGCCTATACGGGCCTCCCCATCCCCTTCATCCTGCAAGCCGACCTGCGGATCGACGGCGGCGAGTTCACGAAACAGCTCCAGCTCCTGCAAGGCCGCACGACCGGCCGTTTCGACACCCGCTTTTCCGGCCCGACCGTCGATCCGCTCTCAAAGGAAGCCGCCTACGATCCCCAATCCACAGCAATCAGCTCCGCCTACGTCTCGGCTTTTGGCGATTACATCCGCAAAACCCTGAAATATGATGCCACCCAGCCTTACAGGACTGAAATTGAGGTCAACTGGGACGACCATCACACCAACCCCGTCAATAACGACAAGACGGACACCATCAACGTCATGCCCGATCTCGCGCTGGCCATGAAAACCAACCCCACCCTCCATGTCCTGCTCAACATGGGATATTATGATCTCGCAACCCCCTATTACGCCGCCACATTCGAAATGAAACACCTGCCGATCCCGGCGGAGCTCCAGAAAAACATCGAATACGCACACTATCAGGCCGGTCACATGGTCTATGTCAGCGAACCCTCCCTGAAACAGCTCCATGACAACGTCGCGGACTTCATCCGCCGCACGGACGGTCAACCGAACTGATCTCCCCGCGCCATGAAAATACGTTTTTATGGCGCTTTTCCCCACGTCATCCTTTGTCACACCAAACCAAACACTCTTTCGTCAGTAGATACCCATCATCCACTGCGAAAGACACATACATGCACCTGATCTGGACACTGATCGTCGGCTTCTTCATCGGCCTCATCGCCAAAATGCTGATGCCCGGTCGCGACCCCGGCGGCTTCATCATCACCATCGTGCTCGGCATCGCCGGTTCCGCGCTCGCAGGATGGGGCGGCCAGAAGCTGCATTTCTACCGGGCCGATCAGCCCGCAGGCTTCCTCGCCTCCATCGTCGGCGCCATGGTCCTTCTGGCAATCTACCGCATGTTCAATCGCGGTAACGAAACACTGTAATCCGCCCGACAGCGGCCATAAAAAAACCCCGCCGAAACCGGCGGGGTTTTTTCTGGTCTCAAGACCCGGAAATCAGGCGGACTTCGCCATGATCTCTTCCGCAACGTTGCGCGGCACCGGATCGTAGTGATGGAACTGCATCGTAAAGGACGCACGCCCCTTCGTAGCAGACCGGAGATGCGAGATGTAGCCGAACATCTCCTTCAACGGCACCTGCGAACGGATCATCACGGTCGAACCGGAGGTCTCCTGGCTCTGAATGATGCCACGACGACGGTTGAGATCACCCACGACGTCACCAACGTGATCGTTTGGCGTAGTGATTTCCACATCCATGATCGGCTCGAGAATGACCGGACCGGCCTTCTTCATGCCTTCACGGAAGCAGGCCTTCGCCGCGATTTCGAACGCCAGAGCGGACGAGTCAACGTCGTGATACTTGCCATCGAGCAGCGTAAACTTGAAGTCCACTGTCGGGAAGCCAGCCAGTACACCCGTGGAGGACTGCATCCGGATGCCCTTCTCGACCGCCGGAATGTATTCCTTCGGAACCGTACCACCGACGACCTTGTTTTCGAACTGGATTTCCGCGTTCCGCTCGACCGGCTCGAACTGGATCTTCACCTCGGCGTACTGACCCGAACCACCAGACTGCTTCTTGTGGGTATAGGTCTCGACATGCGTCTGGCTGATCGTCTCACGATAAGCCACCTGCGGCGCACCGACGTTCGCTTCCACGCCATACTCACGGCGCAAACGATCGACGATGATGTCCAGATGCAGTTCGCCCATGCCCGAGAGAATGGTCTGGCCCGTCTCCTGATCGGTCTTGAGTTGCAAGGACGGATCTTCGGAAGCCAGCTTCTGCAAGGCCAACGTCATCTTCTCGACGCCGTCCTTTGTCTTCGGCTCGACGGAGATGTCGATGACCGGCACCGGGAACTGCATCCGCTCCAGCACCACCGGATCGGCAGCATCGGCCAACGTGTCACCTGTCACCGTATCTTTGAGGCCCACGAACGCCGCAATGTCACCCGCACCGACGGACTTCACTTCCTGACGCTTGTCGGCATGCATCTGGAACATGCGGCCAACACGCTCCTTATGGCCCTTCGTGGTATTCAGAACGGTATCGCCCGAATTCAGAACGCCACGATAGACGCGCACGAAGGTCAGCGTGCCATATTTGTCGGAAATGATCTTGAAGGCGAGGCCCGCGAACTTGCCATCCGGATCAACCGGCACGATCGGCAGGAAGTTCTCGTCCACTTCCTCGTCTTCCGGCGGCGCGATGCGGATGCCTTCAACCTCGTCCGGGGCCGGCAGGTAGTCGATCACCGCATCCAGAAGCGGCTGAACGCCCTTGTTCTTGAAAGCCGTGCCACACATGACCGGACGGAACTCACCTGAAATCGCACCCTTCTTGATGCACTTCTTCAGGGTCGCAACGTCCACGTCACCCTTCTCGAAATACTCTTCCATCGCCGCCGTGTCGACAGCGAGGGCAGTGTCAAGCAGGTTCTGGCGTGCTTCCTCAGCCTTGTCCTTCAGGTCGGCCGGAATGTCCTCGTAATGGAACTTCGCACCCAGCTCGCCGCCTTCCCAGACGATCGCACGCATCTCGACCAGATCGACTACGCCGACGAAATTTTCTTCGGCACCGATCGGAAGCTGCAACGGAATCGCGACAATATCCAGCTTCTCGGCCAGCGTGTCGAACGCCCGATAGAAGTCTGCACCCGTCCGGTCCAGCTTGTTGATGAAGATAATACGCGGAACATTGTAACGATCCGCCAGGCGCCAGTTCGTCTCGGACTGCGGCTGCACACCCGCCACGCCCTCGATCACGAAGATCGCGCCGTCCAGCACGCGCAGCGAACGGTTCACCTCGATATTGAAGTCGATATGGCCCGGTGTGTCGATGATGTTGATGCGATGATCGTTCCACTCACACGTCACCGCCGCCGAGGTGATCGTGATGCCACGCTCACGCTCCTGCGCCATGTAATCAGTAGTGGTGTTGCCGTCATGCACTTCACCGATCCGGTGCGACATGCCCGTATAATACAGGATACGCTCGGTCGTCGTGGTCTTGCCGGCATCGATATGCGCGGTAATGCCAATGTTGCGGATCCGTGAAAGGACCGATTTGGCTTCTGCTACGGTGCTGTCGGACACGGGACAATCTCCTGAATACGCTGAAAGGCGCGAGGACCACGGGCCTCGCGCCCGGGTTCACAGCACCTTTTGCCGTGGCCGACGCCACCTGCCGAAAAAACTCCGGTAACAGATGCAGCACGGCCATATCGGGCCAAGTTCTCAACCGCGGCTGAATGCGACAGCCACAGCCGAATTTCAAGGCCAATCTTTACTCAAAGCCACTCGCCGCAGCCGTCACGACCGCGGCAACCGCCCCTCACTTAGGCTGGCTGAGCCGCCTTTTTCGCCTGGGCGCGCACGATACGGCGCTTGATCACCTTGGCAGCCTCGGGAAGCTTGCGGTCCGGCGTCCCGAGCAGAAACGCATCCAGCCCGCCATTGTGCTCGACCGTGCGAATCCCGTTGGTCGTCAGGCGCATACGCACCGCAGCCCCAAGAATATCAGACAGGAGCGACGTTTCCTGCAGATTCGGCAGGTAACGGCGGCGGCTCTTGTTGTTGGCGTGGCTGACGTTGTTGCCCGTCAGAACACCCTTGCCCGTAACTTCGCAGCGGCGAGACATCGTATTTCTATCCCCGGTCGTGTAAATACAGGGCCGAGAACCCTGCCCGGCAACCTACTTTTCGATAAGGCGCGGCTTATGACGGAGCCAGATGCCTTCGTCAAGATCAAACCGCCCTCAGACCACAGCTTCAGGCAGTTTTTCCCCCATTTCAGGGATCTGCGCCGCCCACATCGCCGCATAATGTCCCCCCAGCGCCAGCAGATCAGCATGTGTCCCCCGCTCCACCACGCGCCCTTGCTGCAACACCAGAATCTGGTCGCACTCCTGAACGGTCGAAAGCCGATGCGCCACAGTAATCGTCGTCCGCGCCCGCGAAAGCGCGCTCAGCGCCCCATGAATTTCCCGCTCCGTCCGCGTATCCAGAGCACTCGTCGCCTCGTCCAGCAGCAGAATGCGCGGATCCTTCAATATCACCCGCGCAATCGCGATTCGCTGCTTTTCCCCACCGGAAAGCTTCAATCCTCTCTCGCCAACCTTCGTTTCATACCCTTCCGGCAAGGACGCGATGAAATCATGGATCTGCGCCTTACGGGCAGCCTCCTCGATTTCCTCCTTCGTCGCATCAAGGCGGCCATATCGAATGTTGTAACCGACAGTCTCATTGAACAGGACCGTATCCTGCGGCACCACCCCGATCGCCGCATGAAGGTCGGACTGCCCGAATGCCCGCACATCCGTCTCATCAATCCGGACCGCCCCCGAACTCACATCGTAGGACCGGAACAACAATCGCGCGATCGTCGATTTCCCGGCCCCTGTCGGCCCCACGATCGCGAGGCTGGTTCCCGCCAGCACTCTAAACGACACATCCCGCAGGATCATCCGCGCATCGGAATATCCGAACCCCACATGATCGAACACAACCTCCGCCGCCCCCACCTCATGCAGAGACGAAATTAGAGGAACCGGACGAGCGGGATCAGAAATATCCGGCTCCAGAGCCAGCAGATCAAGCAAATGCTCCAGATCCACCCTGGAAGACCGCCAGGACGCGTAAATCCACCCGATGGACGTTAGGGAACCATACAGCGCCATCAGATAGGTATTCACCATCACGAAATGCCCGACATCGATCCGATGCGTCGTTACGTCATGCCCCGCCAGCACCATCACGATGGTCGCCGCCAGCGATATGATGAAATTCTGGGACGAAAACAAAGCATTCGTCGAATCCTGCAACCGGACGGACGCAACCTCCAGACGCTCCTGCGCATCGTCGATCCGCCGATCCTCGAACCGCTCCGCCCCGAAATATTTCACGGTCTCATAATTCAGCAGCGAATCCACCAGCCGATGATTCGCCTCGCTGATCGCCTCGTTCCGCGCCCGCCGAATCCCGATCCGCATCTGCGTGTACCGCAGCGTCACCGTGCTGTAGATCACCAGCGCCGCCAGAATCACCCCGACATACGCAAACCCGAACAGGTGCCAGATCACCCCCAGTGTCAAAACCGTATCGATCACCGATGGCAGAATATTGAACAGTACGATGCGCGAAATCTGTGCCACCGCCTCCGTCCCGCGCTCGACGGAACGGATCAGCGCCCCTGTCTGCCGATCCAGATGAAACCGGAGCGAAAGCGCGTGCATGTGTTGCACTCCGCGCCGCACCAGCCGCCGCGTCATCCGCAATGCCACCGGGGTGAACACCGAATCCCGCACCACATCCAGCACATGCGAAAAGAACTGCAACACCCCATACCCGGCAATCAACGCCACCGGCACCAGCACGACCGGAGACACCTGCGGAGACAGATGCTGCACGATTCGCGCATAACAATATGGCACGCCCAACGCCAGAACCCGCCCCAGCACCAGCAACCCAAGCGCCACCACCACCCGCAGCCGCAGCTTCCATTCGCCCTCGGGCCAAAGATAAGGCAGAATACCCCGTATCGTCCCCAGAGTGCGGGCAGAACGAGATCCGGAAGCCGCTGTCGCCATGTCAGTCATCATTCCCACATGCGCATTGCCAGCCGTTCAGGCAAGCACACTTCACTCCACGCCACCCCGCAGGTTGACTCGCCGGGCATGACCATGAAAGGCAGACCCGCGTGACACACCCTCCAGACCCATTCCTCACCCATATCCTCGCCTGCCATACCGCCCCGCCCACACCGGCGGACACCCTCCTTTTATGTAACGACACCCCTATCGGTCGCCTCGCCCCCGAAATCATCCCCCATCTGAAAACCCGCCTGCCCGAAACCCCTCGCGGATTTTCCATCCCGTCAGGCCCCGCACTCACCACCCTGGGGCAGGACATGGCGGCAGAAGGTCTCTACAAACCTCACAACGAACTGTTCGACGTCATCGCCGAACCGGGCGGCCCCGTCCTCGGACAGATCGATCGCGGCGCCCTCCCTTTGCTCGGCCTTCTGGCACAGGGCGTTCACGTCAACGGCCTCGTCGCCCGCCCGGACGGCCTGCACCTCTGGATGGCCCGCCGCAGCCTCACCAAACGCCTGGACCCCGGCAAGCTGGACCATCTCGTCGCAGGCGGCATGTGCGCGGGAACGAACATCCAGACCACACTCACCAAGGAAGCGGAAGAAGAAGCCAGCATCCCGCCCGAACTCAGCCAGACTGCCACACCAGTCGCCACCCTATGCTACGCCATGTACCGCCCCGAAGGCCTCCGCCGCGACATCCTGCACTGCTTCGACCTCCACCTCCCTGCCTCCTTCACTCCAACCCCCGCCGATGGAGAAGTCGAAACCTTTGAACTCGTCCCGATCGAAACCGCCTTCGCCCTAGTGCGCGACACGGACAGCCTGAAATTCAACGTCAACCTCGTCCTGATCGACCTGTTCCTTCGCCTCGGCCTCTTCCCGGCCCAACAGGCCCAGACCCTGCGCAACGCCCTGGCAACCGGTCGAAGGCTGATAAGCATTCCATGAGTTCCTCTCCCATGACCCTCTCCAAAGCCGTGCTCGGCCTTACCTGCCTCCTTACAGCCTGCACCGCGCCACGCACGTCACCAACCACCCCACCTTCATGCGCCGCCTTTAATACTACTCCGGATATCCAAATTCGCATGATGTTCGGGCAGACCCGCCCTGATGGCGGCGTCATCACCCCCGATCACTGGGCTGCCTTTCTGCACGATGTCATCACCCCCTATTTCCCGGATGGCCTGACCGTCACGACCGTCGCCGGACAATGGCAGGACCGCAAGACAGGAATCATTGGTCAGGAACCCAGCAAACTCGTCTGGATCGCAACCCGGGACCGCCCCACCCTCAGCCACGATCTCGACGCAATCCGTACTGCCTATAAGGCCCGGTTCAACCAGCAATCCGTTGGCCTGATCCTTTCCCAAGGCTGCGAGTCCTTCTGACCATGTCCTTCCCGGAACCCCTTCTCGACGATTCCCAAAGGCGGCTGGACCCCTCACCCGACACACGCGCCGGTCGCATGCAGCTCCGCGCCCGCGCCCTGTTGGCCCTGTTCTTCGTTCTGGTCGGCCTCCTCACCCTGCGGGACTTCTTGCCCGCCCTGCTCTGGGGGTGCGTCTTCGCCATCGTCGCCTGGCCCGCCTACGTCTCCACACGCAGGCGCTCCGGCTGGCACGACACCCCACTCGCAGCCCTTTTCACGGCCGCGATCGCCCTAATCTTCCTCGTCCCGATGTCCCTCATCGGCATCGAGGCCGCTCATGAAGCGCAGAACGTCTTGGAACTCATCAGCCATATCCGCCATCACGGCGCACCAGTGCCGATGTGGATCACCCGCCTGCCATTCGCCCGCGAAACCGCCACAACATGGTGGCAAACCCACATGATGAACGGCGAAGGCGTCGGTCAGCTCTTCAGCTCGTTCGACATGGCCCACAGCATGGCCGTCACCCGCCAGCTCGGATCGCAGCTTTTCCGCCGCGGCACATTATTCGTCTTTGCAATCCTGACGCTGTTCTTCCTGCTCAAACAAGGCGACTCCGTCATCCGCAAATGCCTGATCGGCTCCCATCGAACTTTCGGATATCGCGGCGAATCCCTCGCCCGCCAGATGATCTCCGCCATCCACGGCGTTGTCGCCGGGTTGGTGCTGGTCGGCGCAGGCGAAGGCGTCATCATGGGCATCGCCTACACCATCGCTAGCGCCCCCCAGCCTTTCCTGTTCGGCGTCGTCACCGGCGTCGCCGCCATGATCCCCTTCCTCGCCGTCCCCTCAATCGCCCTGGTTTCGGCCCTCATCCTGATCAAGGGCAGTCTTATCGCCGCCATCATCGTTTTCGCGCTTGGAATGATCGTGATCTTCGTAGCGGACCATTTCGTCCGCCCCGCCCTGATCGGAGGCAGCACGCAGATGCCGTTCCTCTGGGTGCTGCTCGGAATCCTCGGCGGCGTCGAGACATGGGGCCTGCTGGGCCTGTTCCTCGGCCCGGCCATTCTGGCCGCACTCCACCTGCTCTGGGGCGTATGGACCCAAGATGAACAGATCGAATATATCTAGGAAAATCACCGCGAGACGGATATCGGGCAGGCGGGATTCGAACCCACGACCCCCAGTCCCCCAGACTGGTGCGCTACCAGGCTGCGCTACTGCCCGCTCGTCTCGCGGTGAAGGCGATGTAGCAGCCAACCGCCAACACCGCAAGCACCCAAACCAACAGAATTAAGCCGGAAGCAACGCCCGGATAGCCTCCAGCTCCTCCAGAACCCCGGAAAGCTGGGACCACATCTCCGCACGCTCACTCAGAAGCCGTGCGGTTTCAGCCCGCAAGGTATCCAGTTCCGCAAGTTCCAGCGCCATGGCGGAAGATCCGGCCCGCTTCTCCCCATCATCAACCAGTGCCTCTGATTCTTCAGATAAAGGTTGAGGCTCCTGACCCTCTTCCCTGGAATTTTCCACAGGCTCAGGCATCTCGATACCTGCTGCATCCGGATGCCCAACCTCTCCCACAAGCCCAGCGACCGGCACAGCCACCTCCCGATCACTCACCCCGCCACCGGAAACAGGCGGCAGTTCAACCTCCTTCTCCCGCAACACACGCTGCACACCCCGGATCGTATACCCCTGAACATACAACAGGTCGGAAATCCGCCGAAGGACAACAATATCCTCGGGCCGATAGTACCTGCGCCCACCCCCACGCTTCAGCGGCTTCACCTCCGGAAAACGCGTCTCCCAGAAACGCAGGACATGCTGGGGAACATGCAACTCATCCGCCACCTCACTGATGGTCCGATACGCGTGCGGAGCCTTTCTGGACCGATCCCAGCCCTGCTCCTCGTCACCCAACGATGCAGGCACTGTCCCGGCGGTTTCCGTCAAAGCCCCAGACTCTTCGTTCACACGTTCACCGTTCTTCTTCGTCGATTGCTGCATTCATATCCGATCCGGACAGTTCCACGCCATTCACCTGCGCCTTGAGAATCTGGCTCGGTCGAAACACCAATACGGAACGCGGCAGAATCGGAACCTCAACCCCCGTCTTGGGATTGCGCCCGATCCGGCGTCCCTTCTGCCGGACGGAAAATGTCCCGAAGCCGCTCAGTTTGACGGATTGGCCATCCTCAAGCGCCTGTGCAATCCGCTCCAGAACATTCTCAAGCAGGTCGGCCGATTCATGCCGAGACAGCCCGACTTGGCTGTAGATATGCTCGGCAAGATTGGCGCGCGTCACGGTCGTCATGTCGCAACCGTATCATGCCCCGAAACAGCGTCAAACGAAACAAGCATCGGATTTCATGGAAACTTTAGGGCAACCCGCACAGCCCGCACCAAAATCTTCATTCAGATTCGGGCGAGCGCAGACCCCCAGGTCAACCCGCCACCCAGCGCCTCCATCAATACCAGATCGCCACGCTTGACCCGCCCGTCCCTGACTGCCTCATTCAACGCCAGCGGAATCGAAGCAGCGGACGTATTGGCGTGCCGGTCCACCGTCACCACAACCCGTTCCGCCGGCAAGCCCAGCTTCTTGGCCATCCCCTCGATGATCCGGAGATTGGCCTGATGCGGCACCAGCCACTGGATATCACTATAACTCAGCCCATGCGCCGCAACTGCCTCATCAACCGCCTGGGACAGCTTCGTGACGGCATGACGGAATACCTCCCGCCCCTGCATCCGCAAATGCCCGCCCGCTTCCACATAGAGCAGATCGCCACCCGTCCCGTCCGAATGAAGATGCGTGGACAGCAGGCCGGTGCCGTCGTTCCGGTCGCTGGCCTCAAGTAGGACCGCCCCCGCCCCATCCCCAAACAGCACGCAGGTCGCTCGGTCGTTCCAGTCCAGTATCCGGGAATAGATTTCCGTGCCGATCACCAGCACACGCCGCGCCTGTCCGGATCTGATCAGCGAATCCGCCATGGACAGCGCAAACACAAACCCCGAACAGGCCGCGCTCATATCGAACCCGAACCCCCGCCTCATCCCCAGCAAGGCCTGTATCCGCACGGCCGTCGCCGGGAACGCATGATCAGGCGTGGATGTCGCAACCAAAACGGCATCCACATCGTCCGCGCTGGCACCGGCATACGCCAACGCCTGCCGTGCCGCCTCAGCCCCCATGCTGGCAGCCGTATCATCCGGGCCTGCCAGATGCCGCTGCGCAATGCCGGTCCGGGTCCGGATCCACTCATCCGACGTATCGACCCGATCCGCCAACTCGGCATTCGTAACGATACGCTCGGGCAGAAAACCACCGAATCCGATGATATGGGCACAGGTGGTCATGATATCCTTTCTGAACGGTCTCTTGCGGAATTCAGCCAGATCGAGGCCTGCCCCAGATCAAGGCATCAGCCCACGCTATCCGTAGTCACCAGTTCATTCTGCGTTGGCGCCAGCCCCATCTGTTCAAGGCGCAGGCGAATCGCATCGTTGAAGTGATGCGTCACCATATCCATGGCAACATCGACGGCCGAGGCAAACCCCTCGGCATCCGCCCCGCCATGCGACTTCACCACGACGCCGTTTAACCCGACGAACATCGCGCCATTATAACGGCGCGGATCAATCCATTCACGCATCCGCTCCAGCCCTGGCCGAACCAGAAGATACCCCAACCGGGTCAAAAGATTTGTCTGAAAAACACGTTTCAGCAACAGGAAGGCAAGCTTCAACGCTCCCTCGCCCGTCTTCAACGCCACGTTCCCGGTAAACCCGTCAGTCACCACCACATCGGTCGTGCCTGCCGTAATGTCATGCCCTTCGACGAAACCATGAAACTGCGGCCCCAGCACGCTGTCGCGCAATGAGTCCGCCGCCTGGCGCAGCCGCTCATCCCCCTTAAGTTCCTCAGCGCCAACATTCAGCAGACCGATCCGCGGGCTGGGCAGACCAAGAACCGCTTTGGCGAAAGCCTCTCCCATCACCGCGAACTCAACCAGATTGCGCGCGTCGCAAGCCAGATTCGCACCAAGATCAAGCATGACGACATCGCCCCGCGCCGACGGGTTGACCGCCGCCATCGCAGGTCGGGTAATACCCGGCATCGTCTTGATCACGATTTTCGCAAGGGTCAGCATCGCCCCGCTATTACCAGCGGAGACAACGCCCTGGGCCTCTCCCTGAGCCACCGCATCCATGGCAAGCCGCAGCGAAGAATCACGCAGCCGCAGAGCCGTGGTCGGCTTCATATCCATGGAAATGGAAGAGGCGGCATGGCGAATATCGCACAATGCCGCCAGCTTGGGATAGTGCGGCAATTGCCGGCGCAACAGCGCCTCGTCGCCAATCAGCAGTATACGCGCGCCAGGATGACGATCAGCGGCCAGTTCGAGGCCGCCAAGCACGATATCCGGAGCATTATCGCCGCCCATGGCATCCACGGCCAGCGTGTAACGCGGCGCGAAAGTCACGGAATCGGCAGGAACGCTCATATCCACCGCTTCACACCGCCTTTGAAAACATCGTCGCCATCAGCCAGCACGTGGAAAATCAGGCGCGAACAGCCGTCTTCAGGGTCTTGCCGGCAGCAACGACTTCACGACCGTCATAATGGCCGCAATGGCTGCACACATGATGCGGGCGCTTCAATTCGCCGCAGTTGCTGCACTCGGCATGAGCCTCGACGCGCAGCGCCTCGTGGCTGCGACGCATCCCACGACGGGACGGCGAAGTCTTTCTTTTCGGAACGGCCATTGGGAACAACCCTCTTTCTTAGAAACCCACCCCTTCGAAACGCCACCTGAAGCGAAAAACGGGCATGGTCTGCATGAACTGCAATCAGGCGCGGGGCCTTAGCAGACCCTGAAACAACTCGCAAGCACTGAAGCCCGGGCTGCGCTATTTCTTGCCTCCCCGAAAGTGCTCCAGAGCCGCGAACGGGTTCGGCTTCTCCGCCTCGCCAGCCGCCTCCTGCTCAGGCGGCACCTCGTCCACCCCCTGCTCCAGAGCTTCGCCCGGCAGCTTTGGATACGGATCGAGCAGCAGCGCGAACTGCTCCGTCGTCGTCTCTCCCAAATCAATCCGATCCCCGTCATACGCCACCTCGTCCGTCTCATCGAGGTCCAGCGGCTCATCCTCTCGAAACTGCGCCCTGGGAATGAACCGCAAGGAAAACTCCTCCGCCAGGACATCCTCGAAAATTTCGGCGCTGATCACGCTCCGCTGGTGCAGCCGGGCCGTCAGCCACCCCCGCGCCAACACCACCCCCCTGTCTCCCTGCGTCAACTGATACCGGCACGACAGCACCTCGACCGAAGGCACCCCCAACCGCCGCGCAACCGCCGCACATTCCTGCGCATCCGCGGTCACAGTCTCCACTTCCGGCCCACGGTTAAGGCGCCTCAACGCATAAACCCGGGCAAATTCTGGTGTCGCGCTCACGGCGTCCTTCCTCCTGTATTCACACCTATTAGACGGCCCCTTGCCATTGCGATGCAACCTCATACCGACGCACAATCGTTGACACTCGCAAGCCGATCAGGCACCCGTCACCTCAGTATCAAGGCGGAACCCCAAGCGCAGGACGACTGGCCGAACCATGCCCGATTCGACTCACACCCAAACCCGCGCGTTCCGCCATGCCGTAACGGCCTCGGCGCTGGCCGTCTCCCTTACGCTCGGCGGCTGCGGCCTCTTCAGCCCGATTCCCACGCCGCGCGGCTCACTGATCGAAGCCTCCGACTATAAAAAACTGGTTCCGGGAACCAGCACACGTTCCGACGTGATGGATCTGCTCGGTTCCCCCACGTCACACGCCACGTTTGACGACAACAAGTGGATCTACATCTCCATGACCACGGCCCTGCAACCCTTGCAGTTCCCGGCGGTCCAGAAACAAGACGTCACGGTGCTGACGTTCGACACGACGGGCGTGCTGCGCAAGGTCGATACGCTGGACAAAAAGAACGGCTACCCTGTCGGCATGGTCAGCCAGACCACACCGACCCCCGGCACCCATACCAGCGTGATCCAGCAACTGCTCGGCAATGTCGGCCGCTACAACCCGATGAGCGGCATGGGCAGCACCTTTGGAGGCAGCCAGGGCCCGCTGGGTGGCAGCATGGGCACTGGCCAGGGCGGCAACGGCAATACTCTTCCCTGATACACCCGCCCCGATCCGGGGCAGCATCAACGCGGCAACGTCAATGCCACCCTTAGCCCCCCCATCGGGCTGTCGCTCAGCCTGACTCCTCCTCCATGGGCATGAACGATATCCCGCACGATCGTCAACCCAAGGCCATTCCCCCCCCCCAGTCCGCTCGATTCATACGCCCGAAACACCTGCTCCCGCCGCGCTTTCGGAATGCCCGGTCCATCATCATCGATCGTAATCTCGATCTGTCCGCCCCCTTCCCGCAACTCGAACGCCATCCGTCCCCCATGGCGCCTCGCATTGTCGGCAAGATTGCTCAACACCCGTCGCAACGCATCCGGCCGAACCGAAGCCTCAACCGGCGCCTCTTCCTTATGACCGGATCGCCGCACAATCCGGCTCCGACCTCCGATCACCACCCCACCAGCACGAAGCGTGGATTGGATCACATCCTCCAGCAACGCACCAATATCCGTCATAACTGGCTCTTCGGCGCCCTCCCCTCGCGCAAAAGACAGATAGCTGCCAATCAACCGCTCCATCTCTTCGATATCCATCACCATGTCAGCGACGTCCTGCCGCAGCGCTCCCGCAGCGATGGCTTCTTCCGCGGGAATCATCGCCAGGCTCAACCGCAGCCTCGTCAGCGGCGTGCGGAGATCATGCGAAACCCCCGCCAGAACCCCCGTCCTCTGCGCTACGAACCGATTCACACGCTCCTGCATTCGATTGAACGCAACGGCCGCCTTACGGATCTCCTGCGCCCCCTCCGGCCGGATCGGCCCCGGATTACGCCCCAGCCCAAACGCCTCCGCCGCCCGCGTCAACCGCCCCACCGCCTTCACCTGATTGCGCATGAACAAACTCGCAATCAGAAACAGCAGGAGCGAACTCCCGACTGCCCAGACCACGAACAGCCAGATCGGCCCCACATCCAGTCGCTTTCGCGGTGCCGTCACCTCCAGAACGCCCCGCCTCAACTGAATGTCAATCCGAACACTCCGTTCATCTTCACGCCAGTTTACGAAAAACTTCCGGTGCAATCCCTCCGTCAGCGTCCGGGACAAATCCTCATCCATCGGACCCAGAACATGCGTCGATCCGGATTGCACGATCTGACCATCGGGCTTCAGCGTCATCGCCAGCTGGGTCTGCTCACGCGCACGTTCCAGAATCCAGTCTGTCTCGTCAGAATGGCGATCGAGCATCTCTAGGGTAAACGCAATTTCCCCAACTACACTCCCCGATAGCCGGCGGGAAACGACACTCAAGTAGTTCCCGTAAAACAATTCCAGAGCGATCGCCTGCGTCACCAGCAACGGAATCAGAACAATCAGCAAAGACCGCCCCAACAAGGATCGCGGCAACACTCGTCGGATCGGCCGATCGAAACGGCGGCCGAATTTCAGCCACTCAGACACCTGGCTTCAGCACATATCCCTTGCCTCGCACCGTATGCAGGAAACGCGGCTCACGCGGATCGCTCTCGATCCGCCGCCGCAATCGCGTCACCTGCACATCTACCGCACGTTCCCCGATTTCCTCCATGTCAAGCGCTTGAGCAATCTCCTCACGAGACATCACCTCCCCAGGCCGCCGCGTCAGAACTCCCAGCAACGCCGCTTCTCCACCCGTCAGATGCACAGACCCTTGTGGTCCGGACAACAGGCCGCGTGCCGTATCGAATTCCATCGTCCCCAGTCGCAGCACCCTTGGCGTACCGGTCTGAACCGGCGCAATCCGCCGAAGATGCGCACGCAACCGCAACAACAACTCCTTCGGCTCGAACGGCTTACCCAGATAGTCGTCCGCTCCCGATTCTAGGCCGTCAATCCGATCTGCCGGTTCGCCACGCGCCGTCAACAGCACGATCGGCAAAGACTGTCCCTCCCGTCGCAGCGCTCGCGTCAACGTCAACCCGTCTTCCCCCGGCATCGTCACATCCAGCACCAGCGCATCGAACTGCATCACATTCAACAGCTTCCGGGCCTGAAAAGCATCCGGCGCCACCGTTACCCGAAACCCTTGTTCGGTCAGGTACCGCTGCAACAGCCGTAGCAGACGCGCATCGTCATCCACCACCATGATATGCGCGCCGCTCATGTCACTCCCTCACCTGTCTCGCCACACAAACCCGAAAGAACCCTTCGAAACCCTTCCACAGCCATCCCACCCGCAGACCGATACGCGGCCGTAAACCGTACCCGTTGCAAATCGAACAGATGCCGTTCAAACGAGGCTCCCTTTTCCGTCAGGGTCAAGGGCTTCCGGCGCCTGTCTCCACGCCCAGCGTGGCGCTCAACGTAACCGCGTTCCACCAGTTCTCCCAAAGCCCGCCCCAGGCTTTGCTTGGTAATTCCAAGTCGTCGCAACAACTCCGTCATCGTCGTGCCCTCATGCGTCGCGATCAGGAACAAGATTCTGTGATGGGCCGGCCCAAGCTGAACGTCCCGTAATGCCCCCTCACAAACCAGCTGCATGTCCCGCCAGCACAACAGTAACGCTTCACAAGCCAGCCGTATCTGCTCTTCACGCAGATAAAGATGCGCGCTCCCTGCCCCCGAATCGGCATTAACCAGCGATTTGGTCCCTCGTATCGACAAATCCGACATCATCCCCGCAAACGCGACTTCAATCGGGCGATACGTTCCACCGCCGCAAACCGGCGATCCACAAACGCCGTCAGATCATCCTTCCGGGCGCCAGAATTCTGATGCAGAAGAGATGCCATCAGGATCGACGCCAGGATACCACGCTTGCTGTACCAGGACGCACCTCCCTGCCGATCTCCGACGATGGCCCAGATATGGTCTGCCGTCTTCCAGAGGATGCCAGCCAGCAGACCAGGACGAAGCGTCAGCACACCCAATCCGCTCCGCAAGAGCGCCTCTCCATCCCGGGATATGTTTTCCAGCCATGCCAGGACAAGACTCCGTACGCGTCTGCTGATACGCCGCTCCCCGGCAACGGCAATCGCAGCATCATCCAGCAAAGCCCGCTGATAGGCGAAATACCCTTCCACGAGATCGCCCTGATCCCGTATGCAATTCCGATCCCCCGTAGGTAATGCCTCGAACGCCTCATGCCAGGACCCAAACGGTCCGGCTGCGAGAAGCGCTGCCATCACAGGCTCCATCGTCATGCCCGCCGCTCCCACGGGTAACGCCGCAACTCCTCGACAAATCCCAATCTGGAGAAGTCTGTCATACGCATCGGATAGAGAATCCCATTCAGATGGTCGAACTCATGCTGGAGAACATTGGCATGAAACCCCTCCGCAATACCCGCGATGATTTCACCATCCAGGCCCGCAGCATGATACCGCACCCGGGAATATCGTGGCACCAGACCGCGCAACCCCGGTATCGAAAGACACCCCTCCTCACATTCCATGATTCCTTCTCCATCCGGCACGATTTCAGGATTGATCATGATGCGTGGCGCAATGCCCATCCCGAGATTTCGTTCAGCAGGCACATGATAGACAAACATTCTTAACGCCTGATGAACCTGTGGCGCTGCCAGCCCCACGCCCATCGCATCATGCATCGTCTCCACCATATCGGCTGCCAGTCGTCTTACGTTTTCGGAAACCGGCATCTCGATCGCATCCGTTTCTTGCAGAAGAACCGGATGTCCCATTCGTGCAATCTTCAGCAGGCCCATTGCCATCCTCCTCGCAATTCTTTCCTTACTATTCATACGCAAACAGTTTGTGTTCGCGCCATAAACTATGCTATGGGCGGCGGCCATTGCCGATGGGATGAGCGGTCGCGCCGCAGACTCCCCCGACGAACCGGATTCTCAAAACGATCCGACCATCATGTTGCGGCTAGAAACCGCAGTTTTCCAGGAGTTGACGGCCCAGTGCAGGTTCTCGTTCGTGATAACAATGTCGATCAGGCGCTCAAGGCGCTCAAAAAAAAGATGCAGCGCGAAGGCGTGTTCCGTGAGATGAAGCTGCGTCGTCATTTCGAAAAGCCGTCCGAGCGCCGCGCGCGTGAGGCCGCCGAAGCCGTTCGCCGCGCTCGAAAGATGGAGCGCAAGCGTCTCGAGCGTGAAGGCTTCTAAAAATAGGCTGAAAGGCTGGCTTTAGGAGTCAGTCCTTCCATAAAAAAAGCCGCCTTCCCAACAAGGAAGCGCGGCTCTTTTTATACCTGCTTTCAAGGCGTGGCCGGTGCCTTATCTATGAGGGCACGGCTGAGATAGACCGCCTCCAGAGCACGCTCATGCGCTACCTCCGGCGCATTGACCGTCCCGGTATGACCTCCTTCCGTATCCTCATAGTAGTAAAACGGCTTCCCCATCTCCTGAAGCCGCGCCGCGAACAGCCGCGCATGGACGGGACCAACCCGGTCGTCCTTCGTGGATGTAAAGATGAAAGGCGTCGGATATTTGACAGAGAGCTTCAGATTTTGAAGTGGTGATATCGCCTTTAAAAACGGTAGTTCGGCCGGATTGGAAGCACTTCCATATTCGTCCGCCCAGGAAGCACCTGCCGCCATGGTCTCGTAATGCAGCATATCGAGCAATGGTACGCCGATAATCACCGCATTCCACAAATCCGGATGCTGCGTAAACTCGACGCCCATAAGCAAACCACCGTTGGACCGTCCCCGGATACCCAGATGGGCCGCGCTTGTCACATGACGCGTTTCCAAATCCTCCCCGACCGCCGCGAAATCATCGTACGATCTTTGCCGTCCACTCTTACGGCCCGCTTCATGCCATGCCGGGCCAAACTCCCCACCTCCGCGAATATTCGCCACCGCATAAACGCCTCCACGCTGCAGCCACGTCTGACCGATATCAGCGAAATAGGTTGGCAAATAGGAATCGTCAAAGCCACCATATGCCGTCAAGAGCGTGGGATTACGACCATCAAGCTGCATATCCCGACGATGAACCAGAAAATAGGGAATCTTCGTCCCATCCCGCGACGTCGCCCAGTCTTGCTCAACCATCAGGCCCGAAGCATTGAACAAGACCTGTGTCTGCTTGACCTCACGCGCCTGTCCGCTCTGCGTATCGATCTGCCATAATTGGGGCGGCTGAATATATCCCTCAGTCGTGAAAAACACCTCGTTCTGCTGGGCGCTGGCAGCCGTGACATCCACGCTCTCATTATGCGGCAAGGGGATGGACCGTCTTTGCCAAACCCCTGAGTCTGTCCTGTTATAAACAGCTGCCTGAGGCTGCACCTGGTCATACCAAGTCACGATTACCCCCCCACGGCTGACGGCCACGGTATCCACCGCCTGCGTTTTCGAAGGCGTTAACAAGATTTCAGGATTACGATCCGGAACCTCGGGATCGACAGCCACGACACTTCCCGCAGCAATATTCCCCGACGGCAGATGCCAGTCCTCCAGAAGAATCAGCACTAATCTACCGTTCGATAGCCCCTTCACAGACACCCGCTTCGGCAAGGCGAGCAGCCGCACGTCGGAAGTCCCCCCCCCAGCACCAGCCTTCAGAACAAAAAATTTGGAATCAAAAAATGTAAGTGCTTCCTGTACAAGCGCCACACGCCGTCCATGCTCATCCACAAGCACATACGGCATGATCGTCACATCGTCTTTCGTCCCGCGAAAAACCTCCTTCGCGTCCGATAATGCTGCCCCCCGCCTGACCACCTTCAAAATATACGCATATCCGGATTTAGTAAGGTTCTGCCCCATTCCGGCCCAGTCTCGGCCCACCAAAAGCGTGTCCCTGTCAAGCCACCGAACCTCCTGTTTCCCCCGAGACAGAGAAAAACCATTCAGAACGAATTGCCCCGAGTGCATGTCGAACTCGCGATAAGTCACCGCATCTTCACCACCATTCGAAAGTGCAATCAGGCAGCGGGCGTCCTCAGGCTGTGCACAGATCACGCCCTGAAATACCCAGTCGGCATGGTCCCGCCTGGCAAGCGCATCTACATCCAGACGCGTCGTCCACGCAGGCACATCCTGTAAAAAAGAAGCGAAGCTCGTTTCTCTCCAAATACCGCGTGGATGATTGGCATCCTGCCAGAAGTTCCAGATTCTTCCCCCGCGTATCTCCGGCTCGGCCAACCGCTGAGGAGATTGCTCCACTTTCAGAACAGAATCATAAAATCCCTGGTAACGCGGATCGGACTGAAGGGTGTCGAATGTTCGCCTGTTCTGCTGCGTTACCCATCCCATCGCTTCCGATCCGGAAATCTGAGCCAAGGACGCCGCTAACGGTGCCTTTTCCTGAGCAATCGCCGTCCCTGACGTCAGTGCCAGCAAGGTAACAACAAGGGTACGGCGCATGACGATCTCCAGCAGAATTTCAGATCGGACCTTATCGAAGCACGCCGTGCTGACAACCCGATCTCATGTTGCAATCGCAAGAGAACTGGTCGCGGCCTCCACATCCTCGAAGCTGGGCATCAAATAGGACGGCACATCCTTACGCCCGATCTCGACACTGATCAGCGGCGCATTCCCCTGCAAATGGGCCACCAGAACAGAACGGATCAAATCGTAATAGCTGGCCTCCTCTCCAATCACCGATCCCAGCCGGGCAGCAATAGGTGCCACGATCCCATATGCCAGCAATACGCCCAGAAATGTTCCCACCAGAGCCCCGGCGATCATCTCCCCAAGCACGATCGGCGGCTTGCTAATGGAGGCCATTGTCTTGATCACCCCCAATACCGCTGCAACAATCCCAAGCGCCGGTAACGCATCCGAAACCGACTGTAGAGCATGCGGAATATGCATATCCTCGCGCAGTGTTTTTTTCAGGTCACGCGCCATGATCTCATCCATCTGAAAAGGATCATGCACGTTCATGCTGATCATCCTGAAATAATCGCAAATCATTGTACGCGCTCGCACATCTTCACGAATTCTGGGAAACGCACCAAATGCCGAACTCTCCAGCGGCGTTTCAATATGAGGCTCCAGAGCAGCCGCCCCTTTCGTCGAAGCCACCCGCACCAGAAAATAAAGCAGCCCCAGAATGTCCAGATAATCCTGCCGCTGAAACCGGGCCCCTTTCATGGCCATCTTCAGACACACCCCAAGGTGCTTTACGTCCCGCATGGCGTTCGCCATCAGAAACGTCCCGATCGCCGCCCCCAGAATTGTCAGAAGCTCGAACGGCATGGATGCCACCAACGGCCCCAACGCCCCACCAGATATTGCGAACGACCCAAACACACAGGCCAGAACCACACCAATCCCAACTAAAATAAGCATGTCTGTCAGAGCCTTTTTGCAAAATTATCTTGTCCGCGACCATCATGCAGCACCAGTACCAATCGACGATTGGACGCCGCCATCGGCGCATCAGGCTCGGCAAGATCCCGTGCGCCGTGCCCCACCACGGACCTTACGCGCCAGTCCGGTAACCCCGCCACGACCAGCACTGTCCGCGCCGCATCTGCACGCATGGCGGACAATGTCCAGTTACTGAGTCGCCCAGCCTGAAAAGGCGCGGCGTCAGTATACCCTTCAACACTCACATTCCCCTGTACCTGCATGAGATAAGGCACGATGATCCGCAGAAGCACCACCGCCCGCGCATTAGGCATCGTCGCACCAAAATCAAACATCGACTGCTTGTCGGAATCCGCAATCTCCACATGCAGTCCGTCCGGTTCCGCCATGACATGAACCTGATCCGCGAGCATCCGCGTCCTGGTATCCGCCAACACCGCGCTCCGAAGCCCGTCCGCTATCTTGCGCCCGGTCTCGGAAGCCGCGTCCGGCTTCCGCGCCACATCCTGCACCAACATAAGCCGGGGCCTCACGGACTCCGCTGGTCCTGACCCAACAGCAAGCGCCTTGTTGGCTGCTCCTTGCGGCGCAACACCCGCTACCGGATCACGCCGGTTCGGCGAATGCGGCAGCAGATAAGTATGGCCCGCAATCGCAACGGGCTTGGAAACCGGCGGCATCATCCCATCGGCTGGAGGCGTCACCGCTTCATGATTGGCCAGAGGATTGAAAAAACTCGCAATTCCCCGGCGCTGCTGCTCGCTGGTGGCATTAATCAGCCACATGACGAGAAAAAACGCCATCATCGCGGTTACAAAATCCGCGTAAGCGATCTTCCAGCTTCCACCGTGATGGCCTCCCGCCACGATCTCCTCACGGCGAATGACAATGCGGCGCTCCTGATTGCTTCCTGGACGAACAGCCATGCAGTCTCCCTTTCGGAAAACATCATGCCAGACAAACTCTTAAATGATGGTTAAGGCCTCAATGGCAAATGAAACTGCCATTCCGTTTCTGACATCGGCAATGTCACATCATAAAACCTGTAACAGCGTATATCCCGCTCACGTAATTTACGACACACCGTATCTCCTACAACCGCACCTGTCGGCTTGCGGTCGGCACGCTCATCGGCCCGCACCAGCATCATACCCCGACGCACTCGCGGCGACCTCTCCGAAAGCCACTGCCACCGTGTATCCAGTCCGATCGCTGGCATCCCATAAAACACCAGTTCCGACGCCACACCGTAATCCGGCACAATCAACGGCACATCCAGCGGAACCCGCTCTCGAACAGCCGTCGCAAATGCCGGCCACCCCCCCATTTGTCGCGCGAATACATCCTGATGCACTGATAGAGGCAACGGTGCAAATGCAGCCTGAATGTAAGCCAGTCCCGTCAGAACCAAACCCAACGCGCACGCCGCCCCAATCCGCACCGTCAGCGCCGATGCTACCACCGCACAAGCCGGATAAACAACTACCGGCCAATTCGCCTGCACCCGATCGCCCAGAGCGTGTTGCAAGAACACCAGAACAGGCATTCCGATCATCCACAACCAGAGCACCGCATCCCCATGAGACCGCCGCAGCCGCCACAAACGCCACACCCCCAGACAAAACAGTGAAAAAATCAGCGGCGTCACCAGCCCGATCTGCCCCCCCAGTAGCTCTCCCATAAAACCCAGCGCCTGCACCGGATGCCAATCCCCCGCGCGTCCTCCCTGCTTCAGAAAACTGATCCACTGATGCGTTGCGTTCCACCAGACCACCGGAAACACCGCCACACCTGCTGTCAAAAATCCCAACCAGAACACCCCACGGCGAAGCCAAGCGCGCCCCTCGCACGAACTTACACCCCACAAGCAAACTCCAGCCACAGGCAGGATCGCCGTATATTTGCTGTCGAACCCAAGCCCGAACCCAAACCCGACCCACACCCACCAGATCCCCTGCCCAGTCGCCAGAACACGCCCCAGGGCCCAGAAAGCAACCGCCAGAAACAGAATCAAAGGCGTGTCCGGCGTCATCGTGGCACTCCCCAGCCCGATCACCAGCGTCGCATTCAGCAACATCGGCGCCCGCCACGCTCCGGAGACATCACGCCCCAGCAACCGGCAGAAGTCGGCCGCATTCCGCCAGACACACCAGGAACCGATCAGCGCCGAAAATGGCCCCAGAACGCGAACCCCCAACGTATTCTGCCCCACCAGCGCCGTACCGATCCTGATCCATAAAGCCACCATGGGAGGATGATCGTAATACCCTCCCTGCAACCCACGCGACCAGACCCAGTAATACGCCTCGTCAGGCGTCAACGGCATCCAGGCCGCAAGAGCAAGCCGAATAACCGTCAGACCACACAGAAAACCCCAGAGCTGACTAGATGACATCAGCGCCAGACAAGCGTGGAGGCAATCGCGTAATTCCACACCACGCCAATAACCGCCCCCACAGCACTCGCCTCATCCCAATGACCACCAGACGCATACGCCATCCGTGCAACACCAATATTCGCAACCGCCCCCAATGAACACGCAATCGAAAAAATCGCCAACCCGCCCCAGAGCCGCCCCTTCCTCAGACGCCGATCCCGATAGGTCAGCGTATTATTCAACTGAAAATTCGCAAGGATCGCCGCCGCCGTCCCCCATAGCTGCGCCGCCGCGAAATCCACCCCGAAAGACCGCGCCACCGCCGCCACTGCCAGATTGACGCTCACCCCGATCAACCCAACCAGACCGAACGCAATGAACCGCGTCGGTAGCAAACCATGACACAGCTTGTCCGCCAGCATCATCGCAAACTGCAGCAACACGACGACATCCAGCTTGCTCTCCCCCGCAAGCCGTGGCCGAAATACGGAAGGCACTTCCACGATCCGCGTCCGCTTCCCGGAAGACATCACCAGATCCAGCAAAATCTTGAACCCTGTCCCGGAGAGCGAGGGCAAAACCTCCAGAAACGTCACACGCCGGATCGCGAAAAACCCGCTCATCGGGTCCGTCAACCGGTGCGGCAAGATCATCTGCGCCGCACGGATTCCACTATCGGACAACACCCGCCGCCACGATCCCGACAACCCCGCATTCGTGCCGCCTGCAACATGCCGGCTGGCCACGACGATATCCGCGTCGCCCGCCGAAATAAGGCGCATCATCGGTACGAGATTTGCCTCGTCATGCTGCAAATCCCCATCCATCACCGCCAGAACCGGCGCTGATGAAGATAAAAACCCCTCGATTACCGCCGTCGAAAGCCCCCGACGCCCCACACGCCGTATCACCCGCACCCGCGCATCCCGCCGCGCAATCTCACTGACCACCCCGGCCGTCCCATCCGGAGAGTTGTCATCGACAAACACAACCTCCCAACAGCAGCCAATCATGGCCCGATCCAGCGCCTCCACCAGAACCGGAACATTGGGCGCTTCGTTGTAACAGGGAACGACAACGGTGATATCCGCCGGCAGAAGCCCGGCTGACATCAGAGCGGCACACCCGGCAGAGACCGGCTCGTCCTGATCGTCTGCAAGGTCTGAACCCGCACCACATGCGCGCAGTCTGTCAAACGGCGCGTCAGCACATTCTGATGCGCCGCATCCCGCGCCACCAGCCGCACGAGAAAATCCCCGCCCCCGCGAATCATGTGGCACTCACGAATTTCCGGCCATTCATCCACCTGCCGCTCGAACTCTTCGAGCACACTCCCTTTCTGGCTATCCAGCCCGATCAGCGCGAACATGGTCAGAGACCAGCCCAGCATCTGCGGATCCACATCCGCATGATACCCGCGCACCACCCCAGATTCCTCAAGCCGCCGCATCCGCCTCAGGCACGGCGGAGCCGAAATCCCCGCCCGCCGGGCCAGTTCGACGTTCGTAATCCGGCCTTCATCCTGCAATTCCTGAATGATACGCCGATCCACCGAATCGAGTTCGATCGGCTCGGCAGGCTCAGGCCGTAACCCATCCATCGGCGCGGACGGAGGAACAGCGATTCGGGACGCATCAGGCTTTGACATGTTCATCCGGGTATATGGCAACCACCACAATACGCCTAGTCCCGCTGCACCAAGTGGCGCAAGAGCATCGAATTCCCATATACACCCCAACAACGCTCAAAATACTCTTTCAAGGGATCCAGAACGGAATGACAACCACACACACGACCGATCTCCTCGTGATCGGTGCGGGACCGGCCGGTTACACCGCCGCCATCTACGCCGCCCGCGCCAATCTCCGCCCCCTCCTTGTCGCGGGCCTGCAACCCGGCGGCCAGCTCACCATCACCACCGACGTCGAAAACTATCCCGGCTTCGCAGATCCGATCCAGGGACCATGGCTCATGGAGCAGATGCAGGCCCAAGCCGAACATGTCGGCACCCGGACCCTCTACGACATCATCACGGAAGCTGAATTCTCCCGCACGGACCCCTCACAACCCTTCCGCCTCACAGGTGACTCCGGAGACATCTACCTCGCCCGCTCCGTCGTCATCGCCACCGGAGCCCAAGCCAGATGGCTCGGCCTTCCGTCAGAAAACAGGCTTCAGGGCGCCGGTGTCTCAGCTTGCGCCACCTGTGACGGCTTCTTCTATCGCGGCAAGCGCGTCGCCGTCGTCGGTGGTGGCAATACCGCCGTGGAGGAAGCTCTCTACCTCACCCATCACGCCGATCACGTCACCCTCATCCACCGCCGCGATACCCTGCGCGCTGAAAAAATCCTTCAGGACCGTCTCCGCAATCACCCCAAAATCAGCATCGCCTGGAATCGGCAGGTCGACGAAATCCTTGCATCCGGCACTCCGGAAACCGTCTCCGGCATTCGCTTGCGCAATACGGAAACCGGGCAAATGGAAGATCACCCGGTAGACGGCGTCTTCATCGCCATCGGTCACAGTCCAACCACCGCACTCTTCCGTAACCAGATCGAATGCGACGCAGAAGGCTACATCCAGACCAAACCCGGCACGACCCGCACCTCCGTAAACGGGGTGTTCGCAGCCGGAGACGTACAGGACAAAATCTACCGTCAGGCCATCACAGCCGCGGGAACCGGCTGCATGGCAGCCCTCGAGGCAGAACGTTACCTCGCCGAACTGACACAAACTTAATACAAGTTCGCTTGACCCCAAGGGTTATGAACGTAATTTTAATCCATTAACGTCGGCTAATGAACGAGCTGGCTGGAGAGGATAAATGGACTGGGACAAATTAAGGATTTTCCACGCCGTAGCAGAGGCTGGATCCTTTACTCACGCGGGAGACAAGCTTTCCCTCAGCCAGTCCGCCGTCTCGAGGCAAATCTCCGCTCTGGAAGACGCCCTGCGCGTCTCCCTGTTTCACAGACACGCGCGTGGACTTATCCTTACCGAGCAGGGCGAAACGCTCAACCGCACCGTGCGGGACGTTTTCTCCAAACTTGCCCTGACGGAAGCCTTTCTCAGCGAAAGCCGGGAAAAAGCCGCCGGCAAACTCAAGATCACAACCACCACCGGATTCGGCCAGTCCTGGCTCATTCCGCGCCTGGATCGTTTCCTCCGTACTCATCCTGACATCATCGTCACCCTGTTGCTGGAAGACGACGATCTGGACCTCAGCATGCGGGAAGCGGACGTCGCGATCCGGATGCACCCCCCACACCAGCCCGACCTCATCCAGCGCCACCTCGCCGACTTCCCGGTACCGGTCTATGCTTCTCCCGAATATCTCGCAGAATTCGGCATTCCCGAAAATGTGGAAGATCTCGCCGCCCATAGCCTGATCGGCTTTCAGGGCTGGCACCCACCCTTGCCAAACGCCAACTGGATCGGAGAACTCCTCCAGGAACGCACCGGCCAAGGTCCACGCCGTTTCATGGAAATCAACAGCCTCGCCGGCATGGCCAACATCATCTCAAACGGAGCTGGTATCGGCGCACTTCCGCTCTACGTATCATCATCCTATCCAAAGCTGGTGAAGCTCCTCCCTGATCTGCCCGTCCCAGCCGTGGAAGCATTTTTCGTTTATCCGGAAGAGCTCAGAACCTCAAAACGCGTCAGTGTCTTTCGGGATTTTCTGGTCGCCGAAATCAATACCAGCCGACACGCGGCCTCACGGGAAGACGTCACGCACCTCGCCCGGGAAACCGCCTGATATCCGGACGCTCGTCAAGGAGCGTCCGAAACACCCGTCTCAGCTCCGGTTATATGTATCCTCGATCCGGATGATGTCATCCTCACCAAGATACGAACCGGACTGTACCTCGATCAGCGTCAGAGGAATTTTGCCCGGATTCTCCATTCGATGCGTGCAGCCCTGCGGCAGATAGACGCTCTCGTTCTCGCGCAGAAAGATCGTCTCATGGTCACGCACGACATTCGCAACCCCCTCGACGACGACCCAATGCTCGGCCCGATGATGGTGCTTCTGAAGAGACAGTTTCTCGCCCGGTCCAACCACAATCCGCTTCACCTGGAAACGATCGCCCTGAATCAGGCTCTCATAGAACCCCCAAGGACGATAGCTGCGGTTATGCGCCAGCGCCTCATGCCGTCCCGCCGCACGCAACCGATCGACCACGCGCTTCACATCCTGCGCCCGGTCCTTGTGCGTCACCAGAACCGCGTCTTCCGTCACGACGACCACGGCATCGGAAACTCCCGTCACCGCCGCAACCATTCCTTCCGAACGCACATAGCAGTTCTGTGTGTCCTCAAGAAAAACATCGCCGAGTGCCACGTTCCCCGCAGCATCCTTTTTGCTGATATCCCACAGCGCGTCCCAGCTTCCCACATCGGACCAGCCAAGATCCGCCGGAATCACCGCAGCCCGCTTCGTACGCTCGGCAACGGCATAATCGATCGAGATATCAGGCGCGTCCCCGAAGCTGTTCGGATCAAGCCGGTCAAAAACCAGATCCCGCACTCGCTTCTCGACTGCTTCACTCACGGCAGACAGAACCGCAGGCGCATAGGCGCGCATTTCTTCAATCAGCGTCTCCGCCGTAAAAACGAACATTCCTGAATTCCAGAGATAACGCTTGTCGGCAATGAACGCCCGCGCTTGCTCCGCGTCCGGCTTCTCCCGGAATGCCGCCACTGCGAAAACTCCCGGCGTGCCCGAAAGCTCAGCCCCTGTCTCGATATAGCCATACCCCGTCTCGGCACGAGTCGGCTTCATCCCGAACGTCACCACATGGCCGGAACGCGCCGCCGCGACCGCATCCCCAAGAACCGTCTTCAAAGTCTCCGGCTTGGTAATGGCAGCGTCCGCAGCCATCATCCACAAAACCGCATTCGGTTCGTGTTCGGCGGCAATCAACGCCGCTGCCGTAATCGCAGGCGCGGAATTCCGCCCCGTCGGCTCCAGCACGATATGCGCATCTTCGATCCCAATTTCCCGCAACTGCTCGGCAATCAAAAACCGATGCTCCGCATTACAGACCACGATCGGCGCCGCGAATTCAGGCCCCACCGCACGCAATGCGGTCTGTTGCAGCATCGTCTGCTCGCCCGTCAACGGCCAGAGCTGTTTGGGAAAACTGGCTCGCGAGACCGGCCACAGGCGGCTGCCACTTCCTCCAGAAAGAATGACCGGTACAATCCGGGAAACTCCCTGCCCGGAAGACGCAGGAGAATTTTTCTGATCCGACATGGAAGCTCCGAAAATAACCGCCTTAACGGCTCAGCAACACGAACAGGTTTCGCCGACTCTCTCGAAAGAGCGAACCCGCACCGGCTTCCTTAAAAGCCGTTATAGAAAAATCTTGCAACGCAAATAATCAATCCGAAAGACGAGACAATCGTTATTTACTCATTACACTTCTATATAATCACATCCCGTGCCCTCACCACCTACCCATGCCAATGCCCACTCCTCGCGCCACGACACGCCGCGTCATCCAGATAAAACATCGCCTGCCCCACAGGGGCATATCGATCCGCGCCCCGAAATCGATGAGGCCGCTTCGCATGTGCGGTTAAAACAAACCCTGCCACTCTGGCACGACATGATGAAGAATGCAGATGTCGAAACACATGCGACGGATGAGAGACACCATTCACACTACGCGCCTGCGCCATTGATCCCAGCGTGATGACAGCAAGCCCAACGAAAACCAGCCTTATCCACATGGAATATGATCTCCTTTCGCCATCTGACTGAGTCACACAGAGAGAACGAAAACAGAACCTAGCTGGAAATCATATGTCTGCCAAGAGAAGCTTTTATGATAGCTGTGCATATACAGCAACATTGTGGCCACAAATCCACACTCATGAGGCGGTATACTAATCCGGATCGGAAGCCAAGGACTGTAAGCGGCCATGGGAATGCCGACGCTTCGCGTTCCTGTTGACGCGCTCCCGCAACTCCTTACCAGCCTTGAAAAATGGAACGTTCTTCTCGTCCACATCCACGGAGTCACCAGTCCTCGGATTGCGCCCCGTCCGCGCATCCCGATGCTTGATGACAAAAGCCCCAAACCCCCGAAGCTCCACGCGATCCCCCCGGGAAAGCGCCGCGCTGATTTCATCAAAAACTGTCTGCACAATGGTCTCGATATCACGGGACAGAAGATGTGGGTTTGCTGCGGCCAGTTCGGCGATCAATTCCGATTTGGTCACGTTCCCTCCTCTTTCATCGCCCGCCGAAATCGCCACCTGCCGGACGGCACTACCTTACAGTTGCAGAAGCGCAACGGGGCCGTCAAGTCCGAGCAGAGCTTCCGACCGTCCCAGCATCTCGCTGCCCGGCAGCGCAGAGAGGGCCTCCCGCAACCGCCAACGGGCCTGCCATGAGGTTTTTGCCGGTATCAGGGGCAACACCGGAAAAGCCGGTGCGACATCAAGCCGATGCCTCAGCCAAGCCAATGCATCAGTCTCGGTTCCAAGCTGGTCGATCAGCCCCAGGCCAACAGCCTGTCTGCCCGTATAGGGTCGACCATCCGCAAGCGATCGCACGCGCTCAATCGTCATATGCCGCCCCTGCGCGACCATATCGACGAACTGCCCAAACAGATCGTCGACAATCCCCTGAAGCATCACGCGTCCCTCGGGAGAGACAGGTGCCGTGGGAGAAGGCTGCCCCTTCAACGGGCCGGACACGATCGACGTTACGGAAACCCCGATGCGATCAAGCAGCCGGGACGCATCGGGCGCTTCCATGATCACACCGATCGATCCCGTCAAAGTCGAAGGATGTGCGAAGATACGCGTCGCAGGCACCGCAATCATATAGCCGGCAGAGGCCGCCGTACCCCCCATCGTCACGACGACAGGCTTATGGCGTGCAAAGCGCATCACGGCATCATGCAGGGCCTCACCACCCGCCACCGCCCCACCCGGACTATCAATCGCCAGAACAAGCCCGCGAATCGCTACATCGCCAGACGCCTTGTCGAGCGCCTTGACCACGCGCCCAAAGTCGCTCCCCATTACACCGGAAACACTCAGACGAGCGATATGCGGCATCGTCATAAGTACGCCGTTGACATGGCGAATACCAAAAGCAACGACGCAGGCCGACAGAAAGAAACCCAGCGCAACACACCGCCAGATCACAAGACGGCGCCTGAGTAAGCGCCGCTCCATAACCAGATCGCCATCCATACTCACGCAGGTCGTCCCGTCATATCATTACGGAACCTACCGTGCCCGGCCACATAGTATCATGCAACCGCTACAACGCGATCTCAGTTCAGGCCACGCTCTTGCCACGCCCCCGACGGCGCCCGACCCTGTCGTCTTCCCCATCCGCAGCCGCAGCCGACTCGCTGTTGGCGTTGATCTTGCGGCCCAGCCCAATCTCGCGCGCCAACGTCGAACGTCGTTCGGCATAATTCGGCGCTACGAGCGGATAATCGGAAGGCAATCCCCAGCGTTCCCGATATTGCTCGGGTGACATTCCATACGCGCTCTGTAGATGGCGCTTCAGCATCTTCAGCTTCTTTCCGTCTTCCAGACAGACGATATAGTCCGGAAACACGGAACGCTTGATCGGCACCGCAGGCTGCGGACGCTCAGGCTCAGGCTCCGCCTGACCCGCACCTTCCAGCGCCTGAAAGATCTGCTTGATCAACGCCGGAAGGGCGTCACTCTGGATCGTGTTATGCGACACATGGGCCGCTACGATCTGCGCGGTCAGCTCCAGCAGCACCGGGCTGGTCTCAGATTTCGACACCCGTCATTCTCCTGATCAGAAGTGTTCTTTGATGGTTTCTACTTAGCCGAACTCTATAGACAAGTAAACGAACTCTCTTTTTCCCAAGAAATCTCATGCAACAATTACATTTTGAGATGGATATACGAGTATCCATTTTTGTCTGTGCATGCACCGACAGAAGCATATCCAATGATCACTCGACGATACAGGCAACAGCGAATAAACCCAAGTTCACAGTGTTAACCAGCAAGTTTTTTGAAAATCCATACCGGTCATCACCAAAATCCGGCGCGTATCCGGCACCGGGGAATACCTGAACAATAAAAATTAAACGGTGTTTTATTTTTGTAAACGCAAGTAAACATATCCTGGAACAACGATTACCTTTGCTTCCATAAAATTTCCGCGTGCATCCGCATCCGGAAACTTCCAGATGCCTGAATCGCTTCCCTCTCGATGCCGAAAACCACCTTGTCCCTCGCACATGACGCCGATCTCACCGGATGGCGCGCCCATGTCAGAATATTGATCGAAAAGGATGTCGCTCCCGAAGACGTCATCTGGGCCGTGGATGCCCCCCCCGATCTGTTCTCGCCAACCGCCAGCCGGACATTGCCGGCAGCAAAGGCAACATTCCGTCTCTCCCGCCAATTCGTCCCGGATATCGAGGCCGCATTTCTGTCCCAGGATCCAGTACGGTTTCAGCACCTTCACGCGCTTGCACATCATATAGCCACCTCAAACGGCGCCCCCGACGCCACAATCATGGCCCCGGTCTCAGACCTCGCCAGTCAGGCTCGCGCCGCGGCTATGGCGGAACGTGCAACTCTGGACCCTGCACCCGGCGCCGCGCCACTGAACCTTACCCTCAAGGCTGAGACCCCCCTGCCCGCCTGTAGTCATGCAGCGTTTCTCTCCGCTCGGCACACGGGTCCGTGGTCTCTTACAACCAAAACCGGCACGATCCTCTGGAACGGGCACCACTACCGTTACGGCCCGGGCATATCCAATACCTCTCTCGAAAATCGCTGCACCGCCACGCCCGAAAACGCCTACTGGCAATCCCTTCCCCGCATCCTCCTCACGCCCGGCGAACATACCCCGGCCCAGACCGACACCCTCGCCGCCCTACGTACCCTCGCCACGGACTGCCACCTCTGCCCCCTTTGGGAACCCGCCAACCGAACCGTCTTCGGCGAAGGCGCGCCGGACGCATCCATCATGTTTGTCGGAGAACAACCCGGAGACCAGGAAGACCTCGCCGGCCGCCCCTTCATCGGCCCCGCCGGTCAGGTATTTGACCGCGCCCTCCAGACCGCCGGAATCGACCGCCGCCAAACCTATGTCACCAATGCCGTCAAACATTTCAAATTCGAACCGAGAGGCACCCGTCGAATCCATCAGAAGCCCGGAACAGGCGAGATTTCAGCCTGCAAACCCTGGGTCAACGCAGAACGCCGCCTGATACAGCCCCGCGTCCTGGTCATGCTGGGGGCAACCGCCGCGCAGAGCATCCTCGGCCGCACCGTCACCATCTCCCGCGAACGCTCCCGCCCGATCGACCTCGGAAACGGCTGTACAGGGCTGGTCACGGTCCATCCCTCCTACCTGCTCCGCCTGCCGGACGAAAACGCCAAACAGAACGAAACCCGCCGTTTCGAGGAAGACCTTCGCATGGCGGCCCAGATACTGGCCAACTGAACTTTCCCTCCCCCCGCACTCCTGCCATCATGCGCGTTCCGTCTCACGCGCATGGCGCCCGATCATCAAGGAAAGTGAACGCTCGGTGAGCATCCTCCCGCTGCGGCTCGGCACGCTCTCCCCGCCATTTCCTTTCCGTCCCAACCGCGGCACCTACCGCTGGCTCTACGCCCCTACCCCACAATCCGTCGGTTTCGCACTCCGCACCACCGCCGCCGCACTCCTCGCCACCGGCATCGCCCTCTGGATGGAACTCGATTCCCCAGTCTGGGCCGCCATGACCGTCTGGGCCGTCGCCCAGTCCACACGCGGCGAGAGCCTCTCCAAGGCCCGCTGGCGAATCATCGGCACCATCATCGGCGCCCTGGCCGCCGTGGCCCTCATCGCCGCCTTCCCCCAGGCCCCCTGGCTGTTCTTCCCCGCCATCGCCGCCTGGATCGGCCTATGCAGCGGCTTTGCAACCTTCGTCAGCAACTTCCGCTCCTACGCCCTCGTCCTCGCCGGATACACCTGCTCCATCATCGCGATGGACGCAGTCGCCAATCCGGACAACGTGTTCTTCATCGCCATATCCCGCAGCACTTACATCGTCCTCGGCGTCGTCTGCGAAGCCATCATGGGCATGGTCTTCGCCACCAATCAGGAAGCGCAGGCCCGCCAGAACGTCCGCCGCAAACTGCAACGTGCCCTCACCCTCGTCACCACGGCCCTCGCCGACATCCTCACGGAACGGGACGGCGCCCTTAGCGAAGCGCGAGACCTGTTCGGTCCCCTGCTCAAGATCAACGACGAAATCGAATTCTCCGAAGTGGAAATGGGGCCGCACGGTCACGAAGGCGATCACGCCCGCGCCGCCCTCGCCGCCGTCTCCGTGCTGCTCTCCCGCGTCTTCGGCATGTCCGCCCGCCTCGGTCAGCTCAACTCGAAATCCGGCACCTTCCGAAACACCGCACGCCAAACCTGCGACCTGCTGCGCTCCCTCCCCGAACGCATCGGCCGCACCGGCAATATCCCCGCCCTGCTGGGCGACATCCACTTCCTGCGCGAGGAATGCTGGCGGCAGGCCGTGGGCCTGAACACCCCGGCGGAAACCACCCTCCCGGACGATGCCGCCATAGACGAACGCATCCTACACGTCGCTCTCGGCGAAGTGCTGGGAGACCTGGAAACCGCCGTCACGGAATACGAAGCCAGCACACACTACATCACCGGAGACCATTTCCACTTCCGCCTCCGCACCCACCGGGACAGCCGCGCCGCCTTCCATAACGGAATGCGCGGCGCCGCGGCCGTCCTCCTGACGGCCCTGATCTACGAAGTTACCGCCTGGCACAACGGCTTGGGCTACATCGCCATCACCACTCTCATCTGCGGCCTGTTCGCCACACGGGAAAATCCAGTCCTCGCGACCTCCCAGTTCTTCACCGGTACCGTTTGGTCCGCCATCGCGGCCTGGTTTCTCGTCTTCGTCGTCACCCCCCATATCAACAATTACGAAGGCCTCGTCCTCACCTTTGGATTCGCCATGTTCCTCGGTGGTCTCGCCAAGGCCAACCCCGGCACCGCCGGCGCATCCGCCGCCTACGGCCTGCTGATGCCCGCCATGACAGGCCTCCAGAACCACCACCGCCTAGACGAGATCGGCTTCTTCAACGGCACGCTCGCCATTCTCGCCGCCGCCGCAACCAGCGTCATCGTGTTCCGCCTCGTCCTCCCCTTCAACAGCGACGCCGAACGCCTCCGCCTCCGCCGCCAGATGCTGGCCGAACTCCGCGCCCTCGCCCACCTGCAAATTCCCCCACAAACCAGCATCTGGATCGGCCGCAACATCGACCGTTTCGCCCGCCTCATCCGCCACGCAGGCCCCGTCCGCACCCAACTCGTGGAAGACTATCTGGAAGGAACCCTCGCCGTCCTCACCCTCGGCCTGAACGTCATCCGTCTTCGCGCCCTCCTCGCCCGCGAACACCTCCCGGACTCCGCACGCCGCCCCATAGAACTCCTGCTGGTACGCCTCGAACGCGAAACGGGTCGCCACGAAGCCGCCAGCCGCTCCGCCCGCCGCGCTACGGACCGGATGCGCTGGCTCGAACAACGCGAGGAAGACAGCCTCACTCGCCTGGAAATGACCCGCGCCCTCGCCTACCTCGTCGTCATCTCCCACGCCCTGAGGCACAACAGCCACTTCATGGACGAAAAACACATCTTCACCGGCAATACACGGCGCACCGCATGACCCTCCACGCCATCCGCGGCCCCCTCCTTGGCTTCAGGGCCGATCCCTTCACCGTCCCGCCGGACGATGCCCTACACTACGAGACGGACGCCCTCATCCTGATCCGAAACGGCATCATCGAAGCCACAGGCCCCTACGCAACCCTCCGCCACCACCTCCCCGAAAACACCCCGCAGGACCACTACCCCAACCACCTCATCACCGCCGGGTTCATCGACACCCACGTCCACTATCCCCAGCTCCCCGTCATCGCCTCCTATGGCGAACAACTCCTCACCTGGCTGGAACGCTACGTCTTCCCAACCGAAAAACAGTTCCGGAACCCTGACCACGCCGCCACCATCGCCCGCGCCTTCCTCACCGAACTCCTCACCGCCGGCACGACCACCGCCGCCGTGTACTGCACCGTCCACCCCGAATCGGTAAATGCCTTCTTTCAGGAATCGGAACGCCTCAACACACGCATGATCGCCGGCAAGGTTCTGATGGACCGAAACGCCCCGCCATACCTGCGAGACACCGCCCAGACCGGATACGACGACTCCGCCGCCCTTATCCGCAAATGGCATCGCAACGGCCGCCAGCTCTACGCCGTCACCCCCCGCTTCGCCCCGACCAGCACGGAAGAACAGCTGGATCTTGCCGGAACCCTGCTCAAACAGGACGACTCCCTGTTCATGCAGACCCATCTGCTCGAAACCGTCGCGGAAGAGGAATGGGTCCGCAGCCTCTTTCCCAACCGCCGTTCCTATCTGGACGTGTACGATCACGCCGGCCTGCTCCGCCCCCGCAGCATCTTCGGTCACGCCGTCCATGCCCAAGAAGCCGATTTCTGCCGTTGCCACGAAACCGGCAGCGCCCTGTCCCATTGCCCAACCTCAAACATGTTTCTGGGCAGCGGCCATTTCCGCCTGTTCGACGCCTTACGCCCAGACCGGCGCGTCAAAACCGGTATCGGCAGCGATGTCGCGGGCGGCAACGCCCTCTCCATGCTCCGCGTCCTGAACGACGCCTACAAGGTTGCCCAGATCCAGGGCCAAAGCCTCCATCCCGCACAGGCTCTCTGGCTCGCCACCGTCGGCGGCGCGCAGGCGCTCGGCCTGGAAAACACCATCGGCCGGATCGCTCCCGGCATGGAGGCAGACATCGTCGTCCTCAATCCACGCGCCACATCCCTGCAAAAACTCCGCACGGAATGCGCTGAATCAGTGTCGGACCTGCTCTTCGCCCTAACAATGCTGGGAGACGACCGTAACGTCGCGGCCACCTATATCTACGGTCGCCGCTTCCGGCCGAACACCGCCGGCAGCCCCGGGGAAAACAGATAACGCACCGCCACATATCCAAGCCCCACGACCTGAATGAAGCTCTCGACCGTCACTGCATTGATAAACCACTGATATTTTTCGTAATGAAGCACATCCAGCCCAACGAGAATCGTCAGAACGATATTCATGGCGATCGACGCGCTGATCCACCCCACGATCCAGCGCGACCACACATCCCGCAAAGCAAAGAACCGCTTGCGCCCCAGCAGTTCGACCGCCTCATCCTCGGACCGGTCGATCTCCTGCCGCAAATGCTGGCTCTCCGGCCCGATCTCCCGGGCCTGCTGGCTCAGATCCGCCCGCGTATATCCCTCCGCCATCCCCTCAGAGCCGCGCCATACGCATACGAATCACATCCTCGGACACGCCAAAAGCCCGCGCCAGTTCCCGCACGCTCCCCACATCCTGATACCGCTTCAGCATCGGCGTCGGCACCAGCAGATAGGACGCGAACGCGTCCGCCTCCTTCTCGATATCCGGCTTCGTATCGGCATAGGAATTGGAGCGCGTCAGAACCCGATAGTTTTCGGACTGCGCATACTCCCGATGCAGCTCATAATGCGCCAGCTCATGCGCGATCGTGAAAATCTGCCGAACCCCGGAAATATCCCGATTCACCACGATCCGCCGGTTCTCCGGCTCGATATAACCCGAAACCTCATCGCTCATCGGGCTGGGAAAACGCGCATAGACTACGTCCAGCCCGGCGCGATTGGCCAGATAAACCGGATTGATCGGCGGATTCCGTATCCCCGCCTCCTCCACAACCCGCTCGGCCCGACGCTGAAGCCCCTTGTAATCGACCACGAAAATCCCATCCCGCAACTGCTGATCCGCACCATAAAATGGCACGTCACACAGGTTTTTCAATAAGCGGGAAACTCGACAGGACAGCCGATGCTGGCGGAGAGGGTGGGATTCGAACCCACGGTACGCTTGCACGTACAACGGTTTTCGAGACCGTCCCAATCGACCACTCTGGCACCTCTCCATGATCGCCGGGTCGTGGCGGGCTTATACGTAGCGTCCCGCCCGCACGCAACCCATTTCATCGCCATTCTCACCCCAAACCGCGATAAATTATTGACGCACCCCCCGCCCATCCATTAGGAACCGCCCCCTGTCACCCCCGCTCGCGGAAGGTGGCCAATATAAAAAGCATCTGGGCAGACCAAAACGCTGAAAAGGCGCCCTGCCACGAGATCGGAAAGAGAGAATACCATGTTCGCAGTGATCCGCACCGGCGGAAAACAATATCGCGTGGCCCCGAACGCCACCCTGAAGGTCGAGAAGCTGGACGTCGAAGCCGGCAGCACAGTCACGTTCGACCAGATCCTGGCCGTCGGCGGCGAAGCCGGCGTGTCCATCGGCGCACCGCTGGTCGCCGGTGCCACCGTCACCGCCACCGTGATCGCCCAGGACCGTCTGGCCAAGGTCATCATCTTCAAGAAGCGCCGCCGCCAGAACAGCCGCCGCAAGAACGGCCACCGCCAGCCGGTCACGGTCCTGCGCATCGACGCCATCAACGCTGCCTGAACCAGCGTCTCCCAGTAAAAGGATACCCAGCTCATGGCACAAAAAAAGGCAGGCGGCTCGAGCCGCAACGGACGCGATAGCGCCGGTCGTCGTCTCGGCGTGAAGAAGTTTGGCGGCGAAAGCGTTCTCGCCGGCAACATCATCGTCCGTCAGCGCGGCACCAAGATGAAGCCTGGCAGCAATGTCGGCCTCGGTCGCGATCACACCCTGTTCGCCCTGGTCGATGGCCACGTGACGTTCCAGCGCCGCTCCGAAGGCCGCGTCCACGTCTCCGTGGCAGCCCTCCCCGAAGCCGCCGAGTAATCCCGGCCGCGACGACGGTATGAAAAAGGCCGGTCCCTCAGGGCCGGCCTTTTTTGCTTCCGATACAAACCGCCATCCCCCTACGGGACCGCAGGACAGACGATGAAATTTCTCGACCAGGCCAAAATCTATGTGCGCTCCGGTGACGGCGGCGATGGCGTCGTCGCGTTCCGCCGCGAGAAATACATCGAGTTCGGCGGCCCGGACGGCGGCAAGGGCGGCAAGGGCGGAGACATCATCTTCCGCGCTGTTCCCAATCTCAACACCCTGATCGACTTCCGCTACACCCAGCATTTCCGCGCCCGCAAAGGCGGCAATGGCGCCGGGTCGGACCGCACTGGCGCCGGATCGGACGACGTCGTCATCGACGTCCCCATCGGCACCCAGATCTTCGACGAAGATCGTGAAACCATGCTCGCGGATCTCGACAAACCAGGCAAGGAAGTCCTCCTTTGCAAGGGCGGAGACGGCGGATTCGGCAACGCCACCTACAAGACCAGCACCAACCGCGCCCCACGCCGCGCCGACAAGGGCTGGCCGGGCGAGGAACGCTGGGTCTGGCTGCGCCTGAAACTCATCGCCGATGTCGGCCTCGTCGGGATGCCCAACGCCGGCAAATCCACCCTGCTCTCGGTCGTCTCCCGCGCCCGTCCGAAAATCGCGGACTACCCCTTCACCACCCTGCACCCCCAACTCGGCGTCGTGCGCCTCTCCGTCACCGAGGAATTCGTCATCGCCGATATTCCCGGCCTGATCGAAGGCGCCAGCGAAGGCGCAGGGCTGGGAGACCGCTTTCTCGGCCACGTGGAACGCTGCGCCGTGCTGATCCACATGATCGACGGCACCGAAAGCAGCGTCACCAAAACCTGGCGCCTCATCCGCGGAGAACTCGAAGCCTACGACCCCGTCCTGGCCGAAAAGCCGGAATTCATCGTGCTGAACAAATGCGACGCCCTGACGCCCACCCAGATCTCGGCCCGCAAACGCGCCCTCGCCAAGGCTTCCGGCGCACCCGTCTTCACCCTCTCCGCCGTCAGCGGCCAGGGCCTGCCGGAACTCCTCCGCGCCGTGCAGGATCACGTCACCCAGACCCGTATCGCCGAACGGGAGCAGGAAAACACCACGATCCAGCACCATGAATGACCGTGCGGCCCCCACCCTGACAGGCGCGCGCTGCATCGTCATCAAGATCGGCAGCGCCCTGCTGGTGGACAGCAACCGCGCCGCCCTGCGCGAGGAATGGCTCGCCAGCGTCTGCGCCGATATCGCCGCCATCCGGCAAACCGGCACGCAGGTCGTCGTCGTCTCCTCCGGCGCCATTGCCCTCGCCCGTCACAGCCTCGGCCTGATAACCCCCAAACTCCGTCTGGAAGAAAAACAGGCCGCCGCCAGCGTCGGCCAGATCCGCCTTGCACAGGCCTGGAGCAGCGCCCTCAGCGCCCACGCCCTCACCGCCGGTCAACTCCTGCTCACCCCCGGAGACACCGAAAACCGCCGCCGCCACCTCAACGCCCGCGCAACGCTCACAACCCTGCTGGATCTCGGCTGCATTCCCGTCATCAACGAGAACGACGCCATCGCCACCACCGAAATGCGCTTCGGCGACAACGACCGCCTGGCCGCCCGCGTCGCCCAGATGATCGGCGCGGACCAGCTTGTCCTTCTCTCGGATATCGACGGCCTTTACACCGCCGACCCCAGAAAAAACCCCACGGCGGAACACCTGCCGCTCATCGAATCCCTGTCGGACGATATCATGGCCATGGGCGGCGCCCCCCCACCCGGCTATTCCTCTGGCGGCATGCACACCAAACTCCTCGCCGCCCAGATCGCCACCCGCTCCGGTACGGACATGGCCATCACCTCCGGCCTCACGCTCCATCCCCTGCGCGCCCTGATGCAAGGCGGCCGCTGCTCCTGGTTCCTCGCCCAGACCGATACAGGATCGGCCCGCAAACGCTGGATCACCGCCCACGTCCACACACACGGCACCATCACCATAGATCACGGCGCCGCCAGAGCACTCGTCAACGGCAGCTCCCTGCTTCCCGCCGGCATCACCGCCATCACGGGCCAGTTCGAACGCGGCGACCTCGTCTCGATCCAGACGCAGGACAAGACCGAAATCGCACGCGGCCTGATCGAATACGGCACCGAAGACACCCGCAAAATCATCGGCCATCACAGTGCCGATATCGCCACGATCCTGGGCTATGCCGGGCGAGACGTTCTCATCCACCGGGACGACCTCGTTCTCGTCACGCCCTGATCCGCGTCAGGGGCGCGGTGGCCACCGCAGCGTCGGCTCGGAACGCGGCCGACGCTGCTGCGGTTCACCCTCATGCCGAGGCTCATACCCCGTATCACGCGGAGACAACTCCTCCCGCCTGCGCCAGGGCATCTCACGCCCACTCCCCTCGCGCGCACCACTATCCCGAGCACCAGTATCTCGTGCCCGCTCTCCCGGCGCATCCCACACATCTCCCCGCCAGGACGGCGCACGCGGCGTATCCCGAAACACAGGTTCCGACCGGCGTTCCCCACCCGCATCCCCATGCCCCGCTGAACCAGACGTCCATCGCGTCGCCGCAGGCCGGATCTCATCCTCATAATCCGGCGTCTGCACAGGTGGCGGAGTCGGCGGCGCACGCTTCACATCCCGCACCGGAGGCTCGAAATGCGTCGGCCGCATCGTCCGCTCAAGCGTGTCCGGCGCCGGCGCATCCTCATATCCCCCCTGATCCGCCGCCGATCGCCCCAACCGCGCATCCTCGCTCGCCAGAAACGAATCCGTCCGCGCCGCATCCGTCCCCCGCATCAATGCAGGATTATGGCGCGGTTCGGCAGGCTGCGGCACACGCCGCACCGAAGCGTCCTCGTTAGGCACGGACACGCGACCCTCCGGCTCCCCTGCCAGACGCATCCCGATCACCCGCAACTCCGCCCGGATCTCTCCAAGCTGAAGCTCCACCTCCTCAAGGCGCGGTTTCAGCCCGAACACCGCGAACGGCATCAGCAGATACGTCACGCCAAGACAGAACAAAACCAGTCCCAAAATGATCTGAGCCCACCAGGGCAGCCAGCTAAACATCGTTGTCATGCCCTGATTGTCGTCGTTTCCGCGACTCAAGCCAAGAGTCTCGTTTCGTTCTCTTGACTTTATCTTTATGGAAAAATTGAGGCGGCGAATCCAGCCCCAGAGGCTGTCTCAAAGGTTTTTATGGCGAGCGGAAGCATGCCTTTGGCAAGCGTTTGACGGTGATTTTTGAGCATCGGGGCGGAGCGGCCTTCATGGCCGTGAGCACCGAAGCACAGACAATTGCCGTCAAGCCGCCTTCAGCAAGACTTTTGAGACAGCCTTACATGCCAAGCGCACGGCGATAGATGTCCAGCAGCGTTTCCTGTTCCTCAACCTCGGCCGGCTCCTGCTTCCGCAACCGGATGATCTGCTTGATCACCTTCACCTCGAACCCGGCCGACTTCGCCTCGGCGAAAATGTCCTTGATGTCGCTGCCAAGCGCCTTGCGCTCCTCTTCCAGACGCTCGACACGCTCGATGATGGACCGCAGCCGGTCCGCAGCAATCCCACCCGCATCCGCACCCGAACCGTTTTCGCTATCCATACTCGCTGATCCTAACCCGTCTGAATGCTTAAATCCTGTTCCGAAAGCACGCCACGCCTCAGGCGCGGCCTCCCCGGATCGCGCGGCTTATCGCGCCCTCGTGTTCCCGGTCAATGCACCATCCACACCTCGTCGCCTTGACAGGACGCCCCCTCCATCAGAACTAGGATCATGTCCGAAGGCGATCCTTGCGGCAGACATCCCCGCTCGGCTCGCTTCCAATTCAGGCCTACGGTCATCAGAACGGCGCGGCAACAGCAACCGCGCCCATCGCGGGAGATCCACACTCATGGACCACGTTAACGCGGTCGAACCCTTCGATTACGTCGTCTTCGGCGCCACAGGCGACCTGACGATGCGCAAATTGCTCCCGGCCTTCTACTACCGGATGCTCGCAGGCCAGGTGCCTGACGACGCCCGGATCATTGGCACCGCCCGCTCCGCCCTCTCCCGCGCCGAATATCAGGGCCGCGCCCGGGACGCACTCGGCAAATTCGTCAAGCCGGCGGACCTGCACGATGCCCAGGTCGAAAAATTCCTCACCATGGTCAACTATGTCAGCCTCAACGGCGCGGACCCCGCCGGCAAATGGGCGGACCTGAAAGCCGTCATCGCGGACGGCACAGAAAAGGCACGCGTCTTCTACTTCGCCACCGCCCCCGATCTGTATGAGGCCGTCGCCCGCAACCTGCACGAACAGAAACTCATCACGCCCAAAACCCGCGTGGTGCTGGAAAAGCCGATCGGTCTCGATCAGGAAAGCGCCCGCAAGATCAACGACGGCGTCGGCCAGTTCCTGGAAGAAAACCAGATCTTCCGGATCGATCACTATCTGGGCAAGGAAACCGTCCAGAACATCATCACCCTGCGCTTCGCCAACCCGGTTCTGAACGCCGTCTGGTCCAGCGAATACATCGACTACGTGCAGATCACCGCCGCCGAAACCGTCGGCGTCGAAGGCCGTGCCGCCTATTACGACGAATCCGGCGCCCTACGGGACATGATCCAGAACCACCTGCTGCAAGTCCTCAGCGTCACCGCCATGGAACAGCCCGCCTCCCTGGAAGCGGACGTCGTGCGCGATGCCAAGGTCGCTGTCCTGAAGGCCCTGCGCCCCATCCCCCAGAACGACGTGAAAAACCATGCCGTCCGCGCCCAGTACACGGCCGGCACCTCCGGCGGCCAGACCGTCCCCGGCTATCTGGAAGAACTCGGCAAACCGAGCCATACCGACACCTATGCCGCTGTCCGTGCCGAGATCGACACCCCGCGCTGGAAAGGCGTGCCATTCTACATCCGCAGCGGCAAACGCATGACGAAAAAGACCAGCGAAGTCGTCATTGCCTTCAAACCCGCCGCCAACGGCCTGTTCCCCGGCGCCAACAAGCCCGGAAAACTGGTCATTCGCATTCAGCCGGATGAAGGCGTCTCCCTCTCCATCGAGGCAAAGAACCCCACGCGGGACGACATGTCCCTGCTGGACGCCACCCTGAACGCGGATTTCCTCTCCACCTTCAACGTCCGCTTCCCGGACTCCTACGAACGCCTCCTGCTGGACGCCGTGCGCGGTTACCCCGTCCTGTTCATCCGCCGCGACGAGGTCGAGGCCGCATGGTCCTGGGTCGAACCCGTGCTGAACGCCTGGGCCGCCGATCAGGCCCCGACGGAAACCTACGCCGCCGGAAGCTGGGGGCCGGAAGCCGCCAAGGTCCTGCTGGCAAAATCCGGCCATCTCTGGCACGAGGACATGAAATAAGTCCTTTTCCCGGCCCCACATCCCATAATGTGGGGCCGATCTTTACCGGAACCTCGTCTTGCCTCCTGAAACGCCCCCCACCTCCCCCCCCAAGCTGCGTCTCGGGCGCGGTCGTGGAAAACCACGATCCCTCAGGCAGCACTTCCTGCGGCGGCTCATCATGGTCGTCCCCATCGCCCTGATCGTCATCATCGCCAACAAGACCGGCTATCTCGATCAGGCCGCCGACAAGATGCGCTTCAACACCTTGAGCTGGTTCGACAACACCGCCCTCGTCGAACATCTCCGCATTCTCGTGACGCATGACGGCATGACCGATCAGCCCGGCCGCTGCCTCGTCTTCATCGTGGACGGCAACTCCCCACCGGACGCCACCAAGATCGACGTCATGGGCAAACACACGAAAGACTGCCCCGCCAATATCAGCGACTTTCCCCGCCTCTTCACCCTGAAGATCAATCGGGCCGATCGCATCATCCAGACGGACGCCGGAACTCCCGGCCAATTCCGCACCGTCCCCCAATCCTGACTTACCCCCGCAGCACACGCCGCAGGAACCGCGCGCCCACCCTGATCGCGGCGCGTCCCTCCGGCAGCACCGCATATCCATTCAGAAACCCGTGAATCATGCGCGTGTAGCAGCGATACAGGACCGGCACCCCCGCCCCGCGCAACAGATCCCGATACCGCTCTCCCTCTCCCCGTAACGGATCGAACCCCGCCGTCAGAATCGCACAGGGCGGCAGCCCCTCGAAAGACCCGGCCAGCGCAGGCGCAAACGCCGGATCGCGCAATTCCTCCTCACGCGTCAGATACTGCGCGCAATACCACTCCATCGCACTCGCGCTCAGGAAATAGCCGGACGCATACGCCGTGCGCGATACCGGCGCCTCAGCCCCCGTCACTGTCGGATAAAACAGCACCTGCCCCGCCAGCACAGGCCCGCCCCGGTCCCGCGCCCGCTGTGCCAGCACCGCCGCCAGATTGCCCCCCGCGCTGTCTCCCGCCACCGCGATCCCCCCACGCCCCCGCATCTGCACGCCAAGCCATTGCAAGGCCGCCCACCCATCCTCCACAGCCGCCGGAAACTTGTGCTCCGGAGCCAGCCTGTAGTCCAGAGACACCACCAGCGCGCCGGACTGCCGCGCCAGTCGGCAGCAGATTCCATGATGCGACACCAAATCGCAATGCACGAACCCACCCCCATGCAGAAACAGGATCGTCCCCCGTGGCTTGCTATAAGGCCGATAAACCCGCGCCCGCAGCATCCCCTCCGCCCCCGGCACCCAAATCTCCCGCCACGCCCTGATCTGCAAAGCGGACAGAGATTCCGGAAAACTCGGCCGGCCCGTCACCGCCCGCAGCCGCGCCAGCGCCTCCGCAGAAATCCGCGCGCCAGGCATCCCGCCCGTCCCACCACGCGCCATCCGGCGAAGCTGCCAGAGAAACAGACGGATCGGCAAAGTCGGCTTCACATGTCCCATCCCCACCTCATACAGAACGCCCGCCCTACAAAAAAGCCGTCTCGCCTCTTGACCCCGCACCGCCACTCCGCCACGGTCCGCCCGCCAGACGGTTGGGCGATCGCTGCGGCGGGAATGAGAATTCCCGTCGGGGAGGAAAGTCCGGGCTTCACGGGAGAACGGTGCCGGCTAACAGCCGGCGAGGGCGACCTTAGGGAAAGTGCCACAGAAAACAGACCGCCCGCCGGAGCACGCGCAAGCATGTCTCGCGGGTAAGGGTGAAACGGTGCGGTAAGAGCGCACCGCGCGCTTGGTGACAAGGGCGGCACGGTAAACCCCACCGGAAGCAAGACCGAATAGGAACGACAGACCGCCTGCCCCGGCAGTGACGGCCAGAGGTTCTCCCGCCTCGTCGTTCGGGTTGGTCGCGTGAGGCGCATCGCAAGATGCGTCCCAGAGGAATGATCGTCCCGCCTTCACCGGCGGACAGAACCCGGCTTACAGACCGTCTGGCTTTCCATTTTCCGTCCCCCCAATCGGTAAACACCATAATTCTGCCCAAAACAGGCCCATTTATCCGCAATAGGTTAAGTAACAGCTAAGTCCTAAACTAAAAGAACAAAACGTAAACGTTAATTCGGCCCCCGCGCCGCCATGACTTATTCGCTATTCCCGACACCCTGCCGGACTAGACTTTACGCCTGTAATATTTTCGCAGAATTCCGCCAAAAAAATACTGCGAATTGTTTGACGACCCATGAAATCCCATGATATCCCATTCTCACATAGACAAGAGTGAGCATCCCCCCGATTCACGATCGCGGCCACACTCTCGTTACACACACGGGCACGGTTCTCCGTGCGCCAGCGAAAGGAGACATCGAACGGCGTGAGTGCGTTTCTCGGCACGCATCAGAACCGTTTCGACGCCAAGGGTCGGGTCTCGATCCCGGCCAGCTTTCGTGCCGCCCTCCGCGCGCAGGCCAATCCGGGAGATCCCCTCGTGATCCTCCGCCCCTCCCACCTGCACCCCTGCATCGAAGCCTGGCCCCAGGCCGCCTTCGCCACGCTGTCGCAACCCCTCGCCGAGATCGATCCCTTCTCGGACGCGCATGACGACCTCGCCGCCGCCCTCTACGCGGATGCCTACCCGATCGACAGCGACAAGGAAGGCCGCATCATCCTCCCGGATGCCCTGCGCGCCCACGCCGGATTGCAGGACGAAGTCTCCTTCATGGGCCTCGGCCGCGTCTTCCAGATCTGGGAACCGCAAGCCGCCGCGAAACGCCGCGAAGAGGCCCGCGAACGCTCCCGCGCCCTCAAGGCCGGAACCGCCGCATGAACGCCCTCGCCCCCATGCCCCATGACACGGAAAATCCCGGCCACGCCCCGGTCATGCTCGCCGAAGTACTCGCCGAACTCGCTCCCCGCAGTCAGGGGCGCTATCTGGACGGCACGTTCGGCGGCGGCGGCTATGCCCGCGCCATTCTCGCCACCGCGGATTGCCAGCTCTGGGGCATCGACCGGGACCCGGACGCGATCACACGCGGCCACGAGCAGTCGGACACCCTGCTCGCCCGGGAAGGCCGCCGCCGTCTGCACCTCCTCCCCGGCACGTTTGGAGAGATGGCAACCCTCGCCGAGGATATTGCCCCGTTCGACGGCATCGTGCTGGACCTCGGCGTCTCCTCCTTCCAGCTCGATCAGGCCGAACGCGGCTTTTCCTTCAAACAGCACGGCCCGCTGGACATGCGGATGGCCAGATCCGGCCCCTCCGCCGCTGATCTGGTCAACAAGGCCAGCGAGGAAGAACTGGCGGACATCATCTACCATTACGGAGAAGACCGTCTGGCCCGCCGCATCGCCCGCGCCATCGTTCAGGCCCGGGGGGAAGAAGCCATCCTCACCACGGGCCGCCTCGCCTCCGTCATCCGCCGCGTCGTCCCACAGGACCGTTCGGGAATCGACCCCGCGACCCGCAGTTTCCAGGGCCTGCGCATCGCCGTTAACGACGAACTCGGCCAGATCGAGCGCGCCCTCGCGGATGCCCCGCGCCTGCTCGCACCCGGCGGCGTCTTCGTCGTGGTCTCGTTCCATTCGCTGGAAGATCGTCTGGTCAAGCGCGCCATGGCCCACGAAGCCGGGCGCACCGCCCGCCCTTCCCGCCATACACCGGGCGCGATCGACCCCTCCGTCAACAGGTCGGAGTTCGCGCTCGCAACCCCGAAACCGTTGCGCGCAACACAGGCCGAAACCCAAGCCAACCCGCGCGCCCGCAGCGCCAAACTGCGTGCGCTTTCCCGCCTCTCATCCTCCGCCTCACCAGGAATCGCCCGATGATCCGGCCCTTCACCATCGCCTGCGCCCTTCTCGCCGGAGGCTCCGGCCTGTTTCTCTATACCAAGAAACATGAAACTACGGTGCTGGATCAGCAGATTACCAAAATCGTGCAGGATACGGAACACGTTCGGCAGCAAACCGCCATGCTCCGCACCGAATGGGCGCTCCTGAACCAGCCCGATCGCCTTGGAACCCTGGCCACGCGCTTCCTCCCCGCCATGCACCCGATGGCGCCGAATCAGTTCGTCCGCCTCGCCAGCCTCGAGGAACGCCTGCCCGCCCCCGGCTCCCGCCCGGCCGCGCCAGACCCGCGTGAGCAGTTGAACGCCACTGTCGCCCACGCCATCGCCGAACACGACGCCATCGCGCATCCGGATGCGCCTCATCCCGCCCCGATCGCCCCCGCCGCGCCGCAGATCATGGCCGCCGTCCATCACGACCCGGCCCCGGTCCAGCTCGCCCTGGCAACGCCCCATATCGCCAAACGCGCCGAGCCTTCCGCCGCCACGCACCTGGCGCAACCCCGCCCTCACCACGTACCGGAAGACGCCGCCATACACCTCGCCACCTATCACGGCAGCCGGCCCGCACCTTTACTGGTTGCAGCATGGCACACACAGGCTATACCGCATCCCGCCTCTTCCCCCACGCATCATGTCATGACGGCACCGCACGAACCCGCTCACCATTCGGTTGCACCGCCTCATGCGTATGCCGCGAACAGCGGAAGCAGCATGTCTTCCCTGGGTGGTTCGTCGGGCGCCCTGCCGCCCCCGGTTCCGCTCGACAACTGACGATCTGACCTCGCCATTCTTCCGAGGGGCGACATGAAAGGCAACGTGACGCGGCCATGCGCTACGATGATCCCGGCTATGACCACGATCCGCGGGAACGCGCATCGCAAACCGGCAGGCGGATTCTAGGTCAGATCCTGGGCCGGGTCTGGGGCGCACATGCGTCCGGAAAAAAACAGCGCGCGCCCCGCTTCTCGCTGGATCAGATGCACGCCCGCCTGCTGGGCGTCGGCGCCGGATTCATGGTGCTGTTCGGCGCCGTCGGCATCAAGCTCGGTTTCGCCACGATCTGGATGCCCATGGCCCCGGAAAAGCGCCAGATCGCCTCCCAGGTGCCTGAAATCCCCAAGAGCGATCCGAAAGGCGAAATCGCAGGCGGTGATTTCGTCCTCCCCGAAGTCCACCGCGCCACCATCACGGACCGCAACGGCCAGGCCCTCGCCCTCTCCCTGCCCGTCGCACAGGTCTACGCCAACCCGCAGGAACTGATCGACCCGAAAGACGCCGCCGCAAAACTCCATTCCGTCCTGCCGCAACTGGACGAGGCGGAAACCATGCGCCGCCTGTCCGAGAAGAAGCAATTCGTCTATCTGGCCCGCGACATTTCCCCGGTTCAGGAAATCTCCATCAACAACCTCGGCATCCCCGGGATCTATTTCGAAGCTGGAGAACGCCGCCACTACCCCCTCGGTCGCACCGCCGCGCAGATCATGGGCAGCGTCGATATCGACGATCACGGCGTCGCCGGCGTGGAACGCTATTTCGACAAACGCCTCAACACAGACCGCACCCCCCTGCGCCTGTCGCTGGACGTCCGCGTACAGGCCGTTGCCCGGGAAGAACTCGCCAACGCCATGGCCAACTTCCAGGCCATCGGCGCCGCCGCGATCGTGATGGACGTCCGCAGCGGCGAAGTCATCGCCATGGTCAGCCTCCCGGATTTCGACGCGAACGATTTCGGCCACGCCCCGAACGACGCCCGCTTCAACCGCGCCGTCACCGGCATGTACGAACCCGGATCCACCTTCAAACTCCAGACCGCCGCCATGGGCCTCCAGCTCGGCGTCATCCACGTCTGGGACAAGTTCTCCACCATCCCCATCCGGGTCGGCCGCTTCACTATCTCGGACATGAAATCGGATCATTTCGCTCCCTGGCTCTCCCTGCCCGGCGTCCTCGCCTTCTCGTCCAACCCCGCCGCCGCCCATATCGCGCTGGATGTCGGCGCCAAACGCCAGCAGGACTGGCTGCGGGACATGGGCTTCTTCGGCCGCGTCCCCATCGAACTCCCCGAAGCCGGGCACCCCATCGTTCCCGCCCTGCGCAATTGGGGCATGTCCACCGTCATGACCGTCGGCTTCGGCCACGGCGTCGCCGAACCGCCCCTCTCGATCGTCCGCGGCACCGCCGCAACCGTCAATGGCGGCATCCTCCTCAAACCAACCCTCGTCGCACGGGACACACAGGACGACAGCGCCACCCAGCTCGAACGGCTGAAGCCCAAACCCGTCGCCTTCATCCCCGGTCAGACAGACGACGCCCCCGATGAGGTTGGCGCCGAAACCCCGGTCGGCACACGCGTCATCTCGGAAAAAACCTCCGCCCTCCTCCGCCGTCTCCTGCGCCTGGACGTCACGGTCGGCAGCGGAAAAACCGCCGAAGTCCCTGGCTATTACGTCGGCGGCAAAACCGGCACGGCCGAAAAGATCGGCCCCCACGGCGGCTACCTGAAACACGTCAATGTCTCGGCCTTCACCAGCGTCTTCCCCATGAACAGCCCGCGCTACGCGGTGTACGTCATGCTCGACAGCCCCAAGGCCACAGCCGCCACCCACGGCTGGACCACCGCCGCATGGAACGCCGCCCCCACCGTCGGCAAGATCATCGCCCGCGTCGGGCCGATGCTGAATCAGTTCCCCGATACTGCGAACAAGGCCACGATCGACTCCGCCCTCGCCATCCCGATGGACCCGGGCGTCCCCGCCGGATACCGCGCCCTCGGCCCCGGCAACGACCCGGGCGATCCGCGCATCCTGCAACGCAAGGCGGAGGAAGAAAAAAAGCAGCAAACAAAACACCGCCATGAGGAAGCCGCATTGCGACGCGAAGCCGCCCTCCACGCCAATGACGAGGACTGAACACGTGCGGCTCCACACCCTCCTGACCAGTTGCGGCCTGCCCGCGCCCCAAACCGACAGTGCCGTCACCGCCATCACCGCAGACAGCCGCGCCGTCACCCCGGGCGCCATTTTCGTCGCCATCAAGGGCGGAACAGTGGACGGCGCCCGCTTCATCGGCACCGCCATCGAAAAAGGCGCCATCGCCATCATCGGCGCGCCGGATCTCGCCCAATCCGTCACCCGAATCCCTTTCATCGGCACCGATACTCCCCGCCGCGCCCTCGCCCTGCTGGCCGCACAGCTCGCCGGCCTACAGCCATCCCGAATCGCCGCCATCACCGGCACCAACGGCAAAAGCAGCACCGCCGATTTCGTCCGCCAGCTCTGGGCGCTGCAAGGCCGGTCCAGCGCCAGCCTCGGTACCCTCGGCCTCATCGGCGCACCGGCAGGCGTCAAAAGCCCCCCTTCCCTCACCACGCCCGACACCGTCGCCCTCGTGGATACAATGGCCGATCTGGCCCGCCACGGCACCGAAGCGGTCGCCATCGAAGCCTCGTCCCACGGCCTCGAACAGTCCCGTCTGGACGGCCTGCATCTCACCGCCGCAGGCTTCAGCAACCTCACGCGGGACCATCTGGACTATCACGGCACGATGGAGGCCTATCGCGCCGCCAAACTGCGCCTGTTCGATGCAATCCTGCCCGAAGGCGCCATCGCCGCCGCCAACGCGGACATGGACCCCACCACCTACAGCGCCCTGCAAGCCATCGCCCAGACCCGCGGCCATCGCTTCCGCAGCGTGGGCCTCGCCGGACACACCATCACCCTGCACCGCACAACCCTGCGCCCGCAGGGCCAGATCCTTGATATCTCCGCACTTGGACGTCGGCAGGAACTCGAACTCGCCCTCCCCGGACGCTTTCAGGCGGATAACGCCCTCCTCGCCGCCGCCCTAAGCTGGGATCGGGACGAAAATGCCGCCGAAATCCTCGCCCTCCTCCCACGCCTCACCGGCGTCAGAGGCCGCATGGAACTCGCCGCCACCCTACCCAGCGGCGCCAGCGCCTATGTCGATTACGCCCACACCCCGGACGCCCTAGAACGCCTCCTCATCGGCCTGCGCCCCCACGCCCAGGGTAAGCTCGTCGTCGTCTTCGGCGCGGGCGGAGACAGGGATCGCGGCAAACGCCCCCTCATGGGTGAAATCGCCACGAAGCACGCGGACCTCGCCATCGTGACGGACGACAACCCCCGCAGCGAATCTCCCTCCACCATCCGCGCAGAAATCCTCGTCGCCTGCGATGACGCCCGCGAAATCGGCGACCGCCGCGCCGCCATCGCCGCCGGTCTGGAAGAACTCGGCCCCGGCGATGTCCTCGTCGTCGCCGGAAAAGGCCACGAACAGGGCCAGACCATCGCCGGCACCATCCATCCCTTCGACGACCGGGACACCATCCGCGATCTGGCAGGCATCGCCGCATGACCCCCCTCTGGACCTCCTATTCCCTTCGGGACGCCACCAACGGCACGCTCAAGGCCGATCTCGCCATCACCGGCATCTCGATCGATACCCGCACGCTCCAGCCCGGAGATCTGTTCATCGCCCTCGCGGGAGACAACAGCGACGGCCACACCCATATCGACACCGCCTTCGAGAGAGGCGCGGCCTGCGTGATGGTCCACACCACATCATCGGATGACCCGCGCCTCCTGCACGTCGAAAACACCATGACCGGCCTGCAAGCCCTCGGTCGGGCCGGGCGCGCACGCTTCCACGGCAAAACCGTCGCCGTGACCGGCAGCGTCGGCAAAACCACCACCAAGGACATGCTCCGCACCGCCCTTTCGGCCTACGGCAAAACCCACGCCTCGGTCGCCTCCTACAACAACCATTGGGGCGTCCCCCTCACCCTCGCCCGCCTGCCGCAGAACGCAGATTTCTGCATCAGCGAGATCGGCATGAACCACACCGGCGAAATCGCCCCCCTCGCCGCCATGGTGAAACCCGACGTCGCCCTCATCACCAGCATCGGCGGCAGCCATATCGGCAACATGGGCGGCCTCGACGCCATCGCGGAGGAAAAAGCCAGCCTGTTCTCTGCTCTCAGCTCAACCGGAGTCGCCATCATTCCGGATGACGCCCACGGCCAGCCTATTCTCGAAAACGCCGCATCCCACACCTCCCTTCGCCGTGCAGGACTCGCCCCCACCAGCGATTATCACGCAACCTGCGCCCACAGCACCGCCACCGGAAGCGATTTCCAGTTTCGCGACGGCGCTGACACCATACCCGTCCACCTGAACGCTCCGGGCCGCCACCTGATCCGCAACGCTATCACGGCGCTCGCCGCGATCTGCGCCCTCGGCCTCGATCCCGCACAAGGCGCACAGGCTCTCGCCCGATACGCCCCCACCGCCGGTCGCGGCCTGCAACGCCCGATCCTGAACGGACGCGCCATGCTACTGGACGAAAGCTACAACGCCTCTGTCCTGTCCATCCGCGCAGCGCTGGATACACTGGCCCTCCTCCCCGGCAAACGGCGCATCGCCGTGCTGGGAGACATGCTGGAAATGGGCGCCTTCGCCCAGGACGCACACCTCTCGCTCGCGCCAGACCTGGCGCGCACCACCGACCTCGTATTCTGTTGCGGCAACCATATGACGGCCTTGTTCGACACCCTCCCTCCCTCTCTCAAAGGCGGTAGCGCCGCCACGGCCGCGGCGCTCGCCCCGCTGGTCCGCAACGCCCTGAACGAGGGAGATTCCATCCTCGTCAAAGGCAGCCTCGGCAGCCGGATGCGTGATGTCGTCACAGCCCTCGAAACCGTGGACGCCTGATGCTCTATAACCTCATCGTCGCGCACGGCCTCTCCGCCTCCGGCCCGCTCCACCTCTTCCACTACATCACCTTCCGCGCCGGCTGCGGCTGCCTCACGGCGCTGGTCATCAGCCTCGCCCTCGGCAACCCGCTCATCCGGGAACTCAAACGCATCCAGCGCGAAGGCCAACCCATCCGCACCCTCGGCCCGGAACGCCATATTCTGGAAAAGGCCGGAACGCCCACGATGGGCGGTGTGCTGATCCTGTTCTCCCTGCTGCTCTCCACCCTGCTCTGGGCCGATCTGGAAAACGGATTCGTCTGGGCCGTCATGATGATCACCGCAGTCTTCGGCGGCGTCGGCTTCGTGGACGATTATCTCAAACTCTCCCGCCGCAACACCAAAGGCGTCTCCAAACGCGCCCGCCTCGGCACGGAATTCGCAGCCTCCCTGATCGGCGGCTGGTGGATCGAAAGCCTGATGCCCCCGGCACTGGCCAACCACCTCGCCTTCCCCTTTGCGAAAGACCTGCTGCTCCCGCTCGGCTTCGCCTTTCCCCTCTTCGCCATGATCGCCATCACCGGCTTCGGCAACGCCGTGAACTTCACGGACGGGCTGGACGGCCTCGCCATCGTCCCCGTCGTCATCGCCGCCCTCGTCTTCGCCCTCATCTCCTACCTCGTCGGCAACCATAACTTCGCGGATTACCTTGAACTCCACCCCGTCCCCGGCTCTGGTGAACTCGCCGTCTTCTGCGCCGCCCTCATCGGCGCGGGCCTAGGCTTCCTCTGGTTCAACGCCCCACCCGCCGCCGTTTTCATGGGCGATACCGGCTCCCTCTCTCTCGGCGGCGCCCTTGGCGCGGTCGCCGTCGCCGTCAAGCACGAACTGGTCCTTTGCATCGTCGGCGGCCTCTTTGTCGTGGAAACCCTGTCCGTCGTCATTCAGGTCTTCTGGTTCCGACGCACCGGAAAACGCGTCTTCCTGATGGCCCCGCTCCACCACCATTTCGAAAAGAAAGGCTGGCAGGAACCAAAAATCGTCATCCGCTTCTGGATCGTCTCCATCGTCCTGGGCCTCTGCGGCCTCGCCACGCTGAAACTCAGATGAGCCACTTCCCACCCAACCTGTTCAAAGGCGCACGCTTCGCCGTCCTCGGTCTCGGCCGCAACGGCGCCGCAGTCGTCACCGCCCTGCTCGCCATGGGCGCACACGTACAGGCATGGGACGACCGCGCGCCAGCCCTCCCCGCGCATGATCGCCTGACCGTCGCCCCCCTCGTAACCCTCGAAGGCTTCGACGCTCTCGTCATGTCCCCCGGCATCCCGCACCTCCTGCCCAAACCCCACCCGGTCGCCGATCTCGCCCGGCAGTCCAACACCCCGATCCTGTCGGACGCCGAACTGCTCTACCGCGCCGTCCGCAAATCCGGCTCGAAAGCCCGCTTCGCCTCCATCACCGGCACGAACGGCAAATCCACCACCACCGCCCTGCTGGCCCATATCCTGCAAACCGCCGGCTTCCCCACAGCAGCGGGCGGCAATCTCGGCGCGGCCTCCCTCTCCCTGCCGCTCCTCCCCGATACCGGCGTATACGTCATCGAAATGTCGTCCTATATGCTGGAACGACTCGATAGCTTCCACGCCGACACAGCCGTCCTCCTCAACCTCACCCCGGACCATCTGGACCGCCACGGCGACATGGACGGCTACGCCCGCGCCAAGGCCCATGTCTTCGACCACATGACCCCGGACGACCTCGCCCTGATCGCAGGAAACGATCCCTGGTCCGACGCCCTCGCCGCACGCATCCCAGCCCTCCGCCTCACCGAAACGGACTGCCGGAACGGCAAGATCCTCTGGCAGACGGAAACCCTCGCCGACCTCGCCACAGCCCCCGCCCTCCCGGGAAGTCACAACACCCAGAACGCCGTCGCCGCCTGCTTCATGGCCCGTCACCTCGGCGCCTCCCCCGAACAGATCGCCCACGGTGTCTCGACCTTCCCCGGCCTGGCCCACCGCCAGAAACGCATCGGTACGCTCGCAGGCGTCACCTTCGTGGATGACAGCAAGGCCACCAACGCCGATGCCGCCGCCCGCGCCCTAGGGTGCTACGAGTCTCTGGTCTGGATCGCGGGCGGCATCGCCAAAGCCGGCGGCATCGAAGATCTCGCCCCCTGGTTCCCCCGCATCACCCATGCCTACCTGATCGGGCAGGACGCCCCCCTCCTCGCCAAGACCCTGTCCGAAAACGGCGTCGCCTTCGATATCGTCGAAACGCTGGACCACGCCGTCCCCGCCGCCTTCACCTTCGCGCGCCAACATGGCAGCGAAACCGTCCTCCTCTCACCCGCCTGCGCCAGTTTCGATCAATTTTCCAGCTTCGAAGCGCGCGGTTCACACTTCCTTCATCTTTTTAATAATCTTATAGAAACAGACAGTTCCAAGACGACGCCACCAAACCCCACACCGCCAAAGGGCTGAACCGCCGCATGTCCGCATCCTCACGCGTCGATACGTCGAAACTGGCCCGCTGGTGGCGCAACGTCGATCGCGTGACCCTGGCCGCCGTCGGAATCCTGATCGCCTTCGGATACATCCTCATGCTGGCCGCCAGCCCCGCCGTCGCCGCCCGCATCGGCGCCTCGCGGGACATGTTCATCCTCAAACAGGTCATCTTCCTCACGCTGGCCGGAAGCATCGTCCTTAGCGTCTCCAGCCTGTCCCGCGAAGGCATCCGCCGCCTCGCCCTGATCGGCGGCGTCATCGCCCTCGGCGCCACCGCCATGACGCTCATCCACGGCGTCGAAATCAAGGGCGCGCGCCGCTGGATCGCCCTGCCCCTGATGTCGGTCCAGCCATCAGAATTCCTCAAGCCATGCTTCGCCGTCGTCACAGGCTGGCTGCTGGCCGAACGCCGCAAGCGCCGCATGTTCCCGGGGATGCTGCTGGCCTTCCTCGGCTTCGGATTCATCCTGATGCTGCTGAAATCCCAGCCTGATATCGGCATGTTGTCCGTCATCACGATGGTCTTCATGACGCAGCTCTTCATCGACGGCCTCCCGCTGTTCTTCGTCGGCGCGGGCGTGCTGGCCATGGGTGGCGCATTCGGTCTCGCCTATGTCGTCTTCCCCCACGTCCGCTCCCGCATGGACCGCTTCCTGCACCCCAGCGTAGGCGACCACTACCAGATCGATACCGCCATGCGCGCCTTCGGCAATGGCGGCTTCCTCGGTCGCGGCCCCGGCGAAGGCCGCGTGAAAGACCTCCTGCCGGACGCCCACGCCGATTTCGTCTTCGCCGTCGCGGGCGAGGAATACGGCATGCTGATCTGCCTCGGCATCATCGGCGTCTTCCTCATCATCGTGCTCAGAACCCTCCTGAAGTTGATGCGGGAAGACGATCCCTTCGTCATCACCTCCGCCACCGGCCTCGTCGCAGGCTTTGGCCTTCAGGCCTTCGTCAACATGGGGTCCACCCTGCACCTCATCCCCACCAAAGGCATGACCCTGCCCTTCATTTCCTATGGCGGCTCCTCCGCCATGTCCGTCGCCCTGACCATCGGCATGGTCCTCGCCCTCACACGCAAACGCGTCGGCAGCAGCGTTATCCAGGAACGCTTCCGCGAGTCCGGCGCAAACGCCCCGCTCTACCGGAGGCGCGCCTCGTGAACCGTCCCATCGTCATCGCCGCAGGCGGAACAGGCGGCCATTTCTTCCCCGCCGAAGCCCTCGCCAACGAACTGGCTGATCGTGGCCACGATCTCGTCCTCATGACGGATCGCCGCCACGGCAGACGCGAAACCGGCATCTTCGCCTCCCGCCCGCAATACGTGCTGGACGCCGCCGGAATCGCCGGAAGGGGCATCAGCACCAAATTCAAGGGCGGCCTGGCCCTCCTGCGCGGCACGCGCGAAGCCCGCACCATCCTCGCCACGCTCAACGCCCGCGCCGTCATCGGCTTCGGCGGCTATCCCTCCGTCCCCCCCCTGCTCGGCGCGCGCCTGCTCCCCCATGCCGGGCGTCCCGCCATCATCATCCACGAAGGCAACGCCGTCCTCGGCCAGGCCAACGCCCTCATCGCAAGAGTCGCGGATGCCATCGCAACGTCCTACCCGGACGTCGCCCGCCTCCCCGCGAAAACCCGCACGATGCTCACCGGCATGCCCGTCCGCGCGGATATCGCGGCCCTGCACGGCACAGCCTATATCGCGCCAACGGAAGCAATTCGCCTGCTCATCTGGGGCGGCTCACTCGGGGCGCGCGTCTTTTCCGAGGTCATGCCCGCCGCCCTCGCGGCCTTGCCCGAAGGCTTCCGCGCCCGTCTCCACATCACCCAGCAGGCCCGCAAGGAAGACGCCCCCCAACTCGAGGAAACCTACCGTAACGCCGGGATCGACGCGGAAATCGCCCCGTTCTTCTCCAACGTGGCCGAACGCCTCACAAACGCCCATCTCGTGATCGGTCGCGCGGGGGGCTCGTCAGTCGCCGAAATCGCGCTCGCCGGACGTCCCTCCCTGCTCGTCCCCCTGCCCATCGCCGCATCGGACGAACAGGGCGCGAACGCCACAGCCCTCCAAACCGCCGGCGGCGCATGGATGATCCGGCAGCCGGACTTCACGCCGGACGCCGTCGCCCAACGTCTGGCCGATCTTCTATCCCATCCCGAGCGGCTCACCGAAGCCGCAAACGCCGCCAGACAGTTCGGCCGCCCCAACGCCGCCAGCCGTCTCGCCGATCTCGTCGAAGCCACCATGAAAGCCCCAGCATGAGAGCCCTCCCCCTTTCCATCGGCACCATCCATTTCGTCGGAATTGGCGGCATCGGCATGTCCGGCATCGCCGAAGTGCTGCACATGCTCGGTTACAAGGTACAGGGATCCGACATCGCCGAAAGCGCCAACGTCCAGCGCCTCCGCAAATCCGGCATCGAAGTCTTCATCGGCCACGACGCGAAAAATCTCGGCGGCGCCCAGGTCGTCGTCACCTCCACCGCCGTCAAGCGCGACAACCCGGAAGTCGTCACCGCCCGCGCCAAGCTCATCCCGGTCGTCCGCCGCGCCGAAATGCTGGCCGAGTTGATGCGTCTGCGCTGGTCCGTCGCCATCGGCGGCACCCATGGCAAGACCACAACCACCAGCCTCGTCGCCTGCGTACTCGAACACGCCAAACTGGACCCCACCGTCATCAATGGCGGCATCATCGAAGCCTACGGCACCAACACACGCATGGGCTCCGGGGACTGGATGGTCGTGGAAGCCGATGAAAGCGACGGCTCCTTTCTCCGCCTCCCCGCCGTAATCGCCGTTGTCACCAATATGGACCCGGAACATCTGGACCACTGGGGAACGGCGGACGCCATGAAAGCGGCCTACGACCAGTTCGTCTCCAACATCCCCTTCTACGGCTTCGCCGTTCTCTGCGTCGATCATCCCAACGTGCAGCAGATGATCCCCCGCCTGTCCGACCACCGCGTCGTCACCTACGGCTTCAGCCCACAGGCCGACGTCCGCGCTGAAAAAGTCATCACCGACAAGCTCGGCGCCACGTTCGAGGTCGTCCTCACCAACCGCGCCAAAAACCGCACCCGTCGCGCCGGCCCGTTCCGCCTGCCCATGCTCGGCCACCACAATGTGCTGAATGCCCTCGCCGCCATCGCCGTCGCCACGGAAATGGATATCGACGATTCCACCATCCGTTCCGCCCTCGCCAGCTTCCGGGGCGTCAAACGCCGCTTCACGAAAACCGGCGAATATAACGGCATTACCGTGATCGACGATTACGGCCACCACCCGGTCGAAATCGCCGCCGTCCTTCGCGCCGCCCGTCAAGCCGGCGCACGGGACGTCATCGCCGTCGTCCAACCCCACCGCTATTCCCGCCTCAACGCCCTGTTCGACGAATTCTGCACCTGCATGAACGATGCCGGAACCGTCATCGTGGCTGATGTCTACGCCGCTGGGGAAAGCCCCCTCGAAGGTTTCGACAAGGACGCCCTCGTCGATGGCCTGCGTACACGCGGTCATCGTTCCGTCGTGCCGCTCCCCGATCAGGAACACCTGGCGGAAATGGTCAATGCCATCGCCAAGCCGGGCGATTACGTCATCTGCCTCGGCGCTGGAACCATCACCGGCTGGGCACAGGCGCTCCCGGGCCAACTCGCCGCACTCAATGGCAAGACCCCGAAATCCGGGGCCGCCGCGTGAACCCCACGTCAGAGCTCGCAGGATTTCGCGGCCGCATCACACCCGATGCACCGCTTGCCCCCCGTACATGGTTCCGCAGCGGCGGCCCGGCCGATCTCCTGCTCATACCGAACGATCTGGCAGACCTGCAAACCCTCCTGCGCCAGTTCCAGGGTGACATCACCGTGCTTGGCGCCTGCTCGAACATCATCATCCGGGACGGCGGCCTCCCCGGCGCCGTCGTCCGCCTGACCCGCGACTTCGCCAGCATAACGGTCGAACCGGACGGCATCATCGCAGGGGCAGCCGCGCTGGACATGGTCGTGGCCGAACACGCCGCCGATGCCGGTCTTGCCGGGCTTGAGTTCCTCGCCGGCATCCCCGGCTCGATCGGCGGCGCTATCGTCATGAATGCCGGCGCCTACGGATCGGACATCGCCACCGTGCTGGACTGGGCCGAAATCGTCACCCGTGAGGGCCAGATCGAACGCCTCTCCACACAGGACCTGCACTTCGCCTATCGTCACTCCGAACTGCCGCGAAACGCCATCGTCACCCGCGCGCGGCTTCACGCGAAACCAGCCGACAAAACCATCATAAAGACCCATATCGCCGAGATCAAAGCCTCCCGCGAAGCCTCCCAGCCCATACGCGCCCGCACCGGCGGCTCCACCTTCCGCAACCCAGACGGCCACAAGGCCTGGCAACTGATCGATCAGGCCGGATGCCGCGGCCTGATCATCGGCGGCGCGCAGATCAGCGAAAAACACTGCAACTTCATGATTAATCACGACAACGCCAGCAGCACCGATCTGGAAACCCTGGGAGATACCGTTCGCGCGCGGGTTCTGGCGCAGTCCGGGATTGATCTGCATTGGGAAATCAAAAGGCTGGGACGCACAGCATGACATCTTCAATGCCACACGTCGCCCTCCTCGCGGGCGGCATCTCGGACGAACGCAGCGTCAGCCTCTCAAGCTGTACCGGCATCGCCGATGTCTTGCGCGCACGCGGCCATGAAGTCACCTTCATTGATGTCGGCCCCGACATCACCCAGACCATCGCCGCCCTGAAAGCCGCCAGACCGGACGTCGTGTTCAACGGCCTGCACGGACGTTTCGGGGAAGACGGCGCCATCCAGGGCGTGCTCGAATGGCTCGGCCTCCCCTACACTCATTGCGGCATCCGTGCCTCCTCTCTCGCCATGGACAAGGCCGCTACGCGTCTCGTCCTGCAAGCAGCCGGCCTCCCCATCGCAAACGGCAAGATGGTCCCGATCCAGGATCTCGCGGCAGCGGACCCGATGCCCGCGCCCTATGTCGTCAAACCCTCGGATGAAGGCTCGTCGGTCGGCGTCTCCATCGTGCGCGTCGGTTCCAACCAGCGCGCCGAAATCGCCCGCCAATGGCGCTTCGGCCCCGAAGCCCTCGTGGAGGAATTCATCCCGGGCCGGGAACTCACGGTCGCCGTCATGGGAGACCGCGCCCTGACCGTCACGGACATCCAGGCCAACACCGAAACATTCTACGACTTCGAAGCCAAATACTCAGCCGGCGGCTCCACTCATCGCGTCCCGGCCGACATCCATCCGGAAGCCTTCGAAGCCGCCCTGTCCTATGCGCTCACCGCCCACCGCGCCCTCGGCTGCGTCGGCGCGACCCGCACCGATTTCCGCTATGACGACACGAAAGGAAACGGCCCCGGTCGCCTCACCATCCTGGAAGTCAACACCCAGCCGGGCATGACCGAAACCTCGCTCCTCCCGGAACAGGCCGCCTATTGCGGCATCTCCTATCAGGATCTCTGCGGCTGGATCGTGGATGACGCCCTGAACCGCGCCCGCACACGCCAGGCCCGACACACCCACGCATGAGAAACCGGCGCCCCGACCGCCTCTCCCGGCAGACGATCCCGGACCGCCCCTCGCGGCTGGCGATCTTCGCCCGGCGCCAGCGCAGGATGGTCCGGCCTGCCTTGCTCGTGCTCGTCCTCCTCGTCCTGATTGGCGGCACCGGCATCGCACTCCGCAACTCCATGTCGGAAGCCTCCTTCGCCCCCATGCGCGCCCGGCTGATCCAGCTCATGCCGCTGCACATCGCCCACATCACGATTACAGGGCGCAACCTCACGACCGAAGCCTCCCTCATGCAGGCCCTCGGCACCACCATCGGGCAGCCTATCTTCGGCTTCTCCGTCAAGGCCGCACGGGACAGGATCGACGCCCTGCCCTTTGTCGATCACGCCGTCGTCGCACGCCACATGCCCGACACCATCATCATCCGCCTGACCGAACGCACCCCCTTCGCCGTCTGGCAGGATCACGGCCAGTTCGAACTGATCAGCCGCACGGGAGAGCGCGTCGCCGATCAGGGCATGACCGGAAAAGACGCACAGGCTTTCATGCAGCTCCCCCTCGTCGTGGGAGACGGCGCCAACCTCGCCGCTGCAACCCTGATCGACGCCCTCGCGCAGCAGCCCGACATACGCGCTTTCGTCACCGCCGCCGTCCGCGTGGGCGGAAGACGCTGGAATCTCACCCTCAAGGACGGCACGATCATCATGCTGCCTGAAGGCGAGGAAACACCCGCCCTCGCCCGTCTTGCACAATACCAGAACAGCATGAAACTGCTCGAACGCCCGGTCATATCCATCGACATGCGCCTGCCAGACCGTATGGTCATCCATCAGCCGCCTGCCCCGGAACCACCCAAAGATGCACCGGACGCCAGGCCGGATCCGAAAACCAACCCGAAGCCCCCGGGAACCCAGGAGTGAACGACAGCGCCGTGACCGATCCGTCATCGAAAACCCGCCGCCGCCGCCGCACTGCCATCAGCACGACCGGTCGTGCGCTGATTCCTTTCGCCGCGGAAAGCGGAGGCCGCTCCCCCGACTCCATCCTCGCCCTCCCTCCGTCCGACGAACCGAAAATGCAACGCGGCTGGCGCTCGGGCATCTTCGGCGCACTGGACATCGGCTCCACAAAAATGACCTGCCTCATCGGCCGGGGCGAACCGGATGGCACATTACGCGTCATAGGCCACGGCTGGCGGCGCTCACGCGGCATAAAGGGAGGCGCGATCGTCGATCTGAAGGAAGCGGAAACCGCCATCCGCGCCACGGTCGGGCAAGCCGAAGACGCCGCGGAAAGGCGGCTGGATCAGGTCGTCGTCAACCTTTCCTGCGGACAGCCCGAAAGCCGAATTTTCAGCGCCAGGATGCCTATCGGTGGCCGCGAAATCACCGAAGGCGACATGCAGCGCGTCATCGGCGAAGCCCGCGCCCGCGCCCATACCGATGGCCGCACCGTGCTGCACACCATGCCAATCGGTTTCGCCGTCGATGAAACTCCTGGCATCCTCGATCCGCGCGGCCATCTCTGCGAACAGCTCATCGCCCGCCTTCACGTCGTCGATGCCAGCTCGAACGCCCTGCGCACCCTTGATCACGTCCTGTCCCGCGCCGAACTCAAACTCTCCGGCCTGATCTCCTCTCCCTTCGCCTCTGGCCTCTCCGTGCTGGACGAAGACGAACGCGAACTCGGCGCCACCGTTGTCGAAATGGGCGGCGGCACCACCTCGCTCGCCGTCTTCGGCGAGGGCCAACTCCTGCATACCGCCCACCTCCCCGTCGGCGGCCTGCACGTCACACGCGATCTCGGTGGGATGCTCTCGATTTCCGTGGAAGCCGCCGAACGCCTCAAAACCATGTACGGCGCCGCTGAACTGGCCTCACAGGACGAACAGGAACTCATCCCCGTGCAACTGATGGGTGCCTCCGGTCATAATCTGGCCCGCGTCTCCCGCGCCAAACTCGTCTCCATCATCCGCCCCCGCGTGGAGGAAACCCTCGAACTCGTCCGGGACCGTCTGAACAACGCAGGCCTGGGCCGAGTCGCGAACGGCCGCGTCGTCCTTACCGGCGGCGCCTCCCTGCTGGACGGGATCGGCCCGATGGCGGCGCGAATCCTCGAACGTCCCATCCGGCTCGGACGCCCGCTCGGCATAGAAGGTCTCCCGGAAACACAGGCTGCCTCAGCGGGGTTCTCTACCGCCGCCGGCCTTCTCGCATGGGCCGCCGGCGCCGATCGCGCATTTAATGACGTCGATCTGCCCGAACCACGCTCTTCCGGGTTGCTTCGGCGACTCGTTGGCTTCATCAGAGACAGGGCATAAAAAGCACGCACCCGTCTTAATATCGACTCATCTTTACTGTACGTTCACGACACGATTTCGCAGCCTGGAACCAGATCATGACCCTCAACCTCTCCGTACCGCAGCAGCCCCACTCCGACTTCATGCCGCGCATCACGGTGATCGGGGTCGGAGGTGCCGGCACGAACGCCGTCGACAACATGATCCAGCTCCAGCTTCAGGGCGTGGAATTCGTCGTCGCCAATACGGACGCACAGCAGCTTTCCCACGCCAAGGCCGATCGCCGCGTCCAGCTCGGCCCGCATCTGACGCTCGGCCTCGGCGCAGGGGCAAAGCCTGAAATCGGCAAGGCCGCCGCCGAAGAAGCGGCGGACGAACTGGCGCGCCACATCGAAGGCACCAACATGGTGTTCATCACGGCCGGCATGGGCGGCGGCACCGGCACGGGCGCGGCACCGGTCATCGCCAAGATGGCCCGTGAACGCGGCATCCTGACGGTCGGCGTCGTCACCAAGCCGTTCAACTTCGAGGGCGCACGCCGCATCAAGGCCGCCGAGGCCGGAATCGCCGAACTGCAACAGTTCGTCGATACGCTGATCGTCATTCCGAACCAGAACCTGTTCCGCCTCGCCACTGAACGCACCTCCTGGAAAGATGCGTTCAAGATGGCGGACAACGTCCTCTACATGGGCGTGCGCGGCGTCACCGATCTCATGGTTGCCCCCGGCCTCGTCAACCTAGATTTCGCGGATGTCCGCGCCGTCATGGCCGAGATGGGCAAGGCCATGATGGGCACGGGCGAAGCGGAAGGCGAAAACCGCGCCCGCGAAGCCGCCGAGCTTGCCATCTCCAATCCGCTGCTGGAAGACACCTCCATGTCCGGCGCGCGCGGCCTGCTGATCAACATCACCGGCGGCGAGGACATGACCCTGTATGAAGTGGACGAAGCCGCCAACCGCATCCGTGAAGAAGTCGCGGAAGACGCGAACATCATCTTCGGCTCCGCGATTGACGAATCCCTGAACGGCCGCGTCCGCGTCTCCGTCGTCGCGACCGGCATCGACACCCCCCGCAAGGAAGAACCGGTCGAAAAGCCCACGGAACCCGTAGGCCATGCGAATCCCACCGCACAGCCTGCACAACCGCCATTCCAGCCCGCGTCTACCTACGCCGCCATGCCGCGCCAGGGGCAACATTTCGCCAACGGTCAGGATGGCAACACACAGGCACCGCCAGCCCACACTGTCCCGTCACAAGCTACCGCGCAGCATGTCCAGCGGGCACCCTCTCCCCGTTCCGGCCTATTCTCCGATCCGCCGCGTCAGGCACCGGAGCCGCAAGCCCCGCGCAGCCTGTTCGGCATCGTCACCGGCGCCCTGCGGGGCCGTCCTCCCGCACCGGAGCAACCGCAAACCCACCGCCAGGAACCGGCACAACCAACACGCGAACAGCGCCCGTCCGTGCAGGAAGAGGAAAACGAGGAATCCGGCCTGGATATCCCCGCCTTCCTGCGCCGTCCTCAATAATCATCACCCACCAGGGTCGTCATATTATGGCGACCTCACGAAGAAAATAAGGCATTTCCAAGGCTTTAACTCGTAATACTCGGCAATAATCATTGACTGGCTTTCCAGATCGCACCGCGCCAGAACAAGACCATAGTCTCGTGCGCATCTATGCGGATCGCACATTTCCGGAGCGTTATTTATGGATAGCCTGATCGATATCAGCCGTAGTTTCGAACCGGACGAAGACGAACGGCCCTATTCAGATGCCCCTATTCCCTCACGTCGGCCCCGTTCATCACTTCACTCGGGCATGACAGCACGTACGAAACCGCATCAAGCGACATTCGCACAAAGTATTTCCTGCGTAGGGCGCGGCCTACACACCGGGCTCGATATCCGCCTGACCCTTCGCCCAGCCCCGGCCAATCACGGTATCGTCTTCCTTCGGACCGACCGCCCCGGCAGCCATCCGATCCCTGCCCGATTCGATCACGTTGTCGATACCCGCCTCAGCACAGTGATCGCAGAGCCGTCAGACCCGATGATCCGTGTCGCCACGATCGAACACCTGATGGCCGCCCTGCATGGGTGTCGCATCCATAACGCCCTTATCGAAGTCAGCGGCCCGGAACTTCCGGTGTTGGACGGTTCCTCGTCAGACTATCTGTTCCTGCTGAACTGCGCCGGTCGCACCGAGTCGTTGGCTCCCGTTCGCACGGCGGAAATCCTGAAAAAAATCCGCGTCACAGGCGAAGACGGCGCATTCGCGGAACTGCGCCCGGCACGGCGCGGCCTGTCCCTGTCCATGTCGATCGATTTTCCCGCCGCCATCATCGGTCGTCAGACCTACGCCCTGAAACTCTCGGAAGACCGTTTCCGACAGGATCTCGCCAACTGTCGAACCTTTGTCCTGAGGCGCGATATCGAAGCCCTGCAAAAAGCTGGCCTCGCCCTCGGCGGCTCCCTGGACAACGCGATCGTCGTGGACGGCGATCACGTCCTCAATCCCGCCGGGCTGCGCCATTCGGATGAATTCGTCCGCCACAAACTGCTCGATGCGGTGGGAGACCTCTACCTCGCGGACATGACGCTCAACGCGGAGTTCATTGGCCACAAATCGGGTCACAACCTGAACAACCGTCTGCTCCACGCCGTCTTCTCGGATGCCGCAAACTGGCGCATGACCGAGAACACTACCCCACACACAGCCGTCGCGGCCTAAGCCAATTTCCACACACACGCTTCACCCCGCAAAAGCTCGTGATATAAGACCCTCCGTCACTGGAAGAGCCGGCATGTCACAGAGTACAGTTCGTAAGCAGATCACGACCTCCCTCCCGCACGGTGCAAAAGGCACCGCACTCCTGCTCTGCATGACGATGCTGTCCGGTTGCTCGATGTTTTCGGGCGGCCATAAGCCCGTTCAGGCACCCAAGATGGCCAGCGCGGAAACGCTCTACAATTACGGCATCGACGCGCTGCATTCCCGCCGCTATCAGCTCGCCAGCGGCGAATTCGAACTGCTCCAGCAGAACTATCCCTATTCCAGCTACACCGGCAACGCGGAGCTGATGGAGGGATACGCCTACTACCTTCAGGACGAATACGGCCAGTCCGTCCAGCAGCTCGAACGCTACCTCCAGCTCCACCCCACCAGCCCGGATGCCGCCTACGCCTTCTACCTCCGCGCCCTGTGCTACTACGAACAGATCGCGGACGTGCAGCGGGACCAGCAGGGCACCGTGGAAGCAATGGACGCCCTGGAAGAAGTCGTCACCCGCTTCCCCCAGACGTCCTACGCACGTGACGCCCAGCTCAAGATCGACCTCTGCCGCGATCACCTTGCCGGCAAGGAAATGCTCGTCGGCCGCTACTACCAGCAACAGCGCAACTACGAAGCCGCCCTCAACCGCTACCAGCGCGTCGTGGAAGACTTCCAGACCACCAATCACGTCGCCGAAGCCCTCCACCGCCTCGTGGAAGTCTATCTGCAACTGGGCCTGACGGACGAAGCCCGCCGCACCGCCGGCGTGCTGGGCTACAACTATCCCGACAGCAAATGGTATCGCTTCAGCTATAACGACCTGCGGGAAAACAACCTGCTGCCCAATCGCGCACCCACGCCGAAATCCGCTCCGCAAGGCTTCTTCAGCCGTATATGGAACGCAGTCTTCTAATCGGGCGTTCAACCCTCGCTCCCTCACCGTCAGGCCGGATCATGCTGACCCATCTCGCGATCCGCGACATCGTTCTGATCGAAAAGCTCGACCTCGCCTTTCAGCCCGGCCTCACCGTGCTGACAGGCGAGACAGGCGCCGGCAAATCCATCCTGCTCGACAGCCTTGGCCTCGCCTTGGGAGACCGTGCCAGCGGCGGCCTCGTACGTGCCCATGCCGCCCATGCCACCGTCTCGGCCTGCTTCGAGATCCCCTCCGCCCACCCCGTCCATACCCTGCTCGCCGAACAGGGCATCACCGTGGACGACCCGGACGAACCCCTCGTCCTGCGCCGGATCGTCACCAGCGACTCCCGCTCTCGCGCCTATGTGAACGATCAGCCCGTCGGCGCCGGCCTCCTGCGCCGGATCGCGGCCCTGCTGGTGGAAATCCAGGGCCAGCACGAACAGATGGGCCTGGCGGACCAAAGCACCCATCTCGACCTGCTGGACGCATTCGGGATCGATCCCGCCCTGCGTGAGACCACACTCAAACGATACCGCGCCTGGATCGAATCCACGGCCGCCCTCGCCGCCGCCCGCGCCGAAATGGAAGCCGCCTCGCGGGAGGAAGACTGGCTCCGCACCACCGTGGAAGACCTCTCCACCCTTGCCCCGCAGGAGGACGAGGAAGGCACGCTCGCCGCCCTGCGCCTCTCCCTTCAACAGGACGAACGCCGTGGCGAAGCCATCACGGCCGCTCTCGCCGAACTCACCCCACGCGATCGCCGCACCGTCAATCCCGCCGCCGCCCTGCGCAACGCCAGCCGCGCCCTTGCCCGCCTGCTTCCCGGCCCGATGGATCAACCGGCAGACGCCGTCAGCAGCCAGCAGGAACGCGCCCAGGAAGCCCTCCAGGCCCTCGAAAAGGCCGAGGAAGCCCTCGCCGAAGCCGAGACCATGCTGTCCCGCCTTCAGGCCGACAGCGAGGCCGATCCGCGCCTTCTGGAAGAAACCGAGGAACGTCTCTTCGCCCTCCGCGCCGCAGGGCGCAAACATGGCGTCTCCGTCACGGAACTCCCTGGCCTCCTCGTTACCTTGACCACCCGCCTTGCCTCCCTTGAATCCGGTAACGCACAACTCGATCAGCTCGCAGCAAAGGTCGCCACCACCCGCGCAGCCTTCGAAGACACCGCGCGCATCCTGTCGACCGCCCGCAAATCAGCCGCCGCCAAACTCGAAAAAGCGGTCATGGCCGAACTCAAGCCCGTCAAGCTCGAACGCGCCCGATTCATCGTCTCCCTGACCAATCTCGAACCGGAAGCCTGGAACGCCCGCGGCATGGAACAGGCCGCGTTCCTCATCGCCGCCAATCCCGGCCAGCCCCCCGGCGCACTGGCCAAGGTCGCATCCGGCGGCGAACTCTCCCGCCTCATGCTGGCCCTCAAGGTCGTCCTCGCCGAACGGTCTGACGTCCCCACCCTCGTCTTTGACGAAGTGGACTCCGGCGTCGGTGGGGCTACGGCCTCCTCCATCGGGGAACGCCTCCGCGCTGTCGCGAAAGACGTGCAGGTTCTTGTCGTCACCCACAGCCCGCAGGTCGCGGCCAGCGGCGACTCCCATCTGCGCATCAGTAAACGCGTGCGCGCCGACAAAACCGAAACCCGCGCCGAAATCCTCAACCGGGACGAGCGGCGTGAAGAAATCGCCCGTATGCTCGCAGGCGACACCATCACCGACGCCGCCCGTGCCGCGGCAGACAGCCTCATGGGAGTCACCCCCGTTTCATGACCGACGCAGACGCAACCAAGGCACATGCGCGGCTCGAATCCCTCATCGCCCAATGGGATCATGCCTACCACGTCCTGGACGCCCCCGAAGTCACAGACGCAGAATACGACGCCACAAGACGGGATCTCCTCGCCCTCGAAGACGCTCAACCGGAACTGAAAAAATCCGGCGGCCCCAGCGAACGCGTCGGTGCCACGCCAGACCCGAATTTCGGCAAATACCGCCACCGCGTCCCCATGCTCTCGCTGGACAACGTGTTCGGTGCCGAACAATTCCAGAGCTTCGTCGCCCGCGCCGCCCGCTTCCTCGGGCTGGACCAGGCCGCCACCGAAGCCCTCCGCTTCGTCGCCGAACCCAAGATCGACGGCCTCTCCATCAGCCTCACCTACGAAAACGGCCAGTTCACACGCGGCACCACACGCGGAGACGGCATCGAAGGTGAAGACGTGACCGCCAATCTTCGCACCCTCGAAAGCCTCCCCCTTACCCTCGGAAACAATGCCCCCGGCATCATCGAAATCCGCGGCGAAGTCTTCATCGCCAAAACCGATTTCCTCGCCATCAACGTACAGCAGGAAGCACGCGGCGCCCGCCTGTTCGCCAACCCCCGCAACGCCGCCGCCGGCTCCTTGCGGCAACTCGACCCGGAAATCACTCGCGCCCGCCCGCTCTCCCTGTTCGCCTACGCAATGGGCTACGCGGATCACCCCGTCGCCCCTACCCATGCCGCTTATCTGGATCAGCTCCGCAGCTGGGGCTTCACCGTCAATCCAAAATCGGAACTGATCGCGGAACACGACGTCGAAGCCTACGTCACCCGCCTCGCGACCGACCGCGCGGACCTCCCCTACGATATCGACGGCGTCGTTTTCAAAATCGACGACATCTCCCTTCAGGACCGCCTTGGCTTCGTCGGGCGCGCCCCCCGTTGGGCCGTCGCCTGGAAATTCCCGGCCGAACAGGCCATCACCACCCTGAATGATATTGAAATCCAGGTTGGCCGCACCGGCGCACTCACCCCCGTCGCCCACCTCGAACCCATCAATGTCGGCGGCGTCCTCGTCACCCGCGCCACCCTGCACAACGAAGACGAAATCGCCCGCAAGGACGTCCGCATCGGCGACAAGGTGCGCGTCCAGCGCGCCGGAGACGTCATCCCGCAAATCCTCGGCCCGGTCCCGACCGATACCCAACGCAGCCCTCCCTTCGCCTATCCCGATCACTGCCCGGTCTGCGGCTCCCTCGCTGAACGCCCCTCCGGCGAGGTCGTTCGTCGCTGCACAGGCGGCCTGACCTGCGAAGCCCAGATCGTCGAACGCCTCATTCATATGGTCTCCCGCAACGCCTTCGATATCGAAGGGCTGGGAGACCGCAGCATCCGCGAATTCTACGCCGCCGGGCTGGTTCACAAACCGGGCGACGTCTTCCGGCTCCGCAATCACGCCGAAGCCATCGAATCGCGCGAAGGCTGGGGAACGCAGTCCACCGACAACCTCCTCCGCGCCATCGAGTCACGCCGCACCATTCCGTTCGCCCGTTTCCTCTTCGCCCTGGGCATCCGCCGAATCGGGGAGAACAACGCCAAACTCCTCGCCCGCAATTACGGAACATTCGAAACCTGGCGCATGCAAATGCTCGCCGCCCGAACGGTCGGCTCGGATGAACGCCTCGGTCTCGGCACCATCATGGGAATCGGCGGCGCCATCGCGGAAGAACTGGTCGCGTTCTTTTCCGAACCCCACAATATCGAAACCCTGGACGATCTCGCCGCCGAACTCACCATCACCGGCGAAACTGCGGAACAGGGCGGGAAACTCACCGGCAAAACCATCGTCTTCACCGGCTCCCTCGCCACCATGAGCCGCCCGGAAGCCAAGGCCATCGCAGAACGCCTCGGCGCACGCGTGACCGATAGCGTCTCCAAAAAAACCGATCTGGTCGTCCTCGGCGCCGATGCGGGCTCCAAGGCCAAAAAAGCCAGGGAACTCGGAATCGAAACCCTGGACGAGGAAGGCTGGCGCATCCTGGCCAACGCACAGCCCCTATAATCACCGAGGATGTGGCGCAGCGCACCCCAGCTGCGCTACCATTCCGACCGCATGTCTATTTCAGAAATTTCCGCCATATCCCGCTCCCACAGAGCCCCCCGATGATCCTGCTGCTCGCCGGCATCGCCGCGATGGTGGCGCTCATCGCCATCAGCATCCTGATCTCGCTCTCGGAAATCTCATTCGCCGCCGCCCGGGACGTCCGCCTCCGCGCCCGTGCCGATGCAGGCGATCCTCGCGCCGTCGCGTTCCTCAAACTGCGCCGTAACAGCGGCCAGATCATCACCGTCCTGCAAATCTGCCTCAACGCCGTCGGCGTGCTGGGCGGCATCATCAGCAGCGAACTCCTGACACCCGCCTTCTCCGGCGGCTTCAGCCATATCGGCCTCTCCCACCCGCTCGCCGAAGAACTCGGCGCCATCATCGCCTTCATCGTCGTCACCGGCGGCTTCGTCCTGTTCGCGGACCTCCTGCCCAAACGCGTGGCCATGAACGCACCGGACAAGATCGCCCTGTCCGTCGGCTGGTTCCCGGCGCTGGCCCTGAAAATCCTCTACCCCGCCGTCTGGGTCTTCTCCAAAATTTCGGACGCCATCCTCCGCGTCCTGCGCATCCCGGCCGCCTCCGCCGTCGAACCCGTGACCCCGGAAGACCTCCGCGCCATCCTCGCCGCCGGCACTGCCTCCGGCGTGTTGCTTGAGCAGGAACACCAGATGATCCAGAACGTGCTCGGCCTTCAGGACCGTGCCGTCAATTCCGCCATGACCCCGCGGGACGAAATCGTCTATCTGGACGTGCAGGAAAGCCCGGAAAGCCAGCGCGACAAGGTCCGCGTCAAACCCTATTCCCGCTACCCGCTCTGCGACGGCGGGCTGGATCGCGTCATCGGCTCCATCCGCGCGGAAGACGTCCTCGTCGCCGTGGTGGACGAACCCCAGCCTACGGAAACCACAGCCCTCCCTGCCACCGGCCAGCTTTTCAAGATGCGCCGCGACGTGCTCTCCCTGCCGGACACGCTCAATCTCTGGGACACGCTGGCGCAATTCGAAACCCACAATGCCGGTTTCGCCCTGATCGTCAACGAATACGGCCTCGTCGTCGGCCTCATCACCTACAAGGACATCATGGGCGCATTGATGGACGGCCTCGCCAACCCGTTCGAGGAACAGGCCATCGTCCGCCGGGATGAAAACTCATGGCTGATCGACGGCGCCGCCCCCATCGGCGACGTCGTGCGCGAACTCGGCCTCCGCTCCCTCGAAGACAACCCCAATTTCGACACCATCGGCGGCTTCGTCATGAACCGCCTGCGCCGAATGGCCCGCAAGGCCGATCGCGTGCAGGCGGAAGGCTTCCGCTTTGAAGTCGTGGACGTCGAAGGCTTCCGCATTAACCAGTTGCTGGTCACACGCCTGCGCGGCCAGAACGAAGGACGCATCCCATGACGCTCCTGATCACCCCGAAAGACGCCCTGATCATTGTCGATATGCAGGTCGATTTCCTGCCCGGCGGCACACTCCCGGTTGAAAACGGGGATCACATCATCCCCCCTATCAACGCCCTGACACAACGCCTCCCCTTCAGCACCATCATTGCCACACAGGACTGGCACCCCCACGATCACGTCTCCTTTGAAGCCTCCGGTGGCCCCTGGCCTCCTCACTGCATCGCAGGAACCCCGGGCGCCAACCTGTCCCCGGACCTCGACCAGACCCGGATCAACTGCCTGATCCGCAAAGGGCTGGAGCGCGGCAGAGACAGCTATTCAGCTTTCGTGGACAACGATCAGGTCACGGAAACCGGCCTGACCGGCTTCCTCCGCGGACTGAAAACGGAACGACTCTTCTTCTGTGGCCTCGCCTATGATTTCTGCGTTTCCCACACCGCGCTGGACGCCAGATGGCTCGGCTTCGAAAGCTATGTGATCGACGACGCAACCCGCGCGATCAGCAGCGATTCATACCCTACCCGCCATCGTCTCACACAGGCCGGCGTCCACCTGACCCGTAGCCGGGATCTCATCACCCTGCCAGATTAGAAAGGCTCTCTACCGAATGCGTTTCGCCATTTTCTCCACCGCCGCACTCCTCTGCATCTCCACACCCGCCACCGACGCCGCGGACGTCCCTACAGCCGCAGAACTCACCAGCAAGCCCACCTTCCGGCAGGCCTACAAAAAGATGCTGACCTTCCCCGCCTGGGTCCAGACCGGGCAAGGCACGTCCTCTCCGGTCTCCTCCATCACAATCGCCGGAAAGCCCTACACGGTCGGCCATATCTGCAAACCACATGATTGCGGAAACCACCAGATGGACGTGATCTTCACTGCCAGAGGGACCCAGAGCTGGGCGCTCCTGTCCGACCGCGATCAGGACAATCGACCCTATCGCCAAACATTCCTCGGAACACCGGACGACACGATCGCCAATGCCCTGAAGCAATCTTTCAAAACCAACAATCCGGAATAAATCAAGCGTCGTGGCGCGCCCTGCTGGATTCGAACCAGCGACCCACAGCTTAGAAGGCTGTTGCTCTATCCAACTGAGCTAAGGGCGCGCAGCGAACGAGCGGCCCCAGAAAGGCCACTAGTGGTCGGGGCGCCCGGACTCGAACCGGGGGCCTCTTGTACCCAAAACAAGCGCGCTACCAGGCTGCGCCACGCCCCGAACGCGCGTTACCTAACCGATCTTTCCCGATAAGGAAACGTATCCCCGGCGAAAAAAACACATTCCTCACGTTTCAGCGATAACGACAACCAAACGCACGCCACACGTTAGAGATTATCTTCGGCCCCTGAACGTCGAAGACGGGAGGTTCGCATGACATTCTCATCAGCCGCAACACTCATCGGCGATCTCATCACCGGCGCCCGGTCCGATCACTCCGGCCTGCTATCCAGCATCAACGATGTGCTTGGCCCCCTGCCCGCTCCAGGCAAACCCAGCATTCTCGAACTCCGCGCCGAGCGCGCCGGCGTCCTCGACATGCTCCGGGTCTGGCAACATACCGCCGAAAAGGACAAACTCCGCGCCCCTCAGGACACCATACGCGTCCTCTTTCATCCGGATGAAATCCGCCGCTTCTCAACGGAAACCGGCCTCTCGCATCCCGCCGTCATCGACATCCTGACGGAAATGCTCCCGCAATGCGTACACATTCGGGCAGAGGCCATGCAACGTCTGAGACAGGAACAGCCCGCGATCCTTTAAGCCCCGCCCCCGGATCACGCGATCCGGGTCTCAGCCCTGCTTGCGCGCCAGTGGCGGCACGAACAACGGCGCCGTATCCCAGGGAAACAACACCCAGGTCTCCTGCGCGACCTCAAGCACGAACCTGTCCGTATGCGGCTTCCCGGCAGGCTTCGCATACAGGCACGCAAAATATGCGTTCGGCAGCAGGTCACGCACAGCCTGAGCCGTTACCCCCGAATCCACCAGATCATCGATAATCAGAAAGCCGGTTCCGTCACCCGCCGCAGTCGGCGGCTTCACCACCTTCGGTTCGCCGCGCTCCTCTTCGTTCTGATACGCCACGACCGAAACCGATTCGATCAGCCGGCAATCCAGTTCGCGCGCGATGATCGCCGCCGGAATCAATCCGCCGCGCGTAATCGCCACGATGCCCTTGAACGGCCCCTGCTCCATCAGATCCGCCGCCAGGGCGCGAGCATCCCGATGCAACTGATCCCACGTCACGGTCGCATAGCTGACAGCCATCAAAACAGTCTCCCACCATCCATTACACGCTGATCGGGACGGATCAGAACCATCTCCCCGCTCCGATCCGGCATTCCAAGCGCCAGAACCTCATTGGTCCCGACAGCGCCGGATATAGCGGGAGGATTGACGATCGCGCAAACCTGCACCCCAACCAGCCGCTCACGCGTGTAGGACCGGCTCAGCCGCGTCGCCGTCCGCCGCACACCCAGATGCGGCCCGAAATCGATCATGAGCCGCGTCAGCCCCGCAGGCCCCACCTCCGTATCGCTGATCGTACCCACCCGCACATCATAAGGCATCATCCCCTGCGGTATCGTCAGAGGCCGGTCCGAATCGAGACTGTCATGATCGTTCATCACCAGATGCTGCCCCTCCGGTCGTCATTTTGCAATCTTCACCGTCGCAAGAACATTCCCCTCAACGCCACGCCCGGATACGGTGCCACCCATGTCCGACGAAACACTTTCCCAGGCGATGCACGCCGCAACGCCGCTGCTCAAACTCCCTTCCCTGAAACCCTTCCTGGTCGGGCGCACCCTCTCCGCTCTCGCCAGTCAGGTCCTCGCCGTCGCCGTCGGCTGGCAGATCTACGCCCTCACCCACAGCATCCGCGCCCTCGGCTTCATCGGGCTGGCACAGTTCCTCCCCATGCTCGGCCTCGTCTTCATAGCCGGACACGTCGCGGACCAGCACGATCGCCGCCGAATCGTCATCATCTGCCAAACCATCCAGATCATCGGCCTCGCCGTCATGGCCGCCGGCACCTACACCGGATGGCTCACCTCGAACGCCATCTACATCCTCGTCGCCCTGTTCGGTGCCCTGCGCGCCTTCGAGATGCCCTGCCAGCAAACCTTCGTCGCCTCCATCGTCTCCCCGGCAGACATGCCGCGCGCCACCGCCCTCTCCGCCTCCCTGTTCCAGACCGCCTCCATCGTCGGCCCCTCCATCGGCGGCCTGCTCTACGGCGTCGGCCCGGCCGTTTGTTATGCCCTCTGCACCGCCGCAATGATCGTCGCCCTCGGCGGCACCATCGCCATGCACCCCTCCCGCCCGGCACCGTCCCGCACCCCGGTCAGCCTCGCCTCCGTATTTGGCGGCATCGCCTTCCTCCGCCGCCGCCGCGATACGCTGGGCGCCATCTCGCTGGACCTGTTCGCCGTCCTCCTCGGAGGCGCCACAGCCATGCTCCCTGTCTATGCGAACGATATCCTGCACACTGGCCCTATCGGCCTCGGCATGCTCCGCGCCGCCCCTGCCATCGGCGCGCTCCTGATGTCCGTCGCCATCGCCAGAATTCCGCTCGGCGACCAGTGCGGCCGCATCATGTTCGCATCCGTCGTCATCTTCGGGATCGCCACCATCATCTTCGGCATCTCCCATAACGTCACACTCTCCGTCATCTCCCTCGCCGTCCTCGGAGCAGCAGACGTCATCAGCGTCATGATCCGCAGCGCCCTTGTGCAGCTCGGCACGCCGGACGAGATGCGCGGCCGTGTCTCCGCCGTGAACATGCTCTTCATCGGCTCCAGCAATCAGCTCGGAGAATTCGAAAGCGGAATGCTCGGCTCCCTCGTCGGCCCGGAAAGCGCGGTCGTCATCGGCGGCCTCGGCACCATCATTGTCGCTGGCCTCTGGATCAGGATGTTCCCGTCGCTCTGGAAACTCGGCCGCATCGACAAGATCACACCAAACTAGGATATCGCCCGGGCTTTATCCGGCAACAAACCCAACAATTAATTTTTTGGAAAAGTGCCTGGCTCCCGAAGTAGGACTCGAACCTACGACCCAGCGATTAACAGTCGCTTGCTCTACCAACTGAGCTATTCGGGACCGGCGAGGCAGGTGATACCCGTCTGGCCGGAACAGGTAAAGCCCCATTTTTCAGTTTTTTCGCATCTTTCCGCCCTTGACACCAAAAACTCCGAAAAGCCCTGCCTTTTCAAAAGCTTCTCCCCGACGATACCTCCGTCAGACCAGTTCCTCGCGCGCCCGCGTCGCCAGAACATCCACGCGCTCGTTGTTCACATCCCCCGCATGGCCACGCACCCAGCGCCATTCGATCTCATGCGGCTTCGCAGCCGTCAGAATCCGCTGCCACAAATCCATGTTGGCCACCGGATCACCCGCCGCATTTCGCCATTTCCGCCGCACCCACCCCGAATGCCAGCGCGTGATTCCGTTCTTAAGATACTCGCTATCGGTATGCAGAAGCACCACGCATGGCCGCGTCAAAGCCTCCAGCGCCTCAGCCGCCGCCGTCAACTCCATCCGGTTGTTGGTTGTCTCAGGATGCCCCCCCAGCATCTCCCGCTCATGCTCTCCCATCAATAACAGCACACCCCACCCCCCCGGCCCGGGATTGGGCTTGCATCCCCCATCGGTCCAGATGCTCACACGCGGGCGCTTGTCCGCCTCATCCATAAACAGAAGCCTCATCGATCCCGAGATGGCAGCGCAACCGCGCCAGATACGGCAGCGGGTCTTTCCGGGTCACCAGCGCATCCGCAGGCGTATTCACCCAGTCATACAACCGCGTCAGCAAAAACCGGATCGCCGCCCCACGGCAAAGCACCGGCAACGCCTCGCGTTCGGCCCGCGTCAAAACCCGAACGGACTCATACCCACGCAACAACGCCCCCGACAGCTTCCGATCAAGCCGCCCACCTTCATCAAAACACCAGGCATTCAGGCTGATCGCCAGATCGTACGCAAACAGATCCGTACACGCGAAATAGAAATCGATCACTCCAGACAGCGCGCCATCCAGAAAAAACACATTATCCGGAAACATATCCGCATGAATCTGCCCGGAAGGCAGATCACCCGGCCAGGCCGCGCAGACCTCCTCCACCGCCCGCGTAACCTCAGCCGTCAAGCCCGCCATCAACGTATCCCCAGCCCCAAGACAGGACCCCAGCAACGGCCCCCACGCATCCGGCCCCAACGCGTTCCGCCGCACCGGCGCATACCCCGCGCCGAGCGCATGAAGCCGCGCCATCGCCACCCCAAGCGCCTCGCACTGGTCAGTGGCAATGGCCCGCGTGCTCATCCCCTGAAGAAATGTCGTAATCGCACAGGGCCGCCCCGCCAGCACCCCCTGCAAACTTCCATCCCGCGCCGCAACAGGCTCCGGGCACACCAGCCCGCCCACGGCAAGATGCCGCATCAATCCCAGAAACCAGGGCAGTTCCTTCGGATCCATCCGCTTTTCATAAAGCGTCAGAATGAAATCAGCCCGATCCGTGCGAAGGAGGAAATTGCTGTTCTCCACTCCCTCCGCAATCCCATGGAAAGATACCACGGTCCCGATATCATACCGTGCCAGATAGGACGTCAGCGCCTCGGGTGTAACGTCGGTATAGACCGCCATCAGCCACCAAGCGGGCCGGGCAGGCGGAAGATCACATTCTCCTCCTTGACGATCCGCTCCTCGATCTTCAGCTCATAACGCTTCGAAAGCGCATTCACCATCTCCTGCACCAGGCTCTCGGGCGCCGAAGCTCCAGCCGTGATGCCGATCGTCTTCACCCCATCCAGCTCGTTCCAGTCCAGCGCCGAAAGCTTCGGCACCAGCAACGCACGCCGCGCACCCGAACGCTCTCCCACCTCCCGCAGGCGCTGCGAATTGGACGAATTGGGAGACCCGATCACGATCAGCAGATCACTCTCGGACGCGATTGCCTTCACCGCCTCCTGCCGATTCGTCGTCGCGTAACAGATGTCCTCGCGCTTCGGCCCCTCGATCAGCGGAAAACGCTCGCGCAGAATATCCACGATCTCCGCCGTATCATCGACGGACAGCGTCGTCTGCGTGATGAATGCCAGACGCGCAGGATCGACAGGCTGAACGCGCCGCGCCTCATCCGCATCGTTCACCAAAGTCACGGCCCCCTGCGGCAACTGCCCCATCGTTCCCACGACCTCGGGATGCCCCGCATGGCCGATCATCAGGATGTGTCGGCTCTCCGGTCCACCCTCGGCGAAATGCCGTTCGGCCTCGCGATGCACCTTGGACACCAGCGGGCAGGTCGCATCCAGATACAGCAGATTGCGGCGCTCGGCCTCGGCCGGAACCGTCTTGGGAACGCCATGCGCGGAAAACACGACATGCCCGTCCGGCGGAACCTCATCCAGTTCCTCGACGAAGATCGCCCCCTGCGCCTCCAGATTCTCCACGACGGTCCGATTATGCACGATCTCATGCCGCACATAGACCGGCGCGCCATACCGTCGGATCGCCTCCTCCACAACGCGGATCGCACGGTCCACCCCCGCGCAGAACCCTCGCGGCCCCGCCAGAAGAACACGCAAAGTCTGTTTCTCACCGTCGCGAACGTCGTGAGATGCGGCGGAAGCCGGAGTCAGCAGATCGGACATGGTGTTCCCCAATCAGGCATCAAGCAGTATAGCAGAGGCGTCGCAACGCGCGACACACAGCCAAGAAGGTCCGTCCAACAGGACCGGACCAGGACGGATTTCTCCTCTGGCGTTACGCAAACCCTCGCCTGCTGGCAAGGGGGTGCCACCACACCACCGGAAACATCCGCCCTCACAGAACCTATGTTGAGATGGAGCCTACGGGTCGCAAGACATGAATTTCGCTTCCGTTTTCCGCCCGAACCGCCGTCGCCCCACAAAGCGCCCCCGCACCCTTGCCGGAGCCACCGCCCTGGGCGTACTCCTCTCCCTGTCCGCCTGCGACCCGGCCGACCAGAGCCTGTTCGCACCCGCCTGCCCCCAGGTGTCGATCGTCGGAGAAGCCGCCGATTCCTATCGCTATGACGGTCGCAGCCTGGATGTCGGTAGCCTCGTCAGCCATGCCAGCATGACCGGCCTGACCGGAAACTGCGTCGGCGCCGAAAAACACGCCATCCGCACGCGCGTCAGCGTCTCCATGAACGTTACCCGAGGCGCCGCCGCCCGGAGTTCCGATATCGACCTCCCCTACTTTATCGCTGTGGTCCACAACGGCACCATCATCGACAAGAAGATTTTTACCGCCACCGCGCAGTTCGACGCGAACGTCAGCACCACCACCCTGCAAACACCTGTCGCCAGCATCGACGTCCCGGGCGGTCGAGATAATGACGGCCAGTCCTATACGCTCGAAGTCGGTTTCCAGCTCGATCGCGCCCAGCTCGACTATAATCACACTCACCTTACCCCCGCAGGATTTCACACGATCCCGGGGCAATAAACCGGGATAAACCACCTATTTACTATTTTGTTCGTGATTTCCCGTATTTCCACTCGATCACAATAAGACTATAATGGTTCCACAATCATGTCCGTGGAACCGTTATGCGTCCTCGCCCATCTCTGCCAGTCATCCTTCCGCCTATCCTCCTCATGCTGGCGCCAAGCTGCATCCATGCCGCTACCACCCCCGGCAAAAAACTTGAAAATCTCACAGTCGTCTCACCCCGCCCGGCCATCCAGACCTATCCACATGCCGGGGTGGTAGGACAGCCACGCCGCATCGCTCCAGCCCAGAACCGTCCTCCCGTCGGTCATCAAGGCCCTTGGGGTGATTTCACGCGCGGCACCGGGGAAGCCGCAGGCTTTGGCCCCGTCGGCCTTTACGGTGTCGCCCCTTGGGCGGAAGACTGGCAGACCCTGCGCAATCCCCACACTCATAATGATCCGTTCGACCCCCTGAAATTCATCAGGCTCAACGAGTCAGGCTCGATCTGGCTCACCTTCTCCGGCGAAACCCGCCTGCGCAACTGGGCCGAATCACACCCCTTCCTCGGCTCCGTCGGCCATCCGGGGTCTGGCCGCTTCGGCGTCCGCAATCTCTATGGCGCAGACCTGCATCTCGGGCAGCACATCCGTTTCTTCGGCCAGCTCATCAACGCGGACGCCGCCGGATGGAACGGCTTCAGCTACGGCAGCACCTTCCGCAAGCGCCTGGACTGGCAACAGGGCTTCCTAGAAATCAAGGGCAAGCTGCTCCACGCCCATGCAGGCACCATCATCGGCCGGCAGCAATTCCTCGATGCCCCCTCCTATATCCTCTACAATCGCGAAACCCCGAACGTTCCCCTCTCATGGAACGGCATCCGGGGCTACGCTATCTGGTCACACGCCCGGATCGACGCCTATGATTTCGTTCAGACCAACATAAGCCCAACCAAGATGTTCCATGACACCGAAGCCTGGAACACCCGCCTCTACGGTTTCGACACCACGCTAATCCCCACCGATATCTCCCTCGGTCACCAGTCCATCCACACCTATCTCGACCTGTTCTACATGGGCTTCAAGGTCAATGGCTCCCTTGGCGCAATCCCCACAATCACCGCCACCGCAGCTGGTGCCACAACCCGCAACAACTACGGCTTCCGCTGGTTCGGCTCATCCCGCTCGCTCGAATTCAGCATCGGCGGCCTCTATCAGGGCGGCACCTTCAATTACGCCAAAACCAATCAGCAAAGACAGGTCAGCGCCTACGCCTTCAACACCATCGCCGGATACCGCAACCCCGGCCTCTTCGTGCATCCCTTCCTCGGAATCCAGGCCGATCTGTATTCTGGTGGCAACGCAGCAGCCAAAACCGGCGCGATCAACACCTACATCGCCCCCTTCAACCCCCAGACCAATTATCTGGACACCACCACCTATATCGCCCCCTCCAACCTGATCGACATCTCCCCCGTTATCCGCATCACCCCCCGCAACTGGGCCACGCTCAACTTCAAAACCCCCTTCTTCTGGCGCGATTCAACACAAGACCCCGTCTTCGGCGCCAGCGGCCGCTATGCCTTCACCAACATCCACGGCGGCTATATCGGCGTCTCCCCCCAGGTCAGCCTCGCCCTCCAGATCAACCGCCATCTGACCTGGACCCAATACGGCGCCCGCTTCCACACATCGGAAGCCATGCAAAGAGCAGGCGCCAAAAGCGGCAGCTATTACCAGTCAAATTTCGTTTTCCGTTTCTGACCCTACCGATTGCCCTCCCAATACTCCAACCCCTCATCCTCACGTCCCACCACCATCATCCTTCGCACCGCCTCCCCGGCCTTCACCTCAGACAAAACCCCATATTTTCCACTATCGGGATATTCCGCCACATCCGGAAAAATCCTCGTGCTGATCGCCAGATACCGTAAATCCACCTCCCCCGTATTGATGATCTGATGCGCCGTCTCCCGCCCTCCGGGCGGGCACGAGATCACATCGTCCGACCCGATCGGATACACCGCATCCCCGATCCGCACCTCTCCCGTCCCCGACAAAATGAAAAACATTTCCTCATTCGCATGATGATTATGAAACGGATACGCCCGTTTCCCCGGCGCCACCACGATCAGGCTGCACCCCAGTCGCCGTGCTCCCAACCCACCCAGCACGGACCCCGTCCGCGCCGAAAATATCTCCGCCTCCACTCCCTTGGGGGCATAAACCTCCGGCAAGTCAGCCAACGCAACATCGGCAATATTCACGATCGGTGTCTTCACGATATCCTCCTTGAAAGTCCCAACTGTCACTCACCCTACCTGTCAGTTCCTGTCAGGATATATCCCCCCTATCATGTCCCCATGCGCGCCAGCCGCCTCCTGCGAATCCTTACCCTCCTGCAAACCAGGTCCCGCGTCACCGCGCAGGATCTCGCAACAGAATGCGAAGTCTCCATCCGCACGATCTATCGGGATATGGAGGCCCTCAGCATGGCCGGAATCCCGCTTTACGGAGATCGGGGACAAGACGGCGGCTACCGCCTGCTGGACGGCTTCAAACTCCGCCTCAACGGCCTCACGCCAAGGGAAGCCGAAACCCTTTTCCTCTCCGGCCTGTCCAGCACGCTCGCCGAACTCGGCCTCGGCACCGTCATCGCAACCGCCCAGTCCAAACTCCTCGCCGCCTTGCCAGCCCATCTGCACGCCAGCGCCCAGAACATACGCGACCGCATCCTGATCGATCTCCCGCCCTGGTTCACCACTCCGAAAACCCCGCCATTCCTCCCCATCATCGCCAACGCAGTCTGGCAACAGACCCTCCTCCATATCCATTACCGAAGCTGGCGGGGAGAACGCCGTCGCGACATCGCCCCACTCGGCCTGATTATGAAAAACGGAAGCTGGTATCTCGTCGCCCACTGCGAAACCTCCATTCGAACCTACAACACCGCCAGCATCCTGCACCTCGAAGCCCTCGCCACCCCTTTCACACGCCCGGCAGACTTCAATCTGCCCGACTACTGGGCGAAATCCGGCAACCATCTGGACACAACCCTCCACCCCGAAACCGCCACACTCCGCGTCACGGCAAAAGGCCTGAAATTGCTCCAAGCCTTCTCATCCCCCTACGCCCGGTCCAGCATCACCGTCCTTTCCACCCATGAAGGCTGGCACACCCTCACCCTCGCCACGGCCCGTCAGGAAGAAGCCGTTACCGATATCCTGCGTCTCGGCCCGGATGCCGAAATCCTCTCCCCGGCATCGCTTCGCCACGCCGTCATTTCCGCCGCCCGCGCCATGCTCGAACATTATAAACCTCCTGCCCCCACAGTTGCGGCCCATCCTCCATCATCGTATGGCCAGAACCAGATTCGTTTCGCCCCCGCAGAGTGAAAGCCCAAGCCCATGTCCCTCCCTACCCGCGAAATCACACTCCGGGGCATCGTGCTCGGCGCACTCATTACCGTCGTCTTCACCGCCTCAAACATCTACCTCGCCCTCAAACTCGGCCTCACCTTCGCTTCCTCCATCCCCGCCACCGTCATCTCCATGGCCGTCCTGCGCCTGATGGGCGGCGCCACCATCCTCGAAAACAACATGGTCCAGACACAGGCCTCCGCCGCCGGAACCCTGTCCTGCGTCTGCGTCTCCATCCCGTCCCTCATCCTGATCGGCCACTGGCAGGGCTTCCCCTACCTGCAAACCGCCCTCATCTCCGCCGCAGGCGGCATGACCGGCGTGCTGTTCACCATCCCGCTCCGCCGCGCCCTCGTCGCCCAGTCGGACCTCCCCTACCCCGAAGGCATCGCCTGCGCCGAAATCCTGCGCGCCGCCTCCGACGACGAAGACACCACCAGCGTCCGCGCCCTTTCCCTCGGCACGCTCGTCGCCGCCGCCTATACCTTCCTCTCCACCGGCCTCCGCCTGATTTCGGACAACATCACCGCAACCTTCACCCTCGGCAGCGGTGCCTTCCGTTTCGAAGGCGGCTATTCGATGGCCCTGCTCGGAACCGGCTACCTCGTCGGCATCGGCGGTGGCCTGTCGATGGCGCTCGGCGTCCTCATCGCATGGGGCGTCGCCGTCCCATGGCTCAGCCTCGGCGGCAACCCCGATCACCTCGCCACCGGCGCATTGGCCATGTCGATCTGGACGCACAAGGTACGCTTCATCGGCGCCGGCACAATCGCCATCGCCGCAATCTGGACCCTCCTCAGCCTCATCAAACCCGTAGCGCGCGGCCTGCGCGAAGCCTTCGCCTCCCAGGCCGACATCACGCGCGATCACACCGATCAGGACATGTCCCCCCGCATGACCATCCCCGTCGCCATCGGCCTGATCGTCGTTCTCACCGCCCTGTTCGCCGCCTTCCTCTGGCCCTCCGTCCCGCATGACGGCCTCCTCCTCGCCGCCGCCCTGTTCGGCGTCATCGTCACCGCCATCCTCGGCTTCCTGATCGCCGCCGCCTGCGGATACATGGCCGGAATTATCGGCTCCTCCTCCTCCCCCATCTCCGGAATCGGCATCGTCGCCCTGGTCATCATCACGGTCCTGACGCTCGGCCTCGAAACCCTCCACCTCCTGCCACACGCCTTCAATGCAGCCGATCAGAACCTCGCCATCGCCTTTTCCATCTTCATCGTCTCGGGCATCATCGCATCCGCCGCCATCTCCAACGACAACCTGCAAGATCTCAAAACCGGCCTGCTGGTTGGCGCCACCCCATGGAAACAGGAAGTCGGCCTGCTGATCGGCTGCGTCGTCGGCGCGCTCGTCATCCCCCCCGTCCTCCAGATCCTCTACGACGCCTACGGGCTGGTCGGCTCCCTTCCGCATCCCGGAATGGACCCGAACCGCGCCCTCGCCGCCCCACAGCCAGCCCTGATCGCCGCCATCGCCACCGGCATCCTGCGCCATACGCTCGACTGGAACATGATCGGTATCGGCATTACCCTCGGCGTCGCCCTCATCGCCCTGGACAGCCTGACGAAACGGCGCGGCATCGCCATCCCGCCTCTCGCCGTCGGCATGGGAATCTACCTCCCGTCCAACGTCTCGCTCACCATCGCCATCGGCGGCCTCATGGCCTGGCTCCTCAGCCGCCGCGCCAGACCGGAAACACACTCCGAAAACGGTATCGGCACCATGCTCGCCTCCGGCTTCATCGTGGGCGAAAGCCTGATGGGCGTCGTCCTGGCCGCCATCGCCGGTTTTACAGGCTCCAGCGAAACCCTCGCCTTCCTTGGGCCGAACCGCTTCGATACCGCCCTCGGCGGCATCCTGTTCGCCGCCGTCATCCTCTGGTTCATGCGCCGCGTCAGCCGCGCATGAACCCCCTCACCCCTTGAGCCACCACTTCACCGGCGCCGCACCGTTCTCATCCGCCGCCAGAATATCATCGTCATGTCCCGCATCCCGGCCATCATCACCCCTGCGGAACATGGTCCGAGGTTTACGCGCCGCCACCATACCCCGCTCCCTTTTTGCCGCGTCCTCATCACTAACGGCTTTCCTGGGGGCAGTCTTCTGGGCGACGACCTGATGCTGCACCGCCATATCCCTCAACTGCCCTGCCAGCGCGGCAATCTCCTCGTCCTTCTGGCGGATCTGCGCATCAAGTTCCTGAACATGCAGCGCCGCATGGGCCGCACGCGTCTCCAGTCCACGGATCGCAACACGGGCCTCGGCCAACTGGCGCTCGCCATCTTCGCAGCGGCGCTGCTCCCGTTTGACCGACTGCCGCAAACGGTCGATCTCCTCATGCTCCTCCGGAGACGATCCAGCCGTCCGCGCGCCAACAGCCCCCCCGCGCGAAGCCGCATGATGCTCCACAACCACTTGACCGTCCTGTACGAACCGCCGCCGGCGCTGGTCGTGGCGGAAGTCATGCCGCGGCTCACTATGGGTCTGAACCGGCTTCGGACGATTGAAATTCTGTTTCGGCGCAGCACCCCCTCCCAGTCGCGCCAGAGCCTGGCGCAGCGCATCCTCGCTCATATCCTGCGAATCTTCCGCATCGGCCCGCTGGGCACGCCGGTCAAACGGCGCGTCATAATCCTTTGTCACTATCGAACTTTCGATTCCTGATCCGGCGCTGAAACGCGCCAAATATTATCCTGATGTACTGTCATGCAGTTTATCGTATGGTCGGCTGCCCACCGATCGCTCGAACACGACTATCGGAACCCGTCACCCGCCATAACAATTAAAACAAATATAGAAGATGACCGCGCGTTTGTCACCTTCTTCATTTCCATCCCCCGCGGGGTTCGCGCAGCATGCCAACAGTCAAGTCAACACAGCAATACTGGCAGCACCCCAGTAAACTCTTCTTTCTTGAAAACCGATCCTGCGAAAAGCACTTTCTCCAGATCATCCCGCATCACGCCGCCCAGCCATCTTCCCCTGCCAAACACCCGAAATCCGCAAAACGCACAACACTATGTGACTGGCACATCCCATCGCCCTCGTGCATGGTCGCCTCAATAGTCGAGATACTTTGCAAAAAACGGAACGACACCGTCCATGACGACTCCCGCCCCAGAACAATCCGCCGCCCTTAAAACCGCCTCCGCAACGCCGATCGCCACCCCCAGCAAGACGTTTCTAGCCGCCACGGCACGCCCGATCGTCTTCATCGTCATGGGCGTCTCAGGCTGCGGCAAATCCACCATCGCGGATGCCCTGGCAGAGCGCCTCGGCTATCATCGCCTCGAAGGTGACGCCCTCCACCCCCCCGCCAATATCGAAAAGATGAGCCACGGCATCCCGCTGACGGATGAAGACCGCTGGCCCTGGCTTGAAAAAATCGCCACCCAGATCCGTACCTGGGTCGCCGCCGGAGAACCGGGCGTCATCACCTGCTCCGCCCTCAAACGCGCCTATCGGGATGTGCTCAGCGGCGGCTCCCATGCGGTCTGTTTCCTCTACCTGAAAGGCACGAAGGAGGAAATCCTCCCGCGTCTCAGCCACCGCACCGGCCATTTCATGCCAACTTCCCTGCTCGACAGCCAGTTCGCAACCCTTCAGGAACCCACACAGGACGAAATGATGGTCGAACTCCACGTCATGGCCACCTGTGAAGACATCTGCGACGCCTTCGTCGAAACCCTGAATCACCTGCCAGCCTAGGCCCCCGCCGGCACCCACAACACATCGCGCGCGCCATCCTCGTTCAGATGGCGCGCCAGCACGAACCCGTAATCGGAAAGCCGGTTCAGAAACCGCACGGCAACAGACGGTCCGGCCCAACGCCCACACGCAATCACCCGCCGTTCCGCCCGACGCGCCACAGTCCGCATCAGATGCGCCTGCGCCGCCGCCATCGTCCCACCCGGCAACACGAAACTCGTCAGCGCAGGTTGCGCCGCACGCAACGCCTCGATTTCCCGCTCCAGACGCTGCACCGCCCCCGCACCCAACCGCACCGGCCTCTTTCCATCCTCGGGCATACAAAGATCAGCCCCCAGATCGAACAGGCTCGACTGTAGCCAGGACAAAACCGCCTGCTGACCATCCCCTGCCTCCAGACAGGCCCGCACCACCCCGATCACTGCATTCAGCTCGTCCACACTGCCGATCGCCTCGATGATCGCGGATCCTTTCCCAACCCGCGTCCCATCCCCGAGCGACGTCTCGCCGCCATCCCCACCCCGCGTCACGACCCGATCGATCCGAACGCTCATCCCCGGCCACAGCGCATCGAAAGCCCGGACAACCGCTCGGCATGCGCCCGCTCCATCAACGCCATCGAAGACGCGAAATTCCGCAGGTCCGGCATGACGGACTCCTTCGCCTCTTGATCGAGCTGCGGCAGCAACGCCTCGTTGGTCGCCCGAATAATCCGCACATAACGCGCATCCAGCACCGCCCCCCGCTCTCGATCCAGCCGCTTCAACAGGCTCAGATCCTGCGGCGGCAAAGTATCGCTCACCGTCAGCGCATCGTCATGCGCCACCTGCTGCAACGCCGTATGATTGGCCTGATGATCCCCGATCACTTCCGCTGCAAACGCACGCACGGCAGGTGAACACCCGAACGCCACCACTACGCGGCTCGCCGCCACATCCAGAACGTCCGCCTCGTTTACCGTCTGCGCAAAAGCCGTGTCCGCCTGGCTGGCGGCATTGAAACTGGACAAGGGCGGCAACGGCGTCGCCGGAGGCGGATCAGGCTGGCAAGCCGCCAGACACAACAGCGAAACAGAACACAGGATTCGGCGAACGCTCAACGAAAACCCCTCATGAAAGGATAACGACACGGCCCCAAAATGCCACAGGAACCCCCATTCGCAAACCGCTCCACCCCCGATAAGATTGACCCATCCCCAAAAACGAACGACCATCCCTCATGACCCGCCTCCCCCTCGCCTGCGCCGCCTTCTACGGCCTTACCGGCTGCATCCTCGGTGCCCTGGACGCCCACCTCCCCAACACCGCCTTCATCCCCGGAGGCCGCATGATCGCCCATCAGGCCATCGACATGCAGATGTGGCACGCCCCCGTCCTCGCCGCGCTCGGCCTCTACGGCACCCGTACCCGCGCCCTGCACATCGCGGCCATCGCCCTCACGCTCGGTCTGGCCCTGTTCTGCACCGCCGTCTACGCCATCGCCTTCGTAGGCCTGCGCCTCGGCCCCCTGGCCCCTACCGGGGGCGTCATCGTCATGCTCGGCTGGATCGCCCTCTTCGCCGCAGCCTTCACCCGCGCGCCCTGATCCGTCTCACCACCAGCCAGAGCAGGCTCTGGACCACCAGCGCCACCAGAAAGCAGCTCAGCGCGATCCCGACCAGAATCAACTGCTCCCGGCCCAGCCCGCTCTCAATCTTGAACATCGTGTAAAGCCGCTGCCACGCCCCACTCCCGGCCACCCAGCTCACCCCACGCGCCAGCGGCCCCCAGAACCGCACCAGCGCCATCAGCGCCACCGTCAGCCCCACCAGCACGACCGTCTTGAGAAACGTCTCAAGCACACTACCTTGCATCTGGTCCTGAGAGGTCGTCATCATAAACCCGCTTCGAAAAATCGTCCGGTCAACTTGTCACACATGATCGCGCACGCTTACCGTCCTCTCACAGCGCAATCAATGAAAGCCCGTCTAAATGAAATTTCACCCCATCAGAAACCTGGCCCTCGGCCTCACCACCGCCACCCTCCTCGCCACATCGGCTTTCGCTGCCCCGGAACCTCCGCCCCAACTGGGAAACACGCAGACCACCCCCGTGGCCGCCCCTTACCCGGATAGTGCCCTCGCCCATAAGCAGGTCGAGGAAGCCTTCCGCACCGCCAAAAAGACCCATCGCAAGGTTCTGCTGGATTTCGGCGGCAACTGGTGCCCGGATTGCCGTATCCTCGCCGGAATCTTCGAAAGCCCGAAAGTCGAAGCCTGGGCGGAATCCCAGTTTGTCATCGTCCCCATCAATGTGGGCCGTATGAACACCAATCTGGACATCGCCGCGCAGTATGGCGTGAAGATCAAGGCCGTCCCAACCGTCCTGATCGTCACCCCCGAAGGCAAACTGCTCGATCCGGACGGCACCGAAGCCCTCGGTAACGCCCGCGCCATGTCCCCACAGGCCGCGATCGACCTGATCGGGCAATGGAACCAGCGCGGCTGAAACCTCAGACCGGCTCCAGAAACACTACGCTGGAGCCACCTCCCTCAACCAGATCCACGATCGCCTGATTGAACACGCGCCCGTGCTCGGTCTTCATATGCGCCTGAAACGCCGCCTCATCCCGATACGTCTCCTCGACGTGAAAGAAGTTCGGGTCATCCGTCAGCGTGAACACCTCGAACCGCACATTCCCCGGCTCGGCACGCACATCCTTTGCAAGCGCCGTCAGTAACGCCGCCACCCTGTCCCGATGCTGCGGGTGCGCCTTCATGGTCGCATAAAGTGTCTTGGCCATCGTCATGATCCCATCAGTTCCTGTTCCGCCTCATGCACCACCTCTGCCAACGCATCCGGCTCGAAAGGGGATATCAACCCGGCATCCTCGACCAACGCCGTGAACGCCTTCGATCCACCCGCCGCACACAACGCCGCATAGGTCTCCATCGTGCCCTGCGGATCGTTGCGAGATCCAAGCCAAAGCTGCATCGCACAGCACAGGGCCAGCGTATAATCGATGTAGTAGAACGGCGAACGATAGACATGCATCTGCGCCTGCCAGCGCGTCCCGGACGCCGGATAGGCCAGATCACCCCAGTCCCGCCACGGCATATAGATCTTCTCCAGCCGCTTCCACGTCTCATGACGCGCCGCCGGGCTCATCTCCGGATCGTCATAAACCTCATGCTGGAAATGATCGACACACGCCCCATACGGCAGAAACGCCAGTGAATCGATCAGATGCATCTTGCGATACCGATCCGCCGCCCCCTCTTCCACCAGCTTGTCGATCTCCGGCCAGGTCAGGAACTCCAGCCCCATCGAGTGAATCTCGGCCGCCTCCATCGTCGGCCAAAGCTCATCGATGCACCGCTGATCCCGGCTCTTCCAGTTCTGATAGGCATGGCCCATCTCATGGGTGAACACGCCGATATCGTTATGCGTCCCGTTGAAATTCGCAAAGATGAACGGCATCCCCACATCCGGGAACGACGTGCAGAACCCGCCCCCCGCCTTGCCAGCGCGATTCAGCAGATCGAGATACCCGCCCTCATGCATCGTCTCGAAAAAAATCCCGAGATCTCCGCCCATGGCATCGAACATCTGCTGCGCCCGCTCCAGCAGCAGATCATGCCCCCCCGCCGGTTTCGGATTGCCCTTCGGATCGATCAGCGCCTCATCCCACGCCCGCAGCCTGTCCCACCCCATGCTCAACCGCCGATGTTCCAGCAAGGACCGCACCAGAGGCGTCACATGCGTCACGATCTTCTCCCGGAACGCCGCCACCTGCTCCGGCCCGTAATCAGTTCGCCGCATCCGCCGATAGCCAAGCTCCGTGTAGGTCTCGAACCCCAGCGTCTCCGCCATCCGCTGCCGCAGCGTCACCAGCTTGCCGAACAGATCGTCCAGCGTGGCGCCGTTCGCCTCGAAGAACCCCCAGCGCGCCTGCTCTGCGCGATGCCGCACGTCCCGGTCCGCATTCTGCGCATAAGGCGCCAATCCGGATAGATTGACCACCTCCCCGTCGATCTCGATCTTCGCGGACGCCAGAAGCGCCGTGTATTCCGCACTCAGCCGGGCCTCTTCTTCCAGATCAGCCGCAATCCGCGGATCGAAGGTCGTGATATCCGCTTCCCACAACGCCACCACATGCGTCCCCAGCAACGCCACCAGCCCTTCACGATCGGGATCATCCAGCAACCGCCGCTTGATCTCCACCTCATGCCCGGTTGCCACCGGCCCCAAAGTATCGCAGTAATCCCGCTCCGCCTTGGCCGCCTCATTCGTCGTATCGCGCGAAAACTGCAAATGTACCAGAGACGCCCAAGACTCATAATGCCGACGCGCGGCATCGAATGCCGCCAGCGCATCGCGGCGTTCACCTGCATCAAGCTGCGCCGCGATGGCCCCGTAAATATCGGCAAGGCTCTCCCGGTCAGGTCTCGGGAAAGCGAGTTCGGAAAACGCAATCTGCGGAAATGTCTGTGCCATATCCAGAAGTGTCGCACCCAATCGCGCACACGTCCATCTCCGATGAACATCCCCGCCAGGCAACCCTGTCACGCAGGGTCGCGAAATGCCACCCCCGCCAAAACACCCGCATCGATCGCCGCCCGATACAACGCCGCCGCGAATTTCGGATCGTCCGCAATTTCCCACGGCCCGCCCCGCTTGCGCCAACCCGGATCGTCGATCACCACCGCCCCGATCAGATCCATCTCCATCGGCACCACCGCGCCACACGTCATTGCAAACTCGGGCAACATCGCCAGCCGCGCCACCAGAACCTCCCCCACATTCATCGTCGCGGACAGCCCGATATCCAGCACCGTCACCTCCCCCTTGCGCAACAAATCCTCCATCCGGAGCCGCCCCTCCTCCACCCCCTCAACCCGCCACACCGAAAACCGCGCCTCCCGCAACGCGGCCAACATCATCGCCTCCTCGGCCCCCTCCTCCAGTGTCAGGGACGCCGCATACCGATCAATCGCCCGGGAACGCCCCGGCTTCGCCGTATGAACCGACAGGTCATAGATCAACGTCAGTTCCGTCTCGTCATCCGTCAGCAACCTTCGCCCCGCCACAAGTCCCAACGCACGCCCGTTTTCCAGTATGGTCGCCGTCCCGACACGCTTCATCGCCTCGGTCTGATACTGCGTCCGCAACGCACTCAGCCGCGCGTATTTCTCCCGCAATCCAGTCATGACAATCCCCGCAGAAACCGCCCGATCCGCGCGCAAGCCTCATCCAGCTGCGCGTCGGAGGCCGCCACCGACAAACGAACATGCGGGCTCAACCCGAACGCCGCCCCCGGCACTGTGGAAACATGCGCCTCATCCAGCAAAGCCATCGCGAACGTCTCATCATCCACAATCCGCACCCCTTTCGGCGTCACCTTGCCGATCAGCCCGCCAATTCCGGGATAAACATAAAACGCCCCCTCCGGCATCGCGCAACTCACCCCCGGCAACGCCCGCAACGCAGCCACCACCCGGTCCCGCCGACGCGCATACGTGTCCCGCATCATTCCGATCCGCGCCGCATCCCCTCCCAACGCGGCAACCGCCCCAGCCTGCGCCAGCGTGCAAACGCCAGACGTCGCATTCCCCTGCACCTTCACCATCGCCCGGATCAATTCACGCGGCCCACCCGCAAACCCCACGCGCCACCCCGTCATCGCATAGGCCTTCGCCATCCCGTTCAACGTCAGGATACGCGGCGCGAGATCGGGCGCCACCGCCGCCAAAGACACATGGCGCGGCCCCTCGAACGTCAGATGCTCATAAATCTCATCCGCCAGCACCAGAATATCCGGGTGCGCCCGCAAAACCTCCGCCACCGCCTCCAGATCGTCCCGGCGCATGACCGCCCCGGTCGGATTATTCGGAAAGTTCAACACCAGCCAACGAGATTTCGGCGTAATCGCCCGCGCCAGAGCCTCCGCCCGCAACCGGAACTCATCCTCCTCCCGGCACGGTACGGCAACACTCGACGCCCCCATCATCCGCGCAATCAGCGGATAACTGACCCAGTACGGCGCCGGGACGACAATCTCATCCCCGGGATTCAGCGTCGCCATGAACGCATTGAAAATAACCTGCTTGCCACCATTCGAGACCATCACCTCGTCCGGCAAAAAATGCAGGTCATTGTCCCGCGCGAATTTCGCAATCACCGCCTGCTTCAACGCCACCGTACCATCGACGGGCGGATACCGCGTATCGCCAGCCTTCCCCGCCGCATAAGCCGCCTCGATCGCCTCAGGCGCGGATTCGAAATCCGGCTCCCCCAGCGCCAGCGAAATCACATCCACCCCCGCCGCACGCAGTTCCCGCGCACGAACCGACATCGCAATCGTCGCCGGCGCCGGCAGCCCCGAAAGTCGGTCGCTCAACCGGATACTCACGCGCGCAACCCGTCACAAAACGCCTGAATCCGCCGACACGCTTCCGTCAGGCTCGCCGTATCCGTCGCATAGGAAATCCGGAAATAACCCGGCATCAGGAACGCCCCGCCATGCACCGCTGCAACGCCCGTCTCTTCCAGCAAAGCCGTCACGAAATCCTCACAGGACGAAATCTTCGCCCCGCCCGCACTCGTCAGCCCCAAAGCCTTTTTCATCGAAGGAAACACATAAAACGCCCCCTCCGGCGTCTGGCACGACAGATGAGGCGTCTGATTCAACATGCCCACCACCAGATCACGCCGCCCACGATACGTCTCGACCATCTCGGCAATGAAATCCTGCGGCCCACTCGCCGCCTCGGCCGCCGCCGCCTGCGCGATCGAGCACGGATTGCTCGTACTTTGCCCTTGCAACTTCACCATCGCCTTCGTCAACGCAAGCGGGGCCGCCGTATAGCCCACACGCCACCCCGTCATCGCATAGGCCTTGGACATGCCGTTCATCGTCACGGTCCGGTCTCGCAAGCGCGGCTCAACCTGCACTACCGTCTTCGCAACGAATCCGTCATAAACCAGCTTGGCATAGATATCGTCCGTGAATACCCACACACCCGGATGCCGCAGCAACACATCGCACAACCCACGCAACTCAGCCTCAGAATAAGCCGCTCCCGTCGGATTGCACGGCGAATTCAGCATCAGCCACTTGGTCCGCGGCGTAATCGCCGCTTCCAGATCCTCCGGCGTCAGCTTGAACCCATGCTCCTCCCGCGTCGCAACCAGAACCGGCGTCCCATCCGCCAGCGCCACGATATCCGGATAGGACACCCAGGCCGGCGTCGGAATGATCACCTCATCCCCGGCATTCAACGTCGCCACCATGGCATTGAAGATCGACTGCTTTCCCCCCGTGGAAACCACGATCTCCTCAGCTGTATAATCCGTCCCGAAATCCGCCCCCAGCCGCTCCGCAATCGCCTGGCGCAGCGTCAGCGTTCCCGCGACATCCGTATATTTCGTCTCTCCCGCCTCGATCGCCCGAATGCCCGCCTGCTTGACGTTCTCAGGCGTATCGAAATCCGGCTCCCCCGCCGAAAGGCTGATAATGTCCCGCCCCTCCGCCTTCAGGGCACGCGCCTTGGCCGTAATGGCAATGGTCTGGCTCGGGCTGATACGGTTCAGGCGGGCAGCGATGAAATCCATGAGAAAAAGTTCCGGTCGGCAGAAAACAACACCAAACCCTACCCCCAGTCTTTTCGCCTGACCACCGCCGAAATCACCACCTGACCACAGAAAACAGCCATTCCGTCACACCATCCCCGCATCGTGCAAAAACGCTTCCGAAAGCGTCTCAACCCCCACCACGCCCAGCATCCCAAGCGTCCGCCTGATCTCCTCCCCAAGCATCTCAATTGCAAAAGCAACTCCGTCCCGGCCCGCCAGCGCACAAGCCTGTGCCATCGGTCGCCCGATCAGCACTCCATCCGCCCCCAGAGCCAGCCCCTTCAAAACGTCCCCTCCATTCCGAAACCCACTATCCACCAACACCGTCATCTCCCCGGCCTGCGCCTTCACTTCTCCCAAAACCTCCAACGGCGCCACAGCAGAATCCAGCAACCGCGCCCCATGATCGGATACCACAATCCCATCTACCCCCAACGTCGCCGCACGCGCCGCATCATCTCCCCGTAAAATCCCTTTCAGAACCAGCGCGCCCCGCCAGCACTCCCTGATCCGCGCCACATGCGCCCACGTAAAACCCGCCGCTCCACCAACGGACCCGATCTCCCGGGAAAAAATTCCCGGCCCACCTTCCGGCAAAACGTTCAAAATCCTGGGATTCGGCGTCCGTATCATCGTCCGCGCCAGCGTCCCGACTATCCAGCCCGGCCTCGCAACCCCACCGGCAAAAGCCGGCCAGTTCAACCGGATCGGCATCGTGTAACCGGCCCGTATCTCCGCCACACGTCGCGCCGCCACCGGCACATCGATGGTTATCATCAAAACCCGATAACCAGCCCGCCCCACCCGATCGACTATTCCATCAATAACATCCTCATCGCTCGGCAAATACGCGGCGAACCAGCTTTTCGGATTGATCCTGATAATATCTTCAAGAGGCGTGATGGAATTGGCGCTCAACGCATAGGGAACGTTCGCCCGGCACGCTTCCCGCGCCTCGATCCGGTCCGCATCGTAACGCATCACCGCAGCCCCACCCGTCGGGGCAATTCCGAACGGCAGGTCATAATCCTCGCCAAACAAACGAATGTTCGTGGAAACCCGCGTCACGTCATTCAGCCGATGCGGCCGCCACAACCACCGATCAAACACCGCCCTGTTGCGGCGCAGGCTGATCTCGTCCCCGGCCCCATTGCGAATATACTCGAAGATCGCACGCGGCAGATAATGCCGGGATGCCGCCTCAAAATCCGAGAGGCGGTCGATATCCTTCAACCGCCGCCGCGCCGTAATCCCCATGACATCATGCCTTTCCGGTTGCCCGGAAAACACAACGCAAGGCTCACGCCAGCAGCGGCTTCACAGTTAGGTCAGAGCGCCAGCTTGCCCATTTCACGCAGCACGGACTGCCCCATCATCTCCGTGCTCACCCGCGCCATCCCGTCGGACATGATATCCGCTGTCCGCAACCCGCTCGCCAGAACATTGGAGACCGCCTGTTCGATCAGCGCCGCATCCTCCTCCCGATCGAACGAATACCGCAACAGCATCGCAAAAGAGAGAATCTGCGCCAGCGGATTGGCAATCCCTTGCCCTGCGATATCCGGCGCGGAGCCATGAATCGGCTCATACAGGGCATGACGTCCGCCATCCTCCCGCACCGCGCCCAGCGTCGCGGACGGCAACATCCCAAGCGACCCCGTCAGCATGGACGCCAGATCGGACAGCAGATCCCCGAACAGATTGCCCGTCACGATCACATCGAACTGCTTCGGATTCCGCACCAACTGCATCGCGCAGTTGTCCGCCAGCATGTGCGAAAGCTGCACGTCGGAATATTCCCGCGCATGAAGCTCCGTCACCACCTGCTTCCACAGCAGACCGCTCTCCATGACATTGCACTTCTCGACGGAACACACCCGATTGTCCCGCGCCCGCGCCATATCAAACGCAACCCGTGCCACGCGCTCGATCTCGGACGTCGTATAGACCTCCGTATTCACCCCGCGCTTCGAACCATCCGGCAGCGTCTCGATCCCGCGCGGTTCGCCGAAATAAATCCCGCCAACCGTCTCCCGCACAATCATGATGTCCAGGCCACGCACAACTTCCGGCTTCAGCGTGCTGGCCTCGGCCAACGCATCGAACACCTTCGCCGGACGCAAATTCGCAAAAAGCTCCAGTTCCTGGCGTAGCTTCAGGATCGCCACTTCCGGCCGCTTGTCGAAATCCACATGCGCCCAGGCCGGATCACCGACCGAACCGAACAGAACCGCATCCGCAGCCTTCGCCTTCTCGATCACCTCCTCGCGGATCGGCACCCCGTGCGCCGCCAACGACGCACCACCAACCAGATCCTCACTGATCTCCAGATTCAAGCCACGATGATGCCGCAACCACCCGACGATATGCGCCACTTCACGCATGACCTCCGGCCCGATACCATCGCCCGGCAAAACCAGAAGCTTCTTGACGTCCATCATGAAAAACCGATCCAGCAGTTAAAGAGAAATCGACGGCATCCAGGATTTCGTCTCCCGGCGCTGCTGCTCGAAACTGTCGATGGAAGTCCCGTGCTGCATCGTCTGGCCGATATCATCCAGCCCCTCCAGCAACAGATGACGGCGAAACCCGTCCACCTCAAACGACACATCCTCACCATCCGGCCGCACCACGACCTGCCGCTCCAGATCGACCGTCAGCATAGAGTTCGCCCCCAGCCGCGCATCCTCCATCAACGTCTCGCACACCTCACGCGGCAGGCGAATCGGCAAGATACCATTCTTAAAACAGTTGTTATGAAAAATATCCGCGAAAGACGGCGCGATCACACAGCGAATACCAAAATCCAGCAACGCCCACGGCGCATGTTCCCGGGAAGACCCGCACCCCAGATTATCCAGCGTAATCAGGATCTCCGCCCGCCGATAAGGCTCCCTGTTCAGCACGAAATCAGGATTCTCCGTCCCATCCGCATTGAACCGTGCCCCGTCGAACAGATGCGCGCCCAGTCCGGTCCGCTTGATCGTCTTTAGAAACCGCGCTGGAATGATCTGATCGGTATCGACATTTTCCTGCGGCAACGGCGCCGCAATCGCCGTCAACTGCGTAAACTTGTCCATCACGCAATCTCCCTCGTCAGATCCCGCACATCCACAAGCGCGCCCGCGATCGCCGCAGCCGCCGCCATCGCAGGCGAACACAGATGCGTCCGCCCCCCAGGCCCCTGCCGTCCCTCGAAATTCCGGTTCGACGTCGAAGCACAACGCTGCCCCGGTGTCAGCCTGTCCGGATTCATGCCCAGACACATGGAACACCCGGCCTCCCGCCACTCGAAACCCGCGTCACGAAACACCCGGTCCAGCCCCTCGCTCTCCGCCTGCGCCTTCACCAGTCCGGACCCCGGCACCACAAGCGCGCGCACATGCTCTGCCACCCGGCGTCCCTCAATCACCAGCGCCGCCGCCCGCAAATCCTCGATTCGACTGTTCGTGCAGGATCCGATGAACACGACATCCACCTTGGCCCCGGCAATCTTCTGCCCGGCCTCCAGCCCCATATAGGCAAGCGCGCGCGTAATATGCGCTTTCCGTGCCTCGTCCTGAACGTCGGCCGGATCGGGCACCGTTGCCGTGATCGGCAGCACGTCCTCCGGGCTTGTCCCCCAGGTCACGCTCGGCGCAATCTCCTCGGCCCGCAGCATGACTTCCGTATCGAAATGCGCCCCTTCATCGGATGCAAGGCTGGCCCAATACGCGCAGGCCTGCTCGAACCCCTCACCCTTCGGCGCAAATCTCCGTCCACGCACATAATCGAACGTCGTCTGATCCGGCGCCACCAGCCCGGCCCGCGCTCCCGCCTCGATGGACATGTTGCAGATCGTCATCCGTCCCGCCATGTCCAGCCCACGGATCGCAGACCCGGCAAATTCGATCACGTGCCCCGTCCCGCCAGCCGTGCCGATCTTGCCAATAATCGCCAACATGACGTCCTTGGCCGTCACCCCAGGCCCGAGATCGCCATCCACTGTCACCCGCATGTTCTTCGCCGGCTTCTGCAACAGCGTCTGCGTCGCCATCACATGCTCGACCTCGGAAGTGCCAATGCCGAATGCCAGCGATCCCAGCGCCCCATGCGTGGACGTATGGCTGTCCCCGCAAACGATCGTCATGCCCGGCAAGGAAATCCCCTGTTCCGGCCCGACCACATGCACGATGCCTTGGTTGGCGGACCGTAATTCCATATACGGTACGCCGAATTCCTTAACATTTCGTTCCAGCGTCTCGATCTGGATCCGGCTCTCCGGCTCCTCGATCGGCAAACTGCGATCGGACGTCGGAACATTATGATCCACCACCGCAACCGTCGCTTCCGGATGTCGCAACCGGCGCCCGGCCATACGTAAACCCTCGAAAGCCTGCGGGCTGGTCACTTCATGAACGAGATGCCGGTCGATGTAGAGAATGCACGTCCCGTCCGGAAGCCGCTCGACCACATGATCATCCCAGATCTTGTCGAACAATGTCCTCAAGGCCATGACTTATTCCTCCACAACAGAAAACGCCGTCCAGAGGCCAGCCGGGAACTGGGCTGGCTTGGACGGTCAAGGTCCGGGCTTCTCACCCGGACCGGACAGGATGCAACACCCTGTCTCTAAATGGGGCCGTATCCGGCCCCCGTCCAGTTCAGGACGTCAGGCTCAGCCCTTCTTGGCAGCCGGCGTCACGTCACGCGGACGCTCGGCAATACGCGCGGACTTGCCGCTACGGCCACGCAGATAGTACAGCTTCGCGCGACGCACCTTACCGCGGCGCACCACAGTGATCTCCGCAATGGTCGGCGCATAAAGCGGGAACACACGCTCCACACCTTCACCGTTGCTGATCTTGCGAACGGTGAAGTTGCTGTTCAGGCCCTTGTTGGAACGCGCGATCACGACGCCCTCATAAGCCTGCACACGCTCGCGCGTCCCTTCGACAACGCGCACGCCAACGCGCACCGTGTCGCCCGGAATGAATTCCGGCACCGCACGAGCGGCGGACAGGCGCTCGATTTCACGCGCCTCATACTGCTGAATGATGTTCATAACTCTGGTTCCCTTGACAAAAACTCTTCACCGGCCGGGACACCGCCCCGGCCGCAAACCCTATTTCGAATACACAGCCCAAAGATCAGGCCGACGCTCCCGCGTCACCATCTCGGACTGCTCGCGCCGCCACGCGCCGATAGCCGCATGATGGCCGGACAGCAAGACCTCCGGCACCATCCGCCCCTGCCATTCAGCCGGTTTGGTATACTGCGGATACTCCAGCAACCCATCCGAGAAACTCTCCTCAACGCCGCTGTCGTCCGATCCCATCACACCCGGCAACAGCCGGACACAGGCATCGAGCAACGCCAGAGCCGGAATTTCGCCACCCGAAAGCACGAAATCCCCCAGAGAAATCTCTTCCACCGAACGCGCCTGCAAAACACGCTCGTCAACACCTTCGAATCGGCCACAGAGTACGACAACGCCGCACCCGGCTCCGAACCGCCGCACATCCGCCTGCGACAGCCGGCGTCCACGCGGCGTCGGATAGATCACCGGTCGTTCATCGCAACACACCGCCTCAAGGGCCGTATCCACGACATCCGCCCGCATCACCATCCCCGCGCCACCACCGAACGGCGTATCGTCCACCGCCCGATGCCGGCCCAGGCCATGCTGCCGCAGATCATGCGCCTCACAGGCCCACAAGCCCCGCTCCAACGCCCGCCCCGCCAGAGACATCCCCAGCGGGCCAGGAAACATCTCCGGAAACAGCGTCACCACGGAAGCCCGCCAAGTCACGCGCGAGACCCTTCCGGCTCCAGATCTCCCTCAACCTCGATTTCATCCGGCTCGACCACGATTAGCCGCCCCGCCTCAATCTCGATTTCCGGAACACAGGCACGTGTAAACGGCACTAGAACGATGCGTTTGCCCGTTATCTCCAGGCTTACACCTGCCCCGTAATCATGCACGACGCTTACCTTGCCAAGCACCTCGCCCTCGGGTGACACAGCCTCCATGTCAATCAGATCGGCATGATAGAACTCATCTTCCCCGGTCTCCGGCAACGCCCCGCGAGACGCATATAGCCGAAGATTGACAAGCGCTTCCGCCGCATTGCGGTCCGCAACAGCCCGGCCCTGCGCATCCCGCAGCTCCGCAATCCCCGCGCCCCGCCACGAAACCTGCCAGTGCCGCCCCTTCTCGTCCTTCAGATCTCCCAGCAACTCCACGGATACCGGATCAGCCGTCGCGGCATGAAGGCGCACAAGCCCCCTCACGCCATGCGGACGTCCAATCGTCGCAACCAGGATGGAAGAGTCTGTCATCGGATCAGGTCAACACCCGGCAGAAATCAGGCCGCAGCCTTGGCGGCAGCAGCAGCACGCTCCTGCGCACGCTTTTTGGGCGCGGACTGCTTCGGCTGCTCATTATAGGTCGGCTTCGGCGCCAGGCCCGCGTTCCCGAGGAAGCGTGCAACACGATCGGTGGCCTGCGCCCCGTTGGACAGCCAATGCTTGATACGCTCGTCGTTCAGACGCACGCGCTCAGCATGGTCGGACGGCAGCATCGGGTTATACGCACCAACCTTCTCGATAAAACGGCCATCGCGCGGGCTGCGGCTGTCAGCAACGACGATGTGGTAATACGGACGCTTCTTGGCACCCGCACGGGCCAGACGAATCTTGAGGCTCATAAAAACTCTCCAAACCAACTTAAAAAACCAGCCCCGCCCCAAAAGCGGATGCCGCTGAAACTCATTCAACCAAACGGTGGGCGACCGCCCGGCCCCTTCGGCATCCCCTTCATCAGGTTGCCCAGCCCACCCTGCATCAGCCCCGTGAGACCAAGTTTGCTGATGCGCTTCATCATGGTGGACATGTCATCAAACTGCTTGAGCAGCTTGTTGACTTCCTGAACACTTGTCCCGGATCCGCTCGCGATCCGCTTCTTGCGGGACGCCTTGATGATATCCGGGGTCTTGCGCTCCGCCTTCGTCATCGACGAAATGATCGCCTGATGACGCGTCAGAACGGAGGTGTCGATCTCCTTGCCATCAAGCTGCTGCTGCAACTTGCCCATCCCCGGCAACATCCCAAGAATGGAGGAAATCGATCCCATCTTGCCGATCTGTCTGATCTGGGACGCATAATCGTCCAGATCGAACTTCCCGGCGAGCATCTTTTTCGCAACGCGCTCGCTCTCTTCCTGATCAAGCGTATCGGAAGCCCGCTCCACCAGCCCGGCAATATCGCCCAGCCCCAGGATACGCCCCGCAACCCGCTCAGGATGAAATTCCTCCAGCGCATCCAGCTTCTCGCCCGAGCCGGTCAGCTTGATCGGCGCACCCGTAATTGCTCGCATCGACAGCGCCGCGCCACCACGCGCATCGCCATCCATACGCGTCATCACGACACCGGTAATCCCGACAGCCTCGTTGAAGGCCTGCGCCGTATTCACCGCATCCTGCCCGGTCATGGCGTCCACAACCAGCAACGTCTCGGCAGGCTGTGTGGCGGCGCGGATTTCCCGCACCTCCTGCATCAGCGCCTCGTCGATGGACAAACGCCCGGCCGTATCGAGGATGACAACGTCAAACCCCTCGCGCCTGCCCGTCTCCATCGCCCGATCGGCGATCTGCACCGGGGTCTGCCCCTGCACGATCGGCAAGGACGTCACACCCGCGCGCTCGGCCAGTTGCGCCAACTGCAACTGCGCCGCCGGACGCTGCACATCCAAGCTCGCCAGCAGAACCCGCTTGCGCTCTCGCGCAGCCAGGCGCAGCGCGATCTTGCCGGATGTCGTCGTCTTGCCAGACCCCTGCAACCCGACCATCAGCACAGGAACCGGCGCGATCGCGGAAAGGTTCAGCGGGACCGCACCCGCCCCGCCCAGCGCATCGATCAGCGCATCATTGACGATCTTGGCAACGGCCTGACCCGGCGAAATGCTGTCCAGCACCTCATGCCCGACGGACCGTTCCTTCACCTTGTTGACGAAATCGCGCACCACAGGCAACGCCACGTCCGCATCCAGCATCGCCAGACGGACCTCGCGCATCGCCTCCGCAACATCGGCTTCCGAAAGCTTGCCCCGTTTGGACAGCCCTTCGAAAACCCCGGAAAGCTTGCCTGAAAGCGATTCGAACAAAGACGATCCCCAGCATGAACGCAAAAGATAACGCGCCACTGCGCGAACCTTCGCGATGTGGCGTTCCTGATTGGGGCCTGACCTAGAAGCCCGCGGCTCTCAGGTCAAGCAAAACATTTCCCGAAGCGCGTTTTACTCCGGCATGGGCGCATCATCTCCTTTGTCAGGCCCCTTGTCAGGATGAATCAATGCCTGCTCCTGCTCATGCAGCGCCGTCAGCTTCGCGCGTGTCGCTCGCGCCTGCACAAGCTGGCCCGGCGTCAGGATATCATGCACCTTGATGGCCGTATCCACCCATGCGTCACGATGCCGTTCCATCATGGCATCCTTCTGCTTCAACAGATCATCAAGCTTGGCGCGATCAACCTTTCCATCCGCCATCAGCACATCCCCGATCTGTTGATCCAGCCCCCTTATCTGCTTCCACTCCCCCCCACGGCCACCAACATGCTCATGATGCGCTGCCTGAAAGATCGCCCGCATCTGCGCTTTCTGTTGCATCGTCAACGTCACGCCCGGCAACATCATTCCCATCGGTCCATGGTGTTCACCCGGCCCCCCCCCATGCCCGACATGATTCATGGCAGCTGCCATGGGCGGTGGAGCCGGCTCCTGAGCCAAAGCTACCCCGGTCATCAAAATGCCTGCCAGCGTCATCATACGTGCAACCTTGTCAAACATAAGAAACCCTCGCACAAAAACTGGAAGCCTGAGCTCCCTTGCCATCCCGTGTATTACGGAAAACTGAAAAGAAACCCGATGATGTAGCGACGAAATGTAAACATCATCGCACTTCAGTTACGAAGCGCCCTTCAGCAATCCTCCCCTTGACGAACCCACCGCCTTGCCCGACAACCCCCTCCAGACGGAGAGGTGGCCGAGTGGTTTAAGGCAGCGGTCTTGAAAACCGCCGTGCGTGCAAGCGCACCGTGGGTTCGAATCCCACCCTCTCCGCCAGATAAATAAAAAATTCCCTACTTTTCCAAAGAGTTATCCGACTTATCGAAAGTCATCCCACCTTGAGTCCGATCTTAAAAACTGCGTTATCGTGCGGCGCCCGGACGCGATATGCGTCGGCCTATAAATCTATCGATGTGACCTGTTGACTGAAGTCTTGTCTTTCCCAAAGGCATTCATATGGTCTGAGGGCGCAACTGAAGTGGCGGCCCGCGAAAACTCGCTCAGGAATATTTTGAAATCGTCGCCCGTGTTCAGCCAATGTTCTCTGGCTAGCACTACAGTTGCGTTTTTCTGAGAGTTCTGAATCTATGGGCAACCATGATTCTGAATGACATGAATGGTGCGGCGTCGGTTGAGGATGTGCTGGCTCTGACGTTGGAAGCGTTGCGGGA